>Ga0207993_1000038_pt1 | contig 57434 bp, 25 predicted proteins | sample ETN01SmetaG_2_FD_185791 | JGI IMG/M metagenome (GOLD analysis project Ga0207993, IMG submission 185791) | Marine microbial and viral communities from oxygen minimum zone, Eastern Pacific Ocean - ETNP2014F12-01SV265 (SPAdes) (version 2) | ecosystem: Environmental > Aquatic > Marine > Oceanic ...
TTGGTCGTCAGAGTCTCCTCGGAGTAGGGGTAGGCCAGGAAAATGGGCGAGTCGTCCACATCGTCCAGTCCGTCGCAAACGCCATCGCCGTCCGCATCGTCTGGGAAGTCGTCTTCGTCCAGTGCATCGGTCGAGCAAACCGTCTCGTTGGCATCCGACCAGCCATCGTCGTCGTCGTCGCTGTCGGTGATGTCTGGCTCCCCATCGCCATCCGTGTCCAGGAGGGAGGATGAGATGTTTAGGTTGAATGATGATGAGTATGCGCTGTTGTTCGCCCATATGGTGAATTGTGTTGAGTTGAACACTTCCGTGGGGGTTCCTGAGATCCTCCCAGTGGTGCCATTCAGGAGTATGCCGTTCGGCATCGAGATGTTGGATTCCCAGCTAGTTATTGCTCCTCCCGAGGTGATTGGCAATAGGTCGACCACGGAGACGTTAACGACGAGGTCCAGGAGACCTGTCGGGTATGCGAATGCTATCGCCCTGTCATCCGAGTCATCCAGGGCATCGCAAAGCCCGTCGCTGTCCATGTCTGAAGGTGTGCTGGTCGCATTCAGGGGCTCCGTGCCGCAATCCAACTCTGCCGTGTCGTTCCAGCCGTCATCGTCATCGTCATCGTCATAGATGTCCGCTATTAAGTCCCCATCCGTGTCCACTAGGACGGTGATCGTGATGACGACAGAGCTCGTCTGCGCTCCCGAGGCATTGGCCCAGATGGTGTAGTTTGTCTGGTTCTGGATGTTGGTGGGAATCCCCCAGATGGTGCCGTTGTCCTCGCCGAAAAGCAGCCCAGTGGGCAGGTCCGGAGCAATGTCCCAGCTCTCAGGGGTGGAGCCGGAGGTCTGTCCGGCGATGGGCTGCATGGCCACTCCCTCGGTCAGCATCAGGTCTGAGGTGGGGAAGGTCAGGAAGATCCCGTTCCCGACTATCCAGAGGGTAACCTCCGTGCTGGAGCTCCCTCCCGAGTTGTTCGCCCAGACGGTGTAGGTCGTCTGGTTCGTGACCAGGAGAGGGACTCCCTCGAAGTGGCCGTTCGTGGTGTTGAAGGTGAGCCCGAGCGGGAAGGAGGTCGAGTTGATCCCGAAGCCGGCGACGGCCCCGCCGACTATGGTCGGGGGGATGTCGACCAAGGCGTCCCTCGGTATGATGTAAGTCCCGTTGCCGTACGAGATGTTGGCGATCGGCTCGTTGATCGTGAAGTGGAAGTTCACTCCCGTCGTCCCACCGTCGCTGGTCACACGGAGCTGGAACGTCTGCTGCGTCAGGTTCACCGTCGGCGTCCCCCATATCGTCCCGTTGCTTTCCCCTAGTTGTAGGCCGTCTGGGAGCTCTGGGACGAAGGTCCAGTTGAGGATGGTGCCATTGACCTCGTAGGGCGATATGGGCTCTATCTCCGTACCCCTCTCCAAGACGAACGCCGTCTCGTCGTAGGATATGGTCGGCCTGCCGTTGAGGATGGAGAACGACACGTTCAGCTGGTTGCTCCCCAGGACGGTGTCGTTCATCCAGAGGGTGAATGATGCCTCGGACATGTTGGAGGCCGGCTCGCCTGAGATCATCCCGGTGCCCGGGTCGATGCTGAGGCCTCCCGGCAGGGGCGATGACGCCCATGAGTCTAGGTACTCGCCGCAGTAGCTGGTGCCCTGGCTGCAGGTCGCGCCCATCGCGCTCAGGCCCATGACCCCCCAGAGGGTGCTCGGCTCGCCCGCCACCAGGGACGAGCCGCCTATGGTGTGACCCACGGTCTCCATGAAGAACTGGCTGTTGTATGTGCAACTGCTAGATGGTCTGCCCATGTAGCTCCCGTTCCAGTAGAGGGAGCATTGGTTCGCGTAGAAGTTCACCAACATGTTCCCGAGAGGGTCGAATGCGACGTCCTCCCAGTCCAATTTGAAGACGTTCCCGGGGGTGTTCGCGTAAGTGATCAACTCGTCGAATTCCGGGTTCATGTTCGAGTCTAACCTCATGATCCTATGATGATTGGATTGAGAGCTATACATCTGGCCTAAGAAGAGGACCGGGCGGCCCTGGTTGTCTATTTCCAGTATACTGTAGTACTCTGCATAATAGGAGGCTTCATCGGCCATACAGAATTCCCGAGAGGCCTCCACGTTCCAATCCGATCCGCCAAGTGAGATTATGACTAGGCTGTCATAGCAGGTTTCGTTGAACCAGGATGACGCCCCGTTCACGGTCATGTTGCTGATGTCTTGCTCCGACCAGATCGCCACTATCAGATTCCCAGAGGGGGTAATGTCCATCATCGCAGAGTCCCAACCCGCAGTGAATCCAGTTCCGCTGCCAATTGTCAGCTCTGTGATTTCGGCCGCCTCCACCCAAGAGCCCGTATCGTTTAGCCTGCCGATGAGGTAGTGTCGACTCTCGTTCCCGGCCGTGAGTGCGCCGAGCTGGGTCTCACCGTGGGTTTTCATCAGGATGTCCACGCTACCGTCTGCATGCACGCCCATCCCCTGGAGGGTCCTGTGGTAAAGGGAGGTGGGAGTGAGTGTCGCAGCCCATAGGAACTCGCCAGTTGAGCCATCGATCCTCGTCACGAAGGGCCTGTAGTAGTTGTAGTTGGTACTTGGTATCTCCATGGTCAGGTTGCCTAGGGTCACGGTCCTATCGCTGATGGAGCTGGTAGAGACCTGCGCCGCTATCGTCAACCCCCCTTCGCTCTCGTCGTAGCTCATCCTAGTGAAGCCGTAGCCGTCTATGCTGGCATACGTCGAGACGTGCCAATCCGCGGCGTTGGAACCGGATATGTAGGCGTCCTGCGCCCACCTCGTGGTACCGTTCGTATCCAGGGAGAAGAAGAAGGCAGCCTCCCTGTAGGGGAGGTCGTGCTCGGTGCCAGGCAGGTCGAGTGCGGTTGTCCTCTCTCCGGTCACGTACGAGTTCCCCGAATCGTCGACCGAGAGTGCCCCTGGGAGGACGTAATCAGTATCTAACGGGACCACCCATGCCCACGTTCCGTTAGCCCACCTCTTGGCTACGTAGAGCTCCATTCCCGATGTGCTCACGCTCAGCCCGTCTGCTGCCCACGCTGAGGTGCTTCCGATCCTTCCGTAGTAGTACAGGTTCCCGCTCGCGTCGTAATCGTGCAGGGTGTAGCCCCTTCCGTCGACAAAACTGCTAGCGTACTGGTGGTCAGTCCACGACCCGTATCCTGCGTGCATGGGCGCGTGGGTCCTGACGGTGAATGTGATGGTGAACGGGTAGGATGCGCTGCTGCTGTTGGAGTAGATCACGTAGGCGGTCCCTGCCGTGTCGACCGTGGTTGGGGCCCCGGAGATCACTCCCGTCGTGTTGTTGACTGAGAGCCCGTCAGGCAGTGATGGCGCCCATACCTCCACGAGTTCCTGGCCCGAGAAGGTAGGAGTCATGGAGACGGACTCCCCGCTGGTGACGATCACCTCGGTGGTGTCGTACTCCATCACCGCGTACTGCAGCGTGTCGCAAACCCCGTCTCCATTGGCGTCCGTTGGTTGGAACGTGTGCGATGGGTCCAGAAGCGAGCCCTTGTAGTGGAGAAGCCCGGAAGCGGAGCTGGTGTCGTTCGCATCAATGGACATGATGTACGGGTCGTCCATCCTGTCGAACCTGAGGGTCAGGCGCGCCCAGTTGAGTGTCTGCGTCGAGGTTGACTCGGGCCATCCATCGCTCAGCCAGACCTCCTCGTGTGTCCACGAACCAGATGACTTGTGCGAGAGCATCAGTTGCCCGGATGTGTGGTTTATCCATGCTACGTGGGCCACTCCCGTCGAGTTGGTCGCAATCTCGACGCCCTCGTTCTTTCCCGTTGAGGCTGCGATCAGCTCCGTGCTCCAGGATGACCCGTCATGCGTGGAGATCCATAGGTCGGTAGTGTTGTACATGGCTGCGTAGATCTTCCCGTCATCGGAGTAGTGCAGTTCCGCGGAGTGGTCCTCCGTCGCCGAGTGGGATGCTCCCGATGACCACCCCGTGCTCTGGCTCCTCTCGAGTAGGAGCTCCGGTGTGCTCCAGGACAGGCTAACTTCGCCAGACAGATCGCTTCCGAGGTCGGCGTAGAAGTGGTAGAAGCCTATGACTCCGGAGGAGTTGTTCACCACCAGTGCGTGCAGTCTGCCGTTCGGCCCGAAGGCTATCTGTCCGTGCTGGTTGCTCCCTCCGGTATCGGGGGCCGAAAGGCCACCAGGGGAGCTCGCGTAGAAGGTGCTGCCGTTCAGGTAGGCGCCCCTGATCGTCCCGCCGCTGGAGGACTCTGCCCACCTCACGACCATGTCACCCTCCCTTGAGATGGCCAAGTCCGAGGAGGTGGTCGAGTCGTGAGTCATAATCGTAGTCTCGCCAATCCCTGCCCACAGCGAGCCATTGTAGTCTTGGAATCTGACGACTTGGTCCTTGGATGCCACGTAGTAGATGCCATTCTGGTCTTCGATGCCCCAGTAGTTGAAGTCGTTGCTATTCCAGGACAGCGTAGCCGGCCCAAATGTGGTGGAGTCATGCCGCTGTAGCCATTGGTAGGTGGCATCGTCGTAATAGTTGGAAATGTACCTGATTCCGTGGTCACTGAGCCGGAAGTCGTACCCGTACTGGCCGTAGTCGTAGGTCCATGCGGTCAGGCCAGTGGTGCCGAAGGCCGATTCCCTGTTCCACTCGCCAGAGGCCTCGAGGCCCGAGCACTCGCACTGGTAGGTGTCGTTCCAGCCGTTGCCGTCGACGTCCTCGTCTACCTCGTCGCATATCCCGTCCCCGTCGTAGTCGTTGGGCTCGGAGAGGCTGCTCCACCACAGCGTGCCGCAGGCCTCCTCCTCCGCGTCTGACCATTTGGCGGCGGTGTCCTCCTCCGCGGTCTTGACGGTCGGGTCGTCGTCGTCGGTGTCCACGTTGACGCCTAAACCGTCCCCATCGCGGTCGAACCAGTCCCTATTGTCGAATGGCAGGTCGTCGTTCGTGTCCAAGTAGCCATCGCCGTCGTCGTCAGAGTCCCATAGGTCGATCCACCCATCTCCGTCGAGGTCAGGAGGGACCATGTACAGGTTGGTGATCGGGAGCTCGCCGCCCATCTCCCCGCTCTCGTCCCCGACGTTGCTCCCGGCCATGCCGTCGTAGTTCACTCCGAGCCTGCCATCGCTGTCCAATCCCCAGCATCTGACTGTGCCGTCATCGCTGATCGCACAGGAGTAGTGGGATCCGGATGAAACCGAGGATGAACTGGCCGATGGAAGATCGGCCGTTTCCAGGTCCGCCCCCATCTCCGATGCGGTATCCACGTCATTTGTCGTCCCGATGCCAATCGCTCCGTAGACGTTGTCTCCCCAGCATGCTATTCTGAGGTTGTCCAGGAGGGCGCACGTGTGCGATCTCCCGACGCTTATCGATACCGCGGTCCGACCGCTCCCCAGTTCGACGTTGGGCAGTTCGTCACCCATCTCCCCATCTTGGTCACCTGTGTAGCCCGATGACACCCCCAGCCCCGTCCTGCCGTCTGCGTTGTTTCCCCAGCAGCGGACGCTGCCGTTGTCTAGTATGGCGCATGTCGACGCATAGCCCGCAGAGACGGAGACTGCTGTCCTCCCATCGCCCAGGTCCACCGCTGGCAGGCCGTCCCCCATTCGTGCATTGCACTCCCTGTTGTTGTCGTAGTCGTCCGTGCCCAGCGCTGGGCTGCAAGAGACTCCGTTCGTGTCCCAGTCGGGCCCGGTCCCTATGTTCTCGGTGTGCCCCTGGCCCAGGTTGCCCCATGTGTTACGGCCCCAGCACTTCAGAACGCCGCTGTCGAGGATCGCGCAGGTGTGTGACGTACCGGCATCTATCGCTATTGCCGTTCTTCCGGTACCGAGGTCGGCTGCAACCAGGTCATTGCCCATCTGGTTCGCCCCATTGCCTCTGTTGGTGGTGTTGCCGATCCCGAGCTGTCCGTAGGCGTTGTAGCCCCAGCACTTCACGCTCCCGTCGTCCAGGAGGGCGCATGTGTGGCGCTGACCTGCGGTTATCTCGGTAGCGGTCCTGCTGGTGCCGAGGTCGACGGCAGCGAGAAGGTCCCCCATCTCGTTCGCACCGTCTCCGATGTCGGTGGTGTTGCCGATCCCGAGCTGTCCGTAGCCGTTGAAGCCCCAGCACTTCACGCTCCCGTCGTCCAGGAGGGCGCAGGCGTGTTGCTCTCCGACTGAGACCTGCGCAGCGGTCCTATTGGCGCCGAGCGGTACGAATGCCAGGTCCTCCCCCATCTCGTTCGCACCGTCTCCGATGTCGGTGGTGTTGCCGATCCCGAGCTGCCCATTGTTGTTACGTCCCCAGCACTTGACATGCCCCTGAGAGGACCTGGCGCAGCTGAACGAGCCATACGCGCTCATGGAGACCTCCGCTACGTCGTAGGGGCTTGATGCAAGGGCTTCGCTTCCATCCGACGCCCCCAGGGGGGTAGTGGGGTCCAGCATCACTAGGTCGGTCGATGCGGGTGCCGTTAGGGAAGAAGTCCCACCGCCCCCCATCTGCCCAGAGGAACCATCCCCCCAGCACATGACTCGGCGATCCCCGTTGGAGTCGCTTGAGTATAGTGCGCAGGAGGTCCCGCCCCCAGAGCCTGAGCTGGTGGAAACGGAGACCTCCAGAGGGGTCCAGCCAGCAACGGTAGTGACGGAGACCGGGTCATCGGAGGAGAACGCTGCTGCTCCATTGCCGAGCTGACCGTCAGCGGCAACTCCCCAGCAGACCACTCCGCTGGACGAGACGGCGCAACCATGGGTATCCCCCACGTCGAAGGAGGTCAGGCCCGAGGTTCCAGAACCCACCGATGTCCCCGTGGGGTGGAACTGCGAGTTTCCCATGACGGCAGGGTACTGGTGCCCGGCGAATGAGAAGCGCAGGTCGTCCCCGTCCTCGTCGAAGTAGGCGATCGCCGTCTTCCCGTCCACGTCCACAGTGATCTGCGTGCCCTGTCCGGTGGAGCCGGCATCCTGGGTGCTAAGAGTCCATGAGGACCCGCTCCATTCCGCTAGGCGGAGGGACCCGTCGTGGTATGATATGCGAGGGTTTCCATCGGCGTCTACGGCTATCGAGGTGTATCCCAGCACGCTTCCACTGGGGTCCACGGTGGAGAGTGCCCACGATTCCCCGTTGTGATGCGCGTAGCGGAGCAGTCCGTTCGTCGAGTCCACGTACGAGATGTGGGGGTTGCCGCTGCCGTCGAGTGCGATGTCGGAGTGCGCCCCAACCATCGTCGAGCCGTCATCGACCGTGGCGATATTCCAAGTCGATCCGCTCTTAGTTGCGTACTGCAGTGAGCCAGAGGAGTCGGAGCCGTTGTAGAAGCTCAGGTGCATCTCTCCAGAGGCTCCCACCGCGAAACCCATCCCGTATCCGTGAGTGCCCACTTGGGCCACCTTCTCAGTCGCTGCGATGCCATTGCCAATTACGAGGGACATCAGCCTGTTGTAGGAGTTGTTCTCGTAGGCTATGTGGACCTGATCGCTGCCGTCAAGGGCGATATTCGGGTATCTTCCCGTGTCGCCGTATTCTTCCAAGGTCTCCACCATCCATTGGGAGCCATCGAACCAGGCATACTCCAAGTCCCACTGGGATCTGTCATGGTATGCGATGTGCGGCCTGTCTGCGCTGTCGACCGCGATGGAGACCGACGTTCCGATGTAGTGGCTACCCTGTTCGTGGACTGTAGACTTGGTCCATGTTGAGCCATTCGCTTCTCTGTAAGCGTACTCTAGGTCGTATCTATCGCTATTGCTAGTATACATCGTGTGGTATGCTACGTGAAGGCCGTCATCTGAGTCGATGGCTAGGGAGATCGCCCTCTCTCCGCTACTCGTGTAGTAGCCCCCCTTGTCATCGACGCTGCTTGACGTCCAGGTTCCGTTGGCCCTTACAGAGAGGTACACGTCGTCGTGGTAGTCATCGAAGAAGACTACGTGCGGAACGTCCGTGCCGTTCAGCTTGAGCTGGTTGTTCCTCCCTGTTAACGAGTAACCCCAGTTGGAGCTGTAGTCCTTGATGTCCTCGTATACCCACTCGGAGCCGTTGTGGTACGAGTATCTCAGGTTGTAGCAGGACCCGCATGAGTTGTTGTAGACCTGGTATGTGATGTGCGCGCCTCCGCCGGAATCCAGGTCTATGGAGGTGTCATAGGCGTAGTAGGCAGTCGCATCGATGACCTCGATCGCCCATTCGGTGCCATTGTGGTATGCGTACATCACCGCATCTGGGTTCGGCGTAGTGTTCACGTAGGAGATGTGGGGGTTGCCTGAGGGGTCTATTGCTATCGAGGAGTATAGTCCCGAGTAGCCCCCGTTGTCCACTTTCTCTACGTGCCACGACGTACCGTCGAACTTCGCGTACATCAGGCTGGGCGAGCTGGCGTTCCAGTACGAGATGTGCTGGTTCCCGGACCCGTCTAGCGCCATGGAGATTCCATAGCTGCCGACGCTGTACGAATCCCCGTCGACAGTGGTTATGCTCGAACCGGGCCCCCTTATGGTAGCCATCTCCACGAATCCGGGAGATGCGCCGTCCGTGCCGTTCAGGAACGGGGCTATCACGGTGCTGCCCGAGATGTGGATCTCAGGGTCCATGCCTACCGAGTTGGCAGTCTCGCCGCTGCTAGCCACTGCGTCTGTCCCATACTCAGTCCCCGTGTAGATCGTGGAGAGCAGCCCGGCGTACGCCGGATATGCGTATTGCCGGTACGCCATGTAAACCGTCCCGGTGGAGTGGTCCAGTGTCATTGCCATGTGGCCCCCCAGGTCATACCCGTTCCTGACTTGGATGGTCTCCCATGCGCCCCCAGTCTCGCTGTTGTTGTATGCGAGCCAGGGATCTTTGTCGGCGTCCTTGTAGGCGATCCGTGGTCTGTCGCTGTCATCGAGTTCGAGGACTATTCTGGAGGATTCCACGCTCGCGTCGATGTCCTGGAATGACCATGAGGCCCCGTCGTGCGAGGCGTACCTCAGGTCTTGGTAAGAGTCGTAGTAGTAGGCTATCCGACTCAGGTCGCTGCTGTCGATCGCTATAGAGGCCCAGCTGCCTACGTTGTTGGTGCTGTCGACCACCTCCCTCGTCCACTCCGCACCGCTCCAAGTTGCGAGCTCCAGGTCGTCCGAAGTCTCGTTCCTGTACGCTATCCGAGGGTGGTCGCTGCTGTCCAGCGCTATTGAGTTGAACCTCCCGTTGTCGTTCGAGTCGTCGACCGTCAGGGTCTGGTCTATCCAGTCGGTGCCGTCGTGGTACGTGTAGCGGAGTGTGTCGTTCTTGTGGTCGTAGTATGAGATGTGGGGGTTGCCGCTGCTGTCCAGGTCGAGGGACGTGTGTAGGGTCGGGTTGTTATAGTCCATGATCGACTGCAGCGTCTCTACGGTCCAGGATGATCCGTCGTAGTGGGCGTACTTCAGCCAGGTGTCATCGGTCCCAGAGGTGGACCATGACCAGTATGAGAGGTGAAGGTTGCCTCCCGAGTCGATCTCCATCCCGTTCCAAGAGTATCCCGTGTGAGTCTTGTCGTCGTCTATGACCACTGGGTCGGACCAACCCGTCCCGTTGAAGGTCTTGTGCATCAGCTTCTTGCCGCTAGCCCTGTAGTAAGTCACGTGCAAGTCCTCTGTCGAGGGGTCCCTGGAGATGCTGAAGAATTGCGGGTTCTGACCAGTCACCGAGTATTCGGTGCTGATGTTGCTCAGTTGCCTTGTGTGCATCAGTTGCTCCGAGGCCTCGTTGTAGTTGAGGAAGTGCAAAACACCCCCGGACTCCTCGCCGACCCCGACTCCTCGCTCGGCGTCGCATGCATCGGACGACGTGCATGCAGAATCCGTGCTCCATGCAGTTCCGTCGTACCTCGCGTACGCTATCCCGCCTCCGTCGCTGTAGGCCAACAGCCAGTTGCCGCTGCTGTCAGTCGTCAGTGCGGGACTCCTGCCAACGTCACCCGTGGAAGCAACAGTGGTGACGACAGGGTCGGCGTAGGATGTCCGGGTCGAGGACCCCCAGCAGAGGGCCTCGCCACTCCTCATCACCGCGCATGTCACCCCATCGCCGGCGTTTATCCCGTTCACGGCGCTGCTGGTCCAGTTGGAAGCCACTAGGCTTCTGGTGCCCGAGAGGTCGACCTCCTTCGGGTCGTAGGAGCCCTCTCCCTTGAAGGAGGGGCTACCGAGAATGTTCTCGTAGCTACCGCCGTTGTGGCCCCAGCACTTCACGCTTCCAGAGGAAAGCAGAGCACAGGAGTGACGGGCGCCCAGTGCAATCTGGGTCACTCCCCCAGAATCGTCCCAAAGCACCCTGCTGGGTGCTAGAACTGACTCCATGGAGCCCCATTCGATATCCTTGACTCGCAGATTGTCTATGTGGAGATTGGAGTTCGAGCCGTAGGTGTAAATCTTGATCGAGACTTGACCTGTACCCGTGTACGAATCAGGAACCTCCAACGACACCGTCTGCCACTCCGACCAAGCGCTGGATTGAGTCGAGTAGTTCGAGTCGATTTGTGCGAGCTCCTGGTTATCCGCGAAGATCTTGATGTACTCGTTTGAGTATCCGTTGTCCCCGTGATACCTCCCTTTCATCCTGAATGAAATCACATCGCCCGGGGAGATGTCGAAAGAATCGTCTGAGTATATGTAAAAATCGATATATTGCCAATGGGGATAGTACCTTTGAACGTAATCGAAACCCTCTGCCGGACCTAACATATAGGAAGGATTCGAGCTGGTCCATGACCTAGAGTCGTCAGTGAAGTTCTCGTACTGGGTGGTGCTGTTCTGCCGGTTGATGATCTTCCCTGTCCTGTCGTCCCCCCCATTGCCCCAGCAGTACATGTTGGAGTCGGTCCCGGTCATGCAGTTGTGGTCCGCTCCGGCAGCGAACTGCGAGACGGTGACTCCCGAGGGGAGCGTCACGTATCCCGGGGCCCCGCTGGGGGAAGAGGTCCCCCGTCCCAGCTGCCCATTCGTGTTCCTTCCCCAGCAGACCAGCGTCCCATCCAGCCCGGTCGAGCACGCGTGGGCAGACCCCGCGTCGATGGCGCCGGCCTCGAATCCCGCAGGAAGGTCTACCATGACTGCGTAGGCGCTGCTCGATCCTGCGGCGGGGCTTCCCAGCTGTCCCTCGGAGTTGTCGCCCCAGCATGCCACGGAGCTATTGGAAAGAACGGCGCATCCGAACTCCTCCCCTATCGCTAGGGCATCGGAATCGGCCGAGACGGAGCCGTCCTCCCAGTTGTCGAATAGGTCGCAGACTCCGTCCCCGTCTGCATCCGCCGGGGTCGATGACGAGTTGGTGTAGTCGGTCCCGCACCTCAGCTCGTCGAGCCTGGACCAGCCATCCCCGTCTATGTCCGTGAGGAGGCCCGCGGTGACGACCCCCTCCTGGATGAAGGACGTCATCGCGGCAGAGGTGCCGGGGTAGTACCCGAAAGCCCACATCTTACCCTGCTCGCTGATCTCCACCCCGACCCAGTTCGAACCGCCAAACCCCTCCATCTCGGTCTTCTCCCACGAGCCCCCGCTCTTCTGGAGGGCGTACGTGCCGTCTGCGGTGGCGGCCATGACCAGGACCGAGAGGTCGGCGCCGACCGCTATGTCAATCACCCCGGTGTCAGTGATGTCCACCGAGTCGGTGATGTCCTCCGAGGTCCAGGACCCCGGACTGTCGCAGACAGACGAGCATGACAGGTAGTGGATGCCGTCGGGGCTCCCGAGGTATGCTATGTGCATCGAGCCGTCCAGGCCTAGGTCCAGGGCCAGCGAGGAGTTCCCCGGAACCGCGCCCTCGAGGCCCGCACCACCACCTGGTACGTGCGCCAGCGCGCTCGTGTTGACTGGGGTCCCGAAACCACCCGAGTCCAGCTGGACGACCATCACGTGACCGGAGAAGTCTCCGATGATTCCCGTGTTGGACTCGTTCGAGATGTAGGTCACGTGGATCGTGCCGTCCAGTGCGACGTCGGTGTCCAGGGAGTTTGACATTGTGGCGTAGTCGAGCTCGTCGTTGGCGTCGAAGGGTGCCCCGCTTCCCCAGTCCCAGTCACTCAAGCACTGAGTGGAGATGTACTCGGACGCGGTGCAGGTGAAGGCACGCACAATGAAATTGCCACCCGTGTCCCTCTCTTGGGCCACTATGTACAGGTTCCCATCATTGTCGACCTCTATGGAAATGGCTATCGAATCGCCCAATACTTCAGACTCTTGGTGGGAGATTTCGTAGCTGGCCCAGTCCCCATCGACCTTGGTCGCGTAGTACATCGAGCCACCTCCATCGTCGTCGGCGATGGCGATGTGCGGGGTTCCGCTGGCATCGATCGCCAGGGAGGCGTCCTTGATCCTGTACGTAGTTTCGGCGGGATTCCTGTAGGCCACCTCCGTCGACCACTTGCCCTTGTAGAAGATCCCGAACTTGACCACGTCGTTGGTCTCGTCGACGTAGACCACCGCCCCGCACGAGTCGGGAGTCATGGCAGTCGAGGTCTTGTTCCCCACGTACGAGTTGCTGCTGTCAATGGTCTCCTGGGAGATCGACTCTCCCTCCGCTGGCAGGTCGCAGGGCTGGTCCAGGGTGGGCTCTGGCATGAAAAGCTCCACGTATTCCAGTTCGTCGCCCATCTCATTATCCTCGTCACCTGTGGCACCGGTCATCCCGAGGCCGGACCTCCCGTCCAATCCGCTCCCCCAGCACTTGACCTGGTCGTTGCTCAGGATGGCGCAGGCGAATGATTCGCCCACGTCTATCGATGTCGCGTGAAATGACGAGCTCAGGTCCACGTTCGGCAGGTTGTTCCCCATCTCGTACTGATTGTCGCCCCTATCGACCAGGGAGCCCGAGCTTGCCCCATAGCCCAGGGCACCGAACTCCCCATTGCCCCAGCACTTGACCTGGTCGTTGCTCAGGATGGCGCAGGAGGAGCCGTACCCAGTTGCGAACGAGACGACCGTCAGGCCGGTGCCTAGGTCGACCGTCTCGAGGTTGTCGCCCATCTCGCCAGCACCGTCGCCTATGTCGGCCGTGGATTCGCTGCCCAGCCTGCCGCTGTCCCCCCACCCCCAGCATGCGAGGCTGGCATCGTCGAGTATGGCGCAGGTCATGTCCTCTCCGGCTGCGATGCTCGTGGCGGTTCGTCCCGAAGGCAGGTCGATCAGTTCGAGGTCTTCGCCCATCTCCCCAGATTCATCGCCGATGTCCTCGGTGCTGCCTATGCCGAGTTGGCCGTGGGAGTTCGACCCCCAGCAGGCCATCTGCCCGTCGTCCCATAGGATGCAGGTGTGACTGGATCCAGCGGAGACCTGCGAGAGGCCAACCCCCCTGTCCGGGAGGGAGACTATCCCATTACCATCATTCGTGTCCCAATGAGTTTCGGTGCTACCCTTGCCCACTTGGCCAGAACCACTCTCCCCCCAGCAGAAGAGCATATCCTCAGTGGTGTCGTTGGTTATGGCGCACGAGTGCAGTCTTCCGACCGAGATTGAGGTGGCGAGGTGCCCGGGGTTTGCCAGGTTGCCGGGCCCGAACCGTTCTATCGGCGGGATTGCCGAGCCCATCTCCATGTAGCCATCGCCTCTCGCGCCGGAGCCATCCTCCCCAGAGTAGGACCCGAGTAGGTGGTTGCTCCCCCAGCACCTCACCGACCCGTCGCTGACCAGGGCGCAGGTGTGCCTCTGGCCGGCCCCGACGTCGGTGAAAGTCAGGCCGCTGCCGACGTCGGTGAACATGAGGTACTGCCCCATCTCCTTCGCGTCGTCACCGTAGCTGGCGGTGTTCTCGTGACCGGTCTTTCCGTCCTGACCGTTCCCCCAGCACTTCATCTGGTTCAGCGTCCCGATGACGCAGGCATGGTCGACCCCGAGGTCGATCGACTGCACTCCCGAGTTGTCCAGGGTCTCCGACCTGAGCGGGGTCTGGCCGAGCTCCTCGCTGGAGAAGTCCAGGGAGGTGAGTAGTATCAGTTGCGTGCTCGTCAGCATGAGCAGGACCAGGGTCAGCGCCCTGCCGGTGGCCCTTGCTTGCGCTCGCATACCATCTCAATGTCAAAATCCGCTTTTGATATTATCCAAGGATTACTCTTGTTTTCGATTTCAGACACCCCTAAAGGGGGTGTCTGTTGCATCACTCCAGGAGTATCTTGGCCTGGTCCGACCAGAGTTGCCTGCGGATCCTGCCCGGCATGTACTCTATCGCGTCGTTCACGACGTCGGACATGTCGTCGTCCATCTTCGACAGCTGGTCCAGCGTCGTTATCCCGAGGGTGTTCAGCCTCTTCTCCAGGGAGTCGTCGATCCCGTCTATCTGCTGCAGGTCGTCGTCCCTTCCCCCTGACTCCCCGATCTCTGAGAAGTCCACGGTTATCGCCTTGATCTTGATTCTGGCGATGATGTAGTCCTCCTTGGCCATGGAGTCCTTCTGTGCCTTCAGGTCGTTCAGTCTCATATCGACTTCCATTTTGATGATCTCCGCAGCCTGCTCCGCCTCCGCCTGTTCCAGGCTCTTCCTCTGGCGGGCCTCCTCGGCCTTCTTCCTCCTCTTCTCGGCCTTCTTCTTGACTCGGTCCTTCGCCTCCTGGCGCTTGCGGGCCTCCTCATTGGCGAGCTCCTCTGCGGTGAGTTTCTTCTTCTTCAGTGCCTTCTTCTTGGCTTCGGCGATCTTCTGGCGCTTCTCCTCTTCCTCGATCTCCTTCTCGAGGTCCAGTCTCGCCTTCGCCTCTCCCTCGGCCCTCCTCTGGGCATCCCTCAGGTCGCGCTCTGCCTGCTTGGATGCGTTCTCCGCCTCCATCCTGCTCTGCTTCGCGTCTAGGTACTCCTTCTGGGTTGCCTCCTTGTCCTTCTGGGCCTTCGATGCCGCTGCTTGCGCCTTCTTACGAGCGCTGGTGGCCTTGCCCAGTTCCTTCTCCGCTTCCTTCCAGGAATCGGTCTCCGCCACTAGGCCATCCTTGGCCTTCTTGTGTGCTTGGGCCTCCGCCTCCGCCTTCCTCTCCGCCTCCGCCTTCATCTTGGCTTCTTGCTCCGACTTCTTCTTCGTGTCCGAGGTCAGCTTCTTCTTCTGCCGAGTCTCCTCTTCCAGCTTCTCCCTCTTCTTGCTCTCCTCTGAGGCCCTCCTTTGGTATGCTAGCCTGGCCTTGCTGACTTCCTCGAGCTTGCTCAGCGCCTTCTCCCTCTCCTTGTCTGCCTCGGAGGCCTCTTTCTTCGCGTCTTCTCCTCTCTTCTTGTGCTTGGCGTGATTGGCCTGCGCTTCCTTTCCGGCCTTGTTCTCGTCCTTCACCCTCTTGGCAGCGCTCTCGGCGCTGGCCTTGCTTGCAGCAGCCTTCTGGGAGAGCTCGTCCGCCTCCCTCTTCGCCTTTGCCGACATCTCACGGGCCGCCTTCCTCTCGGCCTCGGCCTTCTTCAGGTCGCTGCTGATCTGGCTCATCTTGGTCCTTGACTCGGTGAGCAGGGACCTAGCCTTGTCCGCGGCCTTGATGCTCTCGTCGCGAGCCTTCTCGGCCTCGGCCTTCGCCTTCTCGGCCTCGGCCTTCCTCTTCTCAGCGGCCTTCCTGTCGGCTGTACCTTGCTTCGCATCGGCCTCGGCCTTCTTGCGAACGACCTCTCTCTTCTCGAGTTCCCTCTCTGCCTTCTTCCTGTCGGAATCCGCCCTCTTGGCCTTGTCCTCTGCGTCCTTCCTGGGCTTCACTGTGGATTGGTATGACTTTTCTGCCGCCCTGGTCTTTGCCTCGGCCTCCTTCCTCTTTGCGATCGCTGAATCGGTAGCCTTCTTCGCCTTGTCCAGCTTGGCTTCTGCCTCGGCCTTCGCCTTGGACTCCTCTGCTAGTCTGCTCTCGAAGTCCTTCAGGACCTTCGCCTCGTCCTCGGTCCTCGTCCTCGTCTCCTTGACCTTCTTAGCCAACTCTGAGATACTTCTCTTCAGGGTACTTATCGAGTCGGTGACCTGTTGCAGATTTGCCTTCTGGGTGGCGCCCTTCTTTGACTCGGCGGAGAGTTCTGCTTCCGCCTTCTTTCTCTCGCTCTCGGAGTTCTTTAGGTCTCTTTGCAGGCCAGCCAGCTCCTTTGACAGTTCTCCGGATTTCTTCGAGTCCTTGCTGGCCATTTCCCTCTCCTTCTCCAGCCTGCCCTTTGCCTCCGAGGCGGCTTTCTTGGAGTCCTCGAGTTTCGCCTTGGTCGACTTCACCTGCCTCTCGAGGTTCTCCAGTTGTTTCGTACCGCCGCTGCTGGATTTCTTACTCCTTGCGAGGTCGCTCTCGGCTTTCTTCCTAGCCGCGTCTTGGATTCTCAGGTCCTTCTCTATCGCTGTCTTTTCCCTCTTCAGGTCGCTAATCTTCTTGCTCTCCTCTTTTATGGAGGACGTTGCTTTCTTGAGGTCCTGCTCGGCCTTCTCTCTGGCCTTCTTGGAGCTCTCGAGATCTTTCTCCGCTGCAGCCTTTTCCTTGGAGGCGGCTTCTGCTGCCTTTTTCTGCTCCTGCAGGCGCTTCTTCTCGGCCTCGGCCTTCTTCTTTGCGGCTTCTGCGGCCTTCTTCTCGGCCTCGGCCTTCTTCTTTGCGGCTTCTGCTGCCTGCTTATCTTTGGCCGCGTTGCCTCCCTTGCCGTCAGCCATGTAGGGTCTTGTTAGTCCGGATATATTTAGGATGCGGAAGGACCCTCCCGACGATTCGAAAATTTAGTCCTCATTCTGGCCTAGTTTACTATGGCCGGTTTGAGCTTCCTTCCCTGGAAACTCCTTGATTTTAGCACGTCGATAACGTACGATGCTTTCCTCACGTGGATCTCGACTGTTGACTCGGAGTCACCCATCGTGATTTCCCCTATTGCCACGTCTGGGACCCTTGCTTGGTCGGCTATCCAGTCGGCAAGCGCGAGCTTGCTGGCATCCTCGCTCCCCAGTGATAGCCTGACTGTGACCATCCCGAAGCAGTCTGAGAGCTCGTCCCAGTCTTCCTTCAGCCTGGACATCTCCTTGGACCCGTCTGGCAGATCCGGCGCGCCCACCATCGGGATCGTCATGCCCCATGTGTTTGCGATCTTGTCTAGTTGCGGCATTTCCGAACCCCCGACGAAGCTCCATGCCTGGCCGCTCCTCCCCATCCGTCCGGTGCGCCCGATCCGGTGGACGTATGACTCGGTCTCATCTGGGAGGTCGTAGTTGACCACGTGCGTTATCCCATCAACGTCCAGTCCTCTTGCAGCCACATCCGTCGCTACTAGTATGTTCTTCTTCCCCTCTCGGAAACTGTCTAGGATCTTCTCCCTCTTGTTCTGGGCCATGTCCCCATGCAGGGCCGCAGAGTCGACCCCCTGCCTTTCGAGCCTCTCATCAAGCATGTCGACCATCCTTTTCGTGTTGGTGAAGATGAGCATCTGGTCGCCTTCGGACATGTTTGCCACGATCCTTCCAAGGGCCCACATCTTGTTGATCCGCCCGACCTTTATCGCGAATTGGTCGATCTCGGGAACCTCTACCTCTAGGTCCTCGCTCATTACGTGGACGGGGTCATTGGTGAACTCCTCTGTGGCGTCAAGCACCTCTTGGGGGAAAGTGGCGCTGAACAGCAGGGTCTGCCTCCTTCCGGTCATCTTCTCGACGATCCATAGTACGTCTGGGAAGAATCCCATGTCTAGCATCCTGTCCGCCTCGTCGAGGCAGAAGATTTCTATCGTGGGGAGGTCGATGTGACCCCTCTTGCTCATGTCGATGACCCTACCGGGGGTACCAACAATCACATCGACGCCCTTGTCGAGCAGTTTCGCCTGCTTCTCTATGTCAGTGCCCCCGTAGACCGTCTCAATCCTGAGTCCCTTCTTTCCTTGGAGTTTGGACATCTCCTCTGCTACTTGGACGGCAAGCTCCCTTGTCGGGCAGAGGACCAGTGACTGTAAGGCTCCATCCGAAGAGCACGACTCGATGATTGGGATGCCGAATGCAGCAGTCTTCCCGGAACCGGTTCTGGCCTGGCCGACTACGTCCTTCCCCTTGCGGGCCACTGGAATCGACTCGATTTGAATCTGGGTCGGCTCTTCCCAACCCATCTCCTTGATTGCCTCGGAGACATAGCCCTCAAGGCCCCAGTCATTGAAAGTGAGCCGAGACATCGTTTGGCCTCAGGACCAGGTCTCAGCTTCTCTGATGTCCTTCTGGAGCTCTCCCATCCAGTACTTCCGACAATTGTCCTTGGTCAGGAACTGGTCTTTGCTCGAGAAGCCGTGGTTGTAGTGCCCCTTGTCTGCATTTGCCCATTGGTCCTTTCGGCGCTTGTGGAACTTTTGGAGCACATGATTCCTCATGTACTGTCTAAACTTCAGGGCCTTGGTCCGGTTCACTCCCTTGGGGGTGACACCATCCCACAGTTTCTCGAATCGAGCCAACTTTTCGTCGATTTCGTCACTCATCTGCCTTCCTCGCTGGCCGGCCGACCTGACTGGCGTTTATCATTCTCACCCAAGGGGGGGAGGTCGGGCAGGGCCATATCTTCGTCATCCTTGGGAACATACTCGGCAGGTGCAAGCTTGCGGTTCTTCTCCTCTTCAGAACCCTCAAAATCAGGATCCAAAGCAAGTGACTGGAGCCTCTTCTTTAGCCCCGGGTCCTTCTCATTCTTCAGTAGCTCTCCTGCAGCCTCCCTGAGCTCTTGGCCAGAGAGTATGATGGAAATCTGGCTCACGCAGGCCTTCCTCATCTCCAAGTCATTATCGGACGCCCCCTTCAAAATCATCTGGACGACTCTGGGACTCTGTATGTCCAGTTTCTTGAGTGCCTTGATTACCGAGTTCCTGATCGTCTTGTCATTCTCCCCCAAGCTAGACTCGACCAGGATTACGGCAACCCTCGGCTCGACATCGGCGAGAATCGTCAAAGTCTTCGCCGCGTTCCTCCTTACCCTTACTTCTTCGTCCTGTAGTGACCAGGTGATTAGGTCCCATGCCTCGGCCCCGCCCTTTGAGGCGACCGTCCTGAGGATCAATGAGCCCCTGATTCTGAGGTCCAAGTCCTCCTCTCTGATTATCTCGTCGAGATGTAGGCACCCTACCTCTGGCCATTCTCTGGCGGTTAGCTTCAGCGTCTCGAATGCATTGTCTCGATGATCCTTCCTTTCGTCGCGCATCTCCCTTCGGATCATCTCCTCGCACCCTGAGGGGAAAAGCGGTGCGATCTTCTTCAGGCAGTTCATGGCCTCCCATCTGACCGCATCTTCCTCGTCGATCAACCTGTCAGAAAGGCAGTGCAGCAGTATTCCTTGCCTCCTAAGTGCGAATGAGGGGAGGACCTTCAAGGCAGCGATTCTGACATCTGGGAAGTCATCCTCCAGAGCCTCGACTAGTGTTTCGTAGGCTCTCTCGACTTCCCTCTCGCCAACTTTGCTTAGTGCCTTTATGGCGTCTATTCTACCCAGCCTCCACCTCTTCCCATCCGTTAGTATCTCCACCTTGTCGGTCTCGCCTGTTGCAAGAGGGAGTATATCGGGAATCTCAAGCCTCTGCCAAGGTCCGCTGTCAGGGGAAAGAGCGGCAAAACCAGTTGTTTTCCTGCCTCCCTTTTTCCCAACTCCGATCCTTTTCCCCGTCCGTGGGTCGCGTGCGATGTACTCCCTAGCCATAGAAACCTCCCGCGGATAGAGTCACCACACTTCAACCAAGCGCGATTCTGTTCAGGGCAATCATGAAGCACGAATGCCTGCAGGAGGGGCTGAATCATGCCCTCAGAATCAGAGATAGAGATTTCCAAGCTACTCCACTCTTCTTTCAATGGTGGGCCCGGGGAGAAGATTGGATTGAGGGACCTGTCTCGCATGTGGTCATTGGAGATGCAATGGTTTTCCCCAGAAGACTCCAAAGACATCGCTGAGAGGCTTCTAGCCTCTGGTTGGCTAATCGGCGAGGAAGACTCTCTTTCGCCATGCCACTCGGTATCCGATCACATGCCAGAACTTGGTTGGAGGCCATTCTTATCCAGGTTCGGCGAGATTCCTATGCCACCCTACCCCCCAGAAGAAAGGATAGCGAGCACAGTCGAAATTCCTGTTCCGGCAACGCTGGCAGAACAGTCCAATTCGGAGGGCAGGGAAGGCAAGTTGGCATACCTGATTGCTTCAATGTCGGGTCTGGAAAAGAGGGAGGTTATTCGGAGGGCCCGGAGGAAAAGGAGGGCGTTGGGGCCGGTTTCCCTGGAAGTCGCGATGCTTCTTCTCGCCAGGGAGCAGAACCTCGAGATGGCCAGACTAGTAGACAACTCCTAGTTCGCTCCGTCCCCGTTGGTCCTGACCTCTGCCGCTAGCAGTCCCGGCAGCACCAGGAGGGCTAGTACGAGGGAGAATGCCACTGAGATAGAACTCACAACCCCGAAGTCCCTTATCACCGGAATGGGGGAGAGTAGCAGGACCATGAAGCCGCAGATGGTGGTCCCTGCGGACATGAGCAGCGCAGAACCGGTATTTGCATACATGTCCTTCATAGCCGGCCAGATAGCCATCCCCGACTCCCTATTCGACTCGAATCTCCTCCACACGTGGATGGAGTAGTCGATCCCGAGACCAATTGTCAGTGCCGTGATCATAATCGTTAGTACGTTCCAGTTGATGCCAAGAATGGCCATTGATCCAACGACCCATGAGCCGGCGAGGCCCACTGGAAGGATGACCAACAGGGACTGCCCCAATCTCCTGGTCAGGGATGCCAAAACAAGCAGAGAGACGGTGAGGCTTATGGCCGTCGAACTGACTATTGATGAGATCAGTCCGGAAAGTAGGTTGGACAGGGTCATTAGGTCTCCTACTGCATATGCCCTGCCACCAGTATCGGACGAGACTATGAAGGACTCCTCTTTCATGTCGGCCGAGATCTGCTCGACCATTGCACTACTCTGAGCCTCTACATCTACCCTGATTCTGAGGAATCTGATGGCAGACCCGTCTTCAGTCAGGCCAACGTGCTCCCCGGTCCTCTCCGACCAGGTAGTGCCTCTGAGTTGGTCCCCGGCTGTGTTGTTGTTCAGGAGGGACGAGAGGGCTGCCGCGAGGTCCCCCTCGACGAAACTTTCGCTTGGCGCTAGGTCCTCCCCGAACACCTCTAGGTTGTGCCTGGAGCCGAATCCCGGATCCTGCTCGATTGCATCGGCCACAATTCTGTAAATGCTGTCGTAAGAGGCCCATTCGTTGCTCGTTCCAGGTGCCTCGGTCACCACTGTGCCTTCCATTCTGACCAGAGCGTCCTCCAAGTCCCCCAATGCCTCGATCAGGACTTCTTCGCTGTCGAATGAAGATTCCCCAGCTCCCGGCTCAACAAGTATGTAGACTGACTTCAGCGCGTTTACTTCGTAGGACTCATAGAGGTCTTCCCTGATCTCCATTATCTCCATCTCGTCCTCGGAGAGGAAGTCTGTTAACTCGAAACTAGTGTCTAGCCCCTGCATCGCCACTACTACTGACCCTGCGGTGATTATGGCCACAGAAAGGAGTACAAGCGGGGCGTTGCCCCTCTGGAATTCGGCGGCTTTCTCGGCTAAGTTGCCCAACTCAAGGCCCCTTCTCCGGGTTGCGCCCATCGTCCTCTCTACGAATACGTGCATCGCTCCGACAGTAACCGTGCTTGCCAGGAATGCACAAATGACTCCCAGTGCCAGCGTTGCTCCGAATGTTCTGAGCGGCGGCAGAGGGGATAGAGAATTGGCGAGGAATGCGAAAACCGTGGTAATGACCGCTAGAGAAAGTGCGACCCTGAGCTCCATCAAAGCCTTGGCCCAAGCCTCAGCCGAGCTGCTGGATGCTTCCTTTGCTCGTTCGTACGCCCTCTGCAGGTGTATCGAGTAATCTATCCCCAGGCCAAGCACTACTGGCGCGACCGCGATCTCGAGGATTGAGAAACGCATCCCCATTAGTGAAATAGCGCCATATGTCCAGACTAGCGATGCTAGGAGTGCGACTAGTGGGGCGACAACCATTGTAGCCGATCGGAATGTGAGTGCGAGTAGCAAGACCACGACGATCACTGCGAGGAAAATGAGCCAAACCAGGTTGTCAAGAGTCGATTCGTTGATGTCGTTGCTGATCAGATCGTCCGAGATTACTCCGTACTCTAGAATCGAGCCCCCGCTCAGCATCGTCCTGATTTGGTTTGCATGCCTCTGGCGGTCATCGCTCTCTATCTCCCCGCTAATTTCTATGAGCCAGAGGGTGCTGCTAGCGGTTGGGGTTGGATTCCCTTGGCCACTCTCCAGCCAATCACAAATCGGAGAATAGTCAAGGTCCTTGTGGAGCAAGGCTGATGATGCGAAGGCAGCCGTAGCGATGGACCTCTCGTCACTTCCGATTGCATCTCCACAACCCTCGTCCTCCAGTACCGCGCCCAACATCTCCCTCCAATCGTTGAATACGGACAGGTCACCAGTGTGATTCCTCTGCTCCAGGAACCTCTCGAGTACTTCTGCCGCATTGATCTGCGAGTCTATGAAAAATCCGTTCTCTTCGGAATATGACTGGATCATGGAGTGGTCTTCGGCCAATTGTTGTAGCGCCTTCATCTCTAGCACATTGGCGACTTGGTCCTCGCTCACCGCTGGCTTGACATTGATGTATATCAGGTGGGGGGAGGTTCCGATGGCACCCTCAATCCTTTCCTGAGCATCATCCGCGTCCGTATCCGGGGCGAAAGAAGAGAGATCTGTAGTGAAAGCCAGGCTTCCGACTAGGAAATACGCTAGAAAACCAGTCAATAGCAGGCTCACCAATAAGATTGGCAAAGACATCCTCTCGAAGGATTCAGCCACGCGTTTTGTCATGGCTTCCATGCCTGACATCGTTGCCCCGAAAACCTCCCGATGTAAAACTTAGGGGAAGTTTGTTGTTGATTTCGTCCGGCTTTTGCATGCAAGGCCTCAAAAGGGCCACTCCAGTCGAGCGTCCGTCCTATGCCAGTCAAAGTATTGAAGAACGAGGGTCGAGAACTACGAATCAGAGTCATTGACGGAAATCATACTGCACTCCAGTTGTTCCGAACTCGCCTCAATGGAAGGGACGATGTAGAGTATGCAAATTATTTCCAGAACCACCCGGACCTCGATGATCCGGAACTCTATGTTCGCACTGTTAAAGGAAAGAAGGCAGATAAGATTCTCAAAGATATATGCTCCGAGATCGCTAAGGAATTCTCAAGCATCAAAATTTGAGGGGGTGATTCCCTGAGGGGGAGCGAAATCGAGGACTACTTGGGACTCTCTACGTGGATGGTTCCTGCAGAGGGAATCGGAGGTTTGCTAAAGACAAGGGTGGAGGACTTCCGAGTCGAGGAGTCATCAAAAGTCCCCGCGCTAGATGACAAGGGCAGGTTCACAGTAGCCAGAGTCACGATGACAAACTGGGAGACTAATAGGTACCTCAGGAGGCTTGCTAGGTCCTGCGGGATTAACAAGAATAGGATTTTCAGCTCCGGTTTGAAGGACAAGAGGGCGATTACTACGCAGATCCTAGTTATCGACGCACCAAGAAGAAAGGTCGAATCGGTCGAAATTCCAGACAGTTCGATAGAGGTGCTCGGCAGGACTCACCAGAAGGTTGCAATGGGGGATCATGATGGCAACAGATTCACCATCACCGTCAGAGGTTGTTGTGATGAGTCCGGCACTCCAATTGATGCCAAAGAGGCCATGAGCAGGGTCCATTATATCAGGGATGGTTTGGCTAAGGCAATGGGTTCCGACGCATTCCCGAATTGGATCGGGCCGCAGAGGTTCGGTTCCACCAGGCCAGTTACTCCACAGGTCGGTGCAGCCGTGATAGAGGGGGACTTCGAGAGGGCAGTCAACCTTTACGTTGGCATGGAGGGGTCTAGGGAAGGAAGGGAGGCCGAGGCCTTCAGGTCATCGTGGAGGGAGGGCGGGGATCCCGAGAAGTCCCTGGAATTAGCTCCCGAAAGACTGGGTTACGAGACGGCCATGTTGAAGCACCTTGTCAAGAAACCGGGCGACTACGTTGGGGCATTCAAGACCCTTCCAAACTCGCTACAGCTCTTGATGGTCCATTCTATCCAGTCATTGGCATTCAACCACTCTCTCTCCGAGAGAATCGTCTCCGGGCTTTCGCTTATCGAGCCCGAGGTAGGCGATCTCGTAGCTCCACTCGCGTCCAACGGAAGGATAGATGTGGGGAAGATGGCCCACGTAAGCCAAACAAACCTCGAGAGATGCCGCAGGAATTGCAAACTCGGAAGGTTGGTGGTTACTGGACCTCTTCCCGGACGGGACTCCTCCCCTGCGGAAGGCGGGCCGGGGAAGCACGAGGAAGAGGGCATCCGTCTAGCAGGTCTCGAGGGGGCCGACTGGTTCGTCAATCAGATTCCGCGTCTGACTACTTCTGGGACTAGGAGGGCGCTATCCGTCCCATTTCGGGACATCAGCGTCGAGCAAGCCCCAGAAGCGGACTCGCTTTCACAGAGGTGGGAAGAGGGTCCTTTGGAAGGGGATAGGTGGCATCCCGAAGGTGCTTCCCTCCGTCTGAGGTTCACCCTTCCAGCGGGTGCATATGCAACAGTGATGATGCGGGAGATAATGCGCGCGCCCCTGGATCATTACTGATCAGAGGCGACCCATCTCTAAGGCCTCTATTTGGCCAATAAGATCGTCAACCGATCTCACCTTGTCCTCAAACCCATCCACGATGCCCTCGCCCTCTCCGAGGACCACCTGAACCTCGATGTACATCATTCCGAAGGCTAGGGGCTTGATTTCCACCTCTTGCACCTCTTCAAAATCTGAGATTGCCGTGGCAATCTCTTCGTAGTTCGGACTGCCATCTTCTGGCTGGTCTAGAGTTACCTTGTATTTCACAACGACATGGCCCATTCATTCACCTCAGGGCCCCTCGAATCTGCAGTGGGGGCAGATGTATTTCACTGACTGAACTCTGCACCTCTGGCTCCTTCCCAGGGGGGCAGAACAACTGGGGCACGGGAAAGAAGTGCTCTCACTATCAACTAGTGGCGTCCCAGAGGACGCACAGACTGTTGCCCTTCCACTTGCTCCGGCCATCGACTTGCTGCCGTACAAAGGTCCCTTTTTAGCGTTGATTGTGCAATTTCTTCTCAGGCCCATCGTAGAATTGGCCAAATTGTGCTGAAATTTGAAAAGACAGGTCCGGTCAAAGAGACCATGGCTGAAGAGGAATTGGGACTATCCGGAACCCAATCGGATCTCTCTGATTTTGTCACGGATGAAGGCGGCATTTGGAGCCTTAGGGACGTGGAGAAGGTTAGAGGTTGGAATAACATAGAGTACGGTGCTGGACTTTCAGGAAAGAACACCCCCTCCACGGGTCTTTCGATGAATAGGGCTTACATCCCCCCGGGAGGGATCGCAAAGGCTCACATCCACGTTGGATTTGACGTGATGGTCTACCTCCTAAAGGGAAGCGTTAGGCACGAGTTCGGAAAGGGTTGCCGGCAATCGGTAGTTCACAGTGCTGGAGACATGTTCTACATTGAACCCGGGCTTCCTCATGAGGTATTCAATTGCTCAGAAGATGACTGGGTACATGCAGTGGTGTCGAGATCTGATGCCTCCGAGTGGCAGAACATCGTCCCGTATGACAGAGACTCGGAGTAGCTACTCTCGCTTGGGAATCTTTCTGAATCCAACCTTGGTTTCATGGCCTCTCCCTTCGTCTTCATCAACCACTATTCCTATCGAGGCTAAGTGCCTCTGCAAATGTTCCATTGCAGTCCCCTCATTCTTCGATTTTTGGAGCCTTTTCTGGCAAATCAAGTAAGTCTCGGAGGAAGCGGTTCTGCTTGCAGTGGGGGAATACCTGCCCACGACCGAGAAACGAAGCTTAGCAGCATCAACAAGGCCCTCGATGCCTGCTCCTTGGAAGACCTTGGTGATGAAACTACCTCCAGGGGGTAGTAGATCCGAGGCCACATCGAGTGCCATGGTGGAGAGCTCCAGCGATATCGCCTGATCAGTGTCATATCTTCCAGTCAGCCTAGGGGAAATGTCGCTAATTACCGCATTCAGTTTCCGACCACCCAAGTGGCCAACAATTTCCTCTATTGTAGCCTCCTCAGTTATGTCGCCAATCATGACTATTGCACCATCTATCGGGGAGGTCGATAGCAGGTCGACTCCAATCACTGTCCCACTTTCGCCCACTTCCTCGATCGCTACTTGGGTCCACCCTCCCGGATGACAACCGATGTCAAGAACAGAATCGCCCCTCCTGAGTATGCCAAATTTCTCCTGTATCTGTTTCAATTTGTAGGCAGATCGTGCCCTGTAGCCCTTGGCCTTGGCGTCCCTCCTCCAAGGATCGCGCTTGTTCTCCTGGTACCAGCGCTTACTCATGCGCCCACACCCTCGAACTAACAGTTATGAATCCGGACGATGGATGTGGCCTTCCCCGGTGCTTTGTTGAATGATATTTTCACAGTCCGATCTCGGAAATCAGAACTCGAGCAGTGTCTCTAATGGCTTGCTCAGACATCGAAGTGGGAACAAAACCGGTTCCAATAAGCTTGGTCACGTCAAGATATGTCTTAGGGACATCTCCTGCCCAGCCCCTCTTGCCACCCGTATAATCTATCGAAACTCCCTCCAGCCCGCTCTCTTCGACGACAATCTCGGCAATCCTGGAAACAGAGCAAGTATCTCCCGTGCCTAGGTTGTTTAGCACGGTCCCCTCATCTCCCAGATCAATCAAGTGTAGCATAGATTGGACGCAGTCATGGGCTGACATGTACGACTTCTCCTGGTTTCCGTCACCCAAAACCTCCAGTCTGCTCGGATCCCTCTTGAGCTTGTGGATGAAATCGAAAATCACCCCGTGCGTCCCTCTTGGCCCGACTATATTTGCGAATCTATGGATGTAGCCCTTAGATCCGAATGTGCCTGACCATGCGGTAATTAGCGCCTCACTCGCTAGTTTGGATGCGCCGTAGAGGGAAATCGGCATCACAGGCCCGTAGTCCTCCGGCGTTGGCATCACCCCAGCCTCCCCATAGACTGCTGAAGATGATGCGAACGAAATAATGCCGACATCCGAGACCCTCATTGCTTCGAGTACGTTGTATGTCGCCATGGTCCCCTGCCTTAGATCGGTATCCGTAACCTCGGTGCCTAGTCTGATATCTGGATTTGCAGCTAGATGGTGAACCGCCTCAACTCCTTCCATGGCATCGATCACAGCTGCTAGATCCAGAAGATCACCTCTGTAGATTTCCACCAGTCCGCTACCTTCGTGGTGGGAAAGGAACTCCTCCCTTCCACTGCTAAAATTGTCTAGTACGCGGACTTCCTTGCCCCTTTCGACCAAAGCATCGACTAGGTGTGAACCGATGAAGCCTGCACCCCCGGTGACTAGGTCCATGTTGCTTCGTGACCCCTCATCACGCTTGAGTTCATCGGGTCACGTGCATCTAGTGACCACCTCACTTATTGGCACATTTTGTTGACAGTTATGCGAACGCTTCATTTGGATTGGGTCCGGGAACATGAACGTGAATTCGAACGATGGGCCTCCTCAGCAGGACGAGGAACTGGTGTTCTGGGCTTGGTTCTTCGAGAGGATCAGTCCAGTTTCGAACTACTTCACGAAGGTAGGGAAAGACGTCAGGAATAGTCCAATCGGAGGTTTTCTAGATACCGCAGGGCAGTTGGTCAACGATGTCTCGGACACATTCCACATAGTGGCACAGAGGACAGCCGAACTGACTTATAGCGCAATCCTGAGGAGTCCCGCATACCTAATCGTGACCCTTATGCTAGCTTCGGCACTTATTGGCTGGAGGGCAGAAGACTTCGAACACCAGATAAACGGTGACGTCGAGATTTACCTTCCCGATGGGGCCAACTCAACCGCTCTCCTAAACGAGGTCAGAACTCAATGGTCAACCGATATCGTGATTCTCTATGTGCAGACTGACAATGCAGCCGTCGGAGCAGAACACGGAACCGAGAATATCACTGACGCAAACATTCTGAATCAGATTTCTTGGATTGAAGGCGACGACAACAATGCCGGGGAAGGCGGATATGGGAGGGGCTTGGACTATAACAAGGAAGATCGCGGTTCGCATACCTGCAATAGCCCTATGACGGGATGCGACGGGGTTGTGTGGATACTGTCCCCTGCGCAGATTATCAAGGAGGCAAACTCGACGAATTACAGGTTCTCTTGCGCAGTCGAAAAGTATGGGCTCGACGAAATTAGTGGAGGGAGCTGTGCGATTTCGAGCCAGAACCCAAACGAGGGCTACTCAATTCCTCAGGGTGATGGTGCTCAGGAACGGATTGACGGTTACGTGGATAACTCCGGGGATCTACTTTCAAACTTCGTCAAGGACACCAATAACGACGGAATTTGGGACACTGGCGTGGTGATCATGGGAATCTCGTTTGACATGACCAATACCGACATCACCCCTAGGACCGATCTCAAGACGGGCGAGGAAATCCGGGATCACAAGGCGTTCATCGCCTACGTCAAGGCACTCCTATCTTCCGAATCAACTAGAAATTTGAATGCTGGGACGAATCAGCCAAATTGCGAGTTGTGCACCGAGACATGGGAAAGAACCTGGACCATGGATCCAGAGCGCTTGGACACAATCCCCCCCAGGAGGGCAGTCACCGTTTCCGGGCTAACGCCGGTTCTGCATGATGTGTCCGACTCTATTTACGACGAGTTGCGCTACACCATGCTGCCAATCAGCCTTGGCCTCGTGGGGCTGACGATGTTCATCCTCCATCGTAGTTGGAAGGTCCTTGTCATCTGTGGTACGCCTATCGCGATGAGCCTAGCAGTCACATTCGGTTCCACCGTCGTATTCGACATCATGCTAACTCCAATGATTATCTCTGCTGGACCTATCCTGGTTGGTCTAGGTGTTGACTATTCGCTACACTTGACTAACAGGATAGAGGAGAACAGGACTGAGATTCTGCAGAAGATGGAGGAAGATGCTTGGGCTTCGAGACGTGATGGGGAGGAGGTCATCGAGCCCGACCCATTCGATCCGGAAATCAGCCTAACCGCCAATGTTAGGGCGGCTATGACCACGGGTAACGCAATTTTCCTCTCCGCCCTCACCACGATAGTCGGCTTCAGCGTGCTGATGTGGCCAAGCCTAGTCCCCATCGAGCCGATGAGGACGGTCGGCAAGACCCTGCTGATCGGCATCTCAACCACATTCCTAATCTCGATGCTAATGGTGCCAGCGTGGATAGAGCTGCTCAGGTATAGGAAGGGGGACTCGAGAAACCTGTTCAAAACCAGCGTAATTGACTCATCTAGGAGGAAGAGGATCGAAGAAATGAAGTCCATGGAAGCCAAATCACTTCACAAGAGGGAGCCCGACTCGGCAATAGACACATCAGACGTGTTCGGGACCATTCTAGGGATAAACAGCCTACTATTCTACGTCATTTCGACTGCATTATTTATCGGTTCATTAGCCCTATTCACCAGCCTCACTAACGACGGCTCAATGATCCTTGGTTTCACACTCTCGACTACCCTCACTTTCTCGCTTCTCGATGATTTCTGGGATTCAGTCGGCAAGGTGCCACTCAAGGCCACTCTCCTGGTCATCCTGGTCTCTTCGGCAGCGACTGTCTGGGGGGGGATGATGTTCAAAGAACAGCTGGGCAAGGACATCACCGGATCGTCGGATGAGGTACCTCCCGGCCTTGAGTCATACGAGGCACTGAGGGAGTACAGCATCGTTTTCGAGGGCGGCCAGACGAACATGTTCATCGTCGATGCTACCGAGAGGGGCCGTCAGAACGACACCGCTCCCATTCGAGACCTCCCCATACTGGATTCAATCGAGCACATGCAGGAAATGAAGATTGATAACGTCGCAAACACCACCACAATCAGCCTCGTCAATATCCTGAAGGCGGTGCACGTGGACGTGGAGATAGCCAGCCTGGAGATATATGATCGGAGCCTATGGGAGTTGATTCACGATGAATGCTGGGACGAATCGAACAACCCGCTAAGGCCAGATTGCTGGCCATACTCGGTGAGCAGCAGGGAGGACATGGTCAATATCGCCTTCGACACTCTTAGCCCCGAGATCCGTTCAATGCTGATGAACTCGGACGATGGCGAAGGGGAGACCAAGACCCTGGTATACGTAAACCAGCCATACATCAATTTGGCAGTCGCAGGAGGCCTTAGGGAGACAATTGACGGGCATCTCGACGAGGGGGGGTGCTCCACTCCACTGTTATGCAACGCCCTCGACATGGATGGAGTCTCAAACTCGTTACTTACAGGCGGCCTTCCAGTCTCGCTCGATATCAACGATGGAATACACCAGGCCCAATCCAAGACCACAGTTGCAACCATGTTGATCCTACTTCTCGTCATGGCTTTGCTGTTCAGGTCCGCTAGGCTTGCCATATTCACGATGACTGCGGTCGGGGTCGTTGTCCTGTGGCAACCAATTCTGATGTGGTTCTACAAGGTAAACGTCAACGTTTTCACCGCGATGATTGGGACATTGGTATTCGGCATAGGGGTCGATGACTCAATCCATATCATCGATCGAATCAAGGACGAGCGTGAGACTCCCGCAGGAATCCAGAAGTCGGTTTCTAGGACCGGGAGGACGATTTTCGAGACAACCGCAACTACATGCACTGGCCTGGCCGCCGGGCTCTTCGTCGCAATCCCCGGGCTGCAGAATTTCTTCGTCCTGATGATGCTACTCCTAGTTTTAGCACTCCTTACTAGCTCAATCCTACTTCCCAGCCTAATTGTGGCCTACCACGAGCTCTCCCATGCCCTTCGAGGCAAGATTGGAACTTGGCAGGACTATGGGGAGAGCGGATCAATTGCCGATGCCGCGCCGGTCGACGCCGTTGTCTTCGACTAGGTAGTGTTGGTGAGGGTGCAGGGAGTAAGCCCCTTTCTGTTCACCTTTCGGCTGGTCGCATTCAACTATGCATCCTACCCGGTCCTGTCGATGCCTTGCGGACCTGCTTGGACTTGCTCCGGCGTGGTTGCCCGTTCCAGCCACACTCAGGAAACCTCCCCCTTTCGGGTTCATCGTGCTCCTGGCATGGTTCGTTTCTGCTGCAGAGCCGGCCCTCCCGGACCCCCGCCTTGTGACGGGACGCCTGCATCGCGGAGAGGGGACTTTCCTCAGTGTCTAACACTGTCAGCGACCCTCCTGCTCCCTCATATGTGCGGCTGGACCATATCGAATGAACCCACCGGATGCCCGGGGCAACCATCATCCACTTCCCACTCCACGCAGTTTCATGGCGGGCTTGGAGAATCTGAAGGAGCAAGCCGGCATCGCCGCATGCAGTTTCGTCTCTGATGGGATGGCCTTGGGACTTGGCACCGGATCCACAGTACGATACTCCATCATTGAGATCGCCAGGATGATCAAGGAGGAGGGGATTGAAGTTGTGGGAGTTCCAACAAGCGAGGACACGAGGAGGCTTGCAGAGCACCTCGAGATACCACTCCGGACCATAGAAGGAACGACCAGCCTGGATCTGACAATCGATGGTGCGGACGAGTTCGACCCCCAATTTGACCTCATCAAGGGGGGCGGCGGCGCTCTTACTAGGGAGAAGATAGTGGCAAAGGTCTCGAAATCCATGGTAGTGGTGGCAGACGAAACTAAGCAGGTTGGAACCCTGGGTAAATTCGATCTGCCCATAGAGGTGGACTCAATTTTATGGGACGATGTGAGGGACGGAATATCGAGCATTTGCCCAGGAGAAGTCAGTCTCAGGAGAGTGGATGGAGAACCTTACGTCACAGACAATCAAGGATACATACTCGACTGCTCATTCGGTCCCACAATATCGAATCCAGCAACCCTGGAGGCTGAGATTTCCCAGATTTCGGGAGTAGTTGAGGTGGGGCTATTCGTTGGAATATGCGATGCCGTGGTGATGGCCTCTAGCGAAGGAGTCGAAACTCTGGTCAAGCCCAGCGGAAGACTGTAGCTCTCCGTCGTGGTTAAAGAGGGGCCGCCAATCCCGAGCCGGGTCTGTAGCTTAGTCAGGTAGAGCACCCGGCTCTTAACCGGGCGGTCGCGGGTTCGAACCCCGTCAGACCCGCCACAAACACATTGCACACAATCGAGGTTTCATAACCGTAGTCCAAGCCGGAAGAATAGGCGTAGCTATGGGGAAGAAGTACTGGATAGGCGACGTAAGGTCCGGTTTGCACGATGGGGAAACCGTCGAACTGAAGGGTTGGGTGCACAGGACACGGGGGTCCAACAAGATTCGATTCATCGTTGTGAGGGATTCCACGGGACACGTCCAATGCGTAGCGAAGAGGGATTCGGTCGGCGACGAGTGCTTCGAGATCCTCAAAAACGCACTGATAGAGACTAGCGTGGTGATCAGGGGGGTGGTCGAAGCGACCGAAAGGGAGCACGGCCACGAGTTGCAAGTGACCGAAGCCGAGGTGGTAGGGCCCGTGAATCCCGAACGCCCATTCCCAATCACCGAATCAGCTATGGATGAAGCCGACGGAGGGGAGACAGAGTTCCTACTGGACAACCGTCACCTGTACCTAAGGACTAGCCGAATGACGACAATGCTGAAGATCAGAAGCTCCGTCTTCGGTGCGATCCACTCATACTTCCGTGACAGGGACTTCATCGAGTATCAGGCCCCCAACTTTGTCGCAGGCGCGGTAGAGGGGGGCAGCACACTCTTCGAGGTGCCATACTTCGGAAAGAAGGCATATCTGACCCAATCTTGGCAACTCTACGCAGAGGCTGCGATGCCTGCTCTAGAGAGGCTATACACGATGGCTCCCTCATTCCGAGCAGAGAAGAGCAGAACGAGGAGGCATCTCACGGAGTTCTGGCACGCCGAGATGGAGATAGCATGGGCCTCAAACAACGACGTCATGCAGCACGGAGAGGGGGTTGTGCGCAACATCGCAAGGACCCTCCTGGACGATAGATCGGGAGAACTAGAGAGCCTGGGCAGGGACCTCTCCCTCGTGGAGAGGTACGCCGAAAGCGAATACCCAAGGATTCGATACGACGAGGCCGTCGAGACCCTCCAGGGCAAGGGCGTCGAGATAGAATGGGGCCAGGATCTGGATTACTCCAAGGAGAAGGTCCTGACTGCTGACTTCGACGTGCCACACTTCCTTACTCACTATCCAAGGGTCGCCAAGCCATTCTACCACCGACCCGATCCCGATGACCCGAAGTACGTACTCTGCCATGACCTGCTAGCACCGGAGGGCTACGGGGAGATCATCGGAGGTGGCGAGAGGACCTGGTCAGAGCAAGAGATCCTAGAGAGGATTGACGAAGAGGGCACACCAAGGGAACCATACGAGTTCTACATCGACATCAGGAGGTACGGCGGCGTCCCCCATGGGGGATTCGGCCTGGGTGTCGACAGGGTGTGCACATGGCTCACCGGAGCCGATCACATCAGGGAAGCCATCCCATTCCCCAGAGACAGCAGAAGGGTCACACCATAGGTGGCAAGATGGACACAGAACCGCGTTCCCCGCCGATAGCAGAACCCGGCAGTTCCGGGCAGACGAGGCCACTTGCAAAAATTGTCGCCGCATCTGCCGTCACGGCCAGCCTTTGCTGCCTCCCCTCCGTCATTTGGGTCATGTTCGCCGGCTCCTCAGCCATTGTCGCCGCCGACCAACTCTCAAACGACCTCTACTACTCATGGGTGAGATTCGCATTGTACGGCGTCTCCTTCTGCATGGTCTCATATGGGCTAGTACTCTACTTCCGCAACCAGGGAGTATGTACTTTGGACGATGCCAAGAGGGAGAGAAGGAGGGTTGTGAACACCTCTCTGGCCGTATTCACTGCAGCTATCACCGTCTACCTCGTATGGAACTTCGTCATACTCGAGATCGTGGGCATTGCGATCGGCCTCCCTTGGGAGGACTCTGCATTCTGGAACTAGTGCATTGGAGAACGAATGCCTCTTACGAAGGTCGCCCCTAGCACGCACATGGGTGGCGACTGGCGCGACATCGATATCTCAAATCCTACAGAAGAGCACGCGATGCTCCGTGAGATGGTTCGGAACTTCGTCAAGGAAAGGGTAGAGCCACAGGCCCTCGACAATGACAGGGATGAGAGATTCAACCTCGGCCTTTTCCGCGAGATGGGCGATATGGGCCTCCTTGGCCTCACTGCACCGCCCGAATATGGGGGCGCGGGCATGGATGCCACCTCAGTCGCAATTGTGAATGAGGAACTCTCGTACTCTGATCCCGGCCTCTGCCTCGCCTTCCTGGCCCATGACCAACTTTTCGTGAACAACCTAGTGCATAGCGGAACCCCCGAGCAGAAGGAGAGGATGCTGCCCAAGGTGTGCAGTGGCGAATGGATTGGGTGTCTTGGGATGAGCGAGCCCGACTTCGGGACCGATGTCCTAGGGATGCAGACAAATGCTGCCAAGTCAGAAGACGGCTCTTGGACCATCAATGGGAGGAAGATGTGGATAACAAACGGAATCATCGACGATGAGGGGACGCCCGCCGACGTCGTTTGGCTCTATGCAAGGACGGGTACTGACGATAGGGGCAGGGCAGAGCTGACCACCTTCTTAGTCGAGAAGGGGATGGCAGGATTCTCATCCGGACAGAAGATCACCGATAAGCTAGGGATGCGGGCCAGCACAACCGCTGAACTGGTCTTCGAAGACTGCGTCGTCCCTCCAGAGAATGTCGTGGGGGAGCCTGGCGAGTCGATGATACACCTGATGAGGAACCTGGAGCATGAGAGGGTCGGCCTCGCAGCCATGAGCGTGGGCATCGCAAGGAGGTGTCTTGCTGACATGAACTCCTATGCAACCGAGAGGGAGGCATTCGGCAAGCAGATTCGAGATTTCGGCCAGATCCAGCGCCACATTGGGGAGTCTTGGGCCGAGTATAGGGCAATGCGCGCATATGTGTACGACACTGCTAGGCAGATCGAACTCTCGGAGGCAGGCCACAGGCTCGATTCGGATGGCGTCAAACTTTTCGCCACAACTGCTGCAAAGAACATCGCCGATCGAGCAATACAGGTGATGGGCGGGTATGGGTACGTAGGCGAGTACGTGGTAGAGAGGCTATGGAGGGATGCAAAACTCCTCGAAATCGGGGGTGGAACTCTGGAGAGCCATCAGAAGAATATCACGAAGGACTTGAAGAGGGATCCCGGAGTGATCGAGGACTGATCAGTCGACGTCCTCGATCAAAACCATCTTCAAAGCACCATTGGAGGCACTGTACTCGACGGACTTGAAGGCAACCTTGACTTCTTTGCCATCAAACGGGTCTATGATGTGGGGTTGCCCCCCTCTGAATAGCTCCATCATTGACTGGTACTCAGAAACGGAGGCCGTTGATACGACATCGTAAACAGCAGACTCAGAACCCTCATCCAGAAGATCATCACCCTCTCCACCTCTGATAACGGTCCTCTGGATCCTTCTCTCGATGTGAATTGTGATCTCAACGCACGGAATAGTCAACTCGACCATTTTTTGCTTCTTGGGCTTGAGTAAATCGGAATCTTCCACCTTCCCCGGGCCCTTCATTGTGAGGCTTAGTGGCCTTACCAGTCTGTCATCAGTCATGTAACCCGGTACCCGCATCAATTAATCAAACTTCAGCAGGACTATGCCGAAATTTCTACTGCTCTCGCCTCAAACATAACAACTTTCACGGTAATGGTGATTTCTTCGTCATCGTCCCCCTGGCCGGGAAACAGACTCTCATCAGTATTGACCTCAACATCGATTTCAAGCTCACCTTCCCCCCAACCGGTTTCCTTCCATGGCATCAACGCCTGGTACTCGTTTACCGAATCCGTGCTTCCGGTATTTCCGTCATAGTTCGGGTAGATCCTTAGGTACATGTAGAAAGGCTGGCAATCGTTAGCTTGCCCTGAAAGGGTATTGTTGACGTCATCCCACTGGGCTGTAAGACCGCCTTCACGGACATCTGCAAGTACAGAGTCACACTCATTTGTGGGATCATTGTTCGCAATTAGACCGTCATTGCCCGTATCATCTACGGTGATATTCAACTCCCCAATTAGGAACCCATCTGGTACGTCAATATCATCGAGGTAGAATGTGAAAGTCTGCTTTTCTTCGTCCTGCAGAACCATCGCCTCCTCCAATATTTCTATCTCCTCAACGAATGAAAGCGACCAAGCCTCCTCCGTAGTAGCATCTTGGATCACATTCCAGTGGTTTGACATCAAATCAATCGAATTGTAACTGAAAATTATTAGGAAAGCTGCGACAACTCCAGAATAAGCCTTCACTGCACCCCCGTATAGTGAAAAGTTTCCCATAATCTCGCTCATGCTTCCTCGGAATTCGTATGGCTCATCAGACAATCAAAAACCCCCTAAACAGTAATCTCCATCAGAGAAATCAACAATGAAATCAGCATAGCAAGTGCAATTGAAATTCCCAAAGCGATAGAGAAAATCCGATATTCGCCCTCATCTATGCCCAGAAAACCAGTTTCCCCCGATTCGATTAGAACATCACTTACGCTGATCGATTGCCTGATCATGCTATTCGTTATCTTCTCTTCCCAACCAATGAAGACTACTACGGCAGCAGCGAATAAAGCAGAGGTAATCATCTGTGGGATCGGCAGAACGGTTTGAATCAACTCGATGATGCTCGAAGTTACAATTAGTAGCATCAGTAAAACCATTATTCTGGTAAACCACACATTGTCGCCCCCTGTTTCAATGAGATTGAAATTTAGGATGACGTACATCAGAATCAGTGGAACCACCAAGAATCTGATTATTTCCGAGCTAAAGACGTACCAAGTTGAGTAAATTGGATTCAGTTCCTCGCAAGTTGTATTTACGCAGGAATCCACAATCCCCATTTGCGTGTAGTCAAAAATGAACCACAGTATGCCTATCGTGAAAAATGTAAAAATTATTGTCGATACTCCCGAAAAACCCTTCCTTTTTGTTCTCCAGGCCTCTCCCAAGAAGAGAGTCACGATTGTGACTGCGAACATAGCTCCTGCCATTGTGGAGCTCAGTAATGCGGTTATTGTCGGATCCCTCAGTTCAGAACTACCGACTAAACCCCTCGCAGTAAAATGATTTTCTTGAGTCAGGACTATTCCAAGCCAGTATGTTAGCCATTCTCCAAAAACTCCAATCAATAGGAGAGCCGCCACTGCAGATACTGTCCTATCTTCATCCATCCCCCCTTGGATTTCACTGAACAAATAACGCAGATATACCCCGACCCAAACGAGAAACGGGACAAGGAAGAAAATATACTGCAAGTTAGAATACTCGTAATTAGTTATAATCCACAGGGGGACGAGTAAAATTGTGAAAATCCCGATAAATATCGCTCCCATTCTAGCAAATGATTCACTGTAGAAAACAGGGTATGGGTAGATTAGCGGGAGAACGGCAATTAGTGATAGGTAGACAATCCTAGTTGAACCAGCGCCATATCTCAAAAAGGAATCTGAAAACTCTGAAATTGTGATATTTTCATTCGTGAACTGGTAGTCAATTATGGTTTGAAATAGGAAAATTACCCCTAGTACGAAGAAAGTCCACCCCAAGACCAGGGCTGCTAGCCTTTCACTTGGCTTTGCCTTCTCAGACCTGTATACGAGAATTATCGTCATTATGCCAAGGATGAGGTGAATCATGGTCGCGATAGGCAGTAATGCATTCTCTCCTGCCACTATTGCTCACCCATAGAGGCACTGGCTACGAAACCGCTGACTATTACTTCTATGGTGATGTCTTCGTCGTCGTCATTTGAAATCGGACCCAGTTCATCTACCGTGTTTACATCCAACTCAACCTCGACCTCCAACTCGCCTTCCCCCCAACCAGTTTGCCTCCACGGGAGGAGTGCTTGGAATTCATTGGGGGAACTAGAATTCATATCTTCCCCGTCAAACCCGGGATAGGCTCGAAGATTGAGAATAATCCATTCGCAACTACTGTCCTGCCCAGAAAGAACATTACCCTCGAAATCCCATTGAGCTGTCAAACTCCCTTCGTTCCGGATATTTGCGCCAATCGAATCACACTGGGCCACGGGATCGATCAGAGTTCCGTTTGAATCGGCATCTGGCTTCACAATCACTTCGATCCCCCCGACAAGATAACCTTCTGGTAAATCGAACTCATCCATGTAGAACGTCACGGTCTTCTTTTCCTCGTCCTGCCACGTCTCCTCATGCACTATGCTCGCGATGGAGACATTGAATTCAACCAACCAACTATCGTCGGTCGCTGCATCACGTGCCACTTCGTATTCCCATTGGGTCCACTTGATTACGTTCATGCCTCCAGAAAACATAACTAGAGCCATCGTCAAAGCTATTGCTATGTTCGACTCCCTAATGGAAAATATGTCTGCAATGATGCCCGAAAAACCCTCATCAATTTCTTCTTCCACATCACCACTCCCAATCAAAAACTACTCATGAATCCCCATTGAGTCAAATAGTAGTGAAATTAGAACTGCATACACAACTAGGAAAATCATTGACAAGGAGAAAAATCTGAACTCGCCCTCTGAGATTTCAATCTTGGCGACCCCAACCAACTCCTTTACGGATTTTGCAGCACTGGAAGTTTCCGTAATTATTTGATCCATTATCCTCTCCTCCCAGCCAATGAAGACTACTACTCCTGCCGCAAATAGGGCCGAAGTAATCATCTCGGGAATGGGGAGGATGATCTGAATCATCTCGATAATGCTTGAGGTGGCGACAAGAATCAGAAGCAACACCATTATTCTCGTAATCAACTTGCTTTCTTCAGCATCGGTATCGACCATATTGTAGTTCAGTACAATGAACATGAACACCAATGGGACTCCTAGGAACTTTGAAACCTGATAGGTGAAAACATACCAATCAACGAAATTCTCGTCCCAAGGCTCGCAGATAGTTTGCACACAGGAATCAGATATGTCAAAATTCACCAGAGTAATCAGATACCACATTACTCCGACAACGAAGATTAGCGATACAACAAAACTAATCGCGCCGAATCCCTTCCTGAAGGCCCTCCACATTTCTCCGAAGAAGATTACTAGCAACGTAGTCCCAGTTATTCCTAGGCGGAACATAGTCAGAGTCGTGCTAAGATAACTTTGCGCTACAAAGTCCTCCACTTCCCACCGCCCGAAGTAAACTGTGGCAACGCCTGTGAAGTCTTGTAGCCAGAAAATGTAGACTTGCCCGTAGAGGCCCAGAAGAAGCAATGCGGTAACGCTTGAAATCGCCCTCGCACCCTTTTCTTCATAGAGCATCTCCCCGAACAAGAATCTAAGGTAAATGGGAGTCCAAACAATGTAACCCACCCACATCAACATATTCCTCACGCCCCTGTAGGTGAACTCAGTGAAGATGTCAAATGGGATTATCACTAGTGCTATCGATAGGATGATCACCGTGCATATTCGAAGAACGGTATCCTTCTGAATGAGCGGATATGGATAGATCAGAGGAAGTATGCAAACAATAGCGAGGAATGCGGAACTAAGGGCGCTTTGCCCATATGACATCGCTGAGTAGAATATGTCCCCATAGGTATTGAAGTGGCTCACCTCACCAGTTCCAAGATTCTCAACCCTGTAATCTATGATAGTCGAACAAACATACTGGATTCCGAGCATCACCATCATCCAAGAGATCAGCATCCCTGCGAATCTCTCATTCCATTCTCTTCCCTTCGTCCTATGGACTAGAATTAGCGCCATCACCCCAAGAGCAATGTGGACAACCGAGGCGACTGGAAGTAACTCATTGAATGATTCATAAAGCTCATCCGCCATGCCTTCTCAATATTCGCAACATCGACATTTTTTTTCAATTATGCGTATTTGTTTTGGTAGTCCCGCCCGGATTCGAACCAGGGTCCCCGGGACCAAAACCCGAGATGATGGACCACTACACTACGGGACTCCGGACCTCCCCCCGTACTCCCACTCTTTGTATTTGACGGGACTTCAAGCCGTCAATATCAAGCATCAATCTCCCTGCCACGAATCGTGCGTCCCCGTCTTGTGACACTGGTTCTGGTGCTGCTAATCTCCTCCTCACTCACTTCTATGGCATCCTATGCTCTTTCTGGCAATCCCCCCACTTCGGGAGAGAATGGAAATAACGAATCAAACTCTGTGCCCCAATTTTCGAATGCATGGGTTGACTCCTCCTTGCTGAGTAGGGCCGATTCCGGTCAAGAGATTGTCTGGGTAACCGCAATCACTAGTTCTCTAGCACATCTGGACTCTTGGCAGAGGAAGACTGGGTCAATAGAGAGGCAGGCCCCCCCCGGTCCCGGAGAGTCCATGTCCCAAAGTGACCTAATTTCCTCCGGCATTGATCACCGTACATTCTGGGTCAACTCACAATTGCTCCTGAAACTCAAACATGTCCCTGGCATCATTGCCCTACTGGATGCCGAGAGGCCTCCTGAGCCATTCGATACCATTGCGGGCGGACCAACTCCAAACACCGTAAGGTCGGGGGAGATCCACGGAGCCAACGATGCTTGGGAGATGGGCTACTCCGGAGATGGCCTGATCGTCGCGGTCGCAGACACCGGAGTCGACTTCGGTCATCCGGACCTGAATGGCACCCAAGCCAGAGTAGAATACGTCAATTCCACATACCATGGGTGGCCACTGATGTTCGATCACAACAGTATGTATTCGTGGATGGTGGATGGGGCCGCATACCCTGCATCGAATACGTGGTACGCAGATACCTCAATCATAGACTTCGACAATGACAGCGATGGCATTTTGGACGTCTCGGGCCTCAACATATCCGGGGTCAATGAGTCTCTTTCGGGAGAGTATCACCTTGGCGAACACCCTGACTGGAGGCTTCAGGAAAAGGTCGGGGGGGACGTGCCAATTCTAGTGGTGGACGACATAGTTCCCGGCCTCTACCAGACGGTTTGGCCGGATACCGACAGGGATAACTGGTTCGGCAACGAGACACCAATGAGGCCTGGTGAGGAGACATCTGGCAGGGACACGGATGGAGATGGACTCTGGGATGTCTCTGCTGGTCTCGTCTACTGGGTTTCCGACGGGGTTAACGGAGTCCCATACGGCGAGACTTACTCAGCTAGACACGGCTACTCGAACAGGATAGCCGGGCCCGGCAACCTAACGCTCTTCATGCTGGAGTCTGGAAGTCACGGCACTCTCTGCGCCAGCGCAATTTCCGCGCAGGGAGTAATCGACGATGGAAAGGTATTGGGCATGGCCCCCAATGCCACGATCTCATCTATCGGGAATCACTACTCGGGCGGTCATTCCCTAGATGGATGGAGATTCATCGCTGAGGGATATGACGGAGATCCAACCACTCCTGACCAACCTCATATCGGCTCTTTCTCGTTTGGATACTCATCCGTCGACGACTCCGGCTCAGATGGCTACTCTCTTTATCTGGACTGGCTAACCAGAGTCTACAACTCCAACGCAACTTACGCGGTCGCGATAGGAAACGGCGGACATGGCTTCGGGACGACAAAGGTCCCAGGTGCCGCACACGGAGTGTTCTCCGTTGGGGCATTCAGCAGCCGTTCCTCTGACTCGTGGGGCCAGAGTGCACCATGGTCCAACAGGGGCCCAAACGTCGTCGGGCGGATGGACCCGGATATCGTTTCTGTGGGGTGGTCTGCAACCGGAGACATGCCACTCAACAGCTATGACAACGCAAACCAGGCATGGACCACATGGGGGGGGACTAGTCTGGCAACCCCAGTAGTTGCAGGCCTTCTTGCCCTAGTCGAGGAGGCTTGGCTCGAAGAAAGAGGGAGGCACCCTAATTCACAGGAGCTTCGCGATTTCGTCCTTTCTACTGCCGATGATAGAGGCTACGAGCCCTTTGTACAGGGTGGGGGTTGGATGAATGCATCCAGGGCAGTGAGGACTCTTGAGGGCCACAACGGAACATGGTCAGCATCGCCTGCCCAGTGGAACACCGGCTGGTTCCACGGAGAGCACAGGGATGCTAACCTGAATTCGATCTTACCCGGGGAGTCCCAGACATTCGACGTCCTATTCAGCAATCCAAGTGAAAACGATGTACAACTGAACCTCTCCCCAGTTTCGTTCCAACCGATCGCTCACGAGGTTTTGGTATGGAACAGCACGGGCAACGGAACAGGCGGGGGCGTAAATGACACGTGGGATGGCCACCAGGGCGACAGGCCCGACTTACTGATCCCCATTCACATTACCAACGACTCTGCCTATCAGCTCCCCTCCGAAACCGTTCAGTTCAGAGCCAGGGCAACTATCCAGTACGATGCTTTCGATCACGATCTAGACCGTTCATCGATGGAGAGGGTTTACCTGGAGGTCTTCCGATGGAGCGATTTCGACGGTGATGGCCAGTACCACAACGACACTGACTTTGATGGAATGGTTGATGAGTCCGAGTGGGAAGACTCCGACGAGCTTGAGGAGGTGACCTACTGGTGGTCCCACGGCCCACAGGCAGAGGTCAGGGTCGGTCTGCCTTTCGAGGACGCTAGAGACGGGCTCCTTCTGGGGGTTTGGAGGTACGATGCTTCCTCATCCGGGCTCGACCCTGTCCGGATAGAAGTCGACTGGACGTCCTTCGGGGTCGCCGAGGACGAATGGATTTCAGTAAGTGAATCTATACAGATCGAAGCCGGAATGGAACTATCTGTCCCAGTTTCCGTTTCCGTGCCCGATGATGCCATTCCCGGGCTCCACCAGCATGGGATCAGCGTAGAGTCAGATTTCGACTCGGAAAACCCATCCAGGGTTTGGACACTCCCTATCGTAACAAATGTCCCATGGGATGGCCCCTTCACCCTCCTTCCAAGGCCACTGGATGGGAATCCAGACAACCAGACACTCTACTCCGAGTCTTGGATTGGTGGGGCTATGCGATGGGACTGGAGGCCAGAAAGCGGCGACTGGAGATTCCTAACCGTCGATTGGCCAGAGGAGCTCGATGAGGAGGGAGCCGTAATCCTAGATGTCGATTGGGATGATAACCCATTCACGGACATAGACGTAATGTGGCTTACCGAGGCCCCCCATGAGTACTATGGCGACGACCCAGAAGCATACGGGCCAAGCACCTTCTTCATCGAAGAACGATCGGTGAACAACCATGCAACTAGCGGTCAGCACAACTGGGGTACGTACACAGGCACTTCCCGGGAGACATTCGCAGTTCCAGCCACCCCAGGAATCCACCAAATGGTATTGCATACGGCCTTGCACGGGGTGGAGACGAACGACAATCCGCTCAACATCTCCGTGGGATACATCTCGGCAGAGTCATCCGGTTTCAGGAGGTCAGTTGCCGACTGGTCCGAATCAGAGGACAACGACAGCGCCCTAGTGGTTTCTACGATGCCCCTGCCCGTCGAGTCTGTTACCGCACAAGGATGGGTGCGGCCGATAAGCCTCGACAATCAGTCTGCATCCCAGGACGATCCCAATGACAAGATGACTGCATCGTGGTGGCATAACTTCTCCATCGAGGGCGCAAGCGAGCTAAGCATTTCTATGGACTCGTATGACAGTAGCGACCTTGACCTCTTCCTCTTCAGAGACGATGATGGCGACGGCTCCTTCTCCTCCGAGGAGGAGGTCACTAGGTCGTGGGGCGGGACTTCATCGGAGTCCATCTCGCAGGCCAATCCCCAGGATGGCCTCTATGGCGTCGCCGTGCACGGATGGTCGGTCGAGGGGGACTCGTCACGCTTCTGGATCGACATAGAGATGGTCGCCGGATCATCCCTAGGCGTGCCATCCTACCACAGCCTCAACGAATCCAGCATTGCGAGCACATGGCCATCGGGCTCTGAGTCTCTAGGGGGGATGGCCCCCAAGGGGGCCCTCGAGCTGAACCTGAGCATACAGAGACCCCCCGAAGAAGGAAACTGGACCGGATTCATCGATATCGTCCTGGAGGGGGGCGCTTTGATCAGGCTACCCTACGAATACGAGCTAATTGAGTTGGACCCAGAGATAACATTCACCGCACCCGCGGACCAAACAGAGGCAAACTCCCAGATACCAATCGAACTCCATGCCATGGACATCGGAATCGGCTTCAACATCTCGGAGTTGTCATGGACGTGGCCCGGGAACAACACGACGTTCCCGGCCAATTCAGCATGGGGTCTTTCGACCAATGGAAGCATGCACGACCTGACACAAGTTTGGAACGGGTTGGGGAATGAAACAGAAACCCCCCTCCTGAGGGAGGCATGGGTAAACTCCACGCTACCAGCTTCAGAACAGTGGTACCAATTCCAAGCCACCGTTTCGGATGCATCCGGCAGATCAGCCGAATCGAACCTGGCAGTCTCCTACGACGTAACTTCCCCCATGCTCGCAGTCCACGGAGTCCCCTGGATATCCGGGGACCCCAATCTGGAATTCCAAATCCAGACCGAACCAGGCGCACTCTTGTTCTTGGACGGCGCAGCCATCCCCACGAACTCGACTGGCTTCGCGAACATTACCGCGGAACTGGAAGTTTCCCAACTGGGCCTACACGAAGGTTCCGAAGAGGGGCTCTTCTTCTACTACAACGAGGCGCAAAACGAATTCTCGATCACTTCCACCGATAACGCAGGAAACTCGGCGAACGCCTCTTTCCAAGTCGTTCACGACCCAAACCCGCCATCAGACGTATCGCTCCTCTCACTGAGGGACCAGGCTTACTACACGTACGGGCCAGATGAACTACAAAAACCAATAAACATAACAAGCGGGGAAATGATCCTCCAGATTCCGGCAGATGCGATGGAGTGGTGCGTCTTCATACTTTATTTCTCATGGGTACAGACCTCAGAATGCACACTGGAGAGCCAAATCCCGCAGGTCCTAAACGAGAGCACTGGATTCCCTCTGCCAGGAAACCCCCAATACCCATCAACAAGGGCAGTATCAGTCCCTCTCGAACTAGACGGCCTGGGCGAGGGGGAAATCGGAATAACGATCACTCTCGAGGACTGGGCGGGCAATTACCATCAGCACAATTGGTCACTGGTGATGGACTCTACTCCCCCGGAGGTCTCGTGGGCACTCTCCCCATCCGATGGGGACAAACTAGGGGACCACCTCCAGAACCTGTCTTGGTGGTCTTCCGAGGAAGTCTCACTGCGGGCCTCTGTCAATGGTGAGGAACTAAACCAGCAATTCGGCACGCAGGGGTCACAATCAATCATCCTCAACACCACCGGGACCCAGACCATCTGCATCCACGCCACTGACAGGACCATCGAGCAGGAGAACAGCAACTCATACCACGGGTGCAGGATTTTCGAACTCCCAGAGAGCAACTACGACACCGCGATATCGAGCACCAACCAACCGCTAGTGTCTCTAGACAGTGTGGAGATTTTGCTCGACAGGCACCATTCCCAAGAGGTCAGATGGGTCAGCCTTACTACAGGGGAAACCGGTGTGATTGGCCCAGGCGAGGAGACATCCTTCCTGACACTGGTCCTTGTCGAAGGGACAAACGACTTCGTCATCGAGATAGACTCCCTAGATAGCACAGACTCGTACTCAGTTTCAATTGACAGGGACTCGACTCCCCCGGCTTTGGAGTTCATCGAAGAGTCATACCAGGGTTCGACCCTCACGACCCTGAGGGAGGTTTCAGGGCAATGTGAGGAGGGCCTCCTAGTGAGGATAAGCAGCCAAGTGCAAACACGTGACATCCTTTGTCCGGCTGGAGGGCAGTTCTCAATCAACATCTCAGTCCCAGAGGATCCCGGTAAGCACGTCATCGAAGGTTTCTCCATGGATCAGGCAAAGAACGCTCAGTCCTACCAAATCGAGGTACTGAAGCAAGATTGGATCGACTGGGCAATAGATGACGCACAGTCCTCAGGGACCATGCTCTGGGTCTTCTCGGCAGGTTCCGTTTCCATTCTCTTGGCGATAGTCGCCCTGACTCTAAGACTATCCAGAAGAAGTGGAACAGACCGGGAATAAAACAACCCAAACCTCATGTCTGCACCGCCACCGGAATATTCCATGGCAATACGATCAGTCGGAGTAGTTGGATCAGGGCAGATGGGGAATGGGATAGCGCAGGTTGCTGCCTGCTGCGGAATGGAAGTCACAATGGTGGACATCGAGCAGGATCTCTTGGACAGAGGGTCTGCGGCTATATCGAACTCTCTGGACAAGCTAGTCTCCAAGGAGCGGATGTCTAGGGAAGAAGCCGAATCCGCGCTCTCCAGAGTCTCAACATCTGTCGACCTGGAGTCCCTGTCGGAATGCGACCTAGTGGTGGAGGCAATCCCTGAGATCCCCGAATTGAAGTTCTCGACATTCAGCAAACTGGATTCGATTTGCAAGCCCCAGGCAATACTGGCAAGCAACACCTCCAGCATCTCGATAAATGAGATCGCAAGTCACACTGGCAGGGCAGACAGGGTGATTGGCATGCACTTCATGAACCCGGTGCCGATAATGAAGCTGGTCGAGATCATCAACGGCAGCGAAACCTCCGAGGAAGTGACCTCCGAAGTCGTCTCTGCATCAGAGGCGATGGGAAAGATACCCCTATCCTGCCAAGACTCACCCGGATTCGTGAGCAATAGGATCCTCATGCCAATGATCAACGAAGCCATCCTCGCCCTGGAGGAGGGCGTCGCCGAACCAGAAGCGATTGACGGGATCATGAAACTGGGGATGAACCACCCAATTGGCCCCCTCGCACTGGCCGACCTGATCGGATTGGATACCGTGCTGCACATCATGAACGTACTGAGGCAAGGCATGTCGAGTGACAAGTACGCCCCTTCGGATCTCCTGGTCGAGATGGTCGAAGACGGCAAGCTGGGCAGGAAGTCAGGCATAGGTTTCTACCAATACTAAAACGATGCACTCGCGTACGGTGCATATTCTACACCATTTTTCACCAACCTTCAATACACCCGGGCCCATGGCATTGCCATGAGGACTGCGATAGGGGCCCGGGCGGTCGTCACAATCTTACTTCTAAGCGTGCTTTCGACACAAGCACTAGCGAATGGTGACGCCGGTTCTGGCGGAGACGCGGGAGACTCCAGCAGCAACGCAACACCACTTGGGCCATACAATGGGACATACAACGGAAACCTGACCTCCGGTGATGAGGATTGGTACTCCATCCAGATGCCAAATGGCACCGGAATCGCCGCAAGCCTGAGCTTCCCATCCAATTCTAGTAACGACTTCGACCTTTACCTCTACGACTCCTCCTCTAACACCCTTGACTACTCTTGGTACTCCGACCCTGTAGAGAACGTGACATCCAACGGGTCAAGCGTCGGAGGCACTACCGTTACCCTGTGGGTCGATGCCTTCACGGGGTATGGGTACTACACACTCGAAATCTGGATCTTCCCAGAGGACCAGGGGCCACCTCAGAACGATGCAGGGACCGGGTTTGACGCAGGCGACTCCTCATCCAACGCAACTATGATCGGCAGCTCCAACCAGACACTAGATGGTTGGATATCGGATGCTTGGGACAGTCAGGACTGGTACAACATCTCAATACCTGCAAACACCGGCATCTCCGTGTCCATGAGCTTCCCAAACGGGACATCGACCAACACAGAGCTAGGCCTGGTCGACTCGGGAAGTTACTACATAAACTACCCAAATAGCCCAGACTCCTCATCCCCATATGAGGTAAATAGCAGCACTGCGAACGTGGCCGGGGACAGCGTCTTCATCAGAGTATTCACAACCGCAGACGAAGGAAACTACAGCCTGGAAATAACCCTATTCTCCACATCGGGACAGCCCGGTTCTTCCCAGAACGATGCTAACTCGGGAGGGGATGCCGGCGACGCTCTAGGCAGCGCCCTAGAAGTCAACATGTCCGGAAACGTCACGACATTCCAGGGGTGGGTCGATAACAACTGGGACCAATACGACTACTACTCGATAGACGTCCCCGTGAATTGGACATCATGGGCCTCTGTTTCGTGGAACAACTCATCCGCAGACCTGGACTTGGCCTTGTACTCGTCATCGGGCAGTTTGCTGGACTATTCGACTAGCAGCACCAGCAACCCCGAGGAAGTTTCCGGAAATTCCTCGTCCATAGGGGGGGAAACAATATACTATCGCATCCGTTCATACTCGGGTTCGGATGTGGACTACAACCTGACCATCGGGTTGGCAAATCTCTCCGACTCCCCTGCATACAACCAGAATGACGCATACTCGGGAGGGGATGCCGGGAACAACCTATCTTCGGCGCTAGGCCTCCCCATCAATAACCAGACCCAAGCCACTTTCCATGGGTGGATATCCGACGAAGCGGACAATCTGGACTACTACTCAGTACAGGTCCCACCCGCGTACGCGATCGAGGCAGACCTCTCCTGGAACAACTTCGCAAACGACTTCGACCTGTATCTGTACGACTCCTCCTACAACTCCATCGACTCCTCCTACTCCGACAATCCCGAGTCCGTACAGAGCGGCTCGACAAACGTGAGCAACACAACGGTCTACATCGTGGTGGAGTCTTATCAGGTGTCCTGGTGGGGGACGGGTGGCGGCGAAGGAAACTACACCCTGAACATCACCCTGCTGAACCAGTCAGATGTTCCCGGACTCAATCAGAACGACGCATACTCGGGAGGGGACGCAGGAGATGATATCACCAGTGCAACACCCCTGGTGAATGCTACAACAGGCCCCTCGATCTGGCCAGGATACGCTGACAGCGGCTCAGACAGCTACGACTACTACCAGGTATACGTCCCAGTAGACCACGGGATAACGGCGGAACTCTCCCCCGGATACGGGCAATCCACCTGGCTAGCCCTGTCCCTATACGATAGCTCGAACAGCCAGGTCGACTACGACTACTACTCCGAGCCACAATCAGTTTCATCCAACGGTTCGGGCGCAAACCTCGGAGGCACGAACGTAGTGGTGGAGGTCTGGGCATACAATGGTGGGGACCAGTACAACCTCTCACTATGGATCTTCAGCCTGGATGCAGATGGCGACGGCTTCTACGACGATGTCGAGTACGCCTGCGGCTCCGATCCTAATGACAACTACAGCATACCCGCAGACACTGACGGGGATGGGATATGCGATGCACTGGATGAGGACATAGACGGAGACGGCGTAGACAACGCGAACGACTCGTTCCCAGATGACGCGAACGAGACATCCGACAACGACGGCGATGGCACAGGCGACAACTCGGACCTCGATGACGACAACGACGGTTGGAGCGACTCGTCCGAGTACTCCTGCGGCACCGACGGACAAGACTCCGACTCATTCCCCAACGACCTCGACTCGGACGGAGTCTGCGACATACTAGACGAGGACATAGATGGGGATGGCTATGACAACCCATCCGACAGCTTCGACTACGACCCCAGCGAGTGGAACGACACCGACGGGGATGGAATCGGGGACAACTCCGACGGAGACGACGACGGTGACGGATTCTACGACGGCGTGGAGGAAGACTGCCTCTCCGACCCACTAGACCCCTCTTCCACCCCGGATGACACAGACTCGGACGGCGTGTGCGACGTGATGGACGACGACGTCGATGGCGATGGGATCGGTAACGACCTCGATGACTTCCCATTCGACGACTCGGAGAGCATCGACACAGACGGCGATGGAATCGGGGACTCTTCAGACCCGGATGACGACAATGATGGATACCAGGACTCATTCGACGCATTCCCCCTCGACTCCAGCGAGTGGGGGGACAACGACGGCGACCTGGTGGGGGACAACTCAGACCCAGACGACGACAACGACGGCTGGGAAGACGCTGACGAGATCGATTGCGGCACAAACCCCTCCCTTTTCCAGTCCGCTCCCGATGACTGGGACGGCGACAGGGTGTGCGACGCGGTAGATGCCGATGACGACAACGATGCATGGAACGACACCATAGACGCATTCCCCTTCAACCCCAACGAGTGGGACGACCTCGATGGGGACAACCAAGGTTCCAACTCGGACCCAGACGACGACGGCGATGGCTGGAGCGATTCGGACGAGTCCAGCATCTGCGGGACCGATCCACGAGACCGGCAATCGGTCCCTGACGACTTCGACGGGGACAAGATATGCGACAACCTCGACGATGACGACGACAACGACCTGGTCCTCGACTTCGATGACGACTTCCCATTCGACCCGACCGAGACGAAGGACACCGATGGCGACGGCCAGGGTGACGGCGATGACACAGACGACGACAACGACGGATGGCCGGATACGACGGAGGCCGTCTGCGAGACATCGCCAATCGCCGCCAGCGAGGTCCCCGCCGACTTCGATGGCGACCTGACATGCGACCTGATAGACCCAGACGACGACAATGACGGGTTCATCGACCAGGAAGACGCATTCCCGTTCGACTCCGACGAGTGGGCCGACAGGAACTCCGACGGGCTAGGTGACAACTCGCACCCCCTCTCCATCATGGACAAGATGAAGCTAAGCCCGGGGACATCCATTGCCGCGGTAGGCAGCCTCGCCGCCGCCCTATCTGCAACCATGGCATTCCTATTCGGCAGGAGCAAGGTCAGGGAGCAATTCGACGAGGATCAAGGATGGGGTGACGACGAAGGCGATTACTACGACGATTGGGAGCACCAGTAATTATCAGTGTACTTTTTGCACCTTGTGTGTTTTTTTTACTAGAATATGCAATATTCGACTCGACAATGAATTTCCTGATAACGTAAGAAAAATAAGACATTTTTGACAATATTCGTAGTAATTTTCCTAATTTAGTAATATATTTTGTAAATATTACCGGATTAGTGAAAAAAAACAAAAGTGAGCATTTTGAGAGATGTTTATATTTGAAACAAGTCGTGATAGTCACTAAGTGACGCCTATGAATGAAAATGCAACAAGATCAGTAAATCTGACACTGCTAATGATTGTCTCGGTTTGCCTACCGATGCTGGGAGCCATAGATGCCCCCGCAGAGCTCGACAGGGCTCAGGAGAGGACAGAGACAGCGCCGCAGCCAGGTAGCAGCGACTGCTACGGCTACGACGCATGCCGAGGGAACGATGCCGGAAACGACCTTTCTACATCGATGAACCTCACTGATGACTTCTCCTTCACCGGGGAAGAGACCAACACATACTACGGTCTGATGAACGGTACGAGCACCTGCAACTACAACACTGCAGACTCTTGCAACGACGTCTATCTGCTAGACCTGCCAGTAGGTTACGGCTTCTCCGTGACAGTGGGTTGGAACGGATCCGGTGCCGACTTCGGCGTCGGCGTCGGTCCCGCTGACGGATCGATGACCGGCTCCAGCGCAGGCGCTTGGGGCAGGTGCTACTCCGGTGGGAGCGCAGGTGCAGGTTACGTCGGGGCATCCTCCGACGGCGAGCACGACTGCCCAGGGTACTTCTACACCTACGGCGGATACACATTCCCACAGGACATCCAAGGAGACTCAGTACTGATCTGGGTCTTCGGATACAACGTATACACCCAGCCAGTCCAGGACTACACGATGAACATCACAGTCTGGACGGGAGACGGCGGCATGCCAGGGGATGCCACATCCCCAATGTACCGCCCATTGCTGGACATGCCCGACGAGCCATCCTCGTGGAGCTACCAGACAGGCACGTTCGACCTCGGTTCGGGCGAGTCTGCCGACCTAGTCGTCACGTACTGTGACGTGTGGTGCACCCCAGAGACATCGATTGACGTCACCAAGCCCGATGGCACCACAGACTCATTCCCCCTCCCCGACTACTTCACGGGCTGGCTAGAGACATACTCAGATGCCGGCACATACACCGTTGAGAAGCGCGACACTTACGGAGACGGCGGAATGGGCCTCCAAGTCGGAGTATCCCTAGGGAACTTCACCGGCCTACTATCCGTGGACGACTTCGTCTACGAAGATTCCGCGACCGGACACGTGGGAGACTCGGGAGACGACTCGGACATATTCGCAGTATGGCTCCCCGAGAACTACAAGGCGAACATGACCCTTCACTGGGACAACAGCGCCGACCTCGACCTCCAGCTATACACGGACTACGACGCAGCGACCGAGACGCTCTCGGGCAGGTTCGAGTACTCGTGGTTCGACCAGCCGGAGTTCATCGACATAGGGCAGCTAGGGGACGAGACCATGTTCTTCGCAGAGGTCCTCCACTACAGCGGACCATCGACGGGCTACACGCTGGAATACCAGACAGAGCCGGGCGCTCCGCCGCCTTGCTTCTTCCAGGATGATGGAAGCGCCCTGGGTGGCGGTTCCTTCACCGGAAACGGAGAGGACGCAACCGAGGGATCATACTCCCCAGACGACTCCCCAATCGACGTTACGGGCCTGATGGACTCCGACGGCAACGGCGAATTCCAGGGCATGATGTGCGCAGGATACGACGAGACCGACTGGTACCAGATATCCGTCCCAGCAGGTGACGGGGTATGGGCAATGCTGGATTGGCACGAGGGCATCGACAGCAACTTCAACGACACCATCGAGATAGAGGGGGACATCTCCCTCTCAGCCTACATGATGACCTCCTCGGGATACCTGTCCTTCGTGAGCTCATCCTACGGGTTCCACCCGCAGGCAGTGGCGACAAACGGCTCCTACTCGTGGACAAACGACCTAGGGGTCGACTCGGTGCTTTACCTCCGACTGATCCTGAACTCGATGACCGCGGACTACGAGAGCAACTACACCGTTACCTTCGCGTCCTACAACGCGACAGAGGAGCCATGGCAGGTGTCATGCCAGAACGATGCAGGGCAAGCGCCCAGTGACGGGTGTGCGGATGCCTCAGGCTACTACATGGACGCGATGAATCTGACGACAGGCAACCAGACCTTCGAGGGGTACGGTCACGACAGCTTCGACGAGTACGACTACTACAGGATCTACCTGCCTGACAACTATGCCTTCGAGGTGTGCGTCGAGTTCCCAGAGCAGAACGACATCGACCTAGGCCTGTTCAAGCTGCACCCAGTCTACGGCTACTTCCAGACCATCGCGAACTCTTACAACGACAACCCGGAGTGCGCTTGGGCCCAGTATGACGACGCCGGAGACGACGTCTACATCAGGATCCACTCCGACACGGGTAGCGGAGACTACGAGGTGACCATCACGCTGGCGACACCGGGACTCGCACCAGGCGACAACCAGGACGACTGCGGTATGGCCGGATCGGTCCCCAACGGGGATGCCGGCGACTCCGTATACCCAGGGGCATGGAGCGGTCACACGTTCACCAACGAGAGCACCCAAGCAGACCTGAACCCGTACGACTCCAATGGCGACGTAAGGAGCCACTGGAGCGGCGGAATCTGCACAGGGTGGGTATCCACTGTATGGGACAACTACGACTACTTCTCGATAGCAGTTCCAGAGGGCCACTACATCAACATCGACTGGGACGTGGACCCAGACGGCGAGGGTGACGCATCCGTTTACCACAATGTGGTCACTTACATGTGCCAACTACAGCACATGGCGTGCGACTGGTGGTCGGGCAACCCGGCCTACTTCGTGGGCACCCAATACAACGGCTATGGCCTGGATGAGGTATCGATCAACTCCGGGCTATTCCCGGTGGGGGTAATGCACAACGCATCAGGGTGCGACTCCCCGTCACCCCTGCTCCGCTGCAGGGGGCCCGACGCCACTTGGGGAACGGCTGACGATTGGACGCCTGCAAACTCTGTAGCCGACACCCCTGGGTGGATCTACGTTGGAATCTACACCAACGGCGACGACCAGGATTACGAGATGAACATCACGTTCCCACCCCTCAGCGAGCTCGAGGGCGGCGATCAGAACGACGCCAACTCGGGACGTGACGCCGGTACTGGCTTCACCTCTAGGGTTACGGCGACGGATCACATGAACCAGACCCAGATGGACACCCTAGCGAACGAGAGCAGGCTGGAATTCTCCGGCTGGAACCACGGTGGGCTAGATACCACTGACGTGATCTACTGGAACGTACCAGCTAACCACGGCATGGAGATCGAATGGAGGTGCGACGCGGAGACGAACTTCAACGAATCCTGCGACTCGTACCACTTCTTCTACTCGTGGGACTCGGCAGGTAACGACGCCTACCTGGGAGCGGCGCTAATGGGCTCGACGATGAACTTCGTCTACAACACCACGAACTTCGTCTCATCGACGGACGACATATTCGGAATCGGGATATACAACTGGTACGGTTACGACGATGACGGCGAGGGATACGCGGTCAACGTCACCTTCTACACGCTCGACGCCGACGGTGACGGATGGCTGGACAGCGATGAGCTCACATGCGGCACAGACCCGAACGATGCCAACAGCACACCCAACGACACGGACGGCGACGGAATCTGCGACGCTATAGACCCAGACATCGACGGCGACGGGGTTGGGAACGACCTCGACGGCAACGACTTCGACACCGGTATCGGCGACAACGACACGGACGGCGACGGCATCGCGGATGAACTCGATCCGGACATCGACGGTGACGGTTGGTCAAACAACGCGGAGAAGGTCTGCCTAGGGGCGCTCAGCTTCGCACACATGCTAGCCAACGTCACACCGCCCGACTACGACGGTGACGGCCTGTGCGACATCACCGAGTCCGCTGACCTTGACAACTCCTCGGCCAGCCTTTACGTGGACTCGGACGGCGACAACGACGGGATCGACGACGAGACCGACGCGTTCGACTTCGACGAGTGCGCCGACACGGACACGGACCAGGACGGCATGCCAGACAGCATCCACTGGAACCTGAATGACTCCGACGGCAACCCGGTTTGCCTGCCCGAGACCCCAACGAACCTCACAGAGGACCTCGACGACGACGGTGACCTACACGACGACCAGTACGAGATCGATTGCGGAAGCGACCCGCTAGAGGCAGCGGACAAGCCGATCGACAGCACCCTGGACATGACCCTGGGCGGGTACTCGAACGGCCTTTGCGACGCTCTAGACCCGGATGACGACAACGACGGAGTAAACGACACCGAGGACCTGTGGCCGTACGACTCCTCCGAGTGGTCCGACGCAGATGGCGATGGCCAGGGCGACAACAGGGACATGGACGACGACAACGACGGATACTGGGACTCCTGCGACCAGAGCGCTTGGCTCGCAGCCCAGAACTCCTCGACAATCGAGGGCCTGAACTACTTCTCACAAGAGGCAGGCGGCATAGCCAGCACCTGCCCGGTGAACACGGACGCGTTCCCCAACGACTCGACCGAGTGGTTGGACACGGACGGCGACGGGGTCGGCGACAACACCGATCTCGACGACGACGGTGACGGGTGGCTGGATGCCGACGAGGTCACCTGCGGCAGCGACCCGCTGAACGCAGCGGCCTACAACCCTTCAGACGCCATCCCGGGACAACCCTTGGATGCAGACGGAGACGGCAGCTGCGACGCCGTGATGGACGACGACGACGACAACGACGGCGTGCTAGACAGCATGGACGCCTTCCCTACCGACGACACCCAGACGACCGACAACGACGGTGACGGCGTAGGCGACTCAGTGGACGACGACGACGACAACGACGGCTGGACCGACGTGGACGAGGCTTCGTGCCTGACCGATCCGCTCAACACGATGGAGGTCCCAACGGACAACGACGGCGACAAGGAGTGCGACCTGGTGGACGGTGACGACGACAACGACGGCGTCATCGACATCGACGACAAGTTCCCGTTCAACCCGCAAGAGACCGTGGACTCGGACGATGACGGATTGGGCGACAACGCCGATCCCGACGACGACAACGACCTATGGCTGGATGCCACCGAGATCGCCTGCGCGAACGCGGGCGGTTCGGGAGACAAGGACGCTGCATCCAACTCCCCGGAGGACCTTGACGGCGACGGAATATGCGATGCAATCGACCCAGACGACGACAACGACGGATACCCAGACCCCTCATGCGTCAACAGCCAGTACCTGGGCACCCCATCAAAGGTGGAGTACGCAGAGTGCGCCGTGGGAGACGAGGACCGCTTCCCACGCGACAGCACCGAGTGGTTCGACGCCAACGAGGACGGCAACGGGGACAACGCGAACCCGGTCTCACTGATCGACGACGTGATGTTCGACCCACTGCCATACGTGGGCATCGCGGCCGCAATAGGCGCTGCTGGATACGGGCTGCTACAGCTCAACAGGAACGCCGGCCAGGGATCTGAGGACGACGCAGAGGACTACACAGAGGAATTCGAGGACTTCGAATTCGAAGACGACGACGACGATGGACAGGAGGACTGATAACATGGAAAAAGTGACAAAAACCGCAAGAACCCTGCTAATGGTGGCCGTGATGATAGCGTCAGCTATCCTCCCCATGGTGCCCGAGGCAGCAGAACTACGAGATGAAGCCAGGACAATGGGAGCGTCGATCTCGACCGACGTCACCAGCGTCACCCTCGATGAGGGCGGTTGGACGATGTACGAGGTGTCACTGGACGAGGCGCCTGATGGCACGCTAGTCATCACGCCATCGTCCGACAACTCGGCAGTCACAGTGGACCCTTCGTACATCAAGTTCACGAAGGCCAACTGGGACACGTCACAGTGGGTCTACGTCGACATACTGGACACCGATGACGACGGCGCCGACACCACGGCCACGATCACCCACAGCATCAGCGGGACGGACACCGTCTTCGCCACTGCGCCGGGCGACGTATCCGTCACCGGTACCGACTACGACACCGACACGGACGGGGACGGCCTGCACGACGGGCTCGACACCGACGACGACGGCGACGGGGTCGACGACACGGCCGAGGTCGCAGGATGCGAGCTGCTCGCGGACTGCGACGGCGATCTCGTGAACGACGACACGGACGCATTCATCACGGATGCGACCGAGGACACCGACACTGACGGGGACGGGACCGGCGACAACGCCGACGCGTTCCCCTCCGACGCGACCGAGGACACCGACACTGACGGGGACGGGACCGGCGACAACGCCGACGCATTCGACGACGATGCATGCGCGGACACGGACACGGACGGCGACGGCAGCCCGGACTCGGTGGACGATACCGATGCCGACGCGGACGGCGCAGCCGACTGCGTGACATCTCTCACGATCGACGAGTTCCCAACCGACGCGACCGAGGACACCGACACTGACGGTGACGGGACCGGCGACAACGCCGACGCATTCCCAGACGACGCGACCGAGGACACCGACACTGACGGGGACGGTGTGGGCGACAACGCTGACGCCTTCGACGCCGACGACACCGAGGACACCGACGACGACGGCGACGGGGTTGGCAACAACAGCGACGCATTCCCAGACGACGCGACCGAGGACACGGACACCGACGGTGACGGGACCGGCGACAACGCCGACACCGACGACGACGGCGACGGAGTCGACGACACCGCCGAGGACGCTGGATGCGCCCTTCTCGCAGAC
>Ga0207993_1000040_pt1 | contig 54537 bp, 49 predicted proteins | sample ETN01SmetaG_2_FD_185791 | JGI IMG/M metagenome (GOLD analysis project Ga0207993, IMG submission 185791) | Marine microbial and viral communities from oxygen minimum zone, Eastern Pacific Ocean - ETNP2014F12-01SV265 (SPAdes) (version 2) | ecosystem: Environmental > Aquatic > Marine > Oceanic ...
AACACCCGCAACAACCGAAACACCCGCAACACCCGCAACAACCCAAGCACCCGCAACAACCCAAGCACCCGCAACAACCCAAGCACCCGCAACAACTACCACTATTAATCCAGATGCCGTCAAGAACGCTCAGCAGCTCGAGGAATACATTGCTCAGGCTGCTGCATTTAGCCAAGTTGATTCTGCTTATCTCATTCCTTCGGATTTAAATCCAAAAGCTGGTGGAGCCCCTGGCTATACCCGTTACGTGTTTCGTGAAACTTCTAGCGGAGTTGTCCCCACCCTTATAGAAGGACCAATCGGTACACAAACCCGTTGTGACGAACCATCCCTTCCTTGCTCTTATCTTGATTTAGTCGAACTCCATGACAGTGGAGAAACAATCCCTCAAGAATTAAACATGTCAGAAGGAGAGTTAGCGGATCTTGTAACGCAACTAAACACTTTGTCAGCTTTTGCGTTGCGTCATACAGACGTGAATACTGCGTGCAGCAGTGGTTTTGTTTCAGATCAGATTCAAACTCCAAACATGGGTTCACATTTTTATAACCCTCAATTTGTTAGTGATGGAGTTTTTGATCCTGCTAAGCCTGAAATTCTCATTTACGCTCCTGCAGATGGTTCACTTCACCAAGGTGCGTTAGGTCGCTGCAGAAATGGAGTTTGGGAAGGTCCTCCACTAAGACTCACGGGCACAGCTTTCATCCTTCCTCCTTCTGCGTTCGGCGTGAGCCATCCAGAAGCATTTGCATCTGATTTGGATAACTGGCACGCCCATTTCAACATCTGTCGCGGAAAAAACACTGGGGCTGATTCATTCGTAACGAAACAAGAATGTATAAATTCTGGGGGGAATTGGAATGACGCCATCGGCTGGATGCTTCATGCATGGGTTGTGCCTGAACATGACAGTCAACTGGGTGTCTTTTCAATGTGGAATCCATCTATTGCTCCACTCGGCAACAAGGAAAGCATCGCTGAAGATCGACTTATTAAAGGTTCAGACTTTCCTACAGGAGCGCAACAATCTTTGATTACAAACTTTGCTTTTGACCCGATCATCGAAGTAGAGGTCGGACAAAGCGTCTTTTTCAACAATAGCGATTCAGTACCTCACACAGTCAGTGCTGGTACTCCTGACGCTCCAGATCTAAATGCTTTTGACTCTGGATTGCTTAGTCCTGGAGACAACTACCAGCTAGATACCAGTGAAGCAGGATCATTTACTTTCTTTTGCTTTCTTCATCCTGATATGACTGCAACTGTAGTAGTGGGCTAACCAAGACTTCTTAACAGTGCCAATGAAAAGATTATTCCTTACTCAAATTATTTTTCTGGCAATTCTTAGTTCTTGCGGTAACGACCAGGAATCCACATCCGCTCCTTCCAACCAAGCAACCACCACCACAACCACCACAACCACCACAACGACCACCACAACCACCACAACCACCACAACGACCACAACGACCACAACGCTTGCCCCAGAACCACCCTCTATCTCAGATTTACTTGATGCCCCATATCCGTTGAATATTGCGCATGCAGGAGGAGACCAGGATTATCCGCACTCAACGATGTATGCCTTTCAGCAAGCAGTAATAGAGGGCGCTGACATATTAGAGATGGATGTTCGTATCACTGCTGATGGGGTTTTAGTAGTGCATCATGATGAAACTGTTGATGGAAACACTGGAGTCTCCGGGACGGTCTCTGAAATGACTGTTGCTGAATTGCAGCTCTTGGATAACGCATGGTGGTGGTCCCCTACTTGCTGGCCTTGTCGTGATCTCGGTGACGGAAACTACCCATTGCGAGGTGTACGTACTGGCGACACCTCTCCTCCAGATGGTTTCACCTCAGAAGATTTTCGTATCGAAACTTTTTTTGACATCGCTTCAGCCTTTCCAGAAATGCCGCTGGATATTGAGATAAAAGATGAAGGTGCTCTTGCTTCAGAAGCTATCACTGCTTTGATCTCAGATATTGATGCGCTTGATCGTCATGATTCTGTCATTGTGGCTTCTTTTTCATCGGATGTTATAACAGAATTCAAACAAGCCGCTGGGCCTGATATAGCCACTAGCCCCGGGACAGATGAAATGGTTGCTTGGGTTCTCAACGGAGAACCCCTCGGAGATCATGCAGTGGTTCAAGTTCCTCCGTTTTATGGTGAAATTGAAGTTCTGCTTCCCAGCTTTTTTGAAGCTGCAAAAACCGCAGGTGTTGATGTGTGGGTTTGGATGAGCGATACCTCGCAAGAAAATTATGAATATTATCTCGAGCTTGTATCTCTGGGCGCCGATGGAATAATTAATGGACGTCCAGAAGCCATGGAACAAGTCTCTTCAAGTTTATAGAACTTCAGTAACCTAATTTCCCTGATCTCATCTCAGTGACTGCGGAGTCATCTCCTGAAATTTCTACCAGAGCTTTGTCACGTCGCCCAGTCATGAACATTGCAAGTTCTATAGGTTCTCCGGTCAGAGTGACTTGTCGACCAGATTCACTGACACGGGCTGTTTCGCCTGATGGCCTACTCAAAGTCAGATCAATATCTTCAAGTTTTCGTGCCATCAAATGTGCGGATCTCTTTTGGATTTTCCAAATAATTTCTTGAAGCTCGTCAAGACCTTTTCGCTCTTCCCATTCTCCTGCAGCTCGTCGAACGTCTTCATGATGAACGGTGTATTCAAGAACATTCATTTGCCCATCAATTCTTTTTAGGAGTAATGGTGGACCTTTTCTCAGTTTTCTAATTAAACCTTCGAAAGGCTTTGCAGCTAGTCGCTTTGTGGTTCTTTCTGTATGACGAGCGAACGCACCCCCAAATATTATTCCAAGGGCCGCTAACGGTTTCCGTTCTCTTAGAACTAGATGAGCGGCCAAATGAGCGGTAGACCATCCTTCACATAACGTTGATGCTTCAGGACCTACTGCTTCTAACAGGTCGCACAACTTTTGTCGTTCTGTTTGTGCCCAATATTGTGCATTCATCTGTTTACCCTGTTGGTGTTCCTATCAAGGTTTCACGCAATTCGCGCTTAAGAAATTTTCCATTTGCGTTGCGAGGCAATGCTTCTTCGCTAAACCAAATGTGTTCTGGAACTTTGAACGATGCTATTAATGTGCGTACATGGTCTTGAAGCTCTTTGGCAGTTAATTCAGTGCCAGGCAAGCGAACTATTGCTACTCCAACGGCTTCGCCAAGTCGTTCATCAGGCACTGCAAATACTGCTGCTTCGGCTACAGAGGGATGCTCGTAAATGGCTGCTTCTACTTCAGCTGAATAAACGTTCTCTCCACCTCGTAAAACCATGTCCTTCGCTCTATCAACAAGGAAAAGGAACCCGTCTTCGTCGAGATATCCGATATCACCAGTATGGAACCAACCGTCAGTAAGGATTTCTTCATTTGCTTCGGGCCGGTTTAGATAGCCGCGAAATACATTTCCTCCCCTAACCCATAACTCTCCTAACTGGCCTACTCCCTGATCCTTTCCGTCTTCACCTACTATTCGTGACTCAAGAATTGGAACAACAGGTCCAGTAGATTCAGGTTTGGCAGTAAAGAAATGAGCTGAGTTCATCGCTATTACACCATTAACTTCAGTGAGTCCATATCCAGTTGAAGGGCGACCCTCAATCTTTTTTTCAATCTTATGCACGAGGTCAGGTTGCACAGCAGCTCCCCCACCTCCTAAATGGCTAAGGCTCGAGGTGTCTCTTTTTTCAAAATCTGGATGGTTGATCAATTCTCTGGCCATAGTAGGAACACCAGTAAACGTTGATGGCCTTTCTTTCTCTATAAGTTCAAGAGCTACTCCGGCATCCCATCGATACATGAGAATCAACTGGCCCCCCTGAGCGGTAACTGGGTGCAAGCAACAATTACAGCCAGTCACATGAAACAGAGGAACGGCGAGAACAGAACCTGGTTTAGATTCTCCGGGTTGTTTATCCGACCCGGAGGGGTTTTCTCCTGCCGCCACTGCTTTGGCCCCGGCTGTGAGGGTTACTGCATTCCAGAATCCAAGATTCAGAAGATTGGAGACTGCCCCGCGATGAGTTAAAACCGCTCCCTTTGGTCGACCAGTCGTCCCAGAGGTGTAAAAAATGCAAACATCATCTTCGGGGCTAATGTCAATTTCAGGAAGTGGAGGAAGTTCAACTGCTTTCTGTATCGCGTTTTCCCAATGAATTGCATCGTCAGGAAGATCTCCTTCTACTCGTACACCGATGATGTGAAGTCGATTATTTTCTCTTAGTCCCTCTAGCTCTGAGTGCACTCTCTCAAGACGCTCTTGATCAGCTATCAGAACTTTCGGAGTGCTATCTGAAAGCCCAAATTCCATTTCTGATGCGGTCCACCAAGCATTCATGCCCACGACAGCAGCACCAATCTTTAACGTAGCCCAGTAAGCCAATGCCCATTCTGGGTAATTCCTCATAGATAAGGCGACTCGATCTCCATGTCCCACTCCTACAGATACGAGATATGCGGCCAATGCATCTACTGCTTCATGTGCCTCTCCGTAGGTCATACGTTCATCGCCATAAATGAGATAATCATTTTCGGCGTAAGCAAGAGAAGCAGCCCATACTAAAGCCATATTTGGTGGAGCAGCATCGTAAACCCGTGTAGGTACACCTCTTACTTCATTAACTGACCAAGCAAAAGGGGCGCCAGGCACAGTCAACTCATCCCAAGCTGCTTGATAGTGCTCGTCAACTGGTGATTCTTTCACGCTTATTTTTCCCTTCACTAATTCTCTTCCTCAAACTCTAGAGGCGGATATGCTCGCCCGCCTTGACGGGCGGATAGTTTTGCGTGCACGGTAGAGGAATAAGAATATAACTGGAGTGTGAGCGACATGATGGAAATAGCTTTTGATGACATTGAAGGCCTACTAGCTGCGGCTACTGAAGAGTGGAGCGGCTGGGGTCCAGAGTTTGAAATGACTCAAGAAAAAATCAATGCTTTTGCAGAATTAACGGGTGATCATCAGTGGATACACGTTGATGTTGAAAGAGCAAAGACAGAAAGCCCATTTGGTGGTCCTATTGCCCATGGGTTCTTTACCTTGAGTTTGGTGGCTTCTATAAGTTGGAATGACAGAGTCCGTATAACTGGATTCCGGAATGCTGTGAACTACGGAGCTGATGGTCTGCGATTTCTAGCCCCTGTACCCTCTGGATCAGTGCTTCAAGCAAGAAGCCGCTTGAAAGAGGCTCGTGAGCATAAAAAAGGAACTCTTGTAGCTTCGCAAGTTGCTATCCATGTTCAAGGAGTAGAAGTCCCTTCAGTCCTCTATGACTCGCTTACCCTCTACCAAGGCTGAATAGATAACAGCCAGTAACGCTCTTCTATAAACAAGAAGCCTGAACGGCAGTTAGAGTAATCAAAGTACTTACTAGACCATAGATGTTTTAATTTCAGGAGTTTCTGTGTCCCCGATTGTGATCCTTAATGGTGCTCGAACACCAATTGGACGCTTACAAGGCGCTCTTTCAAACCAGACTGCAACAAGCCTTGGTTCGATCGCTATTGAGGCTGCATTAGATAGGGCTGGGCTAAGTGGCGAACAAGTGGACTTTACCTACTTGGGAAATGTTATTAGTGCTGGAATTGGTCAAGTGCCCGCAAGACGTGCAGCTGTAGATGCTGGAATTCCGTTAACTGCGCCTTCTACTCTGCTCAACCGGGCCTGTCTTTCAGGAATGCACGCCATTCACTTAGCTGCCCAAATGATTCGTCTTGGAGAAGCAAAAGTAGTGGTAGCCGGAGGTATGGAATCAATGAGTAAAGCTCCTCATTTATTGATGAAATCACGTTCGGGGTATCGCATTGGAGATGGAACCATCGTCGATTCGATGATGTTTGATGGTTTAACTTGCACTATTGAGCATTGTGCAATGGGCGAAGCAACTGAGCGTTACGCACAAGAACTCAATTTAAGTAGAGAAGCACAAGATACATTCTCTGCTCAATCACATGAGCGTGCCGCTAAAGCACAAAAAGATGGCTTATTTGTAGATGAGATCACCCCAGTTGTGATTCCTTCACGGAATGGCGATGACTTCGTAGTTGCAGAAGATGAAGGTATTCGCTCAGATATTGATGTGGATTCTCTTGGACGGCTCGCTCCTGCTTTTGAAGCTAACGGCAATATCACTGCAGGTAACGCTTCACAAATATCTGATGGAGCTGCGGCGGTAATCGTCACTACTTTGGATCATGCAAACTCTTTAGGAGTTGAGCCTTTGGCTGAAATCGTTTCACATGGACAAGTAGCAGGACCTGATACAAGTTTGCTTTTCCAGCCTTCTAACGCCATCAAAAAGTCTTTACAAAATACTGATCTAAGCCTTTCTGATCTTGAACTTTTTGAGATTAACGAGGCTTTCGCTGCAGTCGCACTTGCTTCAACTAAAGATCTCGGAGTCCCAGACGACATCGTGAACGTGAACGGGGGCGCTATTGCTTTGGGACATCCGATTGGAATGTCGGGTACACGAGTTGCTTTAACACTTGCTCTTGAATTGAAACGGCAAGGCGGCGGACTCGGTGCTGCAGCTCTATGTGGCGGAGGAGGCCAAGGCGAAGCCTTGGTCCTTAAAGTCTGATGTCACTTACCTCTCAAGAAGATCCAATAGTAGAGATCCATTCAGGTTTACTTAAAGGGCGTAATAGACATGGAGTTCAATCTTTTTTTGATATCCCCTATGCAGCGCCTCCGACCGGAGAGTTAAGGTTTGCTCCTCCACAGTCACCTATTCCATGGGATGGAATACGTGATGCTCAACGACCAGGGAAAGCCGCCCCGCAACTTCCTGGGGAAGGACTTACGAATCGTATTCCTGTTCCTTGGGACGAAGATTGTTTAATGCTTAATGTGACAACCCCAAATGCTGACAATAAAAAGCGCCCGGTTTACGTATGGATCCATGGTGGCGGCTACCTTTCCGGTCAGGGAGCTATCCCGTGGTATGACGGAACTTCTTTCGCAGCCAACCACGACATCGTCACTGTCTCAATCAACTATCGCTTAGGAGCTTTGGGTTTCTGTAATCTCGCTTCAAGTTTTCCTCAAGAAACTACTCTTACTTCTTCAGGGTTACATGGAACTATGGATCAAATAGCGGCGCTGGAATGGGTTCAAGAAAATATTTCCGTATTTGGAGGAGACCCGGAAAAAGTAACTATAGGAGGCGAGTCAGCTGGGGCGTTTAGCGTCTGTAATCTATTAGCTTCTCCTGTCACTGATGGTTTATTTCATCAAGCGATTGCCCAAAGTGGGGCCGCACACCATATACATAGCCCGGAAGATTCTTCAGCAATAGCTGACAATTTTCTTGCTGAACTTGATAACCCAAGCTTAGATGAGCTTCGATCACTTCCTGTTTCTAAAATTCTTGAAGCGCAACACCGCGTAATTGACAATGATGAGAATAGAGACTTCGGTGTTGATGCTTTTTACCCTTCTTGGGGAGGTGAAGTTCTTCCACTTCCTCCTTCTGAACTAATCAGCGAAAGCGCTGGCTCCCATATCCCTCTTTTGATCGGCACTAATGAGGATGAAATGTCTCTTTGGGGAATAACAAGTTTTGATGATGAAACTACTGAGAGATATATACAACGAATCACCAAAGATTCAGAGAACTTCAAAAGTGTTTACAAGAAACGTCTCGGCGAAGTTGAACCAGGTTGGCTTGGGTGCGCTATTTCGTCCGATTGGGTTTTTCGAATACCAGCAGTGAGAGTTGCAGAATCTCGCGAAGTTTTTGATTCCAAGACCTTTATGTACAAATTTTCTTGGGATTCCACAGCATTTGGCGGGCAGTTGGGAGCAGCACACGCGCTAGAAATACCTTTTACCTTCAATGTCTTAGATAGACCTGGAGTAACTCTCTTTATTGGGGATGGGCCACGACCTGACTCTCTTGCCCGTATCATGCACGATGCGTGGGCGACTTTCATAAAAGTTGGTAATCCTTCAACTGAAAGACTTGGAGAATGGCCAATTTACGACTCTGAAACTAGAACCGTAATGAACTTTGACGATGAATGTTCTCTTTTGTTTGATCCAGAAGCTGAAGAAAGAATGCTCTGGCATCAACTCCGATGACAAAAGAAACTCTTCGAGTTGATACTCGCGGTTTATTAATTCGAGAAGACCCGTTACCTGCTCCAGAGGGCCCTTGGAGCACAGCAGACATTCTTGATTGCGGTGTTTCTGAACACCCAGAGAAAATTGCTTTGCAGCATCAAGAAGTGACAATTAAGTGGTTTGAACTTGAGTCCCGTGTTTCTTTAGTTGCGGGATGGCTCTTAAGTCAAGGATGTTCTACTGGCTGTCGTGTAGTCGTACAGCTCTCAAATAGTACGATTCCGGTTGAAATTTTCTTAGCCACACAACGACTGGGAGCTATCTGGGTTGGGGCTAATTCGAATCTCAGTCAAGATGAAACCGAGTGGATTCTCCAAGATTGTGATGCGTCTCTGTTCATTACTGAGCAGAACTATGTGTCAAAGGGTTGTAAGACTATTGTCATCAAGCCAAATGAAGCAGATTGGATTGATCTCTTTAATTCGGCTGATGAAGAGCCAAAAAGAGAAGTAAATCCGCACTCTCCCGCAGCCATCGCATACACGAGCGGAACAAGTGGACGCCCTAAAGGAGCAGTTCACAGCCAGCACAATCTTCTCTGGCCTGGAGTTTCAAGCAGATCTCTCTATCCGCCAACTGAGAATGAAAGAACTGGAACTGCATTGTCTTTAACGGTTTTAAACATCTTGGTTATTGGTCCTCTTTTTTCTCTTATGCGTGGAACAACATCAGTTATTTTGAATCCATCTTCTGCTGCAGGGATGGCAGAACAAATTCGTAGCGCTGAGGTGAACAATCTTCTTCTCGTTCCTACGCAGGCATACGACCTCGTGCATTCAGTAACCGTCAAATCTGAAGATCTTTCCTCTCTTGATCGTGTGGTTATCGGAGCTAGCCACACCCCGCAAGAACTGAGAGATGACTGGCAGAAGAAGTTCGGTTTCCCATGCACTGTTGGTTATGGACTTTCAGAAGCGCCTTCTGGGGTAACACGTCTAAGGCATGAGCGAAAGAGCGTTTCAAACGGAGCGGGACATGCACTTGATCCTGTGGAAATAAGGATCTTTGACGAAAATGGGAAAGAGGCTCCAATCGGCGAAGTAGGGGAAATTTGTATTTCCCCACGTAAAGAAGGTCCGTGGCGAGAAGTGTGGTCACCAATGCTTGGATACTGGGGAAAGCCTGAAGAAACCATGGAAGCGTTAAGGGGAAACATGCTTCATACAGGAGACATTGGTTCAAAAGATGAAGATGATCACCTAACTATCGTAGGAAGACTTAGTGATCTAGTCGTTCGTGGCGGAGCAAATATCTATCCTGCAGAAGTTGAAAGGGTACTTCTCTCCTTTTCATCTATTACTGAAGCTGCTGTTATTGGTGTACCTGATGAACGGCTGGGAGAACGTGTTTGTGCCGCCATTATCGTGCAGGGCGGCTTTGATGTCTCTGAACTATCTACACAATTAAATAAGCAATTGGCGCACTATAAAGTTCCTGAAGAGATAAAAACAGTCACTTCGTTGCCGCGGAATGCGATGGGGAAAGTAGATAGGGAAAAGCTTAAGCAACTATTTCTTTAACGTAACGGGACTACTGCAGTTTTTAGAATCTCTAGATTTATCTGGTCTGATATTTTTACTGGCGTTGCTGTAGAAGTTGAAAGTTGGAGATCTCCAATTTGGACCTTGATAAAGGTTAAGCCAGCATGAAATGTGGCTGACTTGACCTCACCTACTATTTCTGTGTTTTCTGAAACTACAGAAATTCCATCTTCGCGAATCAGAACTGTGCCGGGTCCAGACCCAAGTTTTCCTAATGCACAGTTGCCAGAACTGTCGAGATTCACGAAATTTTCATGACCAATACACTGGGCTGCAGTTTCAGAGCCAGGGTCTAACCAAACTTCATTTGGGGTACCTATTCTCTCAATTTTTCCTTCATGCATAATTGCGATCCGGTCAGCTATAGAAAAAGCTTCGTCATGATCATGAGTTACGTAAATTGCTGCTTGATTCAAATCCCTCAAAAGATCTGATATGTCAATTAATAATCGATCACGAAGTGCACGATCAAGTGAAGCCATGGGTTCATCCAGCATGAGAAGTCGTGGTTTAGGTGCGAGTGATCTAGCAAGAGCAACTCTTTGAGCTTCTCCTCCAGACAAACCACCAATTTCTCTTTTTTCAAATTTTTCTAAACCAACCATTTTCAACAAATCTTTGACTCTTTGTTGACGTTCAGTTTTATTTAATTGAAGAATTTGTAAACCAAAGTCAATATTCTCTTCAACATTCCGGTGTGGGAAAAGGGCATGGTTTTGGAACATCAACCCAAAACCTCGCTTATGTGGAGGGACCATTGTCATATCTTCTTCGTTCCACACAATTTTCCCAGTTTCTAGATTCTCTAAGCCAGCTACTGTCCTTAATAACGTACTTTTCCCGCATCCAGAGGGGCCAAGCAGTACTACGATCTCTCTTTCTCCAACCTCTAGGGCGCATTCATCTAGAACTTGTATTCCATCAAAAGAAACTTTTATGTTCTCAACTTTCAACATTAGAAATCGCTCCTAATTGTTTCCTTTTTAAAAAATGAACCTTCAACGAGTATGACCGCCAAAGCTGTAATTGTCATTAACACCACTGCTAAAGCCATGGCTTGACCACGTAAAGTTTCTCCGGGAGCTCCGAGTAAACGAAAGAGGACTAAAGGGGCGGTAAGTCGGTCTGGGTTTCGAGGAAGAAAAGAAGTGGCCCCAAACTCTCCAATAGAAATTGCAAACGCAAATGCTGCTCCCACGCTGAGTGCTCTGAGCGCTATGGGAAAATCAATATGTCTACTTACTTGTCGTGGCGAAGCCCCCAACAAAGTTGCGGACTCCCGTAAGGAAGGGTCAATGCGCCGTAAAGTGGGAATCACTGCACGCATCACAAACGGGATTCCTAAGAGTGAATGAGCTATTGGCACCAAAATCCAAGAAGATCGAAGGTCTAAAGGCGGAGCATCCAAGGAAATAAGCATTCCGAATCCTAGGACAACTGCTGATATTCCTAGGGGAAACATCATGCCTATATCAAACAAATTAGAAACCCACCGGCGCCCATGGACGACAACAAATGAAGCTATGCAACCAAGAAGCGAAGCGAAGATAGTCGCAACAAAAGCAAAAAGTAATGAGTTTTTCAAAGCCGTTATCGCAGACACTGGGACCAATGTGACACGATCGGCTAGTGATGCGAAATTCTGAAATGAATATCCGTCTCCTACCGTTAGAGAACTCTCGAAAAGAATGATGATTGGTAGGCCTATCATCACGAACAAGAGGAAAATGTTTCCTGCGAAAAGTTTTCTTGGTGCTTTTTCGTAGACAAAGTCCATTCTGTTTTCAACAACGGCTTGGCGTCTTTGTAGATAATTCATTAGAAGGACCATGACTAGAACAGCAACCAATTGAATAACTGCTAGAGAAGAAGCAGTTGCTATGTCCCCTCTCCAAATCGCTTGTCTCCAAATTTCTGTCTCTATTGTGGCTCGTGTCGGCCCAGCTAGAAGAAGAACTACTCCGAAGGAAGTTAAGCAGAATAAAAACACAATTGAAGATGCAGCTGCCAGAACAGGAATAAGTCTAGGGAATGTGATTTTTCTAAAGATATGCCATGGGGTGGCCCCTAAAAGTTTCGCTTGTTCTTCGATTCTTGGGTCTAGGCCTGACCAAAATGAGCTCACTGTCCTTATAGCTATAGCCAAGTTAAAGAAGACATGAGCAGCCAGTAGCGCCCAAACTGTATGACGAAGTCGAAAAGCCCCTTCGTCTAACCCAAATCTTTCAAATAAGGCGGTAAACGCTCCAGCTACTACCACCGTCGGCAACACAAAAGGAACAGTCGTGACAATCTGAAATATTCTTCGTCCTCGGAATGAATACCTTGCCATCAAATATGCAGTTGGAAGCGCTAAGACCATCGTCAATACAGTTGAGAGGAAGGCTTGCCACACGGTAAACCAAGCAATCTGGTGAAACGAGCCGCTAAAAAGTAGGGATTTGAAATCTTCTATTTCTTCGCCACCTAAGGCGTGGCTGAAAATTTTGATTAGTGGCCAGTAAAAGAAAGCCCCGATGAATAGAACAGGTATAGCGGCTAAAGCCACCCACCTAAGCTTTTTCACAAGAGTCATCGAAGCACTATCTCAGTCCATCGTTCAGTCCAATCGTTTCGATTCTCTTCTATAAATTCTGGATCAAGCATGTAAGGAGTTTCAACAACTTCAGCAAATTCACTAAATATTTGAGGCAACTCTGCATTAACCGAAGCCGGAAACATCAACATGGAATTCGGTATATCTTCTTGGAATCTTTCTGAAAGCATAAAATCAACTAACGCTTCAGCACTTTCTTGATTATTTGCTCCATTTACGATCCCCGCAAATTCAATTTGACGAAAGCAAGTGTCAGTTAGCACGCCAGTGGGAGGACTATTAATAGGAATTTCAGAATAAATCACTTCAGCGGGCGGGCTTGAAGCATAAGAAACTACGAGTGGACGATCTCCACCACCAGCAACAAACTCTCCTTCATAGGCATCTTCCCATCCCGAAGTAACCGTTACCCCATTATTTTTTAGAGCTTCCCACCAAGCTTCCCAATCCTCTCCGTATTCTGCAATCGTGGCCAATAAGAATGCCAGTCCCGGAGAGGAAGTCTCAGGATTTTGTACCACTAGTTGTCCATAATATTTTGGATTAATCAGATCATCTAGATTTTCCGGAACTGGAAGGTTTGCGTCAAAACTGTCTATCCAGTAATTAATACAAACATCTCCAAAATCTATGGGAGTTACTCTGTGCTGCGAGTCAAGTTGAATTTCTTCCGGAATATGGACTAGTGCCGGGGATTCATATGCAGAAAATATCTCTGCGTCTAGAGCTCGTTGAAGAAATGTGTTGTCGATACCGAATATGACGTCGGCTGCTGGGTTACTAGCAGTCAGAATCGCTGAAGCTAAAAGTTGGCCGGTGTCTCCTGCCATCTGCAGTTCTACTGTTACCCCTGTCTGCTCAGTGAAGTCTTGAAACACCCCTTCTGATATCCAGAAAGAATCGTGAGTTAAGAGAGTGACTGTTCTCTCTTCTTCTTCTCCGCATGCTGAAATCATTACTACGGCTAATAAAAGAATGATAAAGAGTGATTTTTTTTTCATTTTTTCTCCCTCCGCTGGCATTATCCAGTTCAGGTTCAGGCGGGTCGGTAGAACCTCCATCAAAATGTATGACGACAGCTACCCTCTCAGCCCGGCATCGTGGTCCGAGCTCCCCGGTGTTTTTCTTTGAGATTAGTACGTTTATAAAGACAGGTCTATAGGAAGAACTTTCAAAATTTCTTCAGAGGAAGTTCCTATCTTTAGTTCAAATTTTCCTGGATCAATGAACCACCCTGATTCCGGACGATGACCGATGTGGTGCCCACCTGCAGCAACTGGAATACGGTGATTTCGAGATTCATAACCAGGGTCGCCTGGATCAAATGCAGCGAAAGATCGGTAATCCAACTCAATAAGAGCTTCAGCTGTTTCCCCTGGTTGAAGTTTTACCTTGATGAATCCTTTCAATTCTTGAGGAGGTCTTAGCGACACAGGACCAATTGGAGACACATAGCACTGCACTGTTTCGCTACCTAAGCGATTACCCACGTTAGTGATGGGAAGCGAAATAAAAATTTTCTCTCCATCTTCTAATGCTTTAATGGTCTTAGCGCCGCTTACATTTACTTCTCCCCACTCAAAAGTGGTGTATCCCAAACCGTGCCCAAAGGGGTACGCAACTTCTATATCTCTAGCTTGGTACCAGCGGTAACCTACAAATATTCCTTCTCCATAATTTACGACCCCAGCCTCGCCTGGGTAATTAAGAAATGCGGGAGTATCTTCTAGTCGATGCGGCCAAGAATTTGGAAGTCGTCCTCCTGGTTCTTCCTCTCCAGAAAGAACATCCACTAAGGCATGGCTCATTTCTTGCCCGCCGAACCATGTCTGGAGAATCGCCGGCGCTACATCAGCCCAGTCAGTGGTCACCGCTGAACCAGAATTAACGACTACAACAGTATTTGGATTTGCTGCACACACTTGACGAATTAGTTCAGGTTGCTCCCCTGGGAGTTCCATGAATTCTCGATCACGACCTTCTGTTTCCCAATCATCGTTAGTTCCGACGATGATGATCGCTGCATCACACTTAGCAGCAGTACTTACTGCCTGTTCAATTAAGTCTCCAGTCACAGGGAACTGAAGACCAAGTTGAACTCCATGCAAAAATACGCTTTTCTCACTTGAGAACTCAACAATAACCTCTACTGATTCACCAGCAGATAAAGAGATCGGAGTTTCAATTTCTATACTTCCCATTCCAAAAAAGGCTTCTCCTTGGGGAGGAGGTTCAGTGATTCCATCAAGAACTATTTCTCCGTCTATTGAAACTCGAGACCTTCCGGCTTGAATAAGAGTCAACGTATGTTCCCCATCTACTTCCGCATGAAGCTGACCAGTAGCCCGGAAAGAAAAGGATCCAAGTTCATCGGCCCCCGATTGGTCTTCCGGGGTAAGTAACCGGCCACTTTTCCCTGTATGTACAGCAAAAGGTTCCCCTTCCCAAGCCACTCCGTTGAAATATTCAACCTTAAATCCTGTACTTCCGTCAGTATTGGTTAGTAATCGCTTAGGAACAGGGCGAGATGACCTATCCGTAATCGCACCAATTTCATAATGGATTTCACACTGATCAGCTAAACGTGCTTCCAATGCTTCAAGGGGCGTGACTTCATACTGTGGCACTAGAGATGCTGATCCCCCGCCCATAAGCATCGCCCCAGCAGCATTCGGTCCAATCACTGCTAAAGAAGAAATGTTTTCTATTTTGAATGGGAGAATATTGTCGTTTTTTAGAAGAACCATCGCTTCAGTAGATGCTGTTCTTGCTAGTTCCCTGTGTTCCTCTACATCTAGCATTTGTTCATCTTGATTTAGTGGCTCACTAAATGCATTAGTTCGTTCAAGAAGAAGGAGAAGGCGCTTAACTGCCTCATTGATGACGTCTTCTGACACTTCTCCTTTTTGTACCGCCTCAACTAAACGAGATCCATAGAAGCGCCCAGGCCCAGGCATCTCTAGATCTAAACCTGCTTGTGCCATCTCTGTCGTGCTCTTTGCGGCATACCAATCTGTAACCACTATTCCAGTGAAACCCCATTCTTCACGAAGAATCTCTGTTAATAATCTGGGGTTTTCACAGGCGTAAGTTCCGTTAACTCGGTTGTAGGAACCCATAATTCCCCAAGGTTCAGCTTCTTTGACTGCCATTTCGAAAGGACGCAGATATATCTCTCTTAACGCCCGCTCAGGGACTTGTGAGTCGATGCTATGTCTTTCAAACTCAGAATCATTAGCCACAAAATGTTTGATTGTTGTCCCTACTTTTTCGCTTTGGACTCCCTTAATGAAACTCACTGCGATGCGGCCAGTTAAATATGGGTCTTCTGAATAGCATTCAAAATTCCTTCCCCCCAGAGGAGTTCGATGAATGTTCACAGTAGGGGCTAGTAGAACGTGGCAAGCACGAGCGCGTGTTTCCATAGCCAACGCTTGACCTAATTTCTCGATAAGGGAAGGATTCCATGTCGCCCCCAATGCTGAACCACAGGGGATGCAAAGCGCAGGGATTCCCGTTCCTAATAGTCCTGCGCCGCGTGCTCCGTTCGGACCATCTGTTACTTTCAAAGCAGGTATTTCAAGACGATCCACTGGATTCGCATCCCAAATACCTCTACCTGTCATTAGAGAAACTTTTTCTTCTAGGGTCATTTTTTCTAGAAGAAGCTCGTGGTCAGTGTTCATAATTCCTTTTATTTTCTTTTTCTAAGTTAATCAATGTCCGTCGGATTATTTATTTCTTAACTTCCACCATGCATCAAGTCGAATTCGGAGTTCTTTCATGTCTAGATCTCCTTCGTTTCGTTTTATCTCCAATAAATATGCGAGTGCTTCAGCTACCTCGGGCCCAGGTCCAATATCAAGATACTCCATTACTTCCACTCCGTTAAGTCCTGGGCGTTCAGCAGCTTGACGATCTTCCTCTGCCAAGGCAGCGATTCGACGTTCAAGGTCATCCATGGCTTCTTGAACTCCTCGGGCCTTATTTGCATTTCGTGTTGTGCAATCGCATCGGATCAAATGGTTTAATTTTCCTAATAGCGGGCCAGCGTCTCTTGCGTATCTGCGTACTGCAGAGTCAGACCATCCATCGGCATATCCTTTAAATCGCCCAGAAAGACGCACAAGTTCTACGACATCGTCTATGACTTGTTCTGAATATCCGAGTTTTCCAAGCCTTTTTCTTGCCATTCGTGAACCCACGACTTCGTGGTGTCGGAAAGTAACTCCCCCATGTTCAAATGAGCGAGTTTTAGGTTTTCCTATGTCATGGAAGAGCGCCCCTAACCGAACAGTTATTTCTGGCTCAGTCTTAGATACAACTGCGATGGTGTGGGCGAGAACATCTTTATGCTTGTGGATCGGATCTTGTTCCATACTCAGCAACATGAGTTCCGGGACTAATAAATCCATTTCCCCGGATTCAAGAGCTTGTAATATTGATTCTTCACAGTCGGAAGCTAACAAGATTGCAGAAAGCTGTTCACTAGACATAATGAAAGTCTAGAGAGATCTAACGTAACAACATGTGCGACCTAGGCTTATAGCTATGTAACGTTTGCGTTATAAGAAGATTGAATTTAAATGACTAATTGGATGAGAGATCCACGTAACAGTGGAAATAGGAGTTTTGGGCCAGCATTCGGTGGTCCGCGACGTTCTGCTCCTAATCGAAGATCTAGTGGACTGAGAGAACTTATTCAAGAGAGGCGAGGCATTGTAATTATTGCTGTCATTGTCATCTTTTTTATTATTGCCGCGGTTGGTGCAAGCAACAGACCAGATTCAGAAGAAGGGCAACAAAGTCTTCTATCTGAAGTTCAGAGCGCCATGGTTCAAGCCGGCCTTCCTACCGTTGAAGTAAGAGTTATTGACTGGAATGTAATTCTTGAAGGTCAGGTACCCAGTAGCGATCTAAAAGAAGCTGCTGGCAGAGTGGCGCAAGCTCAATCAGGAGTTGTAAATGTTGATAACCGTTTAGTTGTTCCCGCTTCCGCCATCATTGAAATAGAGACGGAAACTGTTCCTGAACTGCCAGCCGCGCTGAGTGATCTTTTACTACAAGCACGTTTAAGCGAAGCCGCAGCGAGAGCCCCCATTGAATTTGAAAGTGGTGGAGATCGGATCACTGAAGATTCCGCTACCACCCTTGATCAAATCGCAAGTTTCTTATCAACTAACGTGACGGTTCGTGTGCAGATAGTTGGACATACCGATAGCGATGGCGATGAAGTAGCAAATTTGAATCTTTCTACTCTTAGAGCAGAAGCAGTCCGGTCACAATTAGTAGCTCGTGGTATTGATCCTGAAAGACTTCTAACACTCGGTTACGGGGAATACGATCCTGTCGCAGACAACATCACCCAAGAAGGAAAGAAAAGGAATCGCCGTATTGAATTTCTTGTACTTCCTGAAGGCAACAACGGCATAGAACCTCCCACAACGACAACAGAACCACCAGCGACCACTACAGAAGCACCAGCGACAACTACAGAAGCACCTTCATCTACGACAGAATCATCCGTAACCTCAACGACTGAGTCTGAGTAATCAACATTTCGCATAATTATGAGTAATAGCTGGCGCGACCGAATCACCGAAAATGCTGTTGAGCTTTTTAGCCACGCCCCAGATCCGTTAGAGAACACTTTTGACTATCCAAGAGATCCCGGCCTTTTTGGCCCTGAATCTATTACTTGGTTAGTGATGAGTGATGTCGCGTCCTTTATTGGTGGAATTAGAGCTTTAGTTGTACAGGCTGCACATCCTGAAGTAGCTGCAGGAGTTAGCGACCACTCAAGTTATGAGCAAGATCCGTTAGGAAGACTTTCGCGAACAGCATCTTATGTAACAGCAACAGCGTATGGTTCTATGGCCGAAGTCAATCAAGCTATTAGAGCCGTTCGATTTGCTCATCGCCCTGTGTCGGGGATTTCTCATCGTGGAAAAGAATACTCTGCGGACAAATCAGATCTTGCCGCTTGGGTACACAACGCCCTTATTGACTCTTTCCTCACTTCCTACCGAGTCTATGGATCTCGACCAATGACAGAAGAAGAAGCCGATGCTTACGTTCTGGAACAAACCCGTCTTGGCTCTCTACTTGGAGCAGAACCATTACCTTCTACAGCTAAATCATTATCTTCATGGCTGACCATTCACCCTTCGGTTGATAGTTCTCCTGCTGGAAGCGAAGCTCGTAAATTTTTAGCTCGACCGCCCCTTCCTTTCTTCGTCTTAGTCGCTTACAAGATTCTCTTTTACGCTGCAGTCGCAACTGTTCCAAGAGAACTAAGAAAAGCCGTAGGAGTCAGGAGCATTCCGGGTTCCCGCATTGGTGGACACCTTCTAATCAGAGTTTTACGCTTTGCTCTTGGTTTCTCTCCTGCATGGGGAGCTGCCTTAGATCGCTGTGAAGAGCCTCGTCCAATAAAAGACAGGATAAGAGACACTTCGGGTGCAACAAGATAACGAAATGTCTTCTAATCTCTTAACTAATGAATACGCAATCTAATTCTAAAACAGATGTAGTAATTATCGGAGCAGGTGTAGTGGGGGCTTCAATTGCTTTAGAGCTCCAACGCTCAGGGCGAACGGTTCTTGTTGTTGATAAGGGCGAGTCAGTTGGCGGTGGCTCCACAAGTGCCAGCTCTGCTCTCATTCGGTTCAACTATTCAACCCGTTCTGGAGTAGTTGCTGCTTGGGAATCATTTCACAGATGGAACGCTTGGGAAGAACACCTTGGTTACGTAGATGGACCATTAGCTCAATTTCATCCTCTCAGCATGCTTCTCTTAGAACCACCAGATTTTGATCGGTCTTCTTACTTAGAACACTTCAATGAATTAGGGATACCTTTTGAAGAACTGGGCGAAAATGACTTGTCTGAAAAATATCCGATGTTTGATAATGGACGTTTTTGGCCTCCTAGCCTTCCAGATGATGAACACTTTTTTGAAAACGCAAAAGGAAAACTTGGTGGTTTCTTTGTACCGAGCGGAGGTTTTATTGATGACCCTCAACTAGCCGCACAAAATCTCATGGATGCGGCACGCCATTTTGGTGCAAAAGTCTCTCTTCGTACTTCCGTGGTCGACATTGAAAAATCTCAGAACAGAGTCTTGGGAGTGCAGCTAAGTAACGGGGAAATTATTGCATCTCCAATTGTTATCAATGCCGCCGGACCTTGGAGTTCATATATAAATGATTTAGCCGGTGTCAGTGAAAACATGGAGATGTCAACGAGAGCGATGCGTCAAGAAGTTCATGCCTTACCCGCTTCTGAAGAATTTAACTTCATTGATAACCCAGTGATGGTTGGCGACCTTGATTTAGGTTTCTATAGCCGTCCTCAGCCTGGCGGCACACTGATCGTAGGAGGAGTAGAAGCAGACTGTGACCCTGCTGTTTGGATCGATGACCCAGATAGTGATTCACCTACTCCATCAATTGAGAGTTGGGAGTCACTTGTTTGGCGACTGGCGAAGCGTGTTCCAGAAGTTTCTGTACCAAATCGTCCAACAGGGCTAGCCAGCCTTTATGACGTAACTCCAGATTGGACTCCTATTTATGACAAAACAGACTTAGGGGGTTTTTATATCGCCTGTGGAACTAGTGGCAATCAATTTAAAAATGCCCCTCTTATAGGTCATCTCATGAAAGAGTTAATATATGCCTGCGAATCAGGACACGACCATGACACAGATCCTGTTCAAGTTCACTGTTCTAAGGTCAACGAAACACTTGATCTTGGAACTTTCTCTCGCAACAGAAAACCAGTAGCCGGCACCGGAACTGTGTTGGGTTAAAAAATTGTTCGCGAAGAAGTTACAAATGAGCCTAGCTACTTTACTTTTGCTGGCCGCTGGGGCCTGTAGTTCTAGTTCAATTAGCCTCCCTCCAGACGTAACAACTACGGCAGAAGGGCTGGCCGTTTTTTGTACTTTGTATCGCAATGTTGAACTTATTGACCACAACACTGGTAATCCTGAGTTGAACGGCCGCTCCTGGAATCAGCACCTTGGATTAGCCCGTAATCTTGTCAGCTTGGCACCCCGTCAGATTGAAGGTGCGGTTTGGGATTACTTACATATTTTGGAGGTCCAATCTTTGCAGGTAGAACAACTTGGGTGGATAGATGCTTCTAAAGTCCCTGTTGCTGCTCAACGGAGCCTCAATACTCAACTCCGACCCCTTTTAAGTGGAGCGGCTGCTCTGAATTCATTTACGAATGCACAGTGCTGAAAGTTTGGGCTCACCAAACCGCTTTAGGGTCCAGTAAGAAGACCTCACGTATCCTTCCATACAACGGACCAAAATCTGAATGCCTTTTTGTTCGACTCTGATGATCACTAGTCGTAAACAACTTTGAATCTAAAGCTCCAAACCGGTTTTCAACTCGTGACCGCCAAGTTGAGAACACGTCACAGTACTTTCCTGAAACTAATCCAGAAGATATTGCTTCTGTTTCACCCGGGATTGAAGAGAATAATTCCACAACTTCAGGGACTATTTCTTCTAAGGCTTTCATCAACCGAGATTGACTAGCAGGAACTGTAAGTAGGGTTTCAACTAATGCATCTGCGTGCTGTCGATGATACTTCTCTTCTTTAAGCGCCCGCTCTGAAATTGAAACCAGTTCGGGAAGCGAAGACTCTCTAAAAAGCTCCCAGCGCAAATCTTCAGCCATGTCGTAACACCAATGCCGTATCAAGGCTTCTTCCCAATTTCGATGGTTTGATTCAACTAGTTGACAAGAACGCCATTCTTCGGGTTTGCGATTAAAAATAAAGGCATCAATTTTAGAAGAGTCCTCCAATATTAGGGCATACAACATTGATGCATGCCCTAACTCATCTTGGCCAATACTGGCAAACGCCATATCTTCTTCTAAAAACGGGGCAATACCTATCCATTCCGTATGTTGTTGTCCCATTAAATGTTCATCGTCAGCAAAAGCTAATAAATACTCTTTTATCTCAGAGGGCAAAACTGACTTAATCATCACTCTTCTTATTTCGTTGTGATTTTCTCCACTTTGCTACTCTTTCTCCATCATTGTGACGGTGAGACTTATTTAAATTCGCGTCAATGAAACCATCTTCGCTAACACAAATGTTCTCGCGATCAACTACCCACATATGAGTACCTTCCGCTCGTCTTGCATAATTCTCTCGAGCCAGAACTAAAGCGAGTTCATCCGTAGGCGCTTCAATACTTCCAGCATGACGAAACTCTTCTTTCCCATCTGCCTTAAGGAAAACTTCGTAAATACGCATATTCAATCCCGGAGTGTTTCAACGATTTCATTACACCCAGAGCACACATGTACAGACCTACATCTACTGGGGCCAAAATGTGACTTTATAGTTGTTTCAGATTGACATCTTGGACATTCGACTTTTCGATCTTGTAATTGCACGGCAACAGTGAATTTTTCTGCCAAATCTTTTTCTGCTTTTGCAGTAACTCGACTGACATTCCATACAGGGCTATTTAACCAAACCACATCGACTTTCTTCACTCCCGATAATTTCTCTATAACTTCACGAACGTCTTGAGCGATCATTTGTAATGCCGGACAGCCAGAAAAAGTTGGAATGAGGTGAATAACTACTTCGCCTATTTCATTTACTTTTATATTCTCAAGGAGCCCTAAATCAACTATTGAGATTCCTGGATATTCAGGATCATTTACCGTCTCTACAGCTGCATGAATATCTTGAACTGAAACCGCAATTTCTATACTCATACTGAGACCTTCTCTAAGGCCTCGCGCACCCAACCTGTTTTATCCCAACTATCTGATGCTTCAGAAATACGTCGAGCAGAATCTGGCCCCCCCATAACCATCGTTTGTTTTAATGGCTCCCAGTCAATGGGGCCTATTTCCCATCGATCTTTCTCTTCATTTCTTCTTAATCCTGAATCCGGGATAGTAAATCCATACCCTTGAAGAAGTGGAACAAATTTTTGTATCCATCTATCTCGTAATATTTCATTTCGTTCAGACTTTATATGCCACCTCAGTAATAAATCATTGGGTTTTGAATCTGGCCCAAATAGTTGAAGGGCGGGCCACCACCAGTCATTGATTGACTCTTGAAACATACTTCTTTGAACCTCTGTTCCTTCAGCGATACGCAGCACAGACTCTTCACCAAAACGAAGATGAAAACCTTCTTCTGCAATGATCCGTCTGAGGATTCTTTTGTAAGGGCCATATGAACAGTTCTTAAAGACTGCCTGTTGGCTGACAAGAGCAGCCGCATCTACAAGAAAAGCAATTGCTACTTGATCTCCCCAGGTTTTAGCTCGGTAATGAAACACATTATGGAATTTGCTTTTTCCAGCGAATAGATCTTGCATCATTTCTTCACGTGTTTTTATTTTTAAGTCTGCGGCAACCATATATAAGAGGTGAGCGTGCCCTATTTCATCTTGTGTTTTGGCTATGACCGACATTTTGTGTCGTAACCCCGGTGCTTTGGGTATCCAATCTCGTTCTGTTAAACCACCCATAAGTTCACTGTTTGCGTGCATCTCTATGAAATCAAAAACAGCTTGACGATATTCTCTGGGCATATCATCAACCGGTTCAACAATTCCGCCATTATCCAAGAACTGTTCAAATTCTTCTAAAGAAGCCCACGAGCGTTTCATAATCTAAAGAGTTTAGATTTGATTAAAGTTTTAATCAATTTTTGAAAGCACCGATTTCTGAAAAATGCTACTAACGACTAGGCTGGTTTAATGACTAAACTCGGCTATCAAATTCCAAATTTTAATTATCCAAATGGCTCCAGAGAAACACTCTTTGAAGATGTAGTTGCCCAAACCCTTGCTGCCGAAGCGAGTGGCTTTGACACCGTCTTCGTGATGGACCACTTCTACCAGTTGCCGGGAATTGGAAATCCTGATGACTACATGCTTGAGTGCTACTCGCTACTAGCAGCACTTGCAGCAAGAACTTCAAAGATTCATCTCGGTTCACTAGTCACTGGCAACACTTATAGGAACCCCACGTTTTTAGCGAAAACAATCACCACCCTTGATGTAATTTCAGGTGGTCGGGCCCTACTCGGTATCGGTGCTGGATGGTTTGAGATGGAGCACAACGCTCTTGGCTTTGAGTTTGGAACTTTCACCGATCGGTTTGAAAAACTCGAGGAAGCTTTACAGATCATTCTTCCAATGCTGGAGGGAGAGCGCCCAAGTTTTTCTGGCAAACACTACTCAGTTGTTGATGCAATAAACGAGCCTCAACCCCTTCATAAAATCCCCGTAATGATTGGTGGTGGAGGTGAGAAAAAAACTCTTCGAATGGTGGCGCAATATGCGGACGAGTCCAATTTGATTTGTAATCGTGATGAAATACCTAGAAAACTAGAAGTTCTAGAAGAGCATTGTGGCCGGCTGGGCCGTGATAGAAACGAGATTTGTGTTTCTTGGCTTGGGTTTTTGGGTATTGCTCCCACCGAAGAAGCAGCCGAAGCAGTCAGAAAAGAGTATTGGCAATCTAAAGGCATTGATTGGGATACTGCTGATGATGACTTTAAAGCCATGCTTACTTCGAGGATGATTTTTGGTGGTCCCGATCAAGTAAAAGAGCAGATCCAAGGACTGCTTGATCTCGGTTTAGATGGATTGACCTTAAATATGATTCCCAATGGACATGATTCAGAGATGGTTGCGCTGGCCGGTGAAACATTAGCTCCCTTGTTTAATCAGTGACGTAAAGTCAATGTCCTGCATTCTTGAAGCACTAGTTTCTCCCAGGGCCAGCCAAAATGATGTCCGTTACGATCACGGAGTCATAAAAATCAGAGTAAACGAGGCTCCCGTAAACGGTCGTGCTACTGAGGCTGCACGCAAAGAATTGGCTAAGGCACTTGGTTTAAAACGGGCGGGGGTATCAGTCTTGACTGGCCTAACATCCCGTACGAAAAGGTTTCAGATTGAAGGACTAAGTGAACTCGAAGCTTTATCTCGTCTCGGCAGATAAGCCATCCGTTGCAGCATTAGTTTTTTGATGCGATTTCAGAAACTTTCCCACGAGATGCAACGACTAGATCTTTAGGATCTATTGCAAAAACAGCATGAGGGGTTCCTGCGGCTGCCCAAACTTCGCTATAGAAAAGGAGTGTTTCGTCGATAAAGACTCGTAGTTTTTCTCGCAACCCAAACGGGGGGACTCCACCGATGGAGAATCCAGTGGCTTCCCGTACTGTTTGAGCATCTACTCGCTTACATTTCCCTCCGCCGGCGGCAGCGGCAAGGCTTGCTTCATCGAGTTGATTCTTCCCACTCACATAGGCAAGAACAAGTTCTTGCCCTACTTGGAAGATGAGACTTTTGACAATTTGTCCAACATCCACGCCAATAGCATCAGCAGCTTCTTGTGCTGTTCTAGTGCTTTCAGGGAAAGTTTTTGGTTCAACTCTTACACCAAGAGCCGCTCCTGTTTCCACAACACGTTGGACTGATTCAGGTAATTCTTTATTTGCCATGCATAAATTACTTAAGCACTTGTCAACGACTAAATGCAATTCATCAAATTCGCCGAGTTTTGTTATTCGCTTTTTTCTGAAATTTTTTCGCTATTGAGTACATGGTTTCGGATGCTTGAATCAGCGGGTATTAGACGGCTGGCCATCGCATCTCTACGTTTTGTGAGATCACGCCAGGTAAGTTCTTCAACATCGTCTTTTATTCCAGCAGCGCGTCTAAATGACGCCTGAGAAACCTGGAGGTCATTTGTTCCAAGTCCGAGTTCAGCGGAAACTCTGAAGCCATGCTTTGTCAAGAACCCTGAACTTATTGTTGAAAACTCTTCTAGCAGGTCCATATCTGGATCTATTTTCTGAACGAAAGAAGCGAGATACGCGAAATTCTTGACGAAAAGCATCAGTTCTTTCGGTATTCGAGCACCACTTGCGAGAAGTTCTTTTAGGAGATGTTGAAATTCTGAAACGAATTGTTCTTCTGTGAGTTGGAGTGGATCAAAATCAACTCGGTCTAACTGGAGTTTTTCTATGAGGTCGCTCACATCGGTTTCAGGTGGGAACGCTCCTAGGTCTCGTACAGCAAGAACTTGGGCTTGTACATCTCCCGACATAAGGCCTGTTATGTAGCGCAGAAATGAAAGTCTCCGGTCATGGTCCAGTCTGCCAACCATGCCGTAGTCAACAAGTCCGATTATTTCATCTTCGAGAATGAAAAGATTTCCTGCGTGAAAGTCGCCGTGGAATATGCCATGAAGAGCAGCTCCTTCTAATAGGCCATCAACCATGTTTCTAAAGAGAGTGCGTGCTGCTGTTTCTGTGAGTTGTTCTGAATCAAGTCGTGTTAAAGGAATCCCTGATACCCGAGACATGACAATCACTCGATTCGTTGTCATATCTAATACTGGGTTAGGAGCAACCCATTGGCTCTTATTTCCTGTGGCTAATGCTCTTCGGATTTCAAACAGGTTTGCCACTTCTAAACGGAAATTCAGTTCCTCGGAGATTGTTTCTGCAAAGAGTTGTACTAATGCTGGAGGATTGGCTAGTGCTGCTATTGGGATTCGTCCGACTAGCCGAGGAGCGACCCATGCGAGCACTTGTAGGTCCCGGACGACTTTCTTTTGAATTGCTGGTCTTTGAATTTTTACTACAACATCTGATCCATCATTAAGAGTTGCGTTGTGAACCTGAGCAATAGATGCGGCCGCAAACGGCTCTTTCTCGAACTTTTGGAACTCTTCAGTAATTTTCCCTAGATCGTTTTTAATAATGCGATTAATTCTCCACCATTTAGCAGGTTTAGCCTGGTCGCGACATCGCGAGCATTCATCAACTAGAGCTTGGGGGAACACTCCTTCAGCGGCAGAAATTAGTTGCGCTAATTTTACGTAAGTAGGCCCGAGACGTTCTGCTGCAATACGAAGTCGATGATAAAGCGACTCTGTTCGTTTCTCTGAAGAAAGTTTGCGGTCTAATACTTTCCAACTCAAAAGGGCCCACCCGAATCGAATCGTCGTATGTATTAAACGGGTAACAGGTGGAATTGAAGGGGCATTAACGAGACGTGGGATCCCGGAAGAGATTTTCTTACGAACTTCGTCGGCTTCTTGGATCCATTCATTCTCATAGTTTGGAGCTGCTGTGCCTTTATTTGAAAATCTTTTTTGACTGCTTGGTTCAAACGCAAATTGCTCTGATGGTTTTTCAAGATTTGGCTTGTCTAATATTCGGAACTCAAGTTTATCTGGACCCCAGATACCCATAGAAAGAGGCTTCCATGAAACTGGAGAAGATAGTTCGAAAGCCGGGACCATGTCTAAAAATGCATTTAATGCTTCTTGAAGTTCAGCGCGAGCAAGGGCCGCCCCTAAACAGTGATGCGCTCCTAAACCGAAGGCTAAATGGGGAGCACGATCCTCACGATTGAGGTCAAATTGAAAGCCGCTATCAGGCTGACCTAATCCCGCAGCATGGAGCCCGAGGAAAACCGTTGTGCCGGCTCTGAAAAATAGTCCATCGACTACAGAATCTTCAGTGGCAACACGCGCTGTTGTTCGTACCGCCCCGATAAAACGAAGTGATTCTTCTACTGCGGCTGGAACTAATGAACGATCTTGTCGTAATTGTTGATACTGATCAGGTTGTGTAGCAAGTACTGCAAGAAGAGATCCGAGTTGATTCCGAGTCGTGTCTGTTCCAGCAAGAAGGATTGCTTCAATCATTGCGACAAGCTCGTCGGCGCTTAAACGATCTTCTTCGTAACTTGCTTGAACTAAGTCACTTACAAGGTCAGCGTGTGGACAACCTTTTCGATCTGCTACAAGTTCTGTTGCATAGTGGTCAAGTTCCTGTTGTGCAACTGAGATGTCTTCTAGTCGCCCTAAAACAGCGCTCGCATCTGCATCTAAAGCTGAGAAAATCGTGTCGGCCCACATTCCAAACTGTTCTTGGTCTGTGTCATCTATGCCTAGTAATCGACAGATAACTGGTATTGGGTAAGGTCGGCAAAATTCTTCTACCAGGTCTCCCCCGCCTTTTTGCTTTAAAACTTCAAGCAAATTCGTTGCGTGCTGATGCATGAATGGTCGCAACGATTCGCTGCTAGCGGGAGTGAATGAAGAGTTCACTAGTCGTCGTAAACGACGGTGATCTTCTCCTTCTACAGAGAGAACGTTGGGCCTCATTTGTAGCTGCTGGTTAGAACCAGGTAATAGCTCTCGTGCTCGTTCAACCAAAACTTCAAGGTCGAGGTCCATTGTCGCTTCTGTTTGGAAGTTATTTAAACCAGAAAGAACAGTTATCCAAGAAGAATCGCGTAATATTTCTCGAGTTTGGTCGTATCCGACGATCAAAGGTCCGGCAGGTGTTCTAACAGCCCAGTGTCCTGATTCGTGAAGGCTTTCGGTGGCTTGAATTAATTCAGAGAATTCTGAAATCTCAAAATCAACAAATGGAAGGGAACCTGGGGCGTTTACATCAATTATTTGTGATGTTTCTTCTTTACCGTTCAAGTCTCTTAGCCTCCATTCTTGTAACTAATTTTATCTTCCAGCATTTACGTCTATAGCGAGGTGTGTTCTTTATCACATACAAATTTCAATCGATCAAAAATACCTTTGATTCCCTTTACCACACCCACCTGTAGCCTTTAATCACGAATAGCGACCTTTGCAGTCTTTGTATTCTGGCCCTCGTAGCTCAGTCGGATAGAGCGACCGCCTCCTAAGCGGTAGGCCGCAGGTTCAATTCCTGCCGAGGGCGCCATAATGCATTTTCACCTACTACCTTGTCTTAGATGACAAATGTTGATAACTCGGTTGGATTTATGAAACTGTACGACACAGCATCTCAGTCTGTAAAAGAATTCAAACCAGAATCTTTAGTGAGCATGTATGTCTGTGGAATTACCCCTTATGACGCCACCCATCTTGGTCATGCCTTCACGTACTTAACTTTTGACATTGTTATAAGACGACTTGAAGATCTTGGCCATGAGGTACGAATGGTTCGTAATGTCACAGACGTCGATGACTCTATTCTTCCCAAAGCCAGAGAGTTAGGTGTTCACTATCAGGATCTTGCGGCTCAAGAAATGGCTCAATTCGAAAAAGACATGGCTGATTTGAATATGCGGCCAGCAGCCGCTGAACCGAGAGCCACAGAATCTATTGATGCGATAGTTGATCTCGTTAGCCGGCTTGAGGCAGCGGGACACACCTACTTAGTAGATGGCATTACCTTCTTTGATGTTTCTACTTTTGATTCCTTTGGTTCTGTCTCTGGTTACGACGAGGACACTATGAAAAGTTACGCCGCTGAGCGTGGTGGTCGCCCTGATGACCCGAGGCAACGCAATCCTCTTGATTTCGTGCTGTGGCAGCCCTCAGCAACAGATGAACCTTCATGGGATTCTCCTTTTGGAGAGGGTCGTCCTGGCTGGCATATTGAATGCTCAGCAATGGCGATGAACGATCTGGGTGAAACCATTGATCTTCATGGAGGTGGCGATGATCTAATTTTCCCTCATCACGAATGTGAAGAGGCTCAAAGTAGAGCAATAACTGGAAAACCTTTGGCTAAGCATTGGATGCATGTGGGCATGGTTGCCTACGAAGGAACAAAGATGTCTAAATCTCTTGGCAATCTTGTTTTTGTAAGAGATTTATGTCGTGAATATGACCCGCGGGCAGTCAGGCTCTCCCTGTTAGGCCATCACTATCGTGAAGGTTTCGAATGGTTTGATAACGATATCCACGACGGGGTTGAACGTCTTGATCGCCTAATAAAAGCTTCTCAGTGCCCTGAAGGCCCCGACTCTTCTTTACTTCTGACATCTGTTCGGAACGCACTTGATAACGATTTAGACACTTGGGAAGCAAGAGAGTCGCTTGATTTATTCGCTCGAAAAATGCTTGATGGAGCCGAAGAAGATCCCAATGCTGCTTCAAACCTCATTGAAGCAGCCGCATTGCTTGGGGTTCTTATTTGATGGCTCACTTCTCCCCCTCTAAGCCTGCTGTATCCTGATCTAGTGCTTTGCTTTACAGATAGTCTGACCGGGAACAAGAGTGAATTCGCACCTCGCGATTCAGGGAAAGTTTCGATCTATTGGTGTGGCCCTACTGTCTACGATATTCCGCATCTTGGCCATGCTCGATCATCTTTAGCGTTTGATGTTCTAGTTCGGTACCTGAGGTGGTCCGGCTATGAAGTAACAGCAGTGTCAAACATCACGGATATTGATGACAAGATTATTGACCGTGCAGCAAAAGAAGGAACTACCGAATCTGAATTAGCTCAACTTTACGAACAAAAATATGTTGATGAGATGGATCGTCTGAATATAGTCCATCCAGATTATCGGCCAAGAGCCACTGAATATATTTCTGAAATGATCACTGTTATTCAGGATCTTGTTGACAGGGGTATGGCCTATTCAACGTCTTCTGGTGTTTATTTCTCGGTCAACAAACTCAATGGTTATGGGGCTTTAGCTCATCAATCGCTAGATCAGTTACGTGAAGGATCTGGGATTCGGGTAGAAGTTGATACAGAGAAACAAGATCCGCTTGATTTTGCTCTTTGGAAAGCAGCTAAACCCGGGGAGCCAACTTGGGAATCGCCATGGGGTCCTGGTCGTCCAGGGTGGCACATTGAATGCGTTGCAATGTCTTTAGACATATTGGGTGACGATTTTGATATCCATGGCGGCGGCGACGACCTTGTGTTCCCTCATCATGAAAACGAACGTGCGGAATGTGTTGGATGCGACCGGCTCTTTGCCCGAACATGGGTTCACAACGGGATGGTTCTTGTTGGTGATGAGAAAATGTCCAAATCTCTCGGAAATTTTCGAACTCTTGCAGAACTATTAGACGCTTGGGATCCTCGGGCTCTGCGCTTACTAGTTCTTCAAACCCACTATCGAAGAACTATGGAAATAAACGAAGATGGTATGACAGCAGCAAACGCCGCTCTTGATCGACTTGATAGCTTTGAAAGAAGAGTTGCTGGAGTTGAACTGCTTCAAACAACCCCTGATGAAAGTGTTGTTGAAAAGTTTAAAACAGCAATGGATGATGATTTAGGAACTGCAAGTGCCTTGGCAGTAATATTTGATGCCGTTAGAGAAGCGAATCGTGCTCTGGACACAGAAGACATTGAAAGTGCATCTGCTTTGGTTGCTGCGGTACGCGAACTTTTATTAGTTCTTGGAGTTGAGCTTTCTACTATCTCAGATAATTCTTCTGACGGTGAAGAAATTGATTCTTTGGTGGCTGCGCGAACTGAAGCCAAGCTATCCAAAGACTTTGCTGAAGCTGACCGTATACGCGACGAACTATCTAGTCGTGGTGTCGTTCTTGAAGACGGCCCATCTGGAACAATCTGGTACCGGTCCTAAAAACTAGTTTCTTGGGACATCAACCCAGTTCACGTCTTTATCGACTCGAACGTCGCCAGGTAATCCAAGAACTCGTTCTCCAAGGATGTTTCTCATAACCTCAGAAGTTCCACCTTCAATAGTGTTTGCTCTTGACCTTAAAAAACTGTATTTGAGGCTTGACCCTCGGGCAAAAGACGAGCCTTCTGCCCGGTTTCTTTCATATCCGGCCTCAAACGTTAAAGCTTCTGGACCAATTATTTCCATACACAGTTCGTAAATTTTTTGATTCATTTCTGCAGACATCAATTTGCCAACAGAACCTTCAGGTCCTGGGTTGCCAGATTTGCTGCCTTCTCTAGCTCTCCAATTTGTGAGTCTTAACGCTTCAGCTTGTATCCATAGTTCAGTGATTCGATCTCTCATCACTGAACTACTTAACTCATCCATTGAGTCTTTACGCTCTTGCCAAATTTGTACCAAGTCTCCGATAGCGCCTGATCCTTGTTTTGGAACTCCGCCGCCGAGGGCAACTCTTTCATTCATTAAAGTGGTAACAGCTGCAGCCCAGCCGCCGCCTACGTCTCCGAAAACATTTTCATGTGGGATTCGAACATCGTTAAGAAATATTTCATTGAATTCCGCATCTCCGGTGATCTGATAGAGAGGCCTTACTTCTACGCCTTCTGATTCCATATCTAGGAGGAAGTAAGTGAGGCCTTTATGTTTGGGCTGATCTGGGTCTGTGCGCGCTACCAGCATTCCCCATCGGGATACGTGAGCTAGCGTTGTCCATACTTTTTGGCCATTAACTATCCATTCGTCTCCGTCACGGATCGCACGAGATGCTAAGCCGGCTACGTCAGAACCTGCCCCTGGTTCTGAAAACATTTGACACCAGATTTCTTCGCCAGTGAACATTGGTCGTAACAACCGCTTCTTTTGTTCTTCAGATGCGTATGTGAGGACAACTGGTCCCCCCATGCCGATACCGATGGGGTTAATAATCAAATCATGGTATGGGACTCCTGCAGAACGAAGTTCTGAATCTACAACTGTTTGCATTTTTCGACTTGAGAGTCCAAGCCCTCCTAAGCCTTCAGGAAACTGAACAAAAGCTAGACCACGATCAAATTGTTCACCTCGAAAGGTGTATTGATCTACTTTCGTATGGTCTACTTCGTCTAACAACTGACGGGTTAGATCTCGAATTTCTGCTTCGGTGTGCTCAGCCATGTAATGCGTCCTCTTTTAAAATCGGAACCTTTTGCTCCGTCGTCTACTCTAAATCTATCCGAACTAATTTCACTGTATAAAGTCGCGGAAAGCATACAAGTAGCCGTCGCGAGAACCTGCATAAACTGTGCCTTCCCAAATTACTGCTGTGGCTTCAATACAGCCCTCTGTTCTGACTCTCCAAAGCTGTGGAGGAGCAATAGAAGTATCCGATAGGTCAAAAGCTCTTAATTGGCCTGAACAGTCACCTAAAACCATGACCCCGTCCACAATGGCTGGTGAAGACCATGCTTTCCCAGAAAGTTCCAGAGTCCAGCGAATATCGCCCGTAATTCGATCAATGCCATGAACTTTTCCTTGATCTGTCGGAAAAATCACTAAGTCTTCATAGATAGCAGGAGTAGCCCATATTCCAGAGTTCAGGTAAGGGCGGTCTTCCACTGACCAGACCAAAGGATCCTCAGGGTTAGACGGATCTAGTTTAATAATTTGACCTATTTCCTTTGATCTTTGTGTTGCTCGTTCATATTCAACACCGACATATAAATAACCTTCATCGTCGGGAACAATTGTGGCATCAACATCATCTCCAGCCCAAAATCTAAACACCCGAGTTGGTTCAATTCCTTCAGATAAACCAGCGATATCCCACCCTTGTACCAAACCACCTGAATTAGCGAAATACAGTGTGTCTCCAAGTATTAACGGAGATGTTTCAATAGAAACATTGGATCCGACATCTGATATCAGTTCTTCATCCCAGCCTGGAAAATCAGTTACTAATTCTGGGGAAACCACTACGCGACCTTCTAAGTCATAGCTGCGATTTAAATGGAAGATATGAAATCTACTATTTTCTCCAGCAGCGAATAAATAATCGTCTATAACCAATGGAGAGGAGTCCCAGTCATTGTTCCATTTTGTTGGTGAAAAATCATACGCATGAACTTTCCATAATTCTCGGGGTTCTTCTCCATCGAAACTAAGAATTCGAAGATAGTTGTCTCTTGATCCAACATAGACAAGTGGAAATCCATCAGGGTCTACTGTTACTGACCCTTTAATAATGTCTCCAGTTGGAAAGTCTGGCAATAAGCGTTCTCCAGTCTGAGCATTTACAAAGTGAACTTTGCTGTCATAAGCTCCGAATATCAACCAGGTTTCTTCTTCATACTTGAAGATTGCTGGCTGCCCGGTCCAACCCATTCCACACCACTGTTCAGATACTCCACTGATACTGGTCATTGAGCACATTCGGTTGTTTTCTGGGAAACTCCAAACCGATATTGGGTTTTCTGGAACTGGACCTTTCCCATACCAACTTCGAGTAGGTGAGCCTCTAAAAGTAAGAACTCCTTCTACAGCGTCTCCCCAGGGTTGTCCAATTGATTCCGGATCCACCCACCCGTCATATGGAATGGTTGTTGTAGAAGTCGTCGTTGTAGAAGTCGTCGTTGTAGAAGTCGTCGTTGATGTGGAAGTCGTTGATGTGGAAGTCGTTGATGTGGAAGTCGTTGTTGTGGAAGTCGAAGTACTAGCTACTTCTTCAAAGCCGCCATCAAGAAAAACAGCAAGAAAAATTACTGACCCGATAAAAAATCCGAGAAGAGCCAGTAACCAATATTTCATTTCCTACCTCCAAGCCCACTAATTGGCTTGAATCATGCAGGGTCTGGCTCGTATGGCTCCATATCGTCAAGTGACATCTGTTCGTCATGCTCGTCCTGTAGATCTCGTTGATCCCAATCGATGTCGTTATCTTCATCTATTGATGAGGAGCCAGTGGTTGCTGCCGGATGCCGGTCAACTCCCAGAAAAGCTCTTGCGAGGAGCGGTGTTTTTGAAGGCTTCATTTCTTTTACAGATGAATCATCTTCTACTGTTTCAGCAGAAGGAGACCGTAATGGATGAATCGCTTCAGTTATTGTCTGCGGCGTGGCTTCTGGTTCGCTTGCTTTATTCAAGGGTCTTTCGAAGGCGACAACATCACCTCCAACTCTTTCATCAATGATTGTCCATCCGATCGGAGCCTTCATGCGGTCAAGGTGAGTCTCACAAAGAGCGACTCTTCCGGGACCATCAATTTCCCCTGGTTCTCGTACGGTGAATGTAAGTTCAGACTGGTTCATGATCACTAGTACAACAGCAGGGCCGTTGCAGGCTGTTCGCATACAAAGTTGGCGCATAACCTGTAACGCTAGTCCGAAGAGAAAGTGAAATCGGGGATTCTCAAACTTATTTAACTGAAACTCCCCTAGTATCTCTATTCATGGCCTCACCACTGACACTTGGTTTAGATGCAGATGACACGCTCTGGGAAAACCAAGCACGCTTTGATACAGCCCAAGCCAAACTTCGAGACTTACTGTCGCCGTGGGTTGAAGGAGGAGTCGTTGACGAGACTTTGCTGAATATTGAGAGGAATAATGTAAAACTTTACGGGTACGGAGTGAAGAGTTTTACTCTTTCTTCAATTCAGGCTGCGGTGGAACTTACTAACGGAGAAATAACTGCCGATTTAACAACCTCAATTATTGAATCAGGTTGGTGGATCATTGAGCATCCCGTAGAGATTCTTCCGGAAGTCGCCGAAACTTTGAAAATTCTTTCGGGCGATTACCAACTACTACTCATAACTAAGGGCGATCCCGCCGATCAGTATAAAAAGATCAACGCAAGTGGCCTTAGTCACTATTTCATGGGTATCGAAGTGGTGCAGGAGAAAGATCCAGACACCTATATTGAGCTTCTAGAACGCAATACTGTCAAAGTTAAAGATTTCGTTATGGTAGGGAATTCCGTACCTTCAGATGTCTTACCAATCTTGTCCATACAAGGGCGTGCTATTCATATCCCCCACCATTCCACTTGGGGCCATGAACAAGTAGATGAATCAGTTGCAGCAAGTTTCAATTTTCCGGTAATTGAAACTTTCAGTCAACTTCCAGACATTTTGGCAACTTTTTCTGAGAACTAGTTCGTGTTCTTTGCTGATAAATAAGTTCCATTACGTGTAGCCCATTTCATTACTTTCGCCACATCTATCAACCATGGGCCATCTCGCTTGACTTGAATTATGGCCTGTGCTCCTTCGACTAGACGCCGTTTGCGTTCACCGTCAAATGCCAGAAGAACCGGGCCGTCAACTTTTACCTCTTCGCCTATCTCAATTTTTTTTGCCTCTAACAACCCGAGATCGTCATAATGCCCGGGGGCTGTAGGGCCTCGGATTATACGATTACTGTCCGTAGGGGGTTCAAAACGGATAAGAAAAGCGTCATCGTCTGCTGAAGTGACTTCTTCTATTAGTCCTCCGACACCAGAAAATCCGACAGAAGAGGGGTCTGCTTGGGTTAATACCGCTAAGCAAAGAGTTTCCGGGTCAAACAATTCAAGTGAACCCACATAACGGTCTCGGGCAGCAACTGCATCTACTAAAGCTAGGTCGGGTTCTTCTTGTATCCCGTTTTGATCTTTTACTTCTAGTCGAACAACCTTAGATCTTTGCGCTACTTCATTTAAAGAAACCGCTCCTAACGCGAGGTGCCCTGCGGCAGCGCCAGCCACAGTCGCTTCAACAAAAACTGGGAAGGCATTGTTGGTTCCAGTTGAGATCGGTATCACCGGGATGTCTGGCCATTCAAGTGCTGCTACCCGATTTGTTCCATCACCACCTAATACAACTACGACAGAACATCCCTGCTGACGCATGTAGCGAACAGCGTTAGATGTGTCCGTTTCAGAAAATGTCAGTGGTTCTTTAACCCAATCTAATTCCAACCCACGAATCGTTTCCGTTGCTCTACTGACTATTCGATGAGGATCGCCGTGTACTACAAATCGGGTAGCTCCAACTTCACGTGCTCCTAAAACCACTCTTCTAACAATGTTGGCTTTATCAGCTACCGTGACGCTGCCCGCCGCTGCTATAGCTCTTCTTACATCGGTTCCAGAACGCGGGTTAACCACTAAACCTATTGGTGAACATTTTGTTTGCGTAGTAGGTGTCATAGCCCCTGACACTTATCTCTAATACGAGTAGAAACCTTGACCTGATTTTCTACCAAGTTGACCTGCTCCCACCATTCGCTTCAACAACGGAGGAGGCAGATAAAAAGCGTCTCCATACTCTTCAAATAATGTCTCTCCGACAAGAAGCATCGTGTCAAGCCCAATCATGTCGCTTAGTTCCAATGGCCCCATAGGGTGAGCAGCTCCAAGTTTCATTCCTGCATCTATATCTTCTGCTGTTGCGTGTCCAGCTTCATACATTTTCATCGCAGCCAATAAATAAGGGACTAGAAGCATATTTACAACAAAGCCTGCACGATCTTTAGCAGCCACCACAGTTTTGTCTATTACTTCTGTAGTAAATCCAGTGATGTTTGCAATTACTGACTCCGCAGTTCGCACAGATGGTATAACTTCAACCAACTTCATTACGGGTGCTGGGTTAAAGAAATGTAGGCCAACTACCTGCTCTGGTCGCTTTGTATTCATTGCGATATCAATAATTGGGATTGAAGATGTATTAGTTGCCAAAACTGCTTCTGTTGAGGTCACTATTTCATCAAGTTCAGAAAAAATCTGTGCTTTGAGTTCATACGATTCAACTACTGCTTCAACAACAAGGTCGCTAGATGCCAGATCTCCAAGTTCGGTGGTAAAGGAAAGGTTGGATAGAACTGCTGCGTGAGCTTCTTCATCTAATTTGCCGCGCTCTAAAGCCCGATTTAATGATTTTTCAATACCGGCTTGACTTTTTTCAGCTAACTCTGCGTTTATTTCTCGTACAACGGTTTGAAGGCCTGCTTTAGCCATAACCTCAGCAACTCCGCCGCCCATTTGGCCGCCACCAACAATCCCTACTTGTTTAATACCAAAATTTGATGCTGACATATTTATGCCTCCGTTTGTTCTGTAACTATCACTGACTCAATAACTATGTCATCTAATGGTCGATCATTATGATTTGTAGGGACTTGTTGCATTGCGTCCGCTACCTCTAGGCCTTTAACTACTTGCCCAAATAATGCATATTGAGGGGGTAAACCTTGACCACTAGGTCCAGTGATAATGAAGAATTGGCTTCCGTTAGTATTTGGTCCTGCGTTTGCCATCGCTAATGACCCAAGTTCATAACGTCCTGGTGCAGGTAATTCATCTTCAAATTTGTATCCAGGGCCACCCATTCCGGTGCCTTGAGGGTCTCCCCCTTGAACAACAAAACCATTTATAACTCGATGAAATATGATGCCGTCGTAATAATGCCAGCGAGCAAGAAAAACAAAATTATTGACTGTTTTAGGCGCTAATGCCGGATTCAAATGAATAACCATGGTTCCCATTGAAGTCACCATTTCAGCTGTGTAATTTTTTTCTACATCTATCACCATGGGAGGTGGTCCAGAAAATTCTGTACGCCTTGGACTAGATCCATCTACAGCTGGAATGTCTTGATTTTCTTCTGTCACTTTGCCTCCTCGGCGATAAATCTTAATTTCCTATAAAACCGTATTTCATGTTCATAACAAAGGCTAGAGGGCAATACGAGAAGCGAAACCTTAGGAGTATCACCCATTCCGCTTCAAACCTTGATTAGGGTGCCGCGCATGGCCCTTCAACCATTTTTTCAGCAATCTACTCCCCTTGATCAGAGCATTTCAGCGTCAACTGAACCTCTTGGATGGGTAAGTCTGACATGTACTCTCTGTGAAGTTACTTGGCGCGGTCACCTTGAGGAACTCTGCTGGTCCTGTGGCTCACCTGGGCATCAGCCAGCTAGTACTCGAATCATTCCTGGTTGAAATTTAAGAGAATTGGTACTCAAGCATCTGAACTGTTTTTTTTCCGCCATCTGTGTCTTGCTCACCTACCGGAGTGAAACCAAATTTCTCATGGAATCGTAGTGAGCGATCATTTCGAGGGTGAAGATTTACTTCAGCGCACAAGAACTGGTAACCAACCGATTGTTCAACAAATTCACGGTAAAAATTCTGCCCTAACCCTTGACTAAAAACTGTAGGGTCTACCACAACTCGGTCGACATACAGAAAGCTCTCATACCGTTCTGAAAACCATTTATAGTTTTCGCTTTCATACGGTAGCCCCGGCCCATCAAGTCCAACAAGAAAGCCAACCAACTTCCCTTCAAGTTCAGCTACAAAAAAAGCTTTTGCAACTTCGCTATACCACTCAAGATCTTCCGCATTTAACTTATTTACCGCAGGCACAGCAGAATTATTCATTTCTAAAACAGTCTTAAGATCTTTTTTCTCAATAGATCGAATTTGAACTTGAAATTTTTTTTCCATATTCCTAAATAATTTACTAATCTGCTTCTGAGGCTCCTAACATATCTGTATGAACACTTCTTCAAATGCAGCCGCACGCGTCCTCAATGGAACCAAAATCTACGGAGAAGGCGACACTGAAGTAAAAGCTCTTGATGGAGTAAATGTTGAATTCCAAGAAGGAGAATTTACTGCCATTATGGGACCTTCGGGATCTGGAAAGTCAACCTTAATGCATTGCGTAGCAGGGCTTGACACTCTTACTAGCGGACAAACTTTTCTTAACGATGTCTCACTAACTGATCTCTCTGATCGAGAACTTACTTTGCTACGCCGAGACAAAATCGGATTTATCTTCCAATCATTTAACCTGCTCCCCACCCTTAACGCTAGAGAAAACCTGACTCTTCCTCTTGATCTTGCAGGGCAAAAAGCAGACTCTTCCTGGATGGATCGTGTAATTGAATCTGTAGGCCTCGGTAATCGTCTTGACCACCGACCAGATCAACTATCTGGCGGGCAGCAACAACGAGTTGCGGTAGCTAGAGCTCTCGTCTCACAACCATCTATTGTTTTTGCCGACGAACCAACAGGAAACCTAGACTCAATCACCGGCAACGAAGTGCTTGATTTTCTACGAGCCGCAGTGGACGACCTGAATCAAACCTTGGTAATGGTAACTCACGATGCTGCAGCAGCTAGTCGCGCTGACCGCGTTCTTTTCCTTGCTGATGGAAAAATTGTAGATGAACTTCGATCACCTTCTTCTGAAGAGATTTTTGACACTCTTAAGCGTCTTGACGCCTAATGTTTCGCCTGACCCTCCGTAACATCAGCCGCAGAAAGTTGCGGTATGCATTAACCACTTTTGCAGTGGTACTCGGTGTTGCTTTTCTTTCAACTTCGTTTTTTCTTACCGATCGACTACGTGATTCATTTGACGAATTATCTGCTGACATTGGAAGTGACCAAGATCTTGTCGTAAGAGCAGCAGTTCCACAGGGTGCTGACAGATCAATACGTGTGCCGATACCAGAGCAAGTTCTTGAAATAGTTAACGCTGATGTGCCAGGAGTCAAAGCTGTCGCTCCCTCTATCTTTGCATTCAACGTTCAGCCGATCACCATAGATGATGAGGGTCAATTAAAAGCAGTAACAACAGTCGGTGCTCCTCAATTCGGTGTCAACTATTACGACACAGGGGAATTAACACAACTCTTTATTGCTGAAGGGCGTCCTCCAGAATGGACTGGCCCTATTGAAGATGAATCAGTAATTGGAGAATTTGTTCTTGATACCGATACTGCTTCTGATAACGATTTTGCCGTTGGAAATACTTACCAAATTAGTGGACCTCTTGGAAACAGAACCTTCGAACTAGTCGGCACCGTTAACTGGCGTTCTCCCGATGAGAACAAAGCTACCGGGGCGACAATGTCTGCTTTTGAAACTGAGACAGCGCAAACATTCCTAAACAGAAACATACCTCTTGGAGATTTTGGAGAGATCGGAACTTTTGATGAAATATTAATTGAGGTTGACGAAGGAGCCGATATTCCGACAGTCCAATCCTCTCTGCAGTCTTTGCTAGAAGGTTTTACTGATGAATTCACTAGTCTCTTTTCTTCATTTCCTGAGGAATTGCAAGTTGCTCTGACGTCTTACACCGATATAGAGATTGAAGTAGTTGATGCAGCAACCATCACTAAAGAGAACGAAGATGATTTCTCCGCTGTTGTTGATGTTCTATCTAACGTTTTGCTGGCTTTCGCAATAATCGCTGTCGTAGTTAGTGCCTTCATTATCAACAACACTTTCTCAATAGTGTTGGGGCAACGTGTAAGGGAACTTGCCCTCTTAAGAGCTTTAGGAGCGACTTCACGTCAAGTAGCTCAATCTGTGATTTTAGAAGCAGTCCTAATTGGGGTATTTGCAAGTGCATTAGGACTAACTGCCGGTTACGCATTAGCAATTGGGGGACGAGAATTACTTGAGTCTCTCGGATTTGGCAACTTGTCTGGAGCCTTACCTATCCGATCTAGAACGATTATTGTCGCTGCACTCATTGGTGTCGGAGCTACGGTTCTATCCTCAATTGGACCCGCTAATCGAGTTCGATCTATTCCCCCAGTAGCTGCACTTAGGGATCAACCAACTCTCACAGCGGCAAACCTGCGTAGGCGTCTTATTGGTGGAATCACCATTGTTGTCGTAGGAGTAGCCATGTTGCTTGTCAGCATCTTTAACGATGCCTTAAGCACTGCACCTCAACTGCTCATACTGTCTACTGGCGCTTTAGCCACCTTCGGGGGCGTCTACCTTCTTAGCCCTGTTGCTACTCGTCCAATTGCCCATCTCCTCGGAAGCCCGATACAAAAAATATTTAAGGTTGCCGGAAGGCTTGCGAAAGAGAACGCCAGTCGTCGGCCACGCCGAACCGCTGCTACCGCTGCCGCTTTAACAATCGGGTTAGCTCTCGTGAGTATGGCTGCAGTAGTAAGCGATTCTCTCAAATCAACTGTGGGTAAAACACTGGAGACCAGTATCTCCGCGGACCTATTTGTAAGTTCTGACGGAGGCTTTGGTCCACCAACTGGTTTTTCTTCTGACCTTGTTAATGATTTGAACCTACTTGCAGGAGAAAAACCAGAACTAATTGACTCCGTGATCAACTACCGACTTGCCTTCTCAGGTATGGCTATTGATGATGATTTCAAAGATGTAATAAGCACTGAACTAACAACTCTTTCTCGACATATGGACATTGACCTTCTTGAAGGAAATATAGATTCGCCAATACCTGAAAATTCTGATGGGATTCTTTTAATTCACACTGACCCAGCAGAAACAAACGATTTATCAATCGGAGATAGCGTGATAGTGAATTTTGGGGGGAATCGAGAAGCTAATTTAACCATCGCTGGCATTTATAATAACGCTGCTTTACTTGGCAACTGGGTCGTAGATAATCTAACTTTTGATAAATATTTACCGCAAGCACAAGACTCTTTTTTGAGCGTTCGCTACAACTCACAAGCCGACCCATTAGAAGCCAGAGCGGAAATCGTTAACTTTACCCAAGATTACCCACAGCTCTCTGTTGAGGACCAAAGAGAATTTAGAGAATCAGCAGAAGCACAACTGGACCAAATACTATCCGTTATCACTGTTTTCCTTGGTCTCTCACTGCTGATCGCTGTTCTTGGCATTACAAACACTCTTGCCCTTTCGGTTTATGAGCAAACGCGTGAACTCGGCTTACTTCGGGCCATAGGGATGACAAAACGTCAAGTACGGAGAATGGTCCGATGGGAAGCAGTCATAATTGCCCTATTTGGAGGAATTCTCGGAGTTGGCATCGGAATACTCTTCGGCATTGCTGCAACTGCTGCCATTGATACATCAATTGTCAGCGAACTTTCAATACCGATGAAATCCGTCATTCAATACCTTGCAATTTCAGCAGTCTTTGGAATTGTTGCCGCGATCCTTCCGGCTTATAGGGCTTCGAGACTTAATGTATTGGACGCCATCTCCCATAATTAGAGAGTTCTTGTTCTTTTAAAGAAACACGTCTGGTAACGCCTCAGAGTGAACAACTGCCACTCTTTTCGTTGCACGAGTAAGAGCTACATAAAGTGCTCGTAGCCCTTGTTCCTGTTCACCTACGATGCGTTCTGGTTCAACCACTACTGCTGCGTCTACTTCTAAGCCTTTTACTAACCCTACTGGAACGACTGTTATTGAAGAATCTAAGCCGGTGCGAGTAGGGCGACCAAAATCTACTTGATTTGTTGTAAGTAGTTCCTCGATTTCCTCTACTTGGGACATTGCTGCGATAACCGCAAGGTTTCCAGTACCAACTGCTTGTAATTCTTCTTTCACCACTTGAACTAAACCAATTTGTGGATCAGCAAGTTTTGTTGCAATAAAACGTGGTGCGTCACCTTCGCTTCTCACGGAACGTGGAGGAGTGAGATCTGGTGCTACTTGAACTAGAACTTTTGTTGCTACATCCATGAGTGGGGCTGGAATGCGATACCCAACAGTGAGTTCGTATTGGTTCACGGGGCGTCGATCAGGCAGATGTTCAAGGATGCTTTCCCAACCATTGTGGGCCCACGCTCCTGTTGCCTGAGCGATGTCTCCTACTACAGTCATCGATCCATTCAATGACCTTCTTTCAAGCATTCTTAAATCCATCGGTGATAAATCTTGGATTTCATCAACAACTATGTGCCCATAGGTTCGGACAGCTTCTACGTCGCGCCGACCTGGTCGTGCCCCTAGAGCCGCGCGTGCTTCATCTAGTAGAGCGGCATCAGACGCAGTCCATCGAACATCTTCTGCACGTTTTAACCGGGAGCGATAAAGAGCATCTACTTCTGAATCAGTTAACTCTGGGTCCGCAGCACGTATCAATGCATGTGAGCCTAAACAATCATTTAGTAGTTGTGCTGGGGTCAATACTGGCCACATCCATTCAAGCGCTTCACGAACTTTAAGGTCTCCGCGTAGTCGTTCAGCTAGGCCCTCAGGATCAAGAGATTCTCGTCCGCTTAATGCCAATGCTTGAAAAAATTCAGTTTCGACAAATTTTCTCCCACCATTGTGGGTCCGGAACCTTCGACGAGCTTCTGTAACTATTTCAACACTTTTTTCAACAGTTAAATGCAGCCACTGGAGCCCATGACCTATTCTTAAATCTTCTCTTAACGGCCGCTGTCTGGTTCGTATCGCTCGAGCAATAAAACGAACCATCCTTAAATCGCCTTTCAATCTTGCTATTTCTTCTGAATCTCGGCGATCATCCACCCATGTACGATCAATAAGATCAGCAAGAGAAGCCATCTCGACACCGGCTTCTCCTAATGAGGGCAGGACTTGCTCTATATAAGCGAGAAAGAGCCGGTTTGGCCCTACCACTAAGACTCCTTGTCCTTCAAGAGGGAACCGGTGTGTGTAAAGAAGATATGCCGCGCGATGAAGAGCAACGACTGTTTTACCTGTTCCTGGTCCTCCTTGTACAGCCAACACTCCCGCAAGTGGAGATCGAATGATCGCATCTTGTTCTGCTTGTATCGTTCCAACAATGTCACCGAGGCGACCTGTCCGCTCTGTTTCCAAAGCTGCGATTAAAGCGCCTTCACCGCGAAGTTTCTGACTTCCATCACGAAATCGTTCAATGTCACCGAATAATTCGTCTTCAATCGCAAGCAATTCTCGGCGGCGGCTAACAAAATGGCGGCGGCGTTCAAGGCCCATTGGATCTGGTCCAGTGGCACGATAAAAAGCCTCGGCAACTGGGGCTCGCCAATCAACAACTACTGGGTCTTGAGTTTCATTCCATACGCCTACTCGACCTATGTAATATCGATTACTTCCAAGATCTTCTTCTTGGTCGATTCGCCCAAAGACAAGTGCTGCTTCACCAAGGTCTAGTTCTTCCAATCGTCCTGCTACTGAATCCCATATCGCTTCTCGCTCAAAGCGAGCTTGGTTAGTTCCCCCACGTCCTACTTCAACCATGCCGGTGAGATCAAGAGCGCGAAGGCGTGCAGATTCAAGGCAAGCGTACGCCTCGTCTATATAGGCCTGCTCTGCTGCAATCTCAGGATGCATAAACACCCTCCAAAAGTATGGACATAATCAATTCATGGTTATTAGAGAGAATTTGCTCTTAATTACAAGCAATTTCCCCATATTTGGCCAAAGATTTATTCTAGCGGAGGAAATATCTTCATCAATCTGCTCTAAAGTGTCGGATTCTTTCTTTAATCTGCGACGATAGGAATCATGATTACTGTTGGACTTGTTTTAAGCGCAGGGGGAACGTCAGGAGCGGCTTACCATGCCGGGGTTCTTGCAGGACTTTTTGAAGCCACTGGCTGGGATCCAAGAACAGCAGACCTGATCGTTGGAACTTCTGCAGGTGCAAGCACTGCAGTAGGTATTCGCGCTGGCCTATCTGCGTCTGACCACGCAGCCTATTACTCTGGTCAAGAATTGACTTCAGAAGGGCAAACTATTCGAAACCGGGTAACCACTCCGCTCAATCTTCCCAAAAACCCTCCACCCCATGAATCATTTAAGCCAGCAAACCCCTATCTAATACTTCAAGGAGTCCTTGGACGTGGGAGGCCTCGCCCCGTTGTATCTTTAGCGGGGATGCTTCCTGAAGGACAAGCAGATGGTTCTTCACTTGCTAAGCGCATAAACGAGTCTCACCCTGAACCTTGGCCAGAACTATCAACTTGGATATGTAGTGTCAATTTGCAGACAGGCAAAAGGGCAGTCTTTGGTCGAGACGACATCCAATGTGACATTGGAACTGCGGTTCAAGCTTCTTCTGCTATCCCAGGATATTTTCGACCTGTAGATCTTGGAGGGGCAAGATACGTAGATGGAGGCATTCATTCTTCCACCAATGCCGATTTGGCCGCCCCATTAGGGCTTGATGTTGTTGTGATATCTTCTGCGATGACCGCCACTCCAAGCGAATCTTCATGGCCGGGTGGACCAATCGGTCGAGCGTGGCACAGCCGTACATTACGACGGGAGGTGGAAAGGATTCGATCATTCGGTTCTTCCGTCTTAGTCTTTCAACCAACAGCAGAAGATCTAGGCATTCGCGGAGAAGACAACATGTCGACCGACAACTCAGAAGAGATCTGCCAGATGGCTAAAACCTCTACTCTGGCTCATCTTTCTCATCCGCACACTTTGAATTCTCGTAAAGCTCTAGAGAAGTCGCTCCGATCATGAACTCTTTGCATGACTCCCCCTTTTTGGCGGCTTGCCGTTCTGAGCCGCACCACCACACACCAGTGTGGTTTATGCGTCAAGCAGGAAGATCCCTTCCGGAATACAGAAAAATTCGTGGGGAGGGAAGCATTTTGGATGCTATTAAGAACGCTGAGCTGTCAACAGAAATCACTTTGCAGCCTGTTCATAGGTACAACACAGATGCCGCTATTTTGTATTCAGACATAGTAGTTCCTCTTCATGCTCTTGGATTTGGAGTAGAAATTCAACCAGGGATCGGTCCCGTAGTTGAAAACCCTTTCCGTTCAGCTGAAGATCTAAAACGATTACGTCCTCTAGACCCAGGTGGCGACACCCCGTATGTCTTAGAAACAATCCGATTGCTAGTAGGAGAACTAAATGTTCCTCTGATCGGATTTGCAGGAGCTCCTTTTACTTTGGCTTCTTATTTGATTGAAGGAGCACCATCTAGGACTTACACCAAAACCAAGGCATTAATGATGAACGACCCAGAGTTATGGGACTCTTTGATGAGTCGCCTCGTTGAAATAGTCATCTCTTCCCTGCGTTCACAAATCTCTGCTGGAGTTTCTGCTATTCAATTATTTGATAGTTGGGCTGGAGCCCTTAGCCCCTCTGCGTATGAACGCTTTGTTTTGCCATACAGCAAGGAAATATTTTCTGCTGTACAAAATGAGCATGTTCCAACTATTCATTTCGGTGTAGGTACGGGAGAAATTCTTCACTTGATGGCATCAGCAGGTTCATCAGTAATGGGCGTGGATTGGAGAACTCCGTTAGATGCGGCGCGTGATCGGCTCGGCTTAGAAGTGGCCCTTCAAGGAAACCTTGACCCTGCTATTTGTTTCGCTTCAGAGAATGTGATCGCAACAGAAGTCCGAAATATTCTTGATAAAAATGCTGGCCATCCAGGACATATTTTTAATCTGGGTCATGGAGTTTTACCCGAAACTAATCCACAAGTTCTTGAAAGAATTGTTGAACAGGTTCATTCATACCCGCTGAATTCGGCCGAAATGAAATGACTCATCAGAAGGTTGCAATTATCGGTGCAGGTATAGCCGGGCTTTCCTCTGCTTATTATCTTCAAAAAAATTCTCCAGAAACGCAGATACTGATTTTTGAATCTGAGAGCGAAACTGGTGGAAAGTTAGCCACTTCGCCTTTCGCTGGAGTTTCAGTTGATGAGGGAGCTGATTCTTTTCTTGTTCGTGTGCCGTGGGCAGTTGAACTCTGTCGTGATCTTGGCTTGGAAGCAGAATTAGTTTCTCCTTCAGCTCGAACAGCTTCGCTTTGGATCGATGACAAACTCCAGCAGATACCATCTCCTAACGTCCTCGGCGTGCCCTTGGAAATAGAATCTATAGGTGACGGCCTTTTGACGCCTGATGCACTATCTCGTCTTAACAGCAACGGGGTACCAAGTCTTGATTTACCTAACAGTGATGCGAGTGTTGGGCAAGTAATTCGATCCTGTGTTGGGTCAGAAGTTCTAGAACGCCTTGTTGATCCACTTATAGGTGGTATCAATGCTGGTCGTGCAGATGAGATGAGTTGTGCCGTGATGGCACCACAGCTCCTTGAAGCTGCTCGTCATCCTGATGGGATGTTGAGTCGACTAAAAGATTTAGCAAAAAATGCCGATCCAACTGCGCCTGTTTTTCATGCTCACCCTGAGGGTATGAGCAGGCTTGTTGATGTCTTGACTAAATCCCTCGGAAACTCTTTCAACATGGTGAGCCCCGTTTTGAATATTTCACGTTTGGGTAACAAGTGGGTAATTGAAACAGAGAGAGGGCGTGAAAGTGTAGATGGAGTGGTTATCGCTACACCTGCTTCTGTTTCTTCAAATATTTTAGAGAAAACGCTTCCTGGCCCAGCGCAAGTATTTAAAGCAATAGAATTTGCTTCAGTGGCTCTTGTCACTTTTGGGTATTCAAGAACAGACTTTGAAGCAGACTCTTCACAAAGCGGATTTTTAGTGCCTCGATCTTCACAGCTTTTTATGACTGCTTGTTCTTATTCTGGAAGCAAATGGGCTCATCTTCGCCATCCAGAATTAGAAATTCTCCGTGTTTCTACTGGCCGTATTGATGACGATCGACACGTAACCATGACTGATGATGAGCTCGTCAGCGAATTGCGTCTTGACTTAAACAGTACTTTAGGAATTGAGTCCGTACCAGTTGATGTAAGAGTGACAAGGTGGCCAAATTCTTTGCCGCAATTTCCGGTAGGGCACGCCGATCAGATGAATGCTCTTGACGATGAATTGAGTCATTCTGCGCCGGGAGTATTCTTTGCTGGAGCTATTCGTCATGGAGTTGGTATTCCTGCTTGTATACGCTCTGGTAAAGAGGCAGCACAACAACTTTCGGAATTTCTTTACAGGTAAATCTGATGAGATTGAAGCCTATGTTCTGGTGTTTTTTATCTGGAGTTTTAATTGTCGCGTCAGTTCCGCCTTGGGGTTGGTGGCCTGCTGCTTTTATTGGGATCGCGGTATTGGACCGGTTATTAAGCGGACAAGCGGCGCTTAGACGACTTCGTCGAGGTTTCTTAGTGGGATTAGTGTGGGCACTAGTTGGCACTATTTGGATGGTTGATCTGACTCCTGCGGGCTGGGTAATAAATGCTCTTGTACACGCGTCATTTATGGGAGTTGCTTCTTTAGTTGTGCCGGCTAATAATGGTCGCCGGTTAGCTCTAGTTGGGGCGGTTGCCTTGGCGGAATTTGGTCGATGGTCTTGGCCTTTTGGTGGTATCCCTTTGGCTACTTTGGCACAAGGTCAGGCAGCAGGTCCGTTAGCTCCAGTTGTTCGAGTTGCAGGGCCACTTCTTCTCGTTGCTTTAGTCGTAGCAATCGGTGTTGCATTAAGTGCGCTTTTTGATGGGCGTCGAGCAAACAAATGGTCTGCTCTCACAATAGGAGTTGCTTCTTTTGCGCTTGTTCTCTCTGGAGTGCTGGCTGCACTGGCTCCAGAAGGGCAATTTGTTGATGAGATGAAAGTAGCAATTGTTCAGGGAGGCGGCCCCCAACGTACACGTGCCACTCCTTCCGGAGCTTCTACGGTGTTTTCAAATCAAATAGAAGCGAATCAACTAGTTGAAAAAGATGTTGACTTAGTTCTATGGCCGGAGAATGTAGTCAATCCAGATCCGCCTACAAATTCTCCTCTTCCGAATCGTCTCTATTCCGATCAGGCCGCTGAAACTCTTTCTATGGAAGCGAAGCGTCTTAACGCTGTTCTTATTCCTGGGTGGTTCCTTCAAGACGATTCAGACCAAAAAGCGAATTTGAATTATTCCACGGCTATTGACCCAAACGGTATGGTCATTGATCGCTACGACAAAGTACGAATTGTTCCTTTTGGTGAATTTGTTCCTCTGCGTTCTCTTATTGAAGTTTTTGCCGCTGATCTCCTTCCGGCACGTGATGTTCGAGCGGGAAATGGCCCTGCTGTTTTAAAAACCCCTGTTGGGAATCTTGGTATATCTATCTCATGGGAAATTTTCTTTGAACACAGAGTTAGGGATGCTATTGAAAATGGTGGGGAGATTCTTATTAATCCGACAAATGGAGCAAGTTATTGGTTGACAGTTGTTCAAACCCAACAAGTGGCTTCTAGTCGTCTTCGAGCGCTTGAGACCGGTCGATGGGTTCTACAAGCAGCCCCTACAGGTTTCAGTGCAGTGATCAATCCAAATGGAAAAGTCATTCAGCGGACATCGATCTCAGAGCAGACTGTCCTACACGCAACTGTTGAAAGACGAAGTGGGCTCACATGGGCTACTCAAGTAGGGATTTGGCCAATGATTATTTTGTCATTTCTTTTAATTCTTATAGGGCACAAAGAACCTGAAGAAAAACCAGAACCGGCTTAAACCTCGATCATCACAGTAGATGGCCCATCGTTAACTAATTCAACCTTCATGTAGGCTCTGAACTTTCCTGTTGCAACTTTGAAGCCTTCTTCGCGTAAAGATTTGATGATTTCTTCAATAAGTGGTTCGGCCTGTTCTGGTTGAGCGGCAGCAATCCATGATGGCCGATTACCACGAGAAGTATTGCCATAAAGTGTGAACTGGCTGACAACTAGTACCTCTGATTTTGTATCAAGTAGCGAAAGATTCATCACACCTTCCGAGTCATCAAAAATTCTTAATTTGGTAATTTTCTTTGCAATTCTTCTTGATTCTTCCACTCCATCTGTGTGGGTAACCCCGACGAATACGCATAATCCTGAGCCGATAGAACCAATAATTTCCTCTTCTACCGTCACTTTTGCGTGTTCAACTCGCTGTATTAAAGCTCTCATGTGACAAAAGGTACAAGTTACCAGCGAGTAATCATCAAAAAGTGCCGCCACAATTAATAAATGGGTAATAACGAAAAGTCTTCAATGGGTGTTGACGATCCACTGCGTATTGCTTTTTTGGCTTATCGCGGTAAACCTCATTGTGGCGGTCAAGGTGTCTACACTCGACATCTAACTAAAGCTCTTACAGGTTTAGGTCATCATGTTGAAGTATTTGCCGGACAGCCTTACCCGGTTCTTGACGAAACCGTTCCGTTGACCCCTTTGAAAAGTCTTGATCTTTACAACGACCATTTTCCAATGAGGAAGGCAAGAATTTGGGAGTTAAAGACGAAATGGGATTTCTTAGAATCCTTTTCTTTCAATACTGGTAATTTTTCCGAGCCAATGGCTTTTAGTATGCGTGCCTGGAGTCATCTTGCTAAACGGAGAAACGACTTTGATTTAGTGCATGACAACCAGTGCCTAGGTTGGGGTTTACTTCTTATGCAGAATCGTTTAAATCTTCCTGTTCTTTCAACTATCCACCACCCAATCACTGTAGATCGCCGTCTCGAAATTGAGCATGCCCGAGGGTTGATTGAAAGAATCGGAAAACGTCGTTGGTATGCGTTCACAAAGATGCAGACACAAGTGGCAAAAAGAATGGAACGGGTAATGACTGTTTCAGAATCTTCTAAAACCGACATAGTGGCCGACCATAAAGTTGATCCTGAACGTGTGCATGTCGTGCCAGTTGGCGTTGACCCTGATTTGTTCTTACCTATGGAGAATGTGGAAAGAATTCCAGGAAAAATTATCACTACTGCTAGTGCTGATGTAGCGATGAAAGGACTGAAGTATCTTCTTGAAGCAATAGCGAAATTACGCACAGAACGACATATCGAACTGGTAATTATTGGTCGCCAAAAAGAAGATAGTGCTAGTTCAGATGTTTTTAAAGAGTTGGGTTTAACGGACTGTGTTTCTTGGGTACATGGAGTACCTGACGAACGTATTGTTGAGTTATACAGCGAATCTGAGTTAGCAATCGTCCCTTCTCTATATGAAGGTTTTTCTCTACCTGCTATTGAGGCTATGTCTTGTGGGATTCCTTTAGTTACGACGACAGGAGGGGCTCTTCCGGAGGTAACAGGAACCCATAATGAAACCTGTTTCCAAGTCCCACCTGGCGATAGTGAAGCTCTTGCTGTCATGATCCGTGATGCCCTTGATAACCCTGAAGCTCGAAAACGTGTCGGCATGCAGGGACGTCAACGCGTGATTGATCACTGGAGTTGGCGCCATACTGCGCTTCGAACCGTTGAGCAGTATCACGAGCTTCTAGGGCAAAGGTAACTAATTCATGCTTACTGTCCGCTATGAGCGTTTATGCCTGCAACCAAACGAAAAAGTTCTTGATCTGGGTTGCGGATTTGGACGACATGCTTACGAGGCTTTGCGTCGAGGAGCCAACGTGGTGGCATGTGATCTTGGCTATGAAGAGTTAGTTCAAGTTCGAAGCGTCGCTGCTGTCATGTGGGAAGACGGTGAAATAGATGAAGGAATCATGTTAGAGACTGCGAACGGAAATGCTACTCAACTGCCCTTTGCTGATGAGTCCTTTGATCGAATTATTGCGTCTGAAGTTATGGAACATATTGAACAAGATCAGGAAGTGCTAGGAGAGTTAGCTCGTGTTCTCCGACCTGGAGGCACTTTAGCAATAACGATTCCATCCAAATTCCCCGAAAGAGTGTGTTGGGCGCTTTCAGAGGATTATCACGCACCTAATGCTGTGGGTGGCCATGTTCGTATTTATGGGCGTACAGAGTTAGAGGAGAAAATATCATCCGCTGGACTGTTTCCACTTGGTAGCCATAAAGCGCATGCTCTGCATAGTCCGTATTGGTGGTTGAGGTGCGCTATAGGCCCAAACAAAGCAATTGAAGAAAACCGACTCGTTAAGGCGTACCACAGATTACTGACTTGGGATATTGTAAAAGCTCCTAAGTTGACTCGATGGACTGAATCGCTTTTGAATCCTCTTTTAGGTAAAAGTAAAATTGTTTACGCTGCAAAACCTGATCCGGAGAATAGCCATGCCACTGCCTGAAGTTCCAGGAGTAATTACTGCTGAAGATTTAAAGCTGACGGCTTCAACGATCGCTGAATGGCAGCTTCCAAATGGAATGATTCCTTGGTTTCCCGGTGGTCACTGTGATCCATGGAATCATGTAGAGGCAGCAATGGCTCTCGCATGTACCGGCTATCTAGACCAAGCAGAATCTGCTTATGAATGGCTGTTAAATACACAACATGAAAGTGGGACCGGGGCTGGAGGCTGGCATCAATACTATTTATCTGACGGAATTGAAGATACGAAATTTGATGCCAACGTTGTTGCTTATATAGCTACCGGAGTTTGGCACCATTGGCTAATGACGAGAGACCGAGGATTTCTTGAACGGATGTGGTCTTCAGTTGATCAAGCCATCGAATTTGTTCTTCGTTTACAAACTTCTAACGGGCCTATATTGTGGGCCCGTCATGAGGATGGAACGCCTTGGTCGTATGCGTTGCTAACGGGCTCTTCAAGTATCTGCCATAGTCTGAGATGCGCAATCGCTATTGGTGAAGAACTCGGGCATGACCGTCCCGATTGGGAGCTTTCTTTAGCGCATCTTGCTCATTCGATCCGAACTAAACCGGAGGGCGCATTTGCTCCAAAAGAACGCTGGGCGATGGATTGGTATTATCCAGTTTTATCTGGAGCACTTGATAAGAAAGATACTCTGAGCCACTTAGAAGCGCAGCGGGAAAAATTTGTCATTGAAGGCTACGGCGTTCGCTGCGTTAGTGATCAAGACTGGGTTACGGCTGCAGAAACATGTGAATGCGCAATGGCGTATTTGATCGCAGGTGACCGGACAAGCGCACTAGAACTATTTCAAGGGGCTTTAGAAATGCGTCAAGAGGACGGAAGGTGTCTTACGGGGCTTGTTCAGCCCGATCGCATTAGTTTCCCTGAAAATGAATGTACGACCTATACGGCGGCAGCCATAATCTTGGCTGCTGACGCTATTTCTGGTTCAAGCCCTGCTTCCTCTTTATTTGTTGATCATTCAAGCCTTCCGGACATCATTGATACGGAATCTGTTGTGAAAGAAAAAGATTAGATCCCTGGCCCTATTCTTCTCAACGCTCGTAAGGATCCTGAGACTCCAATTTCAGTAAATGCGCCAGATTCGACAGCTCGTGTCCATATCTCAAATGGTGGTTGACCTCCATCAGCAGGATCAGGGAATACGTCATGGATTAATAATGTTCCTCCCTCAGTAAGGTGTGGGACCCATCCTTCATAATCCTGATGAGCGGGGTCGTGTCCATGTCCTCCATCAATGAATAGAAGAGCTAGAGGGGTGTGCCAAAGAGTAGAAATTGCTGCTGATTTTCCTACTAGAGCTACAACTGTGTCCTCAAGATCAGCTTTTTGAATTGTTTGTCGAAAAAACGGCAGGGTGTCTATTTTTCCTGTTGACGAATCAACCAAACTAGTGTCGTGCCATTCCCATCCCTCTTGATTCTCTTCTGATCCGCGGTGATGATCTAAAGAAAATAACGTGCGTTTAGATTCTTGAGCGGCTGCGCCAAGATAAATAGTTGATTTGCCGCAATAACTTCCTATCTCAAGATAGGGGCCATCAACCAAGACGTTTGATGCATACTGATAGAGCGATTTGCCTTCATCTTCGGGCATAAACCCTTTCGTAGATTCAGCTAGTTTTTGTAGATATTTTTCCATCTTCAAGTAGATGTTTTAGTTAATTGGCCTTCTGCTCGGTCGCCCCAGAGTAAGTGTTCCAAAACAGCAAATCGAACGATCCAAAGTAAGGCAAATGCTGCAGCATTTCCTGCTTGCATGACGAAGACATGGTCGTAGAAATTATCTGCAATCGCTACGAACACTGTTGAAAGAATGAGGCCAGCGAAAGCTAACCCCCAAAAAGGAACGATCTCACTTACAACTTTGTGGCCGCCTCTGTCTCTTTCCCAAACGTAATGTCGGCTAAGGAAATATGAAGGGATGCTGCCTGCTACTACCGCCACTCCGTTAGCTGCTATGCCTACAAGATTGAGGTGTTCAAAGCAGATATATAGAAGTGTTTGGCCGGTAACAACATTAACCATTGAGACTCCGGCAAATCGAAGCAATTTAGTTCCATAGTTGTGGCGGAGACGCGCTAAACGAGCAAGGAGTGCTGAGGACATGAAATGCAATCTTAATAGCGGATAGAGGAAAGATCGGGGCAAATAGCCATAAATCTAATGATTTAGGGCCAAACGACTGGGAATAAGGGGTGATTTAGCTCTTCTCCATCCTGTAACCCTGTTACTGGGTCTTCTAATTCTGGAAATGGCGGCGATGTTTTCCATGAACGTTGGGCTCGACGAACATTATCTCCTACGTAACGCAAAGAAACTGTTCTTCTCCCTTTTCTTGATCCTGGAGCTGCGTGTAAGGAAAGAAATGAAAAGCAGATGGCGTCTCCTGGTTCAAGTGCCCAAGACCTAACGGAGAACGAATCTCTATCGTTATCAATATCCGGAACTTCTTGAAGAGTGCCTTCTGGAAACCATCGGGCTTCTTTATCTACGAACGTGCGTGGCATCATCCAAGAACCAGTATGGGTGCCGGCTACAACCTCCATGCATTCTTCTACCGGAACTGAGTCAAGTGGTATCCAGAAGGAAACTGTTTGAGTTCCATTCAGGTCATAATACGGCTGGTCCTGATGCCATGGTGTTCGTTGTTGATTTCCTTTTGAGCGAACCAAAATATGGTCATGATGAAACCTTATGGTTGAAGATTTAGTTAATAGAGATGCAACCTGTGGCAAGGAACTATTTCGCGCAATGGCTTCAATGGGTTGTTGGTCCTGCCATCGGCGAAAATCTTCAATAAAGCCCTTTGACCTCTCTTCACTAGACTGAGGAATAGAAAGAGGCCCAGGGTTGTCTTCAATTGAGACAACAGCAGTTTTTAAAGATTCAATTTCTTGTGCGCTAAGGATCTGGCGAATTACAACAACACCTTCACGCTCAAACTGCTGAATCTCATGATTTGTAATCATTTATTTAGTAAACCAGCGTTCGTAGTAATTCACCCTCTAGGGTCTATACATGCTTGTTGTCACGCTATTTGGACTTACCTCATTAATTATTGG
>Ga0207993_1000042_pt1 | contig 51722 bp, 56 predicted proteins | sample ETN01SmetaG_2_FD_185791 | JGI IMG/M metagenome (GOLD analysis project Ga0207993, IMG submission 185791) | Marine microbial and viral communities from oxygen minimum zone, Eastern Pacific Ocean - ETNP2014F12-01SV265 (SPAdes) (version 2) | ecosystem: Environmental > Aquatic > Marine > Oceanic ...
CTAAAAAGGCACTTTCTCCACCTGCTGTAGATGACCAATCTCTTTCTGAGATACCACCACCAGAACCTATACTAGCTATTCTAACTGTTGAGTTATCCTGTTGACCACCATATAAATTGTAAGGAAATAGGTTATCTACATTAACCCTGTAGAACTGAGCTGTAGGCATAATATCTATACTTGACCACGAGCTACCATTATCAAATGTAATTTCACCACCACCATCATCAGACATAATCATATTTTTTGAATTATTCGGGTTAATCCAAAGGTCATGATAATCACCATGTCCACTGTAGATTCTTTCCCATGTTTTACCTCCATCAATTGATCTAAAAGCTCTTGCACTTAATACATAGACTGTATTCTCATCATTGGGATCTGCAAACACCTCAATGTAATACCAAGCCCTGGATGTTAATTCTGCAAATTTGCTAACTCTTGACCAGCTTTCACCTGCATTATTAGATACAAATAGCCCGCCTAGTCTCTTGTTAGTATCACTCTCTGCTAATAAATAAACTTTATTAGAATTAGCTCTTGATACGGAGATTGCTAATTTACCTAATTCATCAGGGAGACCATTTTCTATTTTGAACCAATTTTCACCACCATCAGTTGACTTATAGACACCACTTCCTTCCCCTCCAGAGATAACTTTCCATGGAAGTCTTTGATGTTCCCACATAGTTGCATACAATACTTTAGGATTATTAATATCAATTGATAATTCTGATGCTCCACTTAACTCATTAACGAACAAAACATTTCTCCAAGTTTTTCCACCGTCAATTGACTTATAAACCCCTCTTTCCTTTGTAGGTCCATTTATTGCTCCCTGGGCAGCAACGTAAACTATGTTATTATCATCAGGATGAATTATAATTCTTGAAATTTGTTGAGTATTATCTAGACCTAAATGTTCCCATGTTTCACCTGCATCAGTTGACTTATAAATTCCATCTCCATATGATGTTGTAACTCCTCTTGGTGAATGTTCACCCATTCCAACATAAATAATTCTACTATCACTTTCTGAAACTGCTATAGCTCCTACAGAAGAAGTTTTAAAATAATCGTCTGATATATTAAACCACTCGCTTCCAGCATTTGTTGTTTTCCACAAGCCCCCACCTGCAGTTCCCATGTAGTAAGTTAAAGGATCATTTACAACACCGACTGATGAGACAGATCTACCTCCTCTAAATGGTCCAATATTTCTATATTTTACTTCCTCGAGCTTTTCTTCAATTTCCTGAGCATAAGACAATGGTGCAATTATTAAAAAAACAAAAAATAATTTTAAATTTTTCATGATATCTAAGTTAGTTTACTCTAAGTTACATTCAATTTTCAAAAATTCAGATATATTTACAAAAATTAAGGTATGAGAAGTCAAAATATCCAAAAAGATCTAAGTCTTATTGGAGATAACCTTATTAATAAATTTATACAAAAGGATAAAATCCTTGAAGGAATTATTGATCATTTCTATGAAGAAAAAAATATTCTAAAAAAAACCATAGATAAAAAAGAAGTCTTTCCAGATGAAAATAGAAAAGTTCTTGTTGATCAGTTGAAAAAACAATATTCTAAAGTCAAGCTAAGCAAAGAAACTTCTACAAATATTAACTCCCTTATTGACTCGAATACATTTACAATTACAACTGGACATCAATTAAATCTTTTCACTGGACCTTTAATGGTTATTTACAAAATTGCTCAAGTAATAAGTATGGCAAGATTTCTTAACTCAAAAATTAAAAATTTTAATTATGTACCTATTTTTTGGCTTGCAAGTGAGGATCATGATTTTGATGAAATTTCACAAGTAAATATTTCTAATGAGCAGATTAAATGGGACATTGATTCACATAATAATAGAGTTGGAAAAATAATACTTAATGACTTTAACAGAATAACTGATGACTACAAATCAAAAATTATTGACGCTGAATTTAAAATCCAACTTGAAGAGTTGATAAACCAAAGTTATATTAATGAAGACAGCCTATCATTCTCAACTCTAAAATTTATTAATTCTCTTTTTGGAAGGCATGGACTAATAATTATTGATCCTGATAAAAAAGCATTTAAAGAGCTATTTATTGAAAATTTTAAAAATGAGATAATTGACTCTAGATGCAAGATTGATACAGAAAAACAAATAAAAAAAAATAAGAAAGACATTGAATCATACAAACCACAAGTAAATCCATCTGAAATTAATTTCTTCAAAATTACTTCAAAGGGTAGAAAGAGAATCAGAATAAAAAATAATGCAATATCAGTTGATGACGAAAAGGAATATTCAACTGAGGAGTTGATTAATCAGATCGAATCCAATCCTGAACGATTTTCTCCAAATGTATTGATGAGACCGTTGTTCCAAGAGAAAATATTACCAAATATTTGTTATGTAGGTGGTCCAAATGAATTAAAATATTGGATGCAGCTTAAATTATTTTTTGATAATTCAAATCTACAGTATCCAATCCTCAAACTTAGATCTAGTGCATTTATAATTGATCAAAAGACATCATTAAAAATTAAAAAAACAGATGTAGAATTAGAGTATTTCTTCAAAAGTATTAACGATTTAGTAAATTATAAATTAAAGAAACTCTCAAGTGTTAATGTAAGCTTTAGTTCAATTAAGGAAACATTAAGTGATCAATTTAATAAACTTAGAGATGTATCAAATAAAACTAACAAGTCTTTTGAGGGAGCATTAAATGCTCAAGAAAAAAAACAGATGAAAGGTATTGACGATCTTGAAAAGAAATTGATAAAAGCAGAGAAGAAAAATCATCAAGAACAGATAAATAATATCAAAATAATTTTTGAATCACTTCATCCCAATAACATAGATCAAGAAAGACACCTAAACTTTGCAAATTTCTATTCTCTAAAAGGACAAGGTCTAATTGATCATTTAGTTGATAAAGTGCTTATTCCAGATGATAAAATATTAGTTATTAATCTTGAAGATTAATATATAGTTGTATTTTTGTCCATGCAAAATAAAGTCTTAATAATTGATTTTGGTTCACAGTATACCCAGCTCATAGCAAGAAGAATCAGAGAGCTTTTTATCTACTGCGAAATATCACCTTTTAACAATCTGCCCAGTGATATGGATCAATTCAAAGCAGTTGTTTTATCTGGATCACCTTTTTCAGTCAATCAAATTGATTCGCCTGATATAGATCTTAAAATGATAATGGGTTCAAAGCCTGTTATTGCAATCTGTTATGGAGCTCAACTAATTGCAAAAAAATTTAACGGAAGTGTTGAAAATTCAAATTCAAGAGAATATGGACGTGCAAACTTGTCTTTTATTGATCAGGGTTGTTCTCTATTTGAAGGTATCAATTTAAATAGTCAAGTTTGGATGAGCCACGGTGATACAATATCAAAGTTGCCATCAGGAGCAAAAGTTATAGCTAGTACAAATTCTGTCTCAAATGCAGCATACTCTATTGAAGAATACAATTTATATGCATTACAATTTCATCCAGAGGTTTTCCATACTGAGAATGGATTGAAAATTTTTGAAAACTTTTTTATAAAAGAATTAAACTTTATTCAGGAATGGAATCCAGAATCATTTATTGATAGAAGTGTTGATTATTTGAAATCAAAGCTTAAGAATGATAAAGTAATTCTTGGACTTTCTGGGGGTGTTGATTCAAGTGTTGCATCTGTTTTATTAGATAAGGCCATTGGTGACAATCTTTATTGTGTATTTGTCAATAATGGGCTTTTAAGAAAAGGTGAATTTGACGAAGTGTTAAAACAATATGAAGGGATGGGTCTTAATGTTAAAGGAGTCGATTCCTCAGATTTATTCATAAACGCTTTAAAAGGAGTCTCAGATCCTGAGAAAAAAAGAAAAATTATTGGTAATATTTTTGTAGAGGTTTTTGAACAGGAATCAAAAAAAATTGAAGATGCTAAATGGTTAGCACAAGGGACGATTTATCCTGATGTAATTGAATCTATATCAGTAAAAGGTCCATCTGCTACAATAAAGTCTCACCATAATGTAGGAGGATTACCTGAAAAAATGAACCTAAAGGTTGTAGAACCTCTAAAAATGTTATTCAAGGACGAAGTAAGAAAAATTGGAAACTCTTTAAATATGTCTAAGGATATATTAAACAGACATCCATTTCCAGGTCCTGGACTAGGTATTAGAATTCTTGGAGAGGTTAATTATGAAAGTATTAGGTTAATACAGGAAGCTGACAAAATATATATAGACGGTTTGAAAGAATGGGATTTATATGATAAAATCTGGCAAGCAGGTTCAATTTTGCTTCCAGTAAAGAGTGTAGGGGTAATGGGAGATGAAAGAACTTATGAAAGATGTGTTGCACTTAGAGCAGTTGTATCTACTGATGGAATGACTGCAGACTGGTATGAATTCCCTAATGATTTCTTAAAAGAAGTATCAAATAATATAATAAATAAAGTTTCAGGAATTAATAGGGTTGTATACGATATAAGTTCAAAGCCTCCTGCAACAATTGAATGGGAATAAAATGACTCAAGATCTTTATAATTCATTTAAGCCTATGTTAACTCCAAAGCAAATGCTTAAAAAGGGAATCTTTGGTGGAACATATTTTAATCAACTAGTCGATTACAGGAAATTCCCAAAAGATTGGTTTTCAGAAATAGATAAAAGTTATTATTTGTCACTAGATTATAATAGAAAGTTGAACTTTTTCAATATTAAATCAGGTCAGTCACAAGAAGAGTGGGAGGCCAAAGGGTGGATACATAAAGATGATCCAAGGGGTTGGTTTGAGTGGTATTGTAAATACTTTGAAGGGAGAAGGCATGAAGACGATGTAAGGCAGATAAAAAGATGGCTTGCATTTTGTGGACCTAAAGGAAGATTTAGAAATTCTATTTATAATAAAATTTATAAGTCTGGATTAGGAATTGAAAATTCAAGGGATATTTCTCCAAGAATTCAACAGTCTTTATTACATTGGTCATACATAGTTAACAATGAGCATTATGAATTATGGAAACTTGAAAGACAGAAATAGGTGAAAAGAGTATTTATTTTTTTATTAATCACATTACAACCAATATTCTCTCAAAATATTGTAACTGATACTATTGTTCATGAAGTAGAGAGAAAAGAAACTCTTTTTTCAATTTCACAGAAGTATAAGATCAATATAAATGATGTACTAGAGCTTAATCCACAACTTCGGAACTCAAGATTAAAAAGAAAATCAAAAATTTTAATTCCTGTAATAGAATCAATTCAAGAGAAGACATTAGTTGAAAAAGACTCTCTGCCCAAAGAAGAAGACCTATTAAGGTTGGATTCAATTTTTGTAAAGAAAAGAAAAAGAGATAATCAATTAAATCTCTCTGTACTCCTTCCATTTAGATCGAATACTGTCAATTATGATTCTATCGAGGAAGTTGAGTCTCTATTTGAAGACAGAAACCTATATACTATTACTTTAGACTTTTACTCTGGAATTCTTTATGCAATTGAAGATCTTAGAGAATTAAATGTTTCAATAAATCTTAATGTTTTTGATACTGAGAATTCAATAAATAAAATTAATGAAATATCATCAGAGAACTCAGTTAAAGATTCAGACTTGATCATTGGACCTCTTATCCCAAGAAATTTTGAAACATTCTCAAATATTGAATTACTAGAATCAATTCCTAAAGTATTTCCTTTATCAACTATCCCAATTAAAATAATAAAAGGTGTAATTCAGTCTGTCACACCAAAAAAACTTTTGAGAGAGAGAATGATAAATTATTTAGATAAAAACTTAGATAGAGAGGAGAACATTGTAATAATAGCTGATTCTTTAAATAACGAAATCGACTCTAAGCTATCAGAGATATTTCCTAATTCAATTAAAATAAAACCTGAATTTGAAGGATACATTTTACCAGAACTTTTAGATTCACTTCTGGTTGATTCCCTACCAAACAAGGTGATCGTTGAATCTGAAATATTTACATTGATATCTAGTGTAGTATCACAACTTAACTCTCAAATAACTTCTGAAAGAGATGTAAAATTATATACTACTTACAGAGGTAATCAGTATGATGACCCTAGTATAAATATTAAAGATCTTGGAAACCTAGCTTTTACTTACACTTCAATTTCAAAAAAAATAAATAATGATTCAATTTCAAAATTTGAAAGTAGGTATTTAAATTTATTTGGTAGTCTACCAAATAAAGATGTAATAAGGGGTTATGATGTAACTAAAGATATTTTACTTCGAGTTTTGATTGATAAAAATTTAAATAGAACTACTAAATATGATGAGCAATCATATACAGAATCTAAATTTTTATATAAAAAAGATACGCTAGGTGGTTTATTTAACTCCTCAATGTTCATTCTTAGGCATAGAGAATACGATATTGAAGAGATTATTGATCAATAAATTATATTATACTTTAATATTTTGTAAATTTGAGTCCGGAAATATTATTCTATCCGGATGAATAAACCTAAATATATTTTTGTCACTGGCGGTGTTACCTCATCTCTTGGTAAGGGTATTATATCTGCCTCATTAGCTAGGCTTCTGCAAGCTCAAGGTTTAAAAGTATCAATCCAAAAGTTAGATCCATATATTAACGTTGATCCAGGTACTCTTAATCCCTATGAGCATGGGGAATGTTATGTAACTGATGATGGTGCTGAAACAGATCTTGATCTAGGTCATTATGAAAGATTTTTAAGTATAAATACTTCACAAAAAAACAATGTTACAACTGGTAAAATTTATCAAAATGTAATAGATAAGGAAAGAAAAGGAGAGTTTCTTGGTAAAACAGTTCAGGTAATCCCTCATATTACAAATGAGATTAAGGAAAATATTAGAAATCTTAATGATAAAAATAATTTAGATATAATAATTACCGAGATTGGAGGTACAGTAGGTGATATAGAGTCACTACCATTCTTGGAGGCAGTTAGACAGGTTATTTATGAAGAAGGTCCTGAAAACTCTATGGTTATTCATCTGACATTAATTCCCTATTTATCTGCAACAGGTGAATTAAAAACAAAACCAACTCAACATTCTGTTAAAACTCTCATGGAATTAGGTCTAAAAGCAGATGTTCTTGTTTGTAGATCAGAAAGGGAATTATCTGACGAGATAAAAAATAAATTGGCATTATTCTGTAATGTTAAATTTGATTGTGTAATTCAATCAATTGATGTAGAGACAATATATGATGTCCCAATTAAAATGATGGATGAGGGACTAGATAAGGTAACATTAGAAAAATTTAAAATTAAAGAATCTGAACCCAATCTTGATAAATGGAAAAATTTCCTTCATAAATTAAAGAATCCAACACATCAAATAAATATTGGCTTAATTGGTAAATATGTAGAGTTGGATGATTCATATAAATCAATTTTAGAGTCTCTTATTCATGCTGGAACGGAAAATGAGGTAAAGGTTGTTGTCAAGTCAATTCATTCTGAATATTTAGATAAAGAAAATATTTCAAAAAAATTATTTCAATTAGATGGTATAATTGTTGCACCAGGTTTTGGTCAAAGAGGTCTTGATGGTAAAATTCTTGCAGTTGAATACGCTAGAGTAAATAAGATTCCTTTCTTAGGTATATGTCTAGGAATGCAGATGGCTGTGATTGAATATGCAAGAAATGTCAAAAAGATGAGATACGCTAATTCAACAGAGATATCAGAAAAATGCAAAGACCCAGTTATTGATTTAATGACATCTCAAAAAGAAATTATTAATATGGGAGGTACTATGAGGCTTGGAGCTTGGGATTGTGAAATAGAAAAAAATACAAAATCTTATAAATCTTACAAGAAAAAATTAATTTCAGAGAGACATAGACATAGATATGAATTCAACAATAATTATACAGATAAAATATTTGATGATAAATTTATAATTGCAGGTTCAAATCCTGATACAAAGCTTGTTGAAATAGTAGAAAATATTGATCATCCATGGTTTGTTGGAGTTCAATTTCATCCAGAATATAAAAGTAGTGTATATAATCCTCATCCAATTTTTGTAAACTTTGTAAAAGCTAGTTTAAAAAATTACCTTAATAAATAATTATGGAACAAAATAAATTTGATCCTTTACAGTTCATCGGGTTTTTACTAATATCAGCAATTTTAATGTTTTGGTTTTATGATAATCAATCAAGTATGATTGAGAACCAACAAATGAGTGAAGCTGAAAGTTTAGTAGAAGAAACCTATGAAAATCCAATTCAACAGGATATTTCAAGCTCAAATAATTTAAAAATTGACCAAAGATTTGAGGAGGAGATTATTAGTCTTGAAAATGAAAATATTTTATTTGAAATAAGTACAGGTGGAGCTGAGATAAATAAAATTCTACTTAAAAACTTTTCAAATTATAATGATGAGCCACTTTTTCTTGTTAATGATAATAAATCGATTTTTAGCTATAACATTCCTATTGGTAGAAATTCTGTAATCAACTCTGCAGACTTAAACTATACATATCGAATTATTAAACCAGATTCAGAAGTTGTATTGACAGGTATTATTGATGAACAAAGATCATTGGATTTAACCTTTAAATTACAGGATAGCTCTAGAATTGTTGACTTTGATATTAAATTAAATGACTCAAATAGATCGAATAACTATGATAATGTTGAATTGATTTGGGGTAGAGATTCTTTCAGAAATTCAAAGAGTATTGATTATGAAAATAGATATACTGCACTTTCATATGGTTTCGAAGAGAATAAAGACTCTTATTTATCTATTGCAGGTTCAACCAATAAAAATATAAACAACGTTAATTGGATTTCTTTTAGAGAACATTTTTTTAGTTCAATTCTTATTTTAAATGATCAAGTAAACGACGTTGATATAAGCTCTGAAGATTTAGCAAGTAATGAGACTTTAGATAATAAGTTTACAAAGAGGTTTCTTGCGAATGTTCCGCTTAATCTTAATTCAGATGATAGTCTGAGTTTTAGCATGTATTATGGTCCTACGGATTATGAAACTCTCAAAGAGTATAATCTAAATCTTGAAAACTCTGTTCAAATTGGTTGGGGAATATTTGGTTGGTTAAATAGATTTATCTTCTTTCCACTCTTTTCTTTTCTCACAAACTATTTTTCATATGGATTATCTATAATCTTAATGACAATAATTGTAAAAGTTGCAATTGCTCCTTTAACATACAAATCATATGAGTCTCAAGTTAAAATGAGAGTTTTAAAACCTGAACTTGAGGTAATTAATGAAAAATTTAAAGATGATCCAATGAAGAAGCAGCAAGAAACTATGAATCTTTACACTAAATCAGGAGCTAACCCGATGTCAGGATGTTTACCAGCATTTTTGCAAATGCCTATATTTTTTGCACTTTTTGTATTTTTTCCAGCAGCATTTAGCCTGAGGGGTAAAAGTTTTTTATGGGCAGACGATCTATCTTCATATGATTCAATACTTGATTTAGGTTTTTACATCCCTCTTTATGGTGATCACATTAGTCTTTTTCCAATTTTAGCATCAATTGCAATTTTCTTTTACACAAAAATGACCACTGGACAACAAATGATGCCAGCATCCCAAACTGGTGGAGTTAATATGAAAGTTATAATGTATTTGATGCCAATAATGATGCTATTCTTCTTTAACAATTATGCTAGTGGACTAAGTTTATATTACTTTATTTCTAATATACTTACGATTGTATTAATGTTAGTCATTAAGAATTTTATTATAGATGATAATAAAATATTAACTCAAATTGAGGAAAATAAAAAGAAGCCACTAAAAGTAGGTGGGTTCAGAGCTAGACTTCAAAAGGCTCTAGAAGAAGCTGAGAAACAAAAGAAAAGAAGAGAACAATAATTTCTAATGAAAAAAACTAAAGTTGTTGTTGCCTTATCCGGAGGTGTTGACTCAAGTGTTGCTGCTTTTTTACTAAAGGAACAGGGGTATGACTTAATTGGGCTATTTATGAAGAATTGGCATGATGAAAGTGTTACTATATCTGATGAATGTCCATGGTTAGAAGACAGTAATGATGCAATGTTAGTAGCAGAGAAACTTAATATTCCATTTCAAGTAGTTGATTTAAGTAAAGACTATAAGGAAAAAATAATCGATTATATGTTTGAAGAATATTCAAAAGGAAACACTCCAAATCCTGATATTTTATGTAACAGAGAGATAAAATTTGATGTTTTCATGGATATTGCACTTTCTTTAGGTGCTGATTATGTTGCAACTGGTCATTATTCTAGAATTAAAATAAACAATATAAGTGGTAATAAAACTAAATATGAGTTACACTCAGGAAGAGACCAAACCAAAGATCAATCTTACTTTTTGTGTCAATTAAATCAAGAACAACTTAATAAGATAATATTTCCTATTGGTGATTTAATGAAAACTGAAGTAAGAGAAATTGCAAAAAAAAATAAATTGGTAACTGCTGAAAAAAAAGATTCTCAAGGATTATGCTTTGTTGGAAAGGTAAGCTTACCTGATTTTCTTCAACAAAAACTTAAAAAAAAGAAAGGCAATGTAATTGAGATTCCATCCGATTCTAAACTTTATGATAAAACATCAAATTTCATAAACGAAAATGAAAGAATGAAGAGTTTGAGTGATCAAATAGTATATTCTTTATCAGATGGAAAAATTATTGGAAATCATAATGGAGCTCATTATTATACTATTGGTCAAAGAAAAGGTCTAGCTATAGGGGGGTATAAGAATCCTCTCTTTGTTATTTCAACCAACACTCAAACTAATGAGATATTTGTTGGTGAGGGAAAGAATCATCCAGGTTTAAACAAGAAGGCTCTAAAGGTTAAATTCTCTGAATTAAATTGGGTAAATGATGATTTTAATCTTGAAAATCTAGGAGATTTAAAACTTAAAGCTAGGATAAGATACAGGCAAAAACTTCAAAAAATTTCTATTCACAAGCATCTTGATTTTTTATATGTTGAATTTGATGATTTTCAATCTGCTATAACTCAAGGTCAATTCCTTGCTATATATGATAATTCTCAATTAATTGCCTCAGGAGTAATCTGTTAAGATTTATAATTGTTTTTTTTTAAAAAAACATGCAATTATACATACAATAACCAAAAAAAAATTTTAAATTTGCACGCTTTAATACGGAATTTAACAATTATTGTATGCCAACAATATCGCAATTAGTAAGAAAAGGTAGGACTTCTTCAACCAAGAAGAGTAAGTCTGTTGCACTTAATAAATCACCTCAAAAAAGAGGGGTTTGTACTAGAGTTTATACTACTACTCCAAAGAAGCCAAACTCAGCAATGAGAAAGGTTGCGAGAGTTAGGCTTACTAACGGAAAAGAGGTAAATGCATATATCCCAGGTGAGGGTCACAATCTTCAAGAACACTCAATCGTTTTAGTTAGAGGTGGAAGAGTAAAAGATTTACCGGGAGTTAGATACCATATTGTTCGAGGAGCGCTTGACACAGCTGGTGTAGAAGGGAGACTTCAACGAAGATCCAAGTATGGAGGAAAAAAACCAAAAAAATAAATCCCTAAATGAGAAAGAAACAATCAAAAAAAAGAGCTCTATTACCTGATCCTAAGTTTAATGATCAACTAGTTACAAGATTTGTTAATAATCTCATGCTCCAGGGTAAAAAATCAACCGCTTATAAAGTGTTTTATGATGCTATTGATATAGTAGAGAGTAAGAAAGAAGATGAGGAAAAAACGTCATTAGAATTATGGAAAGATGCTCTTTCCAACGTAATGCCACATGTTGAAGTAAGAAGTAGAAGAGTTGGTGGTGCTACTTTTCAGATTCCAACACCAATTAGACCCGACAGAAAAATTTCAATTGCAATGAAGTGGCTAATTTCTGCTTCCAGAAAAAGAAATGAAAAGTCTATGGCAGTTAAACTAGCTCAAGAAATACTTGCAGCTGCTAAAGAAGAAGGATCTGCTGTTAAGAAAAGAGTTGATACTCACAAAATGGCTGAAGCAAATAAGGCCTTCTCACACTTCAGGTTTTAATATTCAATTATGTCAAGAGATTTAAAATTTACAAGAAATATTGGTATTGCTGCTCACATTGACGCTGGTAAGACTACTACTACTGAAAGAATTCTTTTCTACACCGGTGTTAGTCACAAGATTGGTGAGGTTCATGATGGAGCTGCTACAATGGATTGGATGGAACAAGAGCAAGAGAGAGGTATAACAATTACTTCTGCTGCAACAACATGTAATTGGAACTTTCCGACAGATCAAGGAAAAGCAACTGATGACACTAAGGCATATCACTTCAATATCATTGATACTCCTGGTCACGTTGACTTTACAGTTGAAGTTAATAGATCTTTAAGAGTTCTTGATGGACTTGTCTTTCTATTTTCAGCCGTTGATGGTGTAGAACCTCAATCTGAAACTAACTGGAGGCTTGCTGACAACTATAAAGTACCTAGAATAGGTTTTGTAAACAAAATGGATAGGCAAGGTTCTAATTTTTTAGGTGTGTGTAATCAAGTTATTGAAAAACTTGGATCCAAAGCTGTTCCAATTGTCCTTAATATTGGTGACGAAGAGGATTTTAAAGGTATTGTTGATCTAGTTAAGAATCAAGCTATTGTATGGCATGAAGATAACTTTGGATCAACTTTTGATGTTGTTGATATTCCAGATGATTTAAAAGATGAGGCTGAAAGACTTCGTGGAGAGCTGATTGAAGCTGTAGCTGAATATGATGAAAACCTTCTAGAAAAGTATTTTGAAGATCCAGACTCTATAACTGAGGATGAAGTTCATAATGCGTTAAGAGCTGCAACTCAGGATATTAGTATAATCCCCATGATATGTGGTTCTGCATTTAAAAATAAGGGTGTTCAGTTTTTACTAGATGCTGTGTGTAGATATTTACCATCTCCTGAAGATAAAGATGCTATTATTGGTACAAAACCAAATTCAGAGGATGAAATCTCAAGACTTCCCAAAGTATCTGAGCCTTTTTCAGCACTTGCTTTTAAAATTGCCACTGATCCATATGTAGGAAGACTTGCTTTCTTTAGAGTTTACTCAGGTAGATTAGATGCTGGTTCATATGTTTTAAACAACAGATCTGACAATAGAGAAAGAATATCTAGAATTTATCAGATGCATTCAAATAAGCAAAACGCTATTGATTATATAGAAGCTGGAGATATTGGAGCTGCAGTTGGATTCAAGGATATTAAGACAGGGGATACATTATCTTCCGAGAAGCATCCAATAGTGTTAGAAAGTATGGTGTTCCCTGACCCAGTTATTGGTGTTGCAGTTGAACCAAAGACAAAAGCAGATGTTGATAAGCTAGGAATGGCTCTTGGAAAATTAGCTGAAGAAGACCCTACTTTTCAAGTTAAGACTGATGAAGCATCTGGTCAAACTGTAATATCAGGTATGGGAGAACTTCACCTTGATATTATTGTTGATAGGCTAAGAAGAGAATTTAAAGTTGAAGTTAATCAAGGACAGCCTCAAGTTGAATACAAGGAATCTCTAACTCAGTCTGCTGATCATAGAGAAACTTACAAAAAACAAACTGGTGGTAGAGGTAAATTTGCAGATATTGTATTTACGATTGAACCAGGAGAAAAAGGTAAAGCTGGACTAGAGTTTGTAAATCTTATTAAAGGTGGAAATATTCCAAGAGAATACATTCCTTCTGTTGAAAAAGGTTTCAAGGATTCAATGAAAAATGGTCCTCTAGCAGGCTTTGAGGTTGACTCAATGAAAGTTACACTTAAAGATGGTTCATTCCACCCTGTAGATTCAGACTCTTTATCATTTGAATTAGCAGCTAAACTTGCTTTTAAAACTGCAGCAAAAGCAGCAAAAGCTGTAATTATGGAGCCAATAATGAAGTTAGAAGTTATAACTCCTGAAGAGAACATGGGTGACATAGTAGGTGACCTTAATAGAAGAAGAGGCCAAGTTAATTCTATGGATGATAGAGCAGGTGCAAAAGTTGTTAAAGGTGAAGTTCCATTATCTGAGATGTTTGGATATGTTACGTCTCTTAGAACACTTTCATCTGGTAGGGCAACATCTACGATGGAGTTCTCTCATTATGCGGAAACTCCAACTAATATATCAGAAACTGTTATTTCTGAAGTAAAAGGAAATACAACAGAATAAAAGAATAGATATGAGTCAAAAAATTAGAATAAAATTAAAATCTTATGATTACAACTTAGTTGATAAATCAGCTGATAAGATTGTTAAAACTGTAAAAAATACTGGTGCAATTGTTACAGGACCTATTCCTTTGCCAACTCACAAAAAGATTTTTACTGTTCTAAGATCACCTCATGTTAACAAGAAATCTAGAGAACAGTTTAAGTTGTGTTCTTATAAAAGGTTATTAGATATTTATAGTTCATCTTCAAAGACTGTTGATGCACTTATGAAATTAGAACTTCCAAGTGGAGTTGAAGTTGAAATTAAAGTATAATTATTATGTCAGGTATTATTGGTAAAAAAGTTGGAATGACAAGTATCTACGATGAAAGTGGAAAGAATATACCTTGTACTATACTTCAAGCAGGTCCTTGTACAATTACTCAAATCAAGACAGAGGATAAAGACGGCTATTCATCCTTCCAGCTTGGATTTGATGAAAAGACTAAGAATACTACAAAATCATATCAAGGTCAATTTAAAAAAAGCAAATCTAAACCTATGAATAAATTGGTTGAATTTAAAGGATTTGAAGGTGACCTTAAACTTGGTGATAAAATTACTGTTGATCATTTTATGGAGGGAGAGTATGTTGACGTTTCAGGCCTTTCTAAAGGTAAAGGTTTTCAGGGTGTAGTGAAAAGACATGGATTTGCAGGTGTTGGTGACTCAACTCATGGTCAGCACAATAGATTAAGAGCCCCTGGTTCAATCGGTGCTGGTTCTAGTCCATCAAGAGTTTTCAAGGGCATGAGGATGGCTGGTCAGACTGGTAATTCTAAGGTAAAAGTTCTTAACCTAAAAGTTGTGAAGGTTATGTCAGAAGATAATATCTTAATTGTTAAAGGAAGTGTTCCTGGTCACAATAACTCATATATAATTGTTCAAAAGTAATGGAGCTTAAAGTACATAACATAAAAGGTAAAGAAACCGATAAAAAAGTCAAGTTAAATAAGTCAATTTTTGGTATTGAACCAAATGACCATGCAATTTATCTTGATGTTAAACAATACCTTGCTAATAATCGTAAAGGTCTTCATAAGGCAAAAGAGAGAGCTGAAATTGCTGGGAGTACAAGAAAGATTAAGAAGCAGAAAGGTACTGGGACTGCAAGAGCTGGAAGTATCAAGAACCCCTTATTCAGAGGAGGTGGTAGAGTTTTTGGACCAAGACCAAGATCTTACGATCAAAAAGTAAATAAAAAAGTAAAAAAATTGGCAAGAAAGTCTGCTCTTGCTTATAAATTAAAAAATAAAGAAGTTTTAATCCTAGAGGATTTCAAATTTTCAAGCCCAAAGACTACAGATTATTTAAATATAATTAAGGCTTTTGGTTTAGAATCTAAAAAGACTTTACTAGTAACAAGTGAAACTGATAGTAATATATATTTGTCTTCACGAAATTTAAAAAATTCTAAAGTTATAATTAACTCAGAATTAAACACTTATGAAATTACAGATGCAAATAACATCTTAATATTAGAAAGTGCGGTTGAAGGAATTGAAACAACCCTGAAATAAATTAGATCATGGATATACTTATAAAACCAATATTAACTGAGAAAGCGACAAACGAAAGTGAATTGAGAAATTCATACACATTCATTGTTTCTAAGTCTGCAAATAAGGTTGAAATTAAAAAAGCAGTTGAAGCTTCTTATGGGGTTTCAGTTCAAAAAGTTAGAACTATGATTTATGGAGCAGAAACAAGAACTAGATATACTAAGCGTGGTATTCAGAATAGTAAAAAAGGTTCATACAAAAAAGCAATTGTTAAAGTGTCAGAAGGAGACAGAATAGACTTCTTCGCAAATCTATAATTATGCCTGTAAGAAAATTAAAACCGGTTACGCCGTCTCAAAGATTTAGAGTTGTTAATGGATTTGATGCTATAACAACGGATAAACCTGAAAAGTCTTTGCTAGTTACAAAGAAAAGAACAGGTGGTAGAAATAACCACGGTAAGATGACCAGTAAATATAGAGGAGGTGGTCACAAGAAAAGATATAGAATTATTGATTTTAAGAGAGATAAGTTTGATGTAACTGCTGAAGTAAAATCAATTGAGTATGATCCAAATAGAACAGCATTTATCTCTCTACTGGAGTATAAAGATGGAGAAAAGAGATATATAATTGCTCAGAATGGACTTAAAGTTGGACAAACTGTTTTATCTGGTGAATCTGCTACTCCTGAAATTGGAAATGCTATGCCTGTTAATAACATTCCTTTGGGTACTATCATCTCTTGTATTGAATTAAATCCAGGAAAAGGTGCAAGTATATCAAGAAGTGCAGGTTCTTTTGCACAATTAATGGCAAAAGAAGGTAGATATGTAACAATAAAGCTTCCTTCAGGAGAGACAAGGATGATTTTGAATACTTGTTATGCAACTATTGGTGCAGTTTCTAATTCAGATAACCAGCTTATATCATCTGGTAAAGCTGGAAGAAAAAGATGGCTTGGTAGAAGACCAAGAACAAGACCAGTTGCTATGAACCCTGTTGATCACCCAATGGGAGGTGGAGAAGGAAAAGCATCTGGAGGTCACCCAAGATCTAAAAAAGGAATACCTGCTAAAGGTTTCAGAACTAGATCTAAGAAGAAATCATCTTCTAAGTTTATTATTGAAAGAAGAAAAAAATAAAAAGTAATGTCAAGATCACTAAAAAAAGGACCATACGTACATTTAAGCCTTCTAAAGAAGGTCAATAAAAATATTGAAGATAATAAGAAGGATGTTATTAAGACATGGTCTAGATCATCAATGATTATACCTGATTTTGTTGGACAAACTATTGCTGTTCATAATGGTAAACAATTTATTCCAGTTTACATTACTGAAAATATGGTTGGTCACAAACTTGGAGAGTTTTCTCCGACTAGATCATTTAGAGGACATACCGGTAATAAGAGATAAATAATATTGATTTAAATAAATGGGATCAAGAAAAAGAAATAGTGCAGAAAAGATTAAAGAAGCAAAGAAGGACTTAGCATTTGCAAAGCTTAACAATTGCCCTACTTCGCCTAGGAAAATGCGTCTTGTGGCTGATCAAATCAGAGGTGAAGATATATCAAGTGCATTATCAATATTAAAATTTAGCCCTAAAGAAGCTTCTCGAAGACTTGAAAAACTTTTAGTCTCTGCTATATCAAACTGGCAGTCAAAAAATGAGAATGCTAATATTGATACTGCTCAACTTTTTGTTAAAGAAATTAGAGTTGATGGTGGAAGTATGCTAAAGAGAATTAGAACAGCTCCCCAGGGTAGAGCTCACAGAATAAGAAAGAGATCTAATCATGTTACGTTAGTTCTCTCATCAAAAACAATTACTTAAATGGGACAGAAGACAAATCCGATAGGAAATAGATTAGGTATTATTAGAGGCTGGGACTCAAACTGGTGGGGTGGTAGAGATTACGGTGATAAGATAGCTGAAGATGATAAAATAAGAAAGTACATATATGCTAGACTTTCCCGAGCAAGTGTGTCAAGTATTATAATCGAGAGGACCCTTAAACTTATAATTATAACTATTACTACAGCTAGACCAGGAATTATAATTGGTAAGGCAGGATCAGAGGTTGATAAATTAAAGGAGGAGTTGAAAAAGATAACATCTAAAGATGTTCAATTAAATATTTTTGAAATTAAACGTCCTGAATTAGATGCCTTTTTGGTTGGTAATAGTATAGCTAGACAAATTGAAAATAGAATTTCTTTTAGAAGAGCTATTAAAATGGCCATTGCTGCAGCAATGAGAATGAATGCAGAAGGTATTAAAATTCAAATATCCGGTAGACTTAATGGGGCTGAAATGGCTAGATCTGAATCTTACAAAGAAGGAAGGATTCCATTATCTACTTTTAGAGCAGATATTGATTATGCGATTGTTGAAGCTCATACTACTTACGGTAGACTTGGAATAAAAGTCTGGATTATGAAGGGAGAGGTTTATGGAAAAAGAGAATTATCTCCTTTAACTGGCATGAAAAAATCATCTAATAATTCTAAAAAGAATAATAGACAAAGAGATAGAAAAAATTAAATAGAATATGTTACAACCGAAGAGGACTAAATATAGAAAGACACAAAAAGGCCGTATGAAAGGCTTGTCACAACGTGGGCATAGATTGTCTAATGGTATGTTTGGTATCAAATCCCTAGAGTCTAAATTCATTACCTCAAGACAAATTGAAGCAGCAAGGATTGCCGCTACAAGATATATGAAAAGAGAAGGACAGCTTTGGATAAAGATATTTCCAGATAAACCTATAACAAAAAAACCTCTAGAGGTAAGAATGGGTAAAGGTAAAGGTGCTCCTGAGTATTTTGTTGCTGTTGTTAAACCTGGAAGAGTTCTTTTTGAAGTCTCTGGTGTTCCAGTAGCAGTTGCCAAAGAGGCACTTAGATTAGCTGCTCAAAAGTTACCAGTAACAACAAAATTTATTATTGCAAGAGATTTTAAAGGATATTATGAAAATTAGTGAAATTAGAAATATGTCAATTGACGAGTTAAATGAGAAATTAACTGATACAGCTAAAAAGTTGTCTCAGTTAAAATTTAATAATACTGTTCAAACTATAGAAAATCCTCTTGAAATTAAAAATTTAAGAAGGCAGCTTGCAAAGCTTAAAACTATATTAAACGAAAAAAAACAAGATTAATGACAACTAGAAGTTTAAGAAAAGAAAGAATAGGTGTAGTATCATCTGATAAAATGGAAAAATCTGTTGTTGTGTCAGAGGTTAAGAAAGTTAAACACCCTGTTTATGGAAAATTTGTTTTAAAAACAAAGAAATATGTAGCTCATGATGAGAAAAATGACTGTAATGAGGGAGATACTGTAAAGATTATGGAGACAAGACCTATGAGCAAAACAAAGAAGTGGAGAATTGTAGAAATTATAGAAAGAGCAAAATAAAATGGTACAAGCAGAGTCAAGACTTAAAGTAGCGGATAACACAGGAGCTAAAGAGGTTCTAACAATAAGAGTATTGGGTGGAACTAAAAGAAGGTATGCAAGGTTAGGAGATAAAATTGTAGTAACCGTCAAAGATGCGACTCCTAATGGTACAGTAAAAAAAGGTCAAGTTTCTCTTGCTGTAGTAGTGAGAACAAAAAAAGAGGTAAGAAGAAATGACGGCTCATATATTAGATTCGATGAAAATGCCTGTGTATTACTACAACAAACTGGTGAAATGAGAGGGACAAGAGTTTTTGGTCCAGTTGCAAGAGAGTTGAGAGATAAACAGTTTATGAAAATTGTTTCATTGGCACCTGAAGTTTTATAAATAAGAAATGAATAAAATTAAAATAAAAAAAGGAGATCAAGTACTGGTAATAGCTGGTGAGAATAAGGGTTCTAAGGGTGCCGTATTAAAGGTGCTCTATAACTCGAATAAAGCATTAGTTGAAGGTGTTAATACTGTAAAAAGACACACGAAGCCAAACTCAGAAAATCCAAAAGGCGGTATAATTGAAAAACAACTACCAATTGACATATCTAATTTGTCTTTAATGACAAAAGATGGGGAGAAAACAAGAATTGGATATAAAAATGAAGATGGAAAAAAAGTACGTATATCAAAAAAATCTAAAGAAATTATTTAATTATGTCATATTCACCAAGACTTAAGGACGATTATTCTAAAAAGATTATTAAAGATCTTCAAGGAAAGCTTGAATTAAAAAATGTGATGCAAGTCCCAACTTTAGATAAAATAGTTATCTCTAGAGGAGTTGGTGCTGCTGTAAGTGATAAGAAATTAATTGACCATGCTGTCGAAGAATTAACTTTAATCTCAGGTCAAAAAGCTGTTGCTACACTTTCAAAGAAAGATGTGGCTTCTTTTAAGCTAAGAAAGGGAACACCTATTGGAGCAAAGGTTACTTTAAGAGGTGACAGAATGTATGAATTTCTAGATAGACTTATAACAATTGCTCTCCCAAGAGTTAGAGACTTCCAAGGAATTAAGTCTGATGGATTTGATGGAAGAGGTAACTATAATCTTGGAATAAAAGAACAAATCATATTTCCTGAAATCAATATTGATAAAGTAAATAAGATATCTGGTATGGACATCACATTTGTGACAAACACAAACTCTGATAAAGAGGCAAAAGCATTATTAACTGATCTAGGATTACCCTTTAAAAAATAATACTATGGCAAAAGAATCAATGAAAGCTAGGGAAAGGAAAAGACAAAGAATTGTTGCAAAATATGCTGCAAAAAGAAAGTCTTTGAAAGAAGCTAAAGACTATGTTGGTCTTCAAAAGCTCCCAAAAAATGCTTCACCAATTAGGCTTCACAATAGGTGTAAGCTAACAGGAAGACCAAAAGGTTATATTAGACAATTTGGTATTTCAAGAGTGATGTTTAGAGAAATGGCAAATAAAGGATTAATCCCAGGTGTAACTAAAGCGAGTTGGTAAATTAAAGATTATGTATACAGATACTATTGCAGATTATTTAACAAGAGTAAGAAACGCTAGCATGGCTGGTCATAAAGTTGTAGATGTTCCAGCATCTAATATTAAAAAGGATATTACAAAGATTCTTTTTGATCAAGGCTATATCTTAAGTTATAAATTTGAAGACACTGATAATAAGCAGGGCAATATAAAAATAGCTCTTAAGTATGATTCAGTTTCAAAACAACCTGTTATTAAAGAAATTCAAAGAATAAGTAAACCTGGTTTGAGAAAATATTCAAATTCCCAAGATTTTCCAAGAATTTTAAATGGCTTAGGTATTTCCATAGTTTCAACTTCTAAAGGTGTAATGACTGGAAAGCAAGCTGCTAGTCAGAATATAGGTGGTGAATTAATTTGTTATGTTTTTTAAATTAATATTATGTCAAGAATAGGTAACAATCCGATAAGTATCCCAGAAGGAGTTTCTGTTGAAGTTAATGGTAGTATTATTACTGTTAAAGGTCAAAAAGGTGAAATGAATCAAACTTTTGATGGCGTTAGCTTTGATGTATCAAGCGATACTATAATTGTTAAAAGAAATTCGGAATCGAAAGATCACAAATCAAAACATGGACTTTACAGATCCCTTGTATCTAATATGGTTACTGGAGTATCCGAGGGGTTCACGCTAGAATTAGAATTAGTAGGTGTTGGTTATAGAGCTACTTCATCCGGTCAAAAGCTAGACCTTGCCTTAGGTTATTCACATACTATTGTAATGAACATAGCACCTGAAGTAAAAGTTGAATGTGTCAATGAAAAAGGTTCTAACCCTATAATTAAGCTTAGCTCTTCTGACAAACAACTTGTCGGTCATGTTGCAGCTAAGATCAGATCTTTTAGGAGACCAGAACCATATAAAGGAAAAGGAATAAAATTTGTTGGTGAACAAATAAGAAGAAAAGCAGGTAAATCAGCATAATATGAAAAATACTAAGACTTTTAGAAGGAATAGGATTAAACAAAGAATAAAGAAAGTTATCTCTGGTACTCCTGAGTACCCTAGGTTATCTGTCTTTAGAAGTAATAAAGAGATTTACTGTCAAGTAATTGATGATGTAAATGGAAAAACTCTTGTTCAGACATCTTCGAGAGATAAAGCAATTTCTGATCTTAAATTAAAGAGTAATATTGAAATTTCTTTTAACGTAGGAAAATCTGTTGCTGAGCAAGCTGTAAAAAAAGGTATTGATAAGATCAAATTTGATAGAGGTGGATACCTTTATCACGGAAGAGTTAAATCACTTGCTGAAGGAGCAAGAGAAGGTGGACTTAAATTTTAAATATGTATAAGAATTATAAAAATATTGAACTTGTAAAGCCTGCTGGTTTAGATTTAAAAGATAAGCTTGTTGGTATCCAAAGAGTGACTAAGGTTACGAAGGGTGGTAGAGCTTTTGGTTTTTCTGCTATTGTTGTAGTAGGTGACGAAAATGGTGTTGTTGGTCATGGTCTTGGTAAGGCTAAAGAAGTTACAACTGCAATTTCAAAAGCTGTTGAAGATGCTAAGAAAAACTTAGTAAGAATCCCAATCGAGAATGGCACTTTACCTCATGAACAAAAAGGAAAGTTTGGTGGATCTAGAGTTTTCATAAAACCTGCGACTCCTGGTACAGGTGTAATTGCTGGTGGTGCAGTAAGGACTGTATTGGAAGCAGTTGGTGTGCAAAATGTACTTTCTAAATCTCAAGGGTCATCTAACCCTCATAATGTTGTTAAGGCTACATTCGATGCACTTCTTAACTTAAGAAGTCCATTAATGATTTCTAAACAAAGAGGCATTTCTCTTGATAAAGTTTTTAAAGGATGAGTAAAAAAGTAAGAATTAAACAAGTAAGAAGTACAATCAAGAGGCTAGAGTCTCAAAAGAGAACTCTTAAGGCTCTTGGCTTAAGAAAAATTGGAATGGAAGTTGAGCATGAGTTAACATCTTCAATCTCTGGTATGATTGATAAAGTAAGACATCTTGTTGAAGTAAATTCTGTAAAATAATAATTATGAGTTTAAATAATTTAAAACCTGCAAAAGGATCAAATAAGACAAGTGGTAAAAGACTAGGAAGGGGACAAGGTTCTGGAAAGGGTGGTACATCTACTAAAGGACATAAAGGAGCTCAGTCTAGATCTGGTTATTCTAGAAAAATTGGTTTTGAGGGTGGTCAAATGCCTCTTCAAAGAAGAATCCCAAAGTTTGGTTTTAAAAATATCAACAGGGTCGAGTATAACACTATAAATGTTGATGACATTCAATATCTCGTTGATAATAAAAAGATAAAAAAGGACCTCACATTAGATAAAATGATTGAATTAAGAATGGCAAAGAAAGGAGACCTTGTTAAAGTATTAGGTAGAGGTAAGCTAGATGTTCCAGTAAATATAACTGCACACAAGTTTTCTGCTTCAGCCGAGAAGATTATTGAAAAGGCTGGAGGAAAGGTTAATAAAATATAATGAATAAATTAATAGACGTAATAAAGAGTATCTACAAGATAAAAGAGTTAAGGGAGAGAATCCTTTTTACTCTTATGCTCTTATTGGTCTATAGGCTTGGTGCACAAGTTGTGCTTCCTGGAGTTGATTCTTTAGCGCTTTCAGACCTTTCTTCAAGATCTGATGGAGGAGGCTTATTAGGGATATTAAATGCATTTACAGGTGGAGCTTTCGCAAATGCCTCAATATTTGCTCTTGGAATTATGCCTTACATTTCAGCATCAATTGTTGTTCAGTTGATGGGTGTCGCTCTTCCTTATCTTCAAAAACTTCAGAAAGAAGGTGAAAGTGGTAGAAAGAAAATTACTCAAATTACAAGATGGTTAACAATATTTATATGTGTAGTTCAAGCTCCTGCATATTTATATGGACTAAGTGCTTTAGGAGTTCCTGACAGTGCTTTTATCTTTGGAAGAACCCCAATGTTTATATTTACATCAATTATAATTCTTGTAACTGGATGTATTTTTGCAATGTGGTTAGGAGAAAAAATAACAGACAGAGGAATTGGTAATGGGATATCACTCCTTATTACTGTTGGTATTGTTGCTACTCTTCCTCTATCATTTACTCAAAATTTAATTTCAAGAATATCTGAAAGTAATGGTGGATTAATAATGGTGGTTATTGAATTGGCTGTCTGGTTAGTAATTATTCTTCTAAGTATTCTATTAGTTATGGCAGTAAGACAGATTCCAGTTCAGTATGCAAGAAGAAACTCTGTTCCAGGGACTCAATCATCAGGAATGGCAAAGAGACAATACATTCCACTTAAATTAAATGCATCTGGTGTTATGCCTATAATATTTGCTCAAGCATTAATGTTTGCCCCAGCTACAATTGGAAGTGTCTTTGGTACTTCTTCGGTTGGGCAATGGTTACAAGCAAGTTTTTCAGATATATTTGGGCTTTGGTATAATATTTTGTTTGGACTTTTAGTTGTTATTTTCACATTCTTTTATACAGCTATAACAGTCCCTACAAATAAGATGTCTGATGATTTAAAAAGAAGTGGAGGATTTGTTCCTGGTATTAGACCCGGAAATGAGACTTCAGAATATTTGGATTCAGTAATGTCACATATAACATTTCCAGGATCACTATATCTGGCAGTAATTGCAGTTTTTCCTGCAATTGTTGTTCAGCTTATTGGAATGCAGCAAGGATGGGCTCTATTTTTTGGTGGAACATCACTTTTAATTATGGTTGGTGTTGCTATTGATACAATACAGCAGGTTAATGCATATCTATTAAATAATCACTATGATGGGCTTATGAAATCTGGTTCAATGAGGAGTAAACCAACAATATAATGGCTAAACAAAAATCAATAGAGCAAGAAGGTAAAATAATTGAGGCACTCTCTAATGCTATGTTTAGAGTTGAATTGGAAAATGGTCATGTTGTTACTGCTCATATATCAGGTAAAATGAGATTACATTATATTAAACTTTTACCTGGAGATAAAGTAAAACTTGAAATGAGTCCATATGACTTGACAAAGGCAAGAATAACATTTAGAATGTAAATAAAATTATAATGAAAGTAAGAGCATCAATAAAAAAGAGAAGTAGTGAATGTAAAATCGTAAGAAGGAAAGGTCGATTATACGTTATCAATAAAAAAAATCCAAGATTTAAACAAAGACAAGGTTAATTATGGCAAGAATTTCAGGAATTGATATACCAAAGGACAAAAGAGGAGCTATAGCTCTTACTTATATTTACGGTATTGGTAAAAGTCTAGCAATGACAATATTAGAAAACGCAAAAGTTGACTATAATAAAAAAGTTTCAGATTGGGATGATAAAGACATAGCTAGTATAAGAGAAGTTGTAGGAAATCTGACAATAGAAGGTGAATTGAGATCAGAAACTCAATTAAATATTAAAAGGTTAATGGATATTGGAAGTTATAGAGGTATTAGACATAGAACAGGCCTTCCATTAAGAGGTCAAAGAACAAAAAATAACTCTAGGACTAGAAAAGGTAAAAGAAAAACTGTAGCTAACAAGAAAAAAGCGACTAAGTAATTATGGCAAAATCTACAAATAAAAAGAGAAAAGTAATTGTTGAATCAAATGGTGAAGCTCACATAAATGCTTCATTTAACAACATAATAATATCAATTACAAATTTAAAGGGAGAAGTAATCTCATGGTCATCTGCAGGTAAAATGGGATTTAGAGGTTCAAAAAAGAATACTCCTTTCGCCGCTCAAACTGCTGCTGAAGACTGTGCAAAAATAGCTTTTGATGCTGGTTTAAGAAGAATTAAAGTCCTTGTGAAAGGACCAGGAAATGGTAGAGAATCCGCTATAAGAACACTTCATAATAATGGGCTTGAAGTTTCAGAAATTGTTGACGTTACTCCAGTTCCTCACAATGGTTGTAGACCACCTAAAAGAAGAAGAGTTTAATTAATTATAATATAAATGGCAAGATATACAGGACCAAAAACAAAAATTTCAAGAAAATTCGGTGAACCATTATTTGGAGAAGACCGAACTCTCGAGAAGAAAAATTACCCTCCAGGTCAACATGGTAATAGCAAAAGAAGGGCAAAAAAGTCTGAATATGCTATTCAATTGATGGAGAAACAAAAGGCAAAATATACTTATGGAATACTAGAAAAACAATTTAAAAATATATATGATAAGGCTAATAGAGGTAAAGGTATTACTGGTGAGTTGCTTCTTCAGCTTTGTGAATCTAGACTTGATAATGTAGTTTATAGAATGGGTATTTCAAAAACAAGAGATGGTGCTAGACAGCTTGTATCTCATAAACATGTAACAGTCAATGGATCTATTGTTAATATACCATCATATACACTTAGACCAGGTGATATAGTATCAGTTAGAGAAAAATCTAAATCTTTAAAAGCGATTGAGAGTTCTCTTATTGAAAATAACTCTGAATACGAATGGATTAAGTTTAACAGAGAAAGATTAGAAGGTGAGTTTGTTTCAATCCCTGAAAGAGAACAAATTCCAGAAAATATTAAAGAACAATTAATAGTTGAATTATACTCAAAATAAAAAATATGGCAATTTTAAATTTTCAGAAACCAGATAAAGTAATCATGATTGATTCTACGGAATCTCATGGTAAATTTGAATTTAGACCCTTAGAACCAGGATATGGTTTAACGATAGGAAACGCTCTTAGAAGAGTTTTACTTTCTTCACTTGAGGGCTATGCTTTTACATCAGTAAAAATTGATGGTGTTGATCATGAGTTCTCCACTATTGAGGGTGTTGTTGAAGATGTAACTGAAATTATACTTAACATTAAACAAATTAGGCTTAAAAGGCAGATTGACGATGTCGAAAATGAAAAAATTAATGTTATAGTTGGTAATCAAAAGGTTTTAAAGGCATCTGATCTTCAGAAGTTTATCTCAGGTTTTCAAATTTTAAATCCAGATCTAGTAATCTGTAGTTTAGAAAAAGATGTAAAGCTTTCGATTGAACTAAATATTGAAAAAGGAAGAGGTTATGTTCCAGCAGAAGAGAACAAAAAACAAAGTGAATCTGTAGGTGTAATTGCAATTGACTCAATTTACACTCCTATTAAAAATGTAAAATATGAAATAGAAAATTACAGGGTCGAGCAAAAGACTGATTATGAGAAACTTGTTTTTGAAATAGTAACTGACGGATCAATTCACCCAAAAGATGCTCTAACAGAAGCAGCAAAAATATTAATTCATCATTTCATGTTATTCTCAGACGAGCTGATAACATTAGAGGCTGATGAAATTGCTCAATCTGAAACATATGATGAAGAATCTCTACATATGAGGCAACTACTGAAAACTAAATTAATTGATATGGATTTATCAGTTAGAGCCTTAAACTGTCTTAAAGCTGCTGAGGTTGACACACTTGGTGATCTTGTTTCATTTAATAAGAATGATTTAATGAAATTTAGAAACTTTGGAAGAAAATCACTTACAGAATTAGAAGAGTTAGTTATTCTTAAAGGTCTTTCATTTGGAATGGATCTTTCAAAATATAAGTTAGATAAAGATTAAATTTTAAGTAATGAGACACGGTAAGAAAATTATAAAATTAGGTAGAAAATCTGCTCACAGAAAGGCAATGTTAGCCAACATGGCTGTTTCTTTATTTGAGCATAAAAGAATTACTACTACCTCAACTAAAGCAAAAGCTCTAAAAATATTTGTTGAGCCACTAATTACCAAGTCTAAGAATGATAGTGTTCATAACAGGCGACTTTGTTTTAGCAAACTAAGAAACAAACTTGGTGTTCAAATTCTATTCGATGAGATATCTAAGAAAGTTGCTGATAGACCTGGTGGATATACTAGGATTATTAAATTAGGTAATAGAATGGGTGATAATGCATCAATGGCAATGATTGAACTGGTTGACTTTAATACTATTTATAATAATGTTTCTGCTAAAGAAACTGAAGCTCCTGTCCCGGAATCAACATCTGAATAATACCTTATAAAAAGTAATTAACAAAAGGATATATGTTTTTTCATATATCCTTTTTTTGTTTAATTTTATACCCCGAAATGTCCAACCAAAAAAGAAAAAAAGCTCTCGTACTATTAGCTGATGGTACGATTTTTTATGGTCGTTCTACTGGTATTGACGGTACTTCTTATGGCGAAATCTGCTTTAATACAGGGGTAACAGGTTATCAAGAAATATTTACTGATCCTTCTTATTTTGGCCAGATTATGGTTACAACAACCTCTCATATTGGTAACTATGGAATAAAAATGTCTGAGTCCCAATCAGAGGAAATATATATTAGTGGTTTAATCTGTAAATCATTCAGCTCAGTTAATTCAAGAACAAATTCTAAATCAATAAAAGAATGGTTTAAATCAAAGAACTTGGTTACAATATGTGATGTTGATACAAGAGCATTAGTCAGATATATTAGGGATAATGGAGCTATGAATGCTGCAATCACAACTGAGACTGATAAAATTGACACTATCAAAAAAAATCTTGATAAATTTCCAACTATGGATGGTCTAGAACTTGCCTCTAAGGTCTCTACAAAAAAACCTTACGAATATGGAGACACTAATTCTAAAGTTAGATTAGCAGTGATAGATCTTGGAATTAAAAAAAATATTCTTGAAAATTTTTCAAGAAGAGGATTGTTTATAAAAGTATTCCCTTATAATACTGATATCAATGAGATGTTAAAGTTTAAGCCTAACGGATTTTTTCTATCAAATGGCCCTGGTGATCCAAAACCACTTAAAGGGGTAATAGATACTACAAAGAAAATACTTGAAAAAAATTATCCCCTTTTTGGTATATGCCTTGGCCATCAAGTAATTGCTCTCGCAAATGGAATCAATACATATAAAATGTTTAATGGGCACAGAGGGATTAATCATCCTGTTCTAAATTTAAATACCGGTAAAGGTGAGATTACATCTCAAAATCATGGTTTTGCAGTTGACTATGATACTGCCGTTTCTAGTAAATCTGTGAAAATATCACATAAACATCTCAATGATCAGACAGTAGCAGGTCTTGAAATTAAAGGAAAGGATTGCTTTTCAGTTCAGTATCATCCGGAAGCAGGACCAGGTCCTAATGATGGAAACTATCTATTTGATCAATTTCTTTCAAAACTCAATCAATAATGACAAAGATAAAGACTATTGTAGCAAGACAAATATTTGATTCAAGAGGTAACCCTACAGTTGAGGCTGATGTAATTACTTCTAACGGAGTCATTGGAAGAGCTGCGGTCCCTTCTGGGGCATCAACTGGTGAACACGAGGCTGTTGAGTTAAGAGACAATACTAAAGATTTTATGGGTAAATCAGTATATGAAGCAGTTAAGAATGTGAATGAGTTAATTTTAAAAAAATTAGAAAACTTATCTGTTTTTGACCAAGAATTAATTGATTCAAAGATGATAGAACTTGATAATACTCCTAATAAATCAAAATTAGGGGCTAATGCAATACTTTCTGTTTCATTGGCGGTTGCAAAAGCAGCAGCATTAGAAAAAAAAATATCTCTTTTTAAGTACCTAGGAGATGACAATTCAAATATACTACCTGTGCCATTAATGAATATTATTAATGGAGGTAGTCACTCTGATTCACCTATATCTTTTCAAGAGTTTATGATTGTACCAGTTGGAGCAACTAGTTTTAGTCACGCTCTCCAAATTGGTAATGAAGTTTTTCATAATCTAAAAACAATTCTAAAGTCCAGAGGTCTATCAACTGCAGTTGGTGATGAAGGAGGATTTGCTCCTAATTTAAAGGGTACAGAAGATGCCATTAATACAATTATTCAAGCTGTTGAAAAAGCTGGATATAAAATGACCGATGATGTAATGTTAGCTCTTGATTGTGCTTCCTCAGAGTTCTACAATAATGGATGTTATGATTATTCAATATTTGAAAGTGGTAATAGTTCAAAATTAACATCTGAAGAACAGGTCAATCTATTAGTTGATCTTTGTGAAAAATATCCTATCATATCTATAGAGGATGGAATGGATGAAAATGATTGGGACGGATGGAAACTTTTAACAGAAAAAATTGGAGATAAGGTTCAACTAGTAGGTGATGATTTGTTTGTTACAGACAATTCAAGATTATCAAAGGGAATTAATCAAAAAATTGGAAATTCAATTTTAATTAAATTTAATCAAGTTGGATCTTTGACAGAGACAATTTCATGTATAAATCTAGCATCTGAAAATAATTTTACTTCAGTAATATCTCATAGGTCTGGTGAAACAGAAGACTCAACAATTGCAGATCTTTGTGTAGCTTTTAATACTGGTCAAATAAAAACTGGTTCTATGTCAAGAAGTGATAGAATGTCCAAATACAATCAATTGATTAGAATAGAAGAAGAGTTAGGTGACTCTGCAAAATTTCTTGGAAAAAAAGCTTTTAATTTAAACTTCTAACAATTTAAATTTTATTTAATTTTTTTCTTAACTGTAGGTAAATTAAATTTGTAAAAACACCTATAGATGGATAAGTCTGCAAAAATTGAATATAAAGGTAAAACATATACATTTCCTATAATTACTGGTTCGGAGAATGAAGAGGCCATTGATATTAAAAATCTTAGGTCTGAAGCAGGACTTATTACCTATGACCCAGGTTATAAAAACACTGGTCATTGTATAAGTGACATTACATATTTAGATGGAGAAAATGGTGTGTTGAGATATAGAGGCTATTCAGTTGAAGAATTATGTCAAAAAAAATCATTTCTAGAAGTTGCATATTTATTGATCTTTGGTGATTTGCCATCTAAATCTCAACTTGATGATTTTCAAAAAGATATTAGAGAAGAAGCTCTAGTAGATGAGGATTTAAAACAGATTTTTAAAAGTTTTCCTAAGTCTGCTCACCCTATGGGTGTACTTTCATCTTTAACATCAGCCTTGATTGCATTTAATCCCCAGAATGAGACTAAAATATCAATGAAAGATAAAGAGGGAATTACTGCTGATGATAAAATGTATATGTCTACCACTCGTCTTTTAGCTAAATTTCCAATAATGTCATCTTGGACTTTAAGAAAGATAAAAGGACTCCCTCTTAATTATAGCAATAATAATGTCTCTTATACAGAGAATATTGCATACATGATGTTTGCAAAACCAAATCAAGAATATGTTCAGAATGACATAATTGTAAATGCTTTAAATACACTATTAATACTTCATGCAGATCACGAGCAAAATTGTTCTACTTCAACAGTCAGAATAGTTGGATCATCTTATGCTGGAATGTACGCTTCTATTTCAGCGGGAATATCTGCGCTATGGGGAAGGCTTCATGGTGGTGCAAATCAAGCAGTGATTGAGATGTTAGAGCTTATAAAAAATGATAATTCAGACATAGATAAATATCTAAATAAAGCAAAGGATAAATCCGATCCTTTCAGATTGATGGGCTTTGGACACAGAGTGTATAAGAATTTTGATCCACGTGCAAAAATTATAAAAAAAGCTGCAGATCAGGTTTTAAATGATCTTGGTATAGACGATCCTATTCTTGATATTGCTAAGACAATTGAAGACAAGGCCTTAAATGATGAATACTTTATACAAAAAAAATTATATCCAAATGTTGATTTTTACTCAGGGATTATATACAGAGCACTTGGAATTCCTACTGATATGTTTACTGTAATGTTTGCTTTAGGTAGAATACCTGGTTGGATTGCTCAGTGGAAAGAGATGAGAGACTCAAATAATCCAATTGGTAGACCACGACAAATTTATAACGGGCCTAATCATAGGACAATTTCATAAATAATAAATGGAAATCAAATCTGAGATTTCAAATCTAGCATCTAACTTTTTAAATAAAAATTTTAGTATAAAAGCTGATTATATTGAAATCCAAAATACTAGAAAAGACTTTGAGGGTGATATTACTATTGTTTTATTTCCTTATTTAAAAAATATTAATAAAGATAAGAGTGAATTTGGAAATGAATTTGGAGACTTTATTACTAAAAATTCTATTAATATATCAAAGTTTAATATTGCTGGTGGTTTTCTAAACCTTACTATTTCTGATAATTATTACCTTAATTTTATTAATTCTATAAGAGATAATCTTTCTTTTGGTAAAGCTGAGTCTTCAGATGAAACTTATATAGTTGAATTTTCATCTCCAAATACAAATAAGCCACTTCATTTAGGTCATATTAGAAATAATTTATTAGGATACTCGATTTCTAAAATTTTAGAGGCAAATGGAAAAAAAGTGCAAAAAGTTCAAATTATAAATGATCGTGGAATTCATATATGTAAATCAATGATTGCTTGGAAACAATTTGCAAATGGGTCAACTCCAGATTCTAAGAATATTAAGGGTGATAAATTTGTAGGTGATTATTATATAATGTTTGATAAAGTCCATAAAGAGCAGATGAAAGAGTTAATTGACTCTGGGATGGATAAAGATTTAGCATCTGAAAATACAGAAATAATGAAATCTGCTAAAGAAGAATTAACAAAGTGGGAAAATAATGATACAGAGACAAGAAAAATTTGGAAGATGATGAATGATTGGGTCTATGATGGCTTTGATATTACATATAAACTTCTTGGAGTTTCATTTGACAAGAATTATTATGAAAGTGAGACTTATCTTCTGGGTAAAAATATAATGTTAGATGGACTTAATAAAAATGTATTATACAAAAGAGAAGATTCATCTGTTTGGATAAATCTTGATGATGAAGGTCTAGATGAAAAACTTTTACTAAGATCAGATGGGACATCTGTGTATATGACTCAAGATCTTGGTACTGCAGTTCAAAGGATTGCTGATAATTCAAATGTTAAGGGTATGATTTATACTGTTGGGAACGAACAAGATTATCACTTTAAAGTATTATTCAAAATTTTAAAGAGACTAGGTTATGATTGGGCTGATAATTTATACCATTTAAGTTATGGAATGGTGGACTTACCCTCAGGTAAAATGAAGAGTAGGGAAGGAACTGTTGTTGATGCAGATGATTTAATTTATGATTTAATAAATACTGTTAAAAAGACTACAGAGAGTCTAGAAAAGTACCAGTCATCAAATGATGTATTAAATTATGATGAATACAGAAAGATTGCATTAGGTGCGCTTAAATATTATATACTTAAAGTTGATCCAAAAAAAAATATTTTATTTAATCCTGAAGAGTCAATTGATTTAACTGGTAATACTGGTCCTTTCGTACAATATGCATACGTAAGAATCCAATCAATTCTTAAAAAAGTTAATAAGCATCTTGATGTTAATATGGACTATACGCTAAATGAAAAAGAGAAAGAGGTTATTAAAACTATCCATGAGTATCCTTCAATAATTAATAATTCATATAAAGAGCTTTCGCCAGCTTTAATAGCAAATTATTTATATGATTTAGTTAAGAGCTATAACTCTCTTTATCAAAATCATCATATTCTAAACTCGGAGAGTTCAGATTCAACATCAATTAGATTAATTATATCGATCAAGACTAGTCATGTCATTGAATCTTGTTGTGATCTACTAGGGATTGAACTGCCAAATAAAATGTAAAAAAAAAGTCACCCGAAGGTGACTTTTTAAATTATCTGAGTGTAAATTACTTAGATACTGCAAGGTTATACACAACAAGACCGAAACCGATTTTGTTAATTGCATCACCAACGTTATAGATAAGATCCATTTGACCAGCAAGGCCACTAAAGATACCACTATACCAACCGTCAGTTCCTGCCATATATCCAATTGGATAAATAGCCCAACCTATAAGTACGAATTTACATAGCATTTTATGTGCACTCTCAACGTTACCTCCTGCTGATTTAGCAAGCTTAGAAGCTCCACCAAACCAAATTTCAGCAACTATAGCAAAATACGCTATACCAGAAACTAGACCCCATAATTGAGCGTCTAATGGTCCTACACCTGCTTCACCGAAGTATCCAGTTACAAGCATTAGTGTTGAAAGACCGATTAACTTCCACAACAGGCCTTTTGTAGCACCTGATGGCTTTAAAATAAGATAAAACTCTACACACATAAGTGGTACAGTTAAGATCCAATCTACATACCTATAAGCAGTAGTTATATCACCTTCCATAGCAGCATTTCTCATATAGTAATAGTGAAGAGCTGCAATACCAGTAATTAAAGCTGATACAAGCATAGAAGTTTTCCACTTATCTGCAACTAAATTCATAGCTGAGAAAAAGAACATTGTAGATGCTAACATAGCAGCAAATCCAATCCAAAAAGTGAAATCAACTAAGCTTAAATCAGTAGCTAAAACTGGTAAAATACTTAATAAATTTTCCATAATTAAATTAATTATTGTTTATAGAAAAGTAAATTAAATAAAATAATGGAGTTAAAAAAGATTATTTCAAAAAAAATCATATCTTTTTTTGCGAATATTTTAATGATATATGGTTAAAATTATCAAATCAAGAATAGTAGTTTTTGCTATTTCTATTGCACTAAGTTATTTGTTACCAGTTATTTATCAAGATATATTGGGTTTTATATTAATTCTTTCAATAGGAGTAATTCATGGGGCAAATGACCTGTTAATAATTAAAAAATATACTAGAAAAAATAGCCTAAAAAGCCAGATTTCTTACTTTTTATACTATTTGGGACTAGTTTTTCTTGGATTTATATTTTTTTACCTTTTTCCCTCAATTGCTTTATTATCATTTGTATTGGTCTCAATTTATCATTTTGGAGAGCAACATTGGGAGGTAAACACGTCAAACGCTGACTTCATAAATATAAAAAGGATATACCCAATTATTTTACATGGTTTAGTATTCTTTGTTATAGTATTTATGAATAACATAGATATTGTAAACGATGTGTTGCTTAGTTTTAATACCATATCTCTAGATTATACTTATTTAAGAATTTTATTTATTGTATTGTTTTTAATCTATATGTCCTTATTGCTCTTATCTAAGTCAATCAGAGGCTATTTTGTAGATGAATTTATTTTCTTTATTTTATTATTTCTGCTAACACTAAATTCTAGCCTAATCTTTGGTTTTTCTATCTACTTCATCTTCTTTCATAGTGTTTTATCTATTAAAGATCAAGTCAAATATATCTATGGTGATGATAATTCACAATACATTAAAAAGTACTTAATTAGTGCATTACCTTATTTTATTCTGGCTCTTTTGTTTTTAATTGGATCCTATCTGTTTATTGACTTTGAATCTTTAGACATTTTGCCAATTATGTTTACTTTTCTTGCAGCTATTACTTTCCCCCATGTTATTGTGATTGAAAAAATGTATAGTAGTATGAAATAGTTTTCACTATTCAATATGTATATTTGAAAAAAATTATTCTATGAAATTAATTGATGGAAAAAATATATCGGGAAAAGTATTAGATGAAATTAAATCATCTGTAGATGAAAGATTAAAGAATAATTTAAAGGTCCCTCACCTAGCAGCAATTTTGGTTGGAGATGATGGTGCAAGTAAAACATATGTTAATAGTAAGATTAAAGCATGTGAAAGAGTAGGTTTTAAATCGTCGCTTTTTAAGTTTGATGATTTGATTAGTGAGAGTGAGCTTATATCTCAAATTCAAGATATTAACGAGAATGTTGATATTGACGGGTTTATTGTTCAATTACCATTACCTAAACATATAAATCAAGAAAAGATTTTAAATAAGGTAAGCCCAGATAAGGATGTTGATGGTTTTCACCCAAACAATTATGGTAAAATGACGCTGGGTATAGATACTTTTTTACCTGCTACACCAGCTGGTATTATTGAGCTGATTGAAAGATCTGAAATACAAACTGAGGGTAAAAAATGTCTAGTTATTGGAAGAAGTCAAATAGTAGGTAGACCTATTAGTATTCTTCTTAGTCAAAATAAAAGTTTTGGAAATTCAACAGTCACTGTTGCACATAGTAGATCAAAAGATCTTAAAAAATTATGTCTTGAATCTGATATAATAATTTCTGCTATTGGTATACCTGAATTTATAAAAGGAGACATGATAAAAGAAGGCTCATCAATTATAGATGTTGGAATAACTAGAGTAAAAGATATTTCATCACCGAAAGGATATAGAATCACTGGTGATGTAGATTTTAAGAGTGTATCCTCAAAGGTTGGTTATATTACTCCTGTTCCTGGAGGTGTTGGGCCAATGACTATTTCAATGCTTTTAAAAAATACATTAAAGGCTTGTGAAATCTCTGATTAGTTATTCAATCTTATTCATTAGACTATAAATTTTTAAAATCAATAGGCCAAAAAGCATACTAGATACTATTAATAATAAATTTGTTAGGCCAGTTGATGAGAAAGATAGCCTAATAAGTATTGTACATATAATAAAGCCAGTATTCCTCATAATTTGACTATATCTTTCTGTATACAAGAAAGATAGTAGAAGTATAAATACATCTGCAATAATTAAGATTGAAAAGAAAGTAGTGTAGAATACCTCATTCACATAATAAAATGAGCTTGCAAAATTTGAACTAATACCAACGGTATACCAGGTGTATATTCCTATAAAAAAAAGAACTAGCATAACTGGAATAAGTAATACACTTATTATTTTTTTTGAATCTATAAATCTGTTAATATTTTTAACCCCTTTTTTATTTTCAATATTTGATTTTACATAATTGAAAAGGTAAATCAAGAAAAATAATATTAGTATACAAATTAAATCATAGGTAATTTGAAGATTATCAACATTATTAAACCAATCATTTGATTCTAAATCTAACTTAGGTATATCATAAAAAATCCTTCTTATGATAATAAGTGAAATAATCTCGAATTGTTTTAAAATAGATGTAGTAAAAGACCTTGGCAAGAAGAAGATTAATAAGAAAATCTCGTAATATAAAATTATTGAAAATGGTGTGTAAATTGCAGAAACAGGGTTAGTAAGTAATAAACTTTCATTACCAATTTCAATGATTGAATAATTATTTAGTAGTACAAGTGATAAATGAAAAATAAATCCAATAGTAGCTGACCAAATTGTAAAAGTTTCAATCTTTTTTCTATTTTCCTCAGAAAAGATACCATCAAAAATTTTAGATCCGATTTTAAGCATACCTATATTTTGGTTGAGAATAACATATCCATATCCTTAAATGATTTGAATTCAAGAGCATTTCCTGAATTATCATAAAAAAACATTGTCTTTTGTTCACCTGGTAGCCCCTCAAATCTGATATATGGTTCTATTACAAAATGGATATTATTTGTACTTAACATATTTGCAAACTTATCAAAGTCATCCCATGGAATAACAACTCCAAAATGGGGAATTGGAACAGATTTTCCATCAACCTCATTGTGATGAGCTTTTCCTTTATGATTTGGATCAACATGAATAACTAGTTGATGTCCAAAAAAATCATAGTCTGCCCACTCTTCAGATTCTCTACCTCGTTTACACCCTAATACATTTTCATAAAAATCTTTGGATTCAGATAAATTTTGTACGGGAATAGCAAGATGAAATGGGGATAATTTTGTCATAATTATTTCAATATAATAAATATTTCTTTCTAATTTTTTTAAACTTTTCAAGACCATCATTCCAAGACTCTCTAATTTCAGATTCACTCAGGCCATTGATAATTTGTTCTTTTAAATTTGAAGTTCCAGATAATTTATTAAAATCACTTCTAAAAAAATTATTTTTATCACTAATCTGATCATAAGATTTAATTAACCATTTGAGTTCAATCATTTTACTGGTTTCATATTCCCTTAGATCTTCACCAAAAGATAATTTTCCGTTTAATTTTGGAAATTGACTTCCAAAGTTTGGTAAAGGAGTAAAGCTAAAACCACTTTTAAAGTCAGGATGGCCATAAATTTGAAATTGAATTTTAGTTCCTCTACCAACACTTACTTCTGTCTTTTCAAGAAAAGCTAAACTAGGATAAAGATATATTGACTGAAGATTAGGTAGGTTTGGAGAAGGTCTTACAGGAGGTTCATATCTCATATTGTGAGTATAATTTTCTATCTTAATTACCTCTAAGTCAGCTTTCATTTTTTCACCTAACCATCCTTCTTCATTTATCATTTTCCCATATTCACCTATTGTCATTCCGTAAACTATAGGTACTGGATGTAATCCAATAAAACTTGAGTTCTCTTTTTCCAAAACTGGTCCGTCAATGTAAAATGAATTTGGATTGGGTCTATCTAAAATTATTATTTTTTTGTTTGTTCTAGAAGTAGCTTCCATTGCATAGTGAAGAGTCGATAAATAAGTGTAAAATCTTACTCCAACATCTTGAATATCAAAAATTATTATATCGATCCCTTGTAAATCATCATCACTAATTTTTCTTTTCTTTCCATATAAAGAAATTACCTCAATAGATTTATATAACCCATCTTCAATCTTTTCTCCATCATCTTTATCTCCTAAAAAACCATGTTCAGGACTAAATATTTTTTCTATTTCAATATCTCTTTTTAAAAGGGTATCTATTAGGTGGACTGACAGCTCCCCATTTCTGATAATGCTTGTGTTATTGGCAATTACTGCTACTTTTTTATTAATTAGTTTGTTGATATAAATATTTAGCCTCTCTGAACCAGGAATAATTTCTTGAGACTGTAATGAAGGAATCATTAGAGAAACCAGAATAAATAAAAGTGTATTTTTGATTAAAATATCTAGCTTGAACTTGCCTTTTTTCATATATAAAAAGTTAAACTCTAATAATGATAAAAGTAATATATCATCACGGATTATAAAAATTGCAATAATTTCTGTTTTCCTAGGAGTATTTATTTCTTTATGTTCAATATCAATTGGAAAAGGTCTTCAAACCTCAATAAAAGACAAACTTTATAGTTTAAATCCTGACTTAGTTGTATCAACTTACGAGAATAACCTTAGAGGTGTTGCATCAGAGAAAATAAATAATATTGAAGAAGTTGATCTTCAAATAAGGGGACTCTTTCCAGATTTAAATATTGAATATATAATTGAAAAGCCTACATTAATTTCAAATAATAATTCCTTTGAATCAATGATATTTAAAGGGGTAAGTGAAGAATACGATATTCAAAAACTAAATAAGTTTATTAATAACTCAATTATATCAGATAAGTTATCTAGCAATGAAATAATGATTTCAAAACTTACTGCAGATAAATTTGCTATTGAGGAAGGGGAAGATATAACTCTTTATTTTCAGATTAGCAATAAACAAAGGATTCCCAATGTAAGATCATATTCTGTAAAATATATTTTTGATACCGATTTTCCGGACTTTGATAATAATTATATTATTGGAAATGCCAAGTCTCTTCAAAGCATTTTCAAGTGGGGATTCAATGATTATTCAATAATTGAAATATCTTCTAGAAATAATTCTAAAATTATAGAGATTGAGAGTTCAATCTCAGAATTAGAATCAATAGAGCGTAATAACCTCTCAGTTAAATCAATAGAATCTAAATATGAAAATATATTTAGTTGGATTTCAATTTTTGATTTCAATATTTTAGTAATAACCATTTTAATGGTAGCTGTTGCTATCATAAGTGTAATTATCTCAATTTTTACATTGATATTTGAGAGAGTTAAAATGATTGGAATAATGACCTCACTTGGGGCTAATGAGTCATCCTTAAGTAAAATTTTTATTTATCAAGGAGTTAATATTATTTTAAAAGGAATGATACCAGCTAATATAACCTTCTTAATTACAGCAATAATTCAAAATAAACTTAAGGTAATTAAGCTAAACCCTGACGATTATTATATTGATTCAATTCCTTTTGTTATAGATCCCACATATATAGTTTCATTAAATTTTATATTTATTTTAATAACTTCAGTAGTTTTATCATTTACCTTCGTTTCAATAACAAAATTTTCGCCAATACTAAATATAAATTCACAATGAAATATTTCAACAATATCTTAGAGACTATAGGTAATACTCCGCTAATTAAATTAAACTCAATTACTGAGTCTGTTAAATCAGATGTTTTTGTTAAAGTTGAAAGTTTTAACCCTGGAAATTCAGTAAAAGATAGAATGGCAATAAAAATGATTGAAGATGCTGAAAAAGAAGGAAAATTAAAACCAGGAGGTACTATTGTTGAAGGAACTTCAGGGAATACAGGTATGGGGCTTGCCCTTGCGGCAATTGTTAAAGGTTACAAATTAATATGTGTTTCAAATGATAAGCAATCAAAAGAAAAATTTGATGTACTTAGAGCTATGGGTGCAGAAGTTGTAGTTTGCCCAACCGATGTAGAAGCAAGTGATCCAAGTTCATACTACTCAGTTTCTAAAAGGATTTCTGAGGAGACCAAAAATTCATGGTATGTTAATCAATATGATAATCCTTCTAATACAATAGCACATTATGAATCCACTGGTCCTGAAATCTGGGAGCAAACAGATGGTAGAATTGATCATTTTGTTGTTGGTGTTGGAACTGGGGGAACCATATCTGGTGTTGGAAAATTTTTAAAAGAAAAAAAATCTAGTGTAAAAATTTGGGGGATTGATACTTATGGATCTGTTTTCAAGAAATATCATGAAACAGGAGTGTTTGATGAAAATGAAATTTATCCCTACTCAACTGAAGGCATTGGAGAAGATATTCTCCCTGAAAACGTTGACTTTAGTGTAATTGATCATTTTGAAAAAGTAACTGATAAAGATGCAGCTATTTATTCTAGAAAATTAGCTAAAGAGGAAGGAATTTTTGCTGGTAATTCTTGTGGAGCAGCAATAGCTGGTTTATTACAGTTAAAAGAAAATTTTAAAAAAAATGAAGTTGTTGTTGCTTTACTTCATGACTCTGGTAGTAGGTATATAGGAAAAATCTATAATGATGACTGGATGAAAGATAAAGGATTTATTTAAATTGTGTTTATAAAGATTTATTATGAAAAAATTATTTTTTGCATTAGTTATATTTTCTCCATTTAATTTATTTAGCCAAGATAGGATTACAGGCGAAATGTTCTCAACAAGATCAGAGGTTATTTCCCAGAATGGAATGGTTGCTACCAGTCACCCTCTTGCAAGTCAAATTGGAATAGATATTTTGCAAAATGGTGGAAATGCTATAGATGCTGCTATTGCAGCAAATGCTGCATTAGGTTTAATGGAGCCAACAGGAAACGGTATAGGAGGAGATCTATTTGCAATCGTCTGGATAGAGAAAGAGAAAAAGCTTTATGGTTTAAATGCAAGTGGAAGATCACCTGAAAATCTTACTCTTGAATATTTTAAAGAAAATAATTTTAAAAGTATACCAGCATATGGACCACTTCCAGTAAGTGTTCCTGGGTGTGTAGATGGATGGTTTGAGCTTCATAACAAATTTGGAAAAATTTCAATGGCAAACATTCTAAGTCCTACCATTAAATACGCTGAAGATGGTTTTCCTGTATCTGAGTTAGTATCATATTATATGAAAGTTGCCTCAAATAATTTCCAAGAATATCCAAATTTCAAAGAAACCTATTATTTAAATGATTCAACTCCAAAAAAAGGTCAAATTTTTAAAAATCCTGATCTTGCAAACACACTTAGAGTAATTGCAAAAGATGGTAGAAAAGGTTTTTATGAAGGTAAAATTGCAAATACAATAGCAAATTTTATTCAAGATCAAGGTGGATTCCTGTCTTACAATGATCTTAAAAATCACAAATCAGAATGGATTGATCCAGTTTCAACTAATTATCGTGGGTATGATATTTGGGAGTTGCCTCCAAACGGTCAAGGTATTGCAGCTCTTCAAATATTAAATTTATTAGAGGCTTATGATATAAGATCTATGGGTTTTGGCTCCGCTGAATATATACATCACTTTGTTGAAGCAAAAAAAATTGCATTTGCAGATAGATCAAAATATTATGCAGATATGGATTTTAATAAGGTTCCAGTTAAATATTTAATTTCTAAAGAGTATGCTGACATAAGAAGAAAAGAAATAAGTCCTGATAAAGCTGCAAAAAGAGTTCCTCCTGGAAATCTTGAGAATGGAGATACTATATATTTAACAACAGCTGATAGTGAAGGAAATATGGTCTCTTTAATTCAAAGTAATTATAGAGGGATGGGCTCTGGTATGGTTCCCACAGGTCTTGGATTCATGCTCCAAGATAGGGGAGAGCTTTTCTCATTAGATCAAAATCATTTCAATGTTTATGCTCCTAAAAAAAGACCATTTCATACAATTATACCTGCATTTATTACTAAAGATGGAAATCCATTTATAAGTTTTGGTTTGATGGGAGGAGCTATGCAACCTCAAGGTCATGCACAAATAGTAATAAATATTGTAGATTTTGATATGAATCTTCAGGAAGCTGGTGATGCTCCTAGAATAAGGCATCAATCTGACCAACAACCAACAGGTGGAGATATGATTAATGGAGGTGAATTAGCTTTAGAGACTGGGTTTGATTATAAACAAGTCCGTGAATTAATGAAAAAAGGTCATAAAATTATTTATGATCTAGGTTCATTTGGAGGTTACCAAGCTATTATGATCGACTATATAAATAAAGTCTACTATGGAGCGTCAGAGTCTCGTAAAGATGGAAATGCAATTGGATATTAGAATTTCTAAAAACAGTATTTATTTTCTGAAATAATTTTATCAGCAATCTTAGTTTTTAACTCAAATACATTAGGATTTTTTCTATACTTAAGCTTATTTATAATTGAGCTGTATATCTTATCCTGATTTTCTTGATCAATTATACTATTAATAACATCATTTGACTTCTTCATAACTATTTGACATGCCTCATATATGTATAATTTGGTCATATTTATTTGGTCATGTTGATCTTCCGGTGAAGTTCTATTAATATTTTTAATTGTTCTTTTTAGTGTTGATTCTGATAAATAAGCTTCAATAGCAAGATCAGATAAACTGAGAAGTACTTGTTGATTTTTATCAATCTCAGGACCATATTTTTCAAAAGCTTTTCCTAGAAGTAAAAGAAATGTTTTCTTGATGTTTTCAACTAAAATAATCTCATCTTCAAAGTTGTCACACTTTTCATCAATCGATATAGGTTCATTGTTTAAAATGTTTTGATAAGGTGTCATAATATCAAGACTTCCTTTCATGGCTTTTTTTAACAACATACCTATAATAAGCATTCTATTTATTTCATTTGTTCCTTCATATATTCTGCCTATTCTAGCATCTCTCCATGCACTTTCAATCGGTGCTTCTGCAGAAAACCCCATCCCACCAAAGATTTGAATACCTTCATCAGCACATATTTGCATATCTTCTGAAATTGCAACTTTTAAAATTGAGCATTCAAGAGCAAATTCCTCAATTCCTTTTAATTCAGATTCTTGTTTGCTAAGACCTGTTGATTGGTACTCATCAATTTTAGACTGAACATCATCTGCAGCCCTATAACATGCTGATTCACCGGCATAACATGAAGTTGCCATTGAGGCTAATTTTTCTTTTATTGCTCCAAAATTAGAGATCGGTTGTTTAAATTGAATTCTATTGTTAGCATAATCGGTAGAAATAGAAATTGATCTTCTTTGTCCGTCAAGATTGGCAGCTCCAAGTTTGATCCTTCCAACATTAAGTGCATTCATCGCAATTTTAAAACCTCCATTTCTTTCACCTAAAAGATTTTCTATAGGAACTTTTGTCTCTGAGAAAAAGACTTGTCTTGTGGATGAAGAGTGAATACCAAGTTTTTTTTCTTCCTCACCTAATTCAATTCCATTGTTAGAGTCATTTGGTACAATAAATGCAGTAATATTTTTATCATCTTCAATTCTAGCAAATACAATAAAAATATCAGCAAATCCAGCATTGGAAATCCACATTTTTTGACCTGTAATCTTGTAATGTGAACCATCATCACTTAACTCAGCTTTAGTTTTTCCTGAGTTTGCATCAGATCCTGCAGTTGGTTCTGTTAAACAATATGAACCAAACCATTCTCCCGAAGCAAGTTTAGGTAAATACTTCTGCTTCTGATCTTCATTACCAAATAAATAAATAGGCAATATAGCAATACCGGTATGAGCACCATATGCTGTAGCGACAGAACCTGATGTTCCAGATACATAATCAACTGCTAACATTGTTGATGTAAAATCCATTCCCATACCACCATATTTCTCTTCAAGGGAAACACCCAAAAGTCCTAATTCACCAATTTTCTTCATTGCCTGTAGAGTCAGATCATAATTTTTTTCTTCATATTTCATCTTATCAGGCCAAATTTCTCTATCCATAAAATCTATTATGGTCTCCTTCATCATCAATTGTTCTTGTGAAAAATCTTCAGGTGTAAAAATTTCATTTGATAGAGATTCCTTAAGAAGAAATTCTCCTCCTTTAAGTTTAGTCTTATTCTTTGTTGACATATTTTTATTTAAAAATTAAATTTCGTTTTTTTAATAATTAGACTTTTTAATTGCCTAAGATTTTTACAATACTCAAATTAAAATATATTATAAAAATAATTGATAATCAATTATTTGTAAATTAATTTACACTAATTTCAGTAATCTAAAATTTAAATTATTTATTCTTATTTAATAGCCAATCATAGCTATTATTAAAAACTTTTATCCATGGTGAATATTTATCATCTCTTTCTTCAGGATAAAAAGCCCAATTGTGAGGGTGAATTGATCTTTCGATGTGTGGCATCATTACAAGATGTCTTCCATCATCTGATACCAACATTGCTGTATTGAATTTAGACCCATTAGGATTTGCAGGATAAGAATCATATGAATATTTAGCTGCTATGGAGTATTTATCTTCTGAATATGGTAAATCAAATTTACCTTCTCCATGAGCAGACCAGACTCCTAATCTTGATCCTTCAAGACCATTTAACATTATGGAAGGAGATGGAACTATATCTACAGTTGAAAATATACATTCAAATTTATTGGAATCATTATGTTTCATCTTGGGCTTATCTGAATGATCTTTGTTGATTAATCCAAGTTCTATAAATAATTGACAGCCATTACAAACTCCTAATGAAATTGTATCTTCTCTTTCAAAAAAGCTTGTAATTGCATTTTTTGCTTTAGGATTATGAATAAACGATCCAGCCCATCCCTTTGCTGAACCAAGTACATCTGAATTTGAGAAACCACCTACTGCAACAAGGAGTTGGACATCTTTGAGATCTTCTCTTCCAGATATAATATCTGTCATATGAATATCTTTAACATTAAATCCAGCTAGAGACATCATGTAGGCCATCTCTCTTTCAGAATTACTTCCTTTCTCTCTAATTACTGCTGCGTTAATCTCATTCTTTTTACTATTAGAATTAACATTTACATTAAGGTCTTTTGGAAATATAAAATTAAGCGGTTGTTCTTTATAATTCTCAAACCTTTCAACCCCTTTGTTATTTTTTGTCTGAATTTTATCAAAATCTCTAGATGTACTGAACCAAATATCTCGATATTTTTCAATATTAAAAGAGAAATCACTTTTGAAGTTTTTAATATTTAGTAACCCATCTTTATTTATTTTTCCAATCTTAAAACAACTAATACCTAATCTAGAAAAGTCGGTGTTTAAATCAGAGTCAGATTGTATTATAAGTCCAGCGTTTTCAGAGAAAAATAATTTAACAGTGTCACTACATCCAATTTCAGTTAGATCAATGTCCATTCCTATTTTATTCGAAGAAAAACATAATTCAAGTAAAGTTGTAATCATTCCTCCAGATGATATGTCATGACCAGACTTTATTTTATTAGCTCTTATTAAATTCTGAACTAGATTAAAAGCATCTTTAAATTTATTGGAATCATTTATTGATGGGGCATTAGTTCCAATTTTATTTTGTGTTTGTGCAAAAGATGATCCTCCAAGCTTTAATTCATCAAAAGACATATCTATATAATATATATCACCAATATTTTTATTCAGAACAGGTTTAACAACTTTCCTTATATCTTCACAATGACCTGAGGCAGATATTATAACAGTGCCTGGAGATTTAACTTTCATACTATCATATTTCTGGACCATTGATAATGAGTCTTTACCAGTTGGAATATTAATGCCAAGTTCAATTGCAAATCTTGAGCATGCACTTACAGCATCATATAGTCTAGAGTCTTCTCCTTCATTTCCACATGGCCACATCCAATTTGCTGATAATGATATAGACTTAATTCCACTTGCAAGAGGAGCCCAAACAATATTAGTTAAGGATTCTCCTATTGAATTAATACTCCCAATTGATGGGTCTATGAGTCCTGATATAGGAGAGTGACCGATAGATGTTGCAACTCCATTATAATTGTCATAATCTAAGGATACTACACCACAATTTGATAAAGGCAACTGAATTTCACCAACAGTTTGTTGTTGAGCTATTCTTCCAGTTACACATCTGTCAACTTTATTTGTTAACCAGTCCTTACATGCTACTGATTCTAGTGACAAAACACCTTCAACATAATCATAAATATTTTCAGCGAAATACTTTATTTCAGAATATTCGGTAGTTTTTGTTGTATCAGAAATAATTTTTTTTGGAGCATCTCCAAATAAACTATCAATTTTGAGATCGATTGTTTCAGTATTGTTTTTTCTATCAAACACCTTAAATTTTTTATCACCAGTAACCTTCCCAACTTTGTAGATTGGGGCTCTTTCTCTTTCTGCAATATTCTTAACTATCTCATAATCTTCTTCTCTGATAATAATCCCTATTCTTTCTTGAGATTCATTCCCTATTAATTCTTTATAAGACAGAGAAGGATCACCGATAGGTAAGGAATCTAAGTATATTTCACCACCTGTATCCTCAACTAATTCTGAAAAACAATTTAAGTGTCCACCTGCTCCATGATCGTGTATAGATACAATTGGATTTTCGTCCATTTCAAATAATGATCTAATAGTATTTGTAACTCTTTTCTGCATTTCTGGGTTTGATCTTTGCACAGCGTTCAACTCTATTGAGTTATCATAACTTCCAGTATCAGTTGATGAAACTGATGCTCCACCCATACCAATTCTGTAGTTATCACCTCCAAGAAGAACAATTATATCACCTCTCTTAGGTTTTCCTTTCATTGATTGACTAAGCTCACCATATCCAACTCCACCAGCAAGCATTATCACTTTATCATATGAATGGATCTCATCTCCTTCCTTGTGTTCAAACGTAAATAATGATCCAACTATTAGAGGTTGTCCAAAGCAGTTTCCAAAATCAGAGGCACCGTTGGATGCCTTAATTAAAATATCTGAAGGTGTTTGATACTTCCAATTTCTTTTTTTAATATTTTTTTCCCAAATCTTTTTATCATTTAATCTTGAATAGGGAGTCATATAAACAGCAGACCCAATCAATGGTAATGAGCCAGTACCTCCTGCAGCTCTGTCTCTTATTTCACCTCCAGAACCAGTAGCCGCTCCATTGTATGGCTCAACAGTTGTTGGAAAATTATGAGTCTCAGCTTTTAAGGAAATTATACTTTCGATTTTTTTCTTTATGAAATAACTAGACTTATCAGCTTCTCTTGGCTGAAACTGAGTTATCATAGGCCCATTTATAAATGCAACATTATCAGAATATGCTGAAACAATAAAATTCTTATTTTTTTTTGAGGTTAATTTAATTAAGTCAAATAAACTTTCATTTTTCTCCTCACCATCAATAATAAATTTCCCATTAAATATTTTATGTCTACAGTGTTCGGAATTGACTTGAGAAAATCCATAGACTTCTGAGTCTGATAATCTTCTTCCAAGTTTTTTTGATAAATTTTCTAAATATGAAATTTCAAAATCATCTAGAGCTAGTCCTTGTTCATCATTATACTCAGAAATATTTTGTATCAAATGTATTCTATCAGGAACTGATTTATTATCAAATATATGTTGATTAAGATTCTGGTACTCCTGATTAATCATTTTATCAAATTTCTCAGATATTTTATGGTTAATAAAAACCTCAATACGATCAATATCTCTAATGCCCATGTTTCTTGTAATCTCAACAGCGTTAGTGCTCCATGGAGTAATCATAGAGGATTTAGGACCAATAAATTTTTCTGATATTTCTTTTAACTCTATAAAGTCTGATTCAAGAACCCAGGAAAGTTTTTTTATATCTTCAAATGATAATTCTACTGAAACGTTAACTACAAAAACTTTTAATTTTGGATCACCAAAAAATAATATCATTACAGAATATTAAGCTGTAAATTTAATTGATTTAGATTTAGATTTGTAGCTCATTCATATTTTTATATAAAGAATTTGAGTTGATAAGTTCATCATGGGTTCCTTGCGCAACTATCCTACCTTTATCAATAAGAATAATTTTATCACACTTCTTAATTGTTGAAAACTTATGGGCAATAATTAGTGAGGTTTTACCATACATTAGCTTATTTATTGCATCCTGAATTTTCTTTTCTGATTTGCTGTCTAATGATGAGGTAGCCTCATCTAAAATTAATATAGAAGGGCTTTTTAACATCGCCCTAGCAATTGTAAGTCTTTGTTTTTGTCCACCAGATAGTTTATTACCATAATCTCCAATTATAGTATCATAACCATTTACTTGGTCTTCAATAAAATCATGTGCATTAGCTTCTTTTGCGGCATTAATAATATCCTCTTTATTTGAATCTAAATTTCCAATTTTAATATTATTAAATATGGTATCATTAAACAGAATTGATTCTTGAGTTACAATTGATATGTTCTTATATAATGACTCTCTTCTTATATCAGTTATGTTAATTCCATCAATTATGATATTCCCAGAATTTGCATTAAAGAAACCATTAAGAAGATTTGCTATTGTTGTTTTACCGCTACCTGATGACCCAACTAAGGCAATACTTTCACCCTTATTTATAGTAAAGCTTAACTTATCTATAATCTTAGATTCACCATAACTGAATTCCAAATCGTTAAAGCTTATCTTATCATTAAACTCATTCATATCAATACTCCTTCCTTGATCATTTACTTCTTTATTGTATTCAATAATTTCAAAAACTCTTTCAGCTGCAGCATTACCCTTTTTTATACTGTAAAAAGATTTACTTAGATTTTTAGCAGGAGTTAATATATTGTAGGCTAATCCCATAAAAACTATGAAAGTTGTACCAGAAATTGATGCGTCGATAAGTACCATTTTTCCACCAAACCATAGTAAAACCCCAATAACTAATATTCCCATAAACTCACTAAAAGGCCCAGCTAAATTTTTTCTATTTACTACTTTATTAGAATACCTAAAGAGTAAATTATTTATTTGATCAAATTTTTTCAAAAAGAAAGATTCTGATATAAATGACTTTATAACTTTTTGACCACTTATTGTTTCGTCTATTATTGAGAGAAAGTTGCTTTGTTGTTGTTGTACCTCTTTAGAATCTTTTCTTAATTTTTTTCCAATTATTGATATAATAAACCCAGAAATAGGAATAAATAATATTACAAATAGTGTTAGAGAAGGACTTATGGTAAACATTACAATAAGTGTAAATAAGATAGTTAATGGTTCTCTAACCATCAACTCTAATATTGACAAATATGATGTTTGAATTTCCAGTATATCAGCAGTTATTCTTGACATCAAGTCACCTTTTTTCTTATTAAGAAAATATGAAATTGGCATTAGTAAAACTTTTGAGTAAAGATTCTCTCTTAATTTTTTTAATAGACCATTTTTTACAAATGTAATGTTGTAGAGCGCTAGATAATTAAAAATATTTTTCATAAGAAAAAAGAAAATAACTATGCTTACAACTATAATAAGTGTTGATGAAATATCTGTTTCTAGTTGTTTTGAGATATAATAATTGAAATAATTCTCTGCATATTCTCTAATATCTCTTATACCTGTATACTCTGGCTCGATATAAACTTTTTTTGTTTGCTTAAAGAGTACATCAAGCATAGGAATGAAAGAAACAAATGCTAACGCACTAAAAATTGCATAAAGAATATTGAATATAATATTAAGTACTGCAAAGTATGAGTAATCAAGGCCATATTTAAGTACTCTAGTAAAATAATTCATTTAAAAAGTTTTATTTTTTATTGAATACTTGTCCTTATTTAGATTAAATTTTAGGATTAATTCAGCTATGAACCCTGCAATAAAAAATTGTGCACCTAAAATCATTGTAGTTAGGGCAACATAGAATTCAGGTCTAGTTGTAATCAGTCTAGAACTTGTGTCTATAAATAACTTGTTGTAACCAAGATATAATGTAAACAAAATACCTACAACAATCATTATTGTACCAATTAAACCAAAAAAATGCATTGGTCTTCTTCCGAATTTATTTGTAAACCATAAGGTTGTTATGTCTAAAAACCCTCTAATAAACCTCTCATTTCCAAATTTACTTATTCCATATTTTCTAGGCTGATGCTTAACTATGTGTTCCCCAATTTTATTGAACCCATCATTTTTTGCAAGAATTGGAATAAATCTATGCATGTCAGCATATAAATTAATTGATTTAATTACTTCTCTTTTATAAACCTTTATTCCACAATTAAAGTCATGAAGCTTTATACCTGAAAAAACCCTTGCAACCATATTGAAAAATAAGGATGGAATTTTTTTAAAAAAATATGAATCATATCTTTTCTTTTTCCAACCTGAAATCATATCTAGATTATTACTGATCAGCTTGTCAATCATAACAGGAATTTCCTCAGGTGAATCTTGAAGATCAGCATCAAGAGTAGCAACATACCTACCTTCACACTCATCAAATCCAACTCTTAATGCTTGAGATTTTCCGTAATTTCTATTAAACGAGATACCCTTAACATTGTTGTCACTCTTTGCAATTTCCTCAATAACTTTCCACGATTTATCATTACTTCCATCGTCAATATAAATTATCTCATAAGAAAAGTTATGATCAACAAAAGATCTATTAATCCATTCGTTGAGTTCTTCTAGAGACTCAGATTCATTATAGAGTGGTATTACAATTGAAACATCCATAGGCTATTTAAGCTGGCCTATTTTTTTTAACTGCTAATCCTGTTAATAATGATATAAGTCCACCAAAAAATAATGATACTGCCATTCCAATTGATGAGGAAATTAGTGGATTTGCAAAGAATTCAAATGCACCTTCCATAGCCTCTACTATTTCATCCCCAATCTCAGGATTCTGTTGAATTGCTTGTTCTATAGCATAATCCATAGCTTTAGACATAGTGTCAGGGTCTAAAACATATCCCTGAAATATCCCATATGCAATACCAATTGCTGATCCAAGTGCAGCAATCCCAATTCCTATTTTCATTCCTTCACCCAAACTTATAAAACCATCATTCATTTTTTTGAACGCTAATTGTCCAAAAACAATAGATCCAGCCATAATCAATAACCCTGTCCATTGTTGAATTGATGAGTTTTGATAATGCATATCCATTAAAAATAGCATCAGTGTAAATGCGATTGTGAGTCCACCCATAATTAAACCATAGTTTAACACTGTAGACTTAATAGTACCTTCAGATTTTAACATTTTGTTTTTATTAAATTGTTCTAAGTAAAATTAAGCAATTATAATGATAGGATATATGAAAAAAATTTTAAATTTGCACTCACTTTAAAATTATGAAGAGTAATACACATCCTGAAAACTATAGACTAGTAGCATTTAAAGATATGTCAAATAATGACGTATTTATTACAAAGTCTACAGTTGAAACTAAGGAAACTACTAAAATAGATGGTGTAGAATATCCTCTTTTTAAGCTTGAAATATCAAGAACATCTCATCCATATTACACTGGTAAATCTAAACTTGTAGATACCGCTGGTAGAGTTGATAAGTTTAGAAGCAAATATGCTAACTTCAATCAAGCACCTGCTGCTGAAGAGGCACCTGCTGCTGAAGAGGCACCTGCTGCTGAAGAGGCACCTGCTGCTGAAGAGGCAC
>Ga0207993_1000043_pt1 | contig 51577 bp, 46 predicted proteins | sample ETN01SmetaG_2_FD_185791 | JGI IMG/M metagenome (GOLD analysis project Ga0207993, IMG submission 185791) | Marine microbial and viral communities from oxygen minimum zone, Eastern Pacific Ocean - ETNP2014F12-01SV265 (SPAdes) (version 2) | ecosystem: Environmental > Aquatic > Marine > Oceanic ...
CGAGTAACGCGAATCCAAGTAGAACGGCAGATAAAACGCTTAATCGTTTACTCATGAATCCCTCTCAATGAACCCCGAAGGGTCCCTATCCAATAGAAAACTCATATTGTTTTTGGGTCGCAAAAATTCTTCAAATAGAGAAAAATTTTGATTCACCAACCGCAATATGATTGCAATATGCTCTCGGAACCCTATAGGCAACTTAAAGAAAGCGAAAGAGGTGACACTATTTTTCCCACATTGTGGGAAAAATTTGTTAATTGCGCCAGTTTTTTTGATAAATAACTCAAGTCTTAGTAAACACGCGTCAGATATTTGTCTTTGTCTCTACTAGTGTGACAAACCTAAATGTTTAGAGATTTGAGGGTTTGATGGACACATCACATAAAGGAAAAGTTGTTCTTGTTACAGGAGCCGGAAATGGTATTGGTAAAGCCATAGCACTTCGGTTTGCTGAAGCTGGCGCTCATGTTGTTGTTAACGATGTGAATGGTCAAAGCGCCGAGGACGTAAAAAATGAAATCTGTGACTCTGGTGGCTCAGCAATAGCAGTTGAAGCTGATGTTTCAAATAGCGATGAAGTGGCTGAAATGTTTAAAAAGGCAACTAGCAATTTTGAAACTGTTGATGTGTTAGTAAATAACGCTGGCTTGATAAGTCCTATGTTGCATTTTTTTGAAGCTGATGAAACATGGTGGCGGCGGATAATTGATGTGAACCTCACAGGGCATTTCCTTTGCTCTCAACATGCTGCTCGCTTGATGGCTAAAAAGGGAGCGGGGGTAATAATCAATATGTCCTCTGGCGGTGCCACTCGTGCCCACCGAGCTTTTTGCGCTTACGACGCATCGAAGGGAGGGATTGAGGCACTAACCAGAGCCATGGCGCTTGACTTGGGGCCATATGGGATTCGCGTATGTGCGTTAATGCCTGGGTCTATTGACACAGAAGGGATGAACGAAGAGGCGAGACGTTTACGCGGTGAAAACATTCCGCTCGGGTATCCCGGCGAACCAGATGATATGGCTGGTCCAGCGCTCTTTCTCGCTTCTGATGATGCCGCTTACATTACGGGTGACGTAATTAAGGTAGATGGAGGAATGTTGTCGCAACAACGATCCGCAACGGTGGACATTATGCCTCCACAAAACTTTCCCCCTCGTGACAGCTTATAAATATGACAGATCGCCTTACTCATATAGCGCTCCCCTGTCATGATCTTAAAAAAACGATTGAGTGGTATGAGAATTTTTCACCATTAAATCAGATCCACTACAGAACAGATTCAGATGGATCTGTTGCATGGCTTGCAACGGAGGATCGCTCATTGGTCATAGTCTTCATAAGTACTAATGATTCAAAAGAGCCAATATCCACTCTGAACCAGTTGGCTCACTTGGGCATATCGGTTGAGTCTTGCTCTCGAGTTGATGAAATAGCTGATATGGGGCGCAATGCAGAGTGTTTGGCTTGGGAGCCAGAATTATTACCACCACCTGTTGGTTATATATGCGCTCTTAGGGATCCTGATGGAAACACTGTTGAGTTTTCTTACGGGCAAGAGCTTTAGAGTTTTTTACTCGCCAGAACCGCCGCCGAGATAGGCCTTCTGTAAGTCCTCGTTAGCGCGTAGCGCTTCAGCAGTATCATCAAGTATTACTCGTCCTGTGAGCAGAACCCATCCGCGATCAGCTATGGAAAGAGCCATATTTGCATTCTGTTCAACCATAAAAATCGCCATGCCTTCATTATTGATTTTCTCAATTAATTCAAAGTTTTGTTGAACTAGAGCTGGTGCCAACCCCATTGAAGGTTCATCCATGAGTAGAACTTTTGGTCTAGACATAAGCGCTCGACCTATTGCGACCATCTGCTGCTCTCCACCTGAAAGTGTCCCAGCTTTCTGTGACAATCTCTCTTTAACCCGCGGGAAGAGATCGTAAACGTATTCAAGATCTTCGTTGATGCCATCTCGGTCGTTGCGGAGGTAAGCCCCCAACATGAGGTTCTCTTTAACGGTTAACCGTTTAAAAAGGCGACGATTCTCTGGGACCATTGTGACCCCATTGGCCACTCGGTAACTCGTAGGTTGATTATTTACGACTTCCCCATCAAGCACAACTTCTCCCGAAGTAGGGGTAACCATCCCTAAAAGAGTCTTAAGGGTCGTAGTTTTACCGCTTGCGTTTCCACCTAATAAACAAACTAGTTCTCCGGGGTAAATAGCTAAATCCACATCTTTTAATATGTGAACCGCTCCGTAATGTGTATTGACTTGACGGAACTCAAGTAACGCCGAAGGGTCAGTTGTTTCTGAATTGCTTATCTCTGTATTCACGAGTGACTCTCCACTGGTCGCCCAAGGTATGCCTCAATTACATCAGGATCAGTTGAGACTTCCTCGTAACTTCCACTTGCAATCGGCACTCCATGGTCAAGAACTACGACTCGGTCTGAAACGTTTTTTACAACTGCCATATCGTGTTCAATGATCACAATTGTGAAACCCCATTCTGAGCGTAATCGTCCTATAAGTTCGGTTAGTTCAGCAGTTTCTGATGGATTCATTCCAGCTACTGGTTCATCAAGAAGCATCAAACGAGGTTGGGTCGCCATAGCTCTAGCAATTTCTAATCTTCTTCGGTTGGCGTACGAAAGCATGAAAGCCGCCTGGTCAAGTCGATAGCCGACTAATCGAGATCCGAAGAAACCAAGAATCTCTTCTGCTCGTTGCCTGATCTCTTCTTCTTCTTTTTTGAATGCTTTTGTTTGAAATAACGCCCCAAATACGTTCTGAGAAGTTCGACAATGCTGCGCGACCATCACGTTTTCAAGAATCGTCATATTTGGGAAAAGGCGAACATTTTGAAATGTGCGGGCAATACCTAAACTTGTCACTTCGTTTGGTTCTAAACCTAGAACTGAGTCCCCTTGAAACAGGATGTCCCCTCCTGTTGGCTCAACCAAACCAGTAATGGTGTTGAAGAATGTTGTTTTCCCAGCTCCATTAGGCCCGATAACGCTTACAATTTCTCCTTCATCAACATGGAAGTTGAGCCCTGAAAGAGCGTCAAGGCCTCCGAAAGTGACTTGCAAATTCTGGATTTCAAGAAGATGGCTCATATCTGGGCTTCCTCTCCTGCAGCGGTTTGTTCCTCGTCTTCGTCGTCTGTTCCTTTAAGCCAGGCGTCTTGAAGAAATTCTTCTTGATGTAATTCTTGGGTTCGGCGGGCGCTTGGTACAAGTCCCTCGGGTTTCTGGAGCATCATGTAAACCAGCAGCATTCCATACACAAGTAACTTCAATGAACCGAATTCTTGCAACAAGCCGGGCTGTTTTGGTCCACCAAGGACCCCAATAAGAACAAACGCTCCAACAAATACTCCAGGAATTGAACCCATTCCTCCAACAATCACCACTACAAGAATCACTATTGATATAAGAATCATGAAACTGTTAGGGAATACCGAACCTACTCGTGCGGCCATAATCGCTCCCGCGAAAGAAGCTAAGACCGCCCCGACGACGAAAGCCATAAGTTTCGAGTTGACGGTATTGATACCCATGGCTTCAGCGACTTGTTCATCTTCTCTAATCGCCATCCATGAACGTCCGAGTCGCGAAGCCTGTAAACGCCAGGACACGTAAACCGCAATGGCGCAAAAGAAGAGGACTAAGTAGAAGATACCTCTAGTGTCTGTCCCTGAGATGTAGACAACACCTAGATCGATGCCTGGAACTCCAAGAATTCCTTGCGCCCCACCAAAATATGGCTTGAGGAAATCTGACAGAAAGAGTAAGCGAATAATCTCGCCAAACCCTAATGTCACAATGGCGAGATAATCTCCTCGCATGCGGATCACCGGCGCTCCAATAAATAGCCCCGTCAAAGCGGCAAGGATAATGACAAACACCAGCGAAAGAACCCAAGTCATTCCCGGAGCAAAGAATGGTGATAGTTCCGAAGTTAGAACTGCAGTGGTGTACGCTCCTACTGCGAAAAACGCTACATAACCAAGATCAAGTATCCCTGCAAGCCCTACAACAATGTTGAGACCAAGAGCTAAAAGTAAGAAGATGCCGACATTTGCGAGTAGAGAGTTGACATAAGTTCCCATGAATATTGGAAGAACGATCCCCAACGCTGCAACGATTCCGAAGAGTACTACAGACGTTTTTTTCTTCTGGGATTTCTCTTGTTCTCGGTATTGAGCTACAGCGTTCTTCGCCTTGCCTTTAGTGACGACTGAAATCAATCCGATCAATAAAGCCAAAATAATTGCTGGCCAGAGCTTCAAACCTCCACGCTTTTCAAAAATAAGTTCGACTAGCCACTCAAGACGGAAACCTTCAGACATATCATCTAGTGCTGGTTCAAAAATAGCTAAGGCAAGAACTGTAAAGAAACCATAAGAAGCCCCTCGTCGAAGATTTTCAGGTATTAAATGTAACCCTGCCCCTACGAGACCAAGTGCTCCACCGATACCGATCCATACCGCCGAATTTAGATCCCGAGCCCCGAAAGCAAGAACTTCAAGAAGCTGTGGACTCCAGTTAATCAGGGGGTCTCGAATGTCAAAGTTTTCTATTCCTAACATCAACAACGTGAGTCCGGCTCCACCAATAGTTCCAGTTAAAACACCCGTGAGTAAGTCTGGAAGTCCTGGTTTTCTTGTTTCTACACCTTCAAGCACTACACGTGATGAAGCAACATAACCAAAGATGAGAGGCAACCAGAGCAAAGAAACATAGCCGAGACTCAGTAAAGGACTGATAATGCTTTTTGGATCAAGTTTTATAGGCATCCCAACTAAGGAGACAAATAGGAGTGCGGCAGCGCAGATTGACCCCCATTTAAAAATTCGTTTCCAGTCCAAAAGTAAAGAGGAAGGCAAAGCTGTCATGCTCTATCCTCCTGTGAGAGACGCTCACCAAATAATCCGGATGGCTTGAATAAAAGAACCATAACTAGGACGGTGAAGGCTACAGCGTCCTTTAATTGCGTGACGCCTGGAACTCCAAGGGGTTCAAGAATTAATTGTGGAGCGATTGATTCTGCCGATCCAAGAGCAAGGCCTCCTGACATGGCTCCGCCAAGATTACCTATACCTCCCACAACTGCGGCAGTGAACGCTTTAATGCCCGGAAGGAACCCTGTCATAGGATTGACGGCACGGAACAAGAGTCCAAACATTACTCCTGCGACTCCTGCCATTGCCCCACCAACAGCAAAGGTTGTCACAATGATTCGGTTAACGTTGATTCCCATCAGGGAAGCAATTTCTTTGTCCTCTGCTACCGCCCTCATTGCCTTACCGGTTTTTGTACGTTCAACTAAATACCAGAGTCCCGTCATTGAAACTATGGTTACAAGGAAGACAAGAATTTTTATTCCGGATATTTCAAAGGTAAGTATCGATCTTTGTTTCGCTAGCCATTCAGGCAGTTGTGGGTAACCCTGAGTTCCCGGACCGAAGATTCCAAGTACAGCATTTTGAAGGACAAACGAAACACCAATTGAAGTAATTAGCGGTATGAGTCGAGGAGAGTTGCGGAGAGGACGATAAGCAATCCGCTCCGTCAGAACAGCAGTTACTGTAGAAACCATTACAGAAAGAAGAAGAACTATTAGTAGGCAAAGAGCAAAATTGCTTTCCCACATGCCGTTCGCTGCAAATTTATTCGCTGCTATATAGCCCGTATAGGCACTGACCATAAACACTTCACCGTGCGCAAAGTTAATGAAACCGAGTACGCCGTAAACCATTGAGTAACCCAAAGCAATTAATCCGTAGAAAACTCCTTGTGAGAGTCCTGATATAACTAAGCCTTTTATTTGATCTCCTGATAGCCCAGTCGCTCCGGGATTACGCCACTTAGCAAACCAATTATCGGGTGAAATTTGTTGAGCTATAAAAGCTAAGAAACCAATGGTCACAAGCCCAATCAGAAGAACTTTCACCACAAAGAGGAAGCGGTCAACTAGTGGAGTTCGTCTTTTCGATTTCCCCTCTACTGTCGCTGCCACTTTTTCTCCCTTTCTCATTGATCTTCACTGATATTACTGTGCGATCAGGGAACCTTAGCGGAGATAAAACCATTCTTGAACATTTTGCTTAGAGGTGCGGATACTTTTTTTAAGGTTGGGCATGCTGCCAACCAAAGCGTCCCTTGATGCAAAGATGGCCTGAAGTTACGGAATGGTCAGCTGGAGATGTAACTTTTACTATTTTTTCGTCTTGAACGTGTAGTTCCAAGTTACACCCAACCCCACAGAATGAACAGACAGTCGTCGTGACTTCTTGATCTTGTTCGTTCCAAGTTCCTGCTTCGCGCATATCGTGTTCTGTTTTAAAAACAAGGGCTCCGGTTGGGCAAACGCCTATGCAATTCCCACAATAAACGCAAGCTGAGTCAGGTAAAGCAACATCGAACTCTGTCGAAATATGGGCATCAAATCCTCTTCCAGCTGTGGCTATTGCAAATGTATGTTGAGCGTCTTCTCCGCATGCTTCAACACACTTGTAGCAAAGAATGCATCTTTCGTAATCCCTTACATATAGAGAATCTTGAACTTTTGGGGGCTGTGCGACAGTAGCTATTTCTGTTTTTTCTCCCATTCGATCGCTATCCACCTCATAGTGTTCCATCCAATCTTTGACTTCTGATGTTGATCGATCCATATCTACGGAAGAAGCCAAAAGTTCATAAACCATTTTTCTACTTTTTCTTACGCGGTCGCTGTCAGTAGAAACGACCATTCCATCTTCTATGGGTCGCGAACAGGACGGCACCAAGGTCCTGGAGCCTTCAACTTCTACTACGCAAACTCGACATACATTTACTGGGGTTAGATTTTCTGCCCAACACAAAGTCGGAGTATCTATTCCCTCTTGCCTACATGCATCTAAGATCGTTGATCCTTCGGGGGCCTTAACCAAATTCCCGTCTATTTGTATTTCTATTTTGGAGCGTGGAGTTCCAACTGGTATTTCATTCATGTGGTTCTCTCCAATAAACCAAGATTGATAGCAGAAGTTATAGCTCCTGAAGCCGTATGACCTAACCCGCAAATTGAAGCATCTTTCATAACGGTACTGAGATCTTCAAGAAGTTCTTCATCAGAAGCGAAGGAAGTTCCTTGAGTGAACCGGGCAAGAACTTCTTCTTGTCGAACAGTGCCCACACGACATGGAACACATTGTCCACAAGATTCGTCTCGGAAGAACTCTGCAATTCGTCGAACAGTGTCAGGTAGATCATCTGATTCGTCGAATACCATGACGACTCCAGAACCTAATGAGACTCCTGCCTCGCGCGTAGCTTCTAAAGTTAATGGAAGATGTAAATGTTCTGCAGTTACAAAGCTCCCTGCTGCCCCGCCTAGAAGTATCGCTTTTATTTCTTTTGAGTCTTTTACCCCGCCTGCTGCCTCAATAACTTCACCTAAAGTTATTCCAAATTCATGTTCATAGATACCTGGGTTTTCGACTCGTCCGCTCAAACAAAAAAGTCGAGTTCCGGGTGAGTTTTCTGTTCCTTTCATGGCGTAATTGCTTCCGCCATTTCTCAAAATGGGAAGAACATTTACTAGTGTTTCTACATTATTTATTGCAGTAGGTTCTCCGAATAATCCGTGTGTAGTCGGGAAAGGTGGTTTGTTTCGTGGTTCACCACGGAATCCTTCAATGGAATTAAAGAGTGCTGTTTCTTCACCGCAAATATAAGCCCCAGCCCCTTTGTAAAGGGAAATATCAAAATTGAATCCCGATCCAGATATATCTGAACCTAGTAGTCCTTCCCTTTTGGCCTCTTCTATAGCATTTTTTAGATGTTCTTCAGCAACGGGATATTCACCGCGAATATATATCCACCCTTGTTCTGCTCCTATTGCGAATCCAGCGATAGTCATTGCCTCTATAACTGCGAAGGGGTCTCCCTCCATAAGTGTGCGGTCTTTGAAAGTCCCTGGTTCTGATTCGTCAGCGTTACAAACGATATGACGTGGCCTTCCTTGTTCATCAGCTACTGCTCTCCATTTGACCCCGGTTGGAAATGCTGCTCCTCCTCTTCCGGAAAGCTTTGAGGCGATTACTTCTTCTATAACTTTGTCGGGGCCAACATTTAAGGCGATTCCTAATGCTTCATAGCCATTTTTTTCTTGATATTCCTTAATGCTTTTGGGATTCACCACTCCCACACGTGCAAGTAAAGAAAGGCTGTCTGTTCCTCTTTGTGGAATAGTGACTTGTTCGCTAGAAGCATTTTCTTTTAGAGCTTTATCAATGTTCTTAACTGTTAGTGGCTTTGGCGATTCAGCGACAACTGCAAGGTCTTTCCCCTTAATACGTTGTATTAAAACAGCTGGTCCTCTTTCACACTGCCCAAGGCAGGGACTCGATTTTGCTTCATAGCCACTTTCTTTTAAATCTTTGATAAGTTCTTCGGCTCCCTGTAGCCGGCACGCCACATCGTCACAAACGTGTATCTGTTCATTTGCGGCAGGAGCTTGATGTGAAAAGAGGTGGTAGAAAGTTGCCACGCCATATGCTTCTGCAGGAGGGACTCCCAAAACCTTACAAATGTAGTTAAGTCCGCCTGGGCTAATCCAGCCCGAAGTGCTCTGGAGTTCATGAAGAGCAGGCAAAAGCAATCTTCTTCGATCTTTCGCTCGTGAACGCCCACCAACTACGAACCGTTCATTTACTTTGATTGAAGCTGGCCCTACTCCTGATATGAAATCATCAATAGCTTCCTGTTCTTCTGCAGTTGGTTTGTCCACACCAAATTTCAGATCAGACATTGGCCATACTTTCAATCTTCTCGATTCTTATTGCCGCTGCTTTGAATTCTGCTGTCCCAGATTTACTATCCCACGCATCACTAGTGAGTTGATTGATGTCAACCAGTTCTGGAAAATGAAATGTTGTGAAGGCAAGGCCGGTTTGAAGATCTTCGTCAATCTCGATCCTCATCAGTATTGAGCCCCTTCGTGAAGACACTTTCACGGTTTCTCCTTCTTCAACGCCGAGTTTTAGAGAGTCCTCAGAAGAAATTTCTAGGGCGTCACCGGAACGAATCGGAGAATCGAATTTATCGGTTTGGACTCCGGTGTTATAGGAGTCTAAAACCCGTCCAGTCGTTAAACGTATGGGGAACTCATCAGTTAACTCATCTACTGGAGGTCGATGTTCAACACAGGAAAATGGCGCACGTCTTCCTTCTACTGGTCTTTCCCATAACCGTCCATGGAGGAAAGGGCTACCAGGATGATCTTCATCAGGGCAGGGCCATTGAATGCCTCCCTCTTGTTCCAAGCGCTTCCAAGACATCCCGGCATGCATGGGTGAGAGAGTTCGTAATTCTTCCCATAACTCTTCGGGTGTGGGTTGCCCCCAGTTTGTTGATCCCATCCGTAGGGCCATTTCAGAAATAATTTCCACTTCTTGTTTAGCTTGACCTGGAGGAGGAACAGCAGCGCGAATGCGTTGCACTCGACGTTCGCTTGAGGTTGCCGTTCCTTCAGATTCAGCCCAACCAAGTGCTGCGGGGAAAACTACATCTGCCATTTTGGCAGTTCTGGTCATAAATACATCTTGGACAACAAGCATGTCTAAACGTTTCAACATTTCGCGAGCGTGCTTGACATCTGCTTCTGAGTCTGCCGGATTTTCTCCAATAACCCATACCGCTTTTAGTTTGTCTTGACCCATAGCTTCAAACATCTGGGTCAAATTGAGACCAATTTCACCGGTGAATTTTGCCCCCCAAGCCTGTTCGAATTTACTTCTTATTTCATCATTATCTACATCTTGAAATCCAGGCAATTTATTTGGTAAAGCTCCCATATCTCCACCACCTTGGACATTGTTCTGTCCGCGCAATGGAACTAAGCCCGAACCCGGTCTTCCCACATGCCCAGTCAGAAGTGCAAGATTAGATAATGCAAGGACATTATCTACTCCTGTGTGATGTTCTGTGATTCCAAGAGTCCAAAGGATCTGAGCTGTTGGCGCCTTTGCGTAACCGTGTGCAAGATCTGCTATTGCTTCACTTGGAACCCCAGTTATTTCAGACGTGAATTCTAAAGTCCATGGCTCTACATGTTCTTTAAATTCTTCATAGCCAGTTGTCGCATGATGAATGAACTCTTCATGAACTAGCCCTGAATGAATTATTTCTCGAGCCACTCCATTCGCTAACGCGATATCAGTACCAACGTTCAAACCCAGCCATGCATCTGCGAATTTCGCAGAGGAAGTATAACGAGGATCAATAGCCCACATTTTGGCCCCATTACTCAGTCCTTTAAGTACATGATGAAAATATATTGGATGCGCTTCACGGGCGTTTGAACCCCAGAGCAAAATTGCGTCAACATCTTCAACCTCGATATATGACGAAGTTCCTCCGCCTGCTCCAAAAACTGTCGCCAGACCGACGACACTAGGTGCATGTCAAGTTCGATTACAGCTATCGATGTTATTTGAACCGATAACTGAGCGTGAAAAACGTTGCGCAGCGTAGTTCACCTCATTAGTTGTTTTTGAACAACTAAAAAGGCCAAAAAACTGCGGGCCATGTTCTGAGAGAACTTTCTTGAAACCTGAAGCTGCTCGATCAAGAGCTTCGTCCCATGTTGCTTCGCGCAGGTTTCCATTGTCTCTTACCATTGGCACTGTGAGTCGTTCACTCATATACGCTCCTTAACCATTAATGCATTAAAAGAATTCTTACAATAAAACTACTACGTAATTTTGAATTATTTTTCTATCTCAGAAAGTACTAATCTACGGCGTTTATTACCTTCAAGTAAACGTATCCGTGAACGTAACTCGTCTCGGTCGATATAGCACCCGCGAAGATGGCGTTTCCCGCTTTTTGCTTCAAAGACGGTCCTACCATGTAGAACTCGGCGATTATCGAAGATCATGCAGTCGCCAGCTTCAAGACGGAATTTGATTTGAAATTGTGGATCGTGACTTGTTGTCTCGAATATCCGATAGGCCTTATACATGTCTTCCATTAGTTCTGGTGGTGCTTGCAGAGGGTATCTCAGCCAACTACCGGCTCGTATTTCTGAATATTCTCCCGCTTGGTCTAAGCCAATCATTGGTGCTTTCCATCGATAGTCACTGGTTCGGCTTCGATTCGCAAAATCCCAGGAGATTGTGGTGAGGAGTTCATAAGATTTCGGATGTTTTTCTCGAATTTCTTCTGCTACACGAAATCCATCAACAAGGATGCTGTTGCCTCCTTGTACGTCATTTACTAGGCAATGAAGCAGTTGCATCCCTGGTTGGTATTCACGAGTGGGGAGATCGGTGTGTGGGGGTAGTTCAAGACCTGTGTTTGAATTGCTTACAGGGTCAAAATCAACTTGTACATCAAATAGGTCTCCGAAATTAGAGTGCCGCATGACTCCTATTCGGTTTGCTACTTCGCCCACAGCTGGATCTTCAAGTGGTACTGCGTGGATTAATGCGCAACCCGTAGTTTGTATTGATTGGAGCCATTGCAGTTCAATATTTTCATCGTTACAAATATTGCTCCAGTTATATTCGTCCGGTTTTTCTCGAGTGGAAGAATCCCACATTTCTATTTGTTGGTTCAGGCCAAGAGATTTTTTACTTGAGTAACAATGTTCCTTCAGCCATCCAGGGTGAAATACACTCTTGTGTTCTTCCGGTTGCCATTGGACAACTAACGCTCCTTCTGAAGTTACTTCAACTTGAGAAGGTCTTAAATTCTCGGGGGCGTTAACTATTTCAAAGGTTTGTTCAAGCGTGTAGGGATGTACGCAGCATGGGCAATTATCACGCAACCAGAAAAAGTGGAAGTCACTTGTTTCCTCGTTATTCCAGTTGACCCTAATTGTTCGCTCGGTAATTTTTGCTGTAACAATTTCTGCGGTAATTGGATACAGATAAAAATCTCCAGTAGGTAAGTCGTGGGGTGCGGGAAGTGCTTCCCGTTCTTCAGGTTCCATCCTGAGAACCTTTCCCGGGAGTTCCTACTTCTGATTTCCGTAGCGCCTTTATGATTGCGACTAGCCCTCTGTCTCTTTCACTTACTAAATCAGCTACCTTGCGACCTGCAGCCTCTTCTTCACATCCGTTCACTACCGCATCGCGTAATTCTTTAGTTAATTCTGGCGCTTCTAGCCGTGTCCAAGGAGACTTTAGAGAAGGTCCAAAATGGTCGAGCATATGTGCCATACCGCCTTCACCACCAGCTAGGTGAAAGGTCAGCATCGGCCCCATTAATGCCCACCGTAAACCTGGGCCGGCGGTAATTGCTAGGTCTAGTTGCTCTACCGTAGCTTCTCCATTCGCTACCATATGCAAGGCTTCCCTCCACATCGCTTCTTGCAGCCGGTCAGAAACAAACCCATCAACTTCTTTGTCTAGCCGTAAGACAAGTTTTCCAGTTGATTCATATATTTCTTGAGCTTTTATTAAATTCTCTGGAGACGTTTTTGGCCCTCCTACTACTTCAACTAGAGGCAGCAAGTACACCGGATTGAAGGGGTGCCCAACGACAACTCGTTCAGGGTGTTTTTTGCATCGTTGGGTCATGTCGCTGATTAAATACCCTGAAGTTGAGGAAGCGATCACAACGTCGCTAGAACAAATCTCGTCTAATTCTGCGATGAGATCCATTTTGAGTTCAAGGCGCTCTGGGGCGTTTTCCTGAACTAAACATGCTCCTTCAATAGTTTGATCTACCGTCTCGCAAACAATAAAGTTCTCTCTGTTTGCTTCTTCTGGCAGTCCTAATTCGGTCATAGCTGGCCATGCAAGATCTAAATAGGAGTTAAGCCTTTCATCAACTCCTTCAACTGGATCCCAGACTCGAACGTTATGGCCTTGCCCTAGAAAATGAGTTGCCCATCCGCAGCCAATGACTCCCATTCCGATGCAAGCAATAGTCAATTTTTCTTCGCTCATCGCTTTAGTTGCAATGTTTCTCGAGCTTCTTCTGGGCTTTGGACTGATGCTCCCAGCAAATCAATAATCTGGCATGCTCTCTCTACTAAGGATGCGTTTGTGGCGAGTACTCCGCGTTTCAAGTAAAGGTTGTCTTCTAACCCAACTCGTACATGCCCTCCAAGCATTATGGATTGAGCCACCATAGGCATTTGCATGGCGCCTAATCCAAATGAGGTGAACTCAGCTTCATCAGGTAAGCGGCTTACCATTGCCTGTAGGATGCCAACATCCATGGGGGTTCCGTAAGGAATAGATAGGCATAACTGAATCCAATAAGGAGCATCAACAATGCCTTCTGAGATCATTGTTTCTGCGAACCATAGGCCTCCTGTGTCAAACACTTCTAACTCTGGTTTTACGCCTAACTCTTGAACACGTTCCGCCATGATTCTTAGCATGGACGGAGTTGAAATATAAACCTCGTTGTCATCACCAAAATTAAGAGACCCACAATCAAGGGACGTGATTTCAGGACGAATGACTTCAACGTGGCTTAACCGTTCACGTCCTCCAACAAGATCAGTTCCAGGTTGCCAGTCCATTGGATTATCATCTGGTCCAACATTGAGATCGCCACCCATGCCTGAAGTGAGATTTACTATGACGTCTTTATTCTTGTCTCGTATTCTCTCTACTACTTCTTCATAATGAGCAACATTTCGTGTTCCTTTTCCAGTTTCTACATCTCTAACATGGCAATGAACGATTGTTGCCCCAGCCTCCGCTGCTTCTAAAGCAGAGTTGGCTATTTGTTCTGGAGTAACTGGAACTTCTGGACTCTTCCCAGTGGTGTCACCTGCTCCTGTAATTGCGCAAGTGACGATCACATTTCGGTTCATTGAACGACTCATTTTTCCCCCAATTAGTAATCAAATAATTGTTTTGATTGATTACTTTTGCCTTTCTTAGTGATTTTGCATAGAGTTTTAAGACCCTTATCCGCAGAGGATACCCTGTAGCCCGCCATTGTGCCGGTTCCGGCGTACCAAAAGGAAAGATATGAAAATTTTATTTGCAGATGCTCTCCCAGAGTTTCACGTTGATATTTTGCGCCAGCGCGGCGATGAGTGTGTGGTTGAACCAGACATAAGCGCTGAGGACCTCCCAAATGCACTTGAAGGGATTGATGTGCTTGTTGTACGAAGCACAAAAGTTACCGCCGAGGCAATTGCAAGCAGCGACCAACTCTCCTTAATTGTGAGATCTGGTGCTGGGACTAACACCATTGATTGCCAAGCGGCAGCAGATGCCGGTATTTATGTGTGTAATGTTCCAGGAACTAATTCTGTAGCTGTTGCTGAACTCACTCTTGGACTTTTACTCGCTATTGACCGCCATATCGCGGACTGTGTTGTGGACCTTAGAAATGGTCAATGGAACAAGAAAAAATACAGTGAGGCAGATGGTTTACTTGGGAAGACTCTAGGGATAATCGGAGTTGGAGAGATTGGTCTTGCGGTGGCTGAAAGAGCTCGTTCTTTTGGAATGTCGGTTATTGCTGTAAGAAACCCCAATCGTCGTGTAGATATTGAATCCAGAATCCGTTCCGTCGGCATCCGTCTTGTTGATGATCAAGAAACTTTGTTATCAGAATCAGACGTTGTTTCAATTCATGTTCCCGGTGGAGGAAGTACAGAAGGTCTAGTTGACGCCAACTTTCTTAACCAGATGAAAGACGGAAGTGTTCTTCTGAATACGAGTCGTGGTGAAGTAGTTGATGAAAAAGCTCTATTGAATGCTTTAGAAACTAAAAACATGCGTGCAGGACTTGATGTATTTTGTGATGAACCGAAAGCTGGAACATCTCAATTCAACTCTTCTCTTGCTTCGCATCCAAGAGTGGTTGGTTCCCACCATATTGGTGCATCCACTAAACAAGCTCAAGATGCAACTTCTAATGGAACTATTGAAGTAATTGAGGGCTACCGAAATGGTGAAGTAATCAATTGTGTGAATATGGCTACTTCTCGAATTGGAACAGCTTCGATCACTGTTCGCCATTTTGATCAAGTCGGGGTCTTGGCGGAAGTTTTTCGTGTTCTAAGGAACGCCAAAATCAATGTTCAAACTGTTAAGAATAATGTTTTTCTTGGTGCGAATTCAGCAGTAGCTGTGTTGGATGTCTCTGGTGAACTCACTCCAGAAATTTGTGAAGAACTGCGTGGTCTTGAACATGTTATTCAGATCCAAGTAGCGGAACACGAATAGTGACCACTCTTCTACCTTTCCCCGGATTAGTAGTTAAATCAGAATGGGCTGATCAAGTAACTACAGGCCCTTACGATGCTTACACCCCTGAACAACGCACCTCTATTTCTGAAGAGAACCCATACAGTTTCCTTAATGTCACAAAATCTCGAGAAGATTTGCCAGAAGAATTAAGAGAAGATGTTGGTTCTTTATTAGATAGTTGCTCAGAAGCTATGCAACGACTGTATGACGCCGATGTTTATAACTCTCACGATGAAGTTTCTTTATTTCTTTACCGGTTGGAAATCAACGATCATGTTCAAACTGGGGTGATGGGCCTTTTGCCAGTAACAAACGACGATGATAAGAAGATTTTGAGACATGAATTATTTCGACCAAATCGGGCAGAACTCATGGCCCACCACCTTGTTAGAGTCGGTGCTTCTTCAAGCCCTGTTTCTCTGACTTATCGTTCTGATACTTCCCTTGAAGAGGAAATCTCGCGACTTTGCGAAGCAGAACCAGAATTGGTTTCTGAGAGCGAAGGCATTCTTCAGACCGTATGGGCTGTAACGGGAGAGGACGCGAAGAGATTGTCATCATTATTTGAAGAAAAAATATTCTATGTGACCGATGGTCATCATCGGTTGGCTGCTGCTTCTGAAGCACTGAAAGTTTTTGGCGATGCTGGCGGTCCGCTTAAGCACATACAAGCTGTTCTTTTCCCCGACTCGGAAATGCTGGTTCTTCCATTTCATCGTCGAGTGCAGGATCGACAAGAACGTTCATTTGAAGAAATTCTTAGCGAGTTGAAAAAAATAGCTCCGCTTACTCAGCAAAGTGATGTTGAGCAAGCCCGACCCCAACCAGGTCAAGTGGGAATATACATAGAAGGTTCTTGGTACACCATGGAATTGCCGGCGGCGGCTGGAAGCCGAGTCGTAGATGCACTGGACGTATCGCGATTGCAAAATGGCATATTAGATCCAATATTCGATATTAAAGATCCAGGAAGTGACCCAATAATAAGTTATGTTCCGGAACCTGTAGGCATCAAAGCTCTTGAGTCTCAATGCGATAGTTCAAACGCCGTAGGTTTCATTCTGCACCCAACTTCGATTGACGAACTAATGGCTGTAGCTGATGCCGGAGAACGTATGCCTCCTAAGTCTTCTTATTTTGAACCAAAACCTCGATCCGGAGTTTTCGTTCGACGCCTTAATAGAGAATCTGGTTGGATTACCCCAGTTACATCATGAGTTCCGGAGTTCAAAACGCTTTAATTCAATACCCCATAGATGGGTCTAGGCACTGGCTATCTTTTGAAAATCCAGTTTTTACTATTGTTGCTGAAAATTTAAGAGACGTGCCGCAAGCAATTTGCGATGCTCAAACTGCTGCCGAAGATGGCTACTGGGTAGTAGGAATGATTTCTTATGATGCTGGGCCTGCATTTGACGACGCAATTCGTTCTTCGCGAATTAGAAGAGTTCCTCTTGTTTCATTTGGGGCGTTTACTTCTCCGAATATCTCATCTGCTCCCAAAGAAAGTGGCGGCTACGACGTTGGTCCCTGGGTGCCGAATCGCTCTCATTCTGCCTATTTAACTACTATCCGCACGATCCGACAGTTAATAGCAGCCGGGGAGACTTATCAGGTAAATCATACAATTCGTTTACGATCAGATTTTTCTGGCGACCCACGCGGTTTGTTTGGAGATTTGATTCGCGCACAGCAACCTAATCATGCTGCATTTCTTGATCTTGGAGATCGAGCGGTATGTTCATCTTCACCAGAACTATTTTTTTCACGAAACAAAAATCAATTTACTTGTCGTCCAATGAAAGGAACTATTGGTCGTCACCCTGACCCTGTTTGGGATGAATTAGCTTCTTCACATCTCAGTAGATCAGAAAAAGACTTAGCTGAAAATACGATGATTGTGGATATGGTCCGCAACGACCTAAGTCGAATAGCTGAGCCTGGTTCAGTAAAAGTTCCATTCCTTCACACAGTTGAGTCTTACCCAACAGTTCATACTCTTACTTCAACTGTGACCGCAGAATCAACAGCAAAATTTCCGGAAATACTTAAAGCCCTATTTCCTGCTGCTTCGATAACTGGTGCGCCCAAAGTACGTACTACAGAAATTATTGAGGCGTTAGAAGGAGATGGGCGTGGAATATATACCGGTTCTATCGGGGCTCTAGCTCCTGATGGGACTATGGAATTCAATATTGCCATTCGAACTATCTGGATTGATAAAGAACGTGGGCGAGCTGAGTACGGTGTTGGAGGAGGAATCGTTTGGGATTCTGATCCAAATGAAGAGTGGCGTGAAGTTGAACAAAAAAGCCGTGTTCTAGATAGAGCTAAATCAAGTTTCTTTCTTCTTGAGACGATGCGGTGGGAACCAGGAAAAGGTATACACCTTCAACATCTGCACGTAGATCGCTTAGCCGATTCAGCTAATCATTTTGGGTTTGATCTGGACAGGACAAGCGTTCTAAGCGCTCTTCTAGAAATCCGAGGTAACGAACCCAAAAGGGTGAGACTCTTAGTCTCCCCCAGTGGCTCTATTGAAGTGCAAGTTCTTGATCTCCCCCAGTCAGTTTCGGGGCATTGGGAAGTACCAATAGATGCTGTTCCGGTACAGAGTGAAAACGAGTTTTTATTTCATAAAACCACTAATCGAGACGTTTATGAGCAAGCTAGAGCCCGCTTCCCTGACTCTCCCGATGTGCTTCTCTGGAATGAGCGTGGAGAAATTACTGAGACAACAACAGGGAATCTAGTCGTAAAAATTGGATCTGAACTCTATACGCCTCCTGTGACCTGTGGTTTGCTTCCCGGAACATTTAGAAGAAACTTACTTGAACAAAGAAAAATCACTGAGAAAGTTATTCATCGTTCTGATATGAATGAAATCTCATCTATGTGGATGATTAATTCTTTACGTGGCTGGGTTCCGTTACGCATTAATGAGAAAATTGCTCCAGTTGCTTTAACTCAAGAACTAAAGCAGATACAAGAGTCTTAGTGTTAAGACTTTCGGCGCCTGACTTCTTCTAGAACCGCAGGTATAACTTGGTGTAGGTCTCCAATAACTGCATACCCGGCTTTCGCCACCATGTTGGCTTCCGGGTCGGTGTTTATTGCAAGAATATTTTTTGCAGCCATTGCCCCAACCCAATGCTGGATTGCCCCTGAAATTCCATTTGCTATATAGATCTGTGGGGCGATACGAGTACCAGTTTGTCCTACTTGATCCGAATGTGGGCGCCAACCATTATTTGTCACTGCACGCGAGCAACCAACTACCCCATTTAATTCTGCTGCCAATTCTTCTAACGGAGCAAAAGCTTCGGCGGAACCGACACCACGTCCACCTCCAACCACTACTGGAGAGGTTGACAAAGTTATTCCTTGAGTTAAGACAACTCTGTCTACAACCATTGTGTGTGTTATAGATTCTTCGAGTTCCGGGGTAAAGATTTCTTTTTGTCCAGAAGCGGGAGAACTTGACTCCTCGGCTTCTATCCCGTGGTGGGCGACTGTAAACAACTTCACTTTGTCTGTATTTAACTCGCTGTCTTCAAGAAGAGAGCCGCCCCACTGCACTCGTGTCATGATCCAAGAAGAAGAATTATTTGTATTAGTAGTTACACAATTAGCTACAAATGGAAGGTCTAGAGTGGCTGCTAGGTGAGCTAAAACTTCATTGCCACGATCTGTGCCGCTCGCTAGAACTGCTGCCGGATTGGTCGCATTCACTAATTGATTTAAGGACTCTCCCCATGCGGCCGGCCCATAATCGGAAAGTGATTCATGCTCCACTAAATGAATAGTTTCGGCGCCATATGTTGGAAGTGTTTCTGAAGCGTTGTCTGCACCCTTACCAATAAGGACGCTATGGCAAGCTACTCCAAGGTCAGATGCAAGTTGTCTACCAAAGGTAAGGGCCTCTAAAGAAGCTTCAGCAAGTGTGCCTCGATCATGGTCGCAAAGAACTAATACTGACATTAAAGAACTCCTAGTTCTTGAAGGAGGTCAACAACTGCGGGAGCGGCTTCTGGTCCGTTTCCTAGAATAACTGTTTCAGAAACTTTCTCTTCTGGGCGATGTAGTCGTATTCGTGTTTGCCCTCCTTCTTCTGCAGTTGGTTCATTTATCTCAATTTCAGCTTTCTTTGAAGCTAGGCGTCCCTTCATAGTTGGATAACGGGGTAAGTTAATCCCCTCTTTAACGCCTAAGACGGCAGGTGTAGGTATTGCATACACTTCAAAGCCGCCGTCAATTTCTCGACGAGCCGTGACTTTGTTCTCAGCGATTTCTATTCCTTTTATCCCGTTAACCATGGGACGATCTAAAGCATGAGCTACTCGAACCCCTACTTGAAACCCTCCTGAGTCTGCTGATTCGTTTCCGAATAAAACAAGATCAAATGGCTCAGCATTTTCTTCTAGATCTTCGATTGCTTTTACGAGAGCATTTGCGGTTCTCTGTGGATCCCAATCGACTTCAGTAACTGGAAGCAAAACAAAATGATGGGCACCAACACTTGCTGCATAACGCAACTGTTCTTCTGCTTCTGCAGGACCCAGAGTTAAAACTGTTACTTCACCGCCGTGTTCCTCGACTATTTGAACCGCCTCTTCTAGAGCGCATTCTTCATGGGGGCTTGTAGTAAATCCAAGATGGGCTGCATCTACGTCTTGTTCGTCGTCAGTTATGTTGATGCGCGCCCCTGGTGCCGGCACCCGTTTTACACAAACTAGGAGACGCATAATTAATTCCCTTACGACTTAAGACGTGAATCTTCCGGATCGAAGACCGATCCTGTTGAACCAACTTTTACTGGGTAAAGCTCATTCATGTACATGACTTGAAGATCTGTGCCTGGGACCGCTAGTTCTGTTGGTAAATAAGCCATTAATAGGTGCTTGCCGACAGAAGGACCATATCCTGCTGATGTCACTCGGCTTGCTCGACCATGTGAATCTACGATTCGTTCTCCATCCATATTTAGGATGGGTTCATTCCCGCCTTGTGGGTATCGAAGACGTCCTTGACTGTCTGCTAAGTCTTCGACTGTAAGTGTGCACATTGAGACTTCTGGGGCCCCTTGCTCTCGCGCTGCTAGATACGCTTCTTTTCCTATAAAGTTCGCTGCCTTTACTTTGGGTCGAGCTAATCCGGCTTCTAGAGGATTGTATTCACTTTCAAGTTCTGCTCCCATGAGTCGGTAACCTTTTTCAAGCCGACCAGAAGTGCCGTAAACTCCGCCACCTGTTGCCCGAATTCCTAGATCGGCACCGGCTTTCATTAAGGCATCCCAAAGCGCTGGTCCATTATCCCAGTCGGTGTAGATCTCCCAACCGGTATCACCTACATATGAAATACGGAATATGCGGCAAGGCAAGCCAGCAATATCTACTTCTGTAATCGAACCGTAGGAGGACCCTTCTTGACTGAGGTCATGATCTGTTAATTGGCTTAAGGTTTCTGGTGCGTTCGGACCCCATAGGCCTAGAGTCGTAATTTTGTGAGTCAAGTTTGTGAATTTGACTGATCCATCTGTTGGCATGTGTCTATTTACCCAGAAGGAGTCACGTCCTCCATCAAATACCCCAGTGACTATTGCAACTTTGTCTTCTGCTAAACGCATCATCGTTAAGTCAGAATGAAAGCCTCCATCTGGAGTCAACCATGGAGTGTAAATTGATCGACCTACTGGAACATCGATTTTATTTACAGCAAGGTAATCGGCGTATTCGACAGCACCCTCACCTTCTAGTGTGTAAATCTGGAAAGCACTGAGGTCCACTAAGCCACAATTCTCACGGAGATTTAAGTGTTCGCCGATTGTAATTGGGCTCCACCAGCGGTTGTCCCATTCCACTTCTCTTTCTTTGAGATCGTAACGGTCTACGAGATCAGCGTTTGCCCCGTACCATTGTGGTCGTTCCCAAGTTCTAGCCTGAAAGAACATGGCATCGAGTTCTTCTTGACGTGAGAAGTATGGTCCGACTTCAATGTTTCTCCGTCCAGCCCATTGTTCGCTTGGATGAACTATTCCGTACGTTTTTATAAAACTTTCGTCTGCGCGAGACCAAATATGTTCTTCAGAACGTTCACCGTCATAAAAACGTGCAATATCTGCACCGTGAGCATCGATGACTCGTGGATAACCGTATGTCATCCATTCAGCTACAACTTGAGCCATCCCAGGTCCTTCTTTTACCCAAACAGCAGCAGCAGACCAAAGATTTCTAACTTCTGGTGTTTCTCCTAAGCAAGGCATGCCGTCAGGAGTAAGAGAAAGAAGTCCATTGATTGCGTATTTGATTTCTGCGTCACCGAGCATGTCCATTAACTCGATCGCTGTTTCCATTTGATCGTCAAAATCATCTGGGGTGAAGGGCATTTCTGTAGGTGATAGCGCTGCTTCTTCGTTTGACGGGATGGTGTCTGGGTGATGGATTATGGCACGATGCCCGTAAGACCCGACTTCCATTGAACCGGCTGATTGCCGCTCGTAACAGAAAGTATCCATGTCGCGAACAATTGGGTAACCAATCTCATTATTTGTTTCTGCCAAAATATCTAAAGGCCCAACATCTGCCATTTGGTGCACTACTGGGGCAAGAGGAATATACGCTCCGGCCATATTTGCTAAGCGATTTGACCAGACTCCACAAGCGATGACCACATATTCTGCTTCGACTCTTCCCTTATCTGTTACGACAGCTTTTACGGAAGTGACCCCGTTTTCTTCTGATGTTTCGATGTCTAATACTTCAGTGTTTGCGAAAACTTGACATCCGGCTTTCTCTATTGCTTCTTTCCGCATAACAGTTCCGGTTTCAAGGGAGTCAACAACTGAAACAGTTGGGCAGTAAAAGCCACCGAGAATAACTTCTTCATTTATGAATGGAACGTGTTCTTTTACCTCTGCTGGAGAAAGGAGATGGGCTTCAATGCCCCAAGCTGTAGCGGAAGTCATTCGACGATTTAGTTCTTCCATGCGCTCTTCTGTCCTTGCTACCTCAATTCCCCCAGAGTCAACTGACAGCTCTAGATCCCGGTACTGATTAGCGCTTTGCTCTCCAAGTAAAGCCATTTCTTTGTTGTGGTCAACTGGGAAAATGAAATTGGAGGCATGGCCTGTTGACCCGCCAGGATTGGGAAGTGGGCCTTTGTCGAGAAGAACAATGTCTTCCCATCCGAGCCGAGCTAAATGTCCAACTAGGCAATTACCAACTATGCCTGCTCCAATAACTACAACTTTGGCTTGGGTAGGAAACTCACTCATTTATTTCTCCTATTCGAGTGGAGTCAATTCTTTAGATCAGAACGAGAAAAGCACGTTCTGACCACGAGTTTGGAGCCTATCAGTCCATGAGTGAGTCACCCATATGGAAGAGAAGATGTTTTCAATTTCTGCAAGCTAACGGAGTTAGCCCGTAACAATAAGAGAGAGAGAAATGACTGTTCCTGTTAATCCGATCCATTGCCAAACTCGTAGTTGCTCTTTTCGAAAGAAATAACCACATACGACCGTAACCGCTGCGTATTGAGTGCCTATAGCTGCGACTGGGGCTAAGTCACCGTGTTGGAGCCCATAAAGAAAGGCAAGAGCTCCAATACTGGCGAAAAGTGCACCAAGCAAAGAAATTCCAACCGCATCTTTTTTAGGAAATACCTTGCGTCCTTGATGCAAACTAAATCCCGCAAAAATGAGAAATCCGACTAAACGTTGAGATACCGCAGACCAGAACCCGCTCTCCGCACTAATTTGATCAAGTGTTACAAATAAAAATCCGTACCCAAGTCCTGCTATGACACTAAATCCAATACCTCTTTTCAAATCCCCAGTAAACAGTGGGTTAAATGAAATGAGTAGAACGGAAATAACTCCGATCCCTATCCCGAATAGAATTTGGTTTGATGGCACTTGCCCGAAAACTAAATCAAACCCAACTGGGACGACTACAGCTAAGACTGCTGCTGGAGGTCCAACTACTCCAGCACTTGCTGCTTGGTAACCGAGGTAAAGCGTTCCAATAGCGGTTACTGCGATCAGCCCACTTAAAGCGCCGACTATGAGATCTCCGGCTCGCCATTCTCCCCCAAACCATAGAACTGCGAGTAAGGCAAAAATAAAATTTCCTAAGAAAAAGATTCCTAGTGCTTGTGAAATGAAGCTCCGGTCTGCGGATCCTCGGGTTACGTGATCTCCCACCCCCACACCTAACGCTGCGATCACTCCATAGATTGCTGACATAAAGACCTGTGTTTCCTGGGCCTACTGTGTGTGGCCTAATGTTTCCGAAATGGCAGATGCTGTCTGCATAACTCGATTAGCGATTACGTCTTCCATGGATTCGGCTGGAAAGCGGAAAGAGGGGCCATGACTATGCAGTGTTCCAACTACTGCTCCTGCATGGTTGAATATTGGAGCTGCAACTGAATTTATTCCTTCAGAAAATTCTTCAAAAAGCCATACGTGGCCCTTTTCTCTTGCCTCAACAATACGGTGACGGATTTCTGAAGGTGAGATAACAGTTTTTGGTGTAAAACGATCTAATGGATGGCGAAGAAAAGCCTCAACAGCTTCTTCAGGCCAATGAGCCAAGAAAATAATTCCTGATGGAACAATATGCATAGGCAGACTGGTGCCTGTCCAGTCACGAATTTGTATTGGATGAGGAGAGTCAATTTCTCCAATGTAATGAACGTCATAGCCTGCTGGAATTCCTAGTCCAGCTGCTTCGCCGAGCACCTCTACAAGCCCTCTTAAGTGAGGTTGTGCTGCGGTAAGTAATCTTTGCGTTGGATTTACGCTAGAAGCCATTGTCACTATTGAAGGTCCTATACGGTAAACAGATTTTCCTCCTTCGCGTTCAACTGCCTCCGCCTTTTCAAGTGAATAAAGGAGTCGAGCTACCGTACTGGTGGGCAACCCGGTGGTGCGTGATAACTCACTGATTCCTGCAGGGTTTTTAGAAAGTTCGTGAAGTATCCCGAAGGCACGTTCAATGCTTTGAACAATCTTCATGTGAGACTCCTAGCTTTTCGCTACCAAAAATCTATTTCCCACTATACGGGAAGTCAACTAGAGATGTTGGACGGCTTAATTCGTATTCAGTAGAGTTTTCAACTAGAAGGCTTTCCCACTTTATGGGACGGTTTGAGTTAAAACCTTGAAGTAGGTAAGAATAGATTTACGTTTGAGATATTTAAGTCTCACTTTTAATAGGGGGGTCAGAAAATGACTGAAGAGCTACCAGAAGAAGAAATAATTCTCGCTGATCTTTCTGACGAAGACCTAGTGGTCCAAATGCATGATGATCTATATGACGGGCTAGGGGAAGAAATTGTTGAAGGTACCACCATTCTGCTTGAGCGTGGATGGGACCCGTCAGCTGTTCTCAACGATGCTCTCGTGGAAGGCATGAGAATCGTAGGTATTGATTTTCGTGACGGAATTTTGTTTGTTCCGGAGGTTCTCCTTTCTGCTAACGCAATGAAAGCGGGAATGGAGATTCTGCGACCTTTGCTTGCCGAAACTGGGGCTGAGCCTATAGGTAAAATTGTGATCGGCACCGTCAAAGGAGACATCCACGATATTGGCAAGAACCTTGTTGGAATGATGCTTGAGGGCGCCGGCTTTGAAGTTATTGACTTGGGCATAAATACCGATGTTGAGGAATTTTTGGGAGCACTTGACGAACACAAACCAGATCTCTTAGGGATGTCGGCTCTTCTTACAACCACGATGCCCTATATGAAAGTAGTTATTGACACTCTTATTGAGAAAAGCCTTCGAGAGGAATACATGGTCATCGTTGGAGGCGCCCCCCTCAATGAAGAATTCGGAGAAGCTATTGGCGCAGATGCCTACTGTCGCGATGCTGCAGTAGCTGCCGAAACTGCTAAACGTCTAGTTACTGAACGACGCGCTGCAGAAGCGTAAACCAACCTTTGAATGGTTTCAGGAACAATGTCAAAGTCTGATACCAAATCAAGAAAAACCCTTATAGTGGCCTGTGGCGCGCTATCTAGAGAGCTTCTTGAATTAAAGAAAATCAACAGCCTTGACTCCATAGATATTGAATGTCTTCCCGCCTCTTACCACAACACCCCTGATCTGATTCCTGATGCGGTAAGAGAGAAAGTAACCCAGTCTAAAGATGACTACGACAATATTTATGTAGGTTACGCAGACTGCGGCACTGGCGGCCTTTTAGACAAAGTTTGTGAAGAATTAGAAGTTGAACGTCTCCCTGGAGCACATTGTTACGAATTCTTTGCTGGCAGTGAACAGTTTTCAGAGATTCAAGATTCTGAAATTGGAACTTTTTACCTTACGGATTTTCTAACCAGACACTTTGACCGTTTAGTCATCCAAGCTCTTTGGCTTGATAAGCATCCTGAACTTCTTTCTGATTACTTTGGTTCCTACACTCGTCTTGTTTATCTCGCTCAAACGGATGATCCAGAAATTGAACGCAAAGCCCAAGAAGCCGCACAACGTTTAGGCCTTACTTTTAAGGTCGTTAAGACAGGATATGGAGAATTAGGCTCGAACATCTTAAGACTTGGTACCCCTTCGGAACAGCAACTGACAGAGATTTCCTAATATGGCTTCTTCACTTATAACAATCTATTGGAGGGATATTCCGGCTCAAGTTACCGCACAAAGTGGCCGCACAAGAGAAAAAGCTTTACTAGATCCAAGGTTCCAATTAGCCATTGATCAGGCAGCTATGGTTGCTGGGTTATCAACAACAGATGATTATGTCAGGCAGTGGAGAAGAGAGTCTCAAGAATGTGGAGCTGACCTTGCCGCAGTTGTAGCTGAAGAAGTTAAAAAAATTGAAGCGTCCTACCCGCCTGAACGCGTGAAAAATCTCGTACGATCCGGAGGCGTGGAATCGTCTGAAGACGAATAGCCCTTAGGAGAAATCTATGACCGACACTTTATTGAGTTCAGCAACCAAGGAACTGACGATTGGCTTTGGACGCCCCTTTGTGATGATTGGTGAACGCATAAATCCAACTGGAAGAAAGCTCTTGGCTGAAGAAATGAAAAATGATGATTTCAGCCGTGTTGAAGCTGACGCCATCGCTCAAGTAGCCGCAGGAGCACAAATGCTCGACGTAAATGCGGGAATTCCTTTAGCTGATGAACCGGCGTTACTTGCTAAAGCTATTCAATTAGTCCAGGCAGTCACTGATGTTCCTCTATCAATCGACTCTTCAATTATTGAAGCGTTAGAAGCAGGACTCTCTGTCTACCAAGGTAAGGCTCTTGTCAATTCTGTTACTGGCGAAGAAGAGGTAATGGAGCGAGTACTCCCACTTGTTGCAAAACACGGCGCAGCAGTCGTCGCTATTTCAAATGACGACACAGGAATTTCTGAAGACCCTGATGTCCGATTTGAGGTTGCGAAACGCATAGTCCAACGAGCTTCTGATCATGGAATTCCCCCTGAAGACGTTGTTGTAGATCCATTAGTGATGCCCATTGGAGCGATGGGGACAGCTGGGCAACAAGTATTTGCCTTAGTCCGTCGACTAAGAGAAGAACTTAAGGTCAATACCACTTGCGGGGCATCAAATATAAGTTTTGGTTTACCGAACCGTCATGCTGTTACCGGCACATTTATCGCTATGGCAATCAGCCATGGAATGACTTCTGCCATAATGAACCCACTGCATGCAGACGTTAAAACTGCCATTCAAGCTGCAGATGTGCTTATTGGCGCAGACACAGACTGTGCAGAATGGATTAAAGATAATCGTGATCCTTCTTCTCCTGCTCGCGAACGACGTGGTGGCCGCCGTCGGCCAAGCAACTAGACCGTGACCTTTTGTGAACGCTCTGTTCCATGAGTGAAGAGAACCTTGTCTTCTTTACCCCTTCAGGTCTAAGAGGGAAGTTTGCTGACGGAACAACGGTGCTTGATGCCGCTAGGCACCTCGGCGTCGATCTTGACTCTGTTTGCGGAGGCCGAGGAATCTGCGGTAGATGTCAGGTCCAACCCATGTTCGGAGAATTTGCGAAACATGGAATTTCCTCTCAAGAGATTGGCCTTTCTCCGCAGGGAAGTAAAGAAACTTCCTACAAAGGTAGGCGGGCTTTAGAAGAGGGCAGTCGGTTGGGCTGTGCAGCAACAATTCATGGTGATGTGGTAGTGGATATTCCTGAAGAAAGTCAGGTTCATCGCCAGGTTGTAAGAAAAGAAATAGACCTCGGTGAAGTTGTTCTAGATCCTGTTCTGAAATTATTTTTCATAGAACTAGAAACAGGTGCACCCTCAAAGTTGAAGGAAGAAGCACTTGATGCCCTTGAGGCTCAATGGGGGTTTACAGACTTACTATTTGAAGTTGACGAAGCTGCTTTAAATAATGACTCTCAAGCGGATTTAAGAACCGTAACAGTCGGCATTAGAGATAAACAGAAAATTGTTGCCATATGGCCTGGGCTTCAAGAACGAGTTCTCGGAGTAGGTGTTGACGTGGGGTCCACGACTATTGCCGGACACCTTTGTGACCTAACCACTGGGGCTGTTCTTGCTACTGCCGGAATAATGAACCCGCAAATTCGCTTCGGTGAAGATTTAATGAGTCGAGTTTCATACGCGATGATGAATCCTGGTGGGGAAATTGAGATGACTAAAGCTGTTCGTGAGGCTTTGAACGGCTTAATTGAAGAATTGTGTAGGGAAACTGAAGCAAAGAAAGAGGAGATTCTCGAAATTACTCTTGTTGGTAACCCGGTAATGCACCACTTATTTCTTGGCCTTGATCCAATACCGTTGGGTCAAGCTCCTTTTACTCTTGGACTGAAAGATGCAGCTAATTTCACTGCAGATGAGTTAGAACTTTCATGTCATTCCGCTACTCGCGTACATGTACTTCCTTGTATCGCTGGACATGTCGGCGCAGATACGGCAGCGGTGATTCTCGCTACGCAATTGCATGAATACGGCGAAGACGAAGTAATTGCCGTTGTTGATGTTGGCACTAATGCTGAAATTGTTCTTTCTGGAAAGAACCGTGTTCTGGCTGCATCTAGTCCTACCGGTCCAGCTTTTGAAGGAGCCCAAATTAGTTCAGGTCAACGAGCAACACCGGGAGCGATTGAGCGAGTCAGGATTGATCCTGCAACTGGCGAGCCGCGCTTCAAGGTGCTCGGAGTTGATATGTGGTCAGATGAGCCCGGCTTCAATGAAGCGGTTTCTTCAACTGGGGTGACCGGTATTTGTGGATCAGGAATCATCGAAGTCATAGCCGAAATGTATTTATCAAGAATTATTAGTACTGATGGAATCATCGGAGGTGCAGAATCATTGTCTACACCGAGGCTAAGGCCTAATGAGAGAACTGTTCAGTATCTTCTCTACGAATCTGACGAAGAGAACTCTTCAATCTTTGTCACTCAGAATGATGTCCGTGCAATTCAGCTCGCAAAAGCAGCCTTGTATGCGGGTATACGACTACTCATGGACCACCTTGCTATTGAAAAAGTTGACTACATCAATCTTGCTGGTGCGTTTGGAAGCCACATTGACACCATTCACGCCACTGTGTTGGGGCTAATCCCTGATTGTGATCAAGATCGTGTGAAAGCGGTTGGGAATGCTGCTGGAACTGGTGCTGTAATTGCTCTTCTTTCTGGTCAAGCGCGTACAGAGATTCAAGAACTCGTAAATCAGATAGAGAAAGTGGAGACTGCTACTGAGCCTGACTTCCAAATGCACTTTGTTGAAGCTATGGCAATACCTCATCTTTCATCTGAGTATCCAGAATTGTCAAAAGTGGTTACATTGCCAGAGAGAGATAAAAACTCTTCTGAAAATAGGGGTGCAAGAAGGCGACGAAGTCGTAGCGCCGCTGAAAGGGGAAAAAATGAGTGATACTCCTAGACGTAGATCAGGAGGTCGTGCCGCGCGTCAAACAATTCGCAAGAATGCAGCGGAAGAAACCCGTCCTTATTTGACTCGGGCTTTAGAACCCTTAGAAGTCGTCTCTGAAGAAGGACTCTCAGCTATTGAGCATAATGCTGACACTATTTTGGAAGAGATTGGAATCAACTTCAGTGACTACCCTTCAGCATTGTCTCTATTAGAGAAAGCTGGTGCTCAAATTGATGGAGAAAGAGTTCGTTTTCCAAGGGGGATGTGCCGAGAGATTGTTACTAATTCTGCTCCGTCGACTTATACCCATCATGCTAGGAATCCAAGCAGAACCGTAGAAATAGGTGGGAACTCAATGGTTTTTGTTCCCGCTTATGGACCTCCTTTTGTTAGAGATCTTGATAATGGTCGGAGATACGCGACGATTGAAGACTTTAACAATTTTGTCAAGCTTGCTTACATGAGTCCGCATATGCATTTATCTGGAGGCACAGTTTGTGAACCTGTTGACGTACCTGTTTCGCATCGTCATCTGGATATGGTTTACGCCCATCTTCGTTATGGAGATAAACCTTTTATGGGTTCGGTAACTGCTGCTGAAAGAGCTCAAGATTCAATTGATATGGCCAAACTTGTTTTCGGTGACGAATTTGTTCAAGAGAACACCGTTATGACAAGTCTTATTAACGCCAACTCACCAATGTCTTGGGACGCCACAATGCTTGGTGCAGCTGAAACCTATGCCAGAAGCATGCAAGCAACCATGATTAGTCCATTTATTCTTGCCGGGGCTATGGCTCCTGTGACTGTTGCCGGAGTAGCTGCGCAAACTTTGGCTGAAGCTCTCGCAGGCATGACTTTCGTTCAATTAGTAAAGCCAGGAGCACCCGTTATTTTTGGTTCGTTTGCATCTTCTATGTCTATGCAAACCGGTGCACCTACATTTGGAACACCTGAACCTGCTTTAGTTCTTTATACCGTTGCGGCTTTGGCGCGACGCTTGGGAGTTCCATTTAGGTCAGGAGGAAATCTATGCGCATCGAAGATACCAGATGCGCAAGCCGCTTCTGAAAGTATGGCTACGATGATCCCTACAGTAACTGCTGGAGCAAATTTCATACTCCACTCAGCCGGATGGCTTGAAGGCGGTTTAGCTATGGGCTACGAAAAGTTCATAATTGATGCTGACCAATGTGGCCTTTTAGCCAAATTTATTTCTGGGGTAGATCTTTCAGAAAATGGACAGGCAATGGACGCCATACGTGAAACAGGACCTGGCCAACATTTTCTGGGCGCTGCACATACTTATAGCAATTTTGAAACTGCTTTTGCTCGATCAGAAATCGCAAACAACGACAGTTTCGAACAATGGGAAGAAGACGGAGCGTTGGACACAGTACAACGAGCAAACAAAGTCTGGAAAGAAATGCTAGCTAACTATGAAACCCCTGAAATTGATCCCGAAACTGATCAGAAACTTCTAGATTTCATTTCAAAACGTAAACAAGAAATACCAGACGCCTTCGAATAAACTTGTTTCCCACAATACGGGAAGTCCATCCCGCATAGTAGTAAACTCTTTGTAGTTGGAAATAAACTGCATCTGACTTAAAAACATGCATCTTTAGAGAAGTAGGAGATGGAACTGTGTCGTTCCCTTCTGATTTAGAAATAGCTCGATCCGCAAAACTTCGACCGCTAAGCGAGGTTGCTTCTGACGCCGGAATCTCCAGCGAACACCTTGAACTCTATGGAGAAGGCGCAGCAAAAATAAAACTTGAAGCGATCGAAGCTATGAGCAACCGGGACAAGGCCCGGTACGTGGTTGTATCAGCTATCACTCCAACTCCGCTCGGAGAAGGCAAAACCACCACTGTTGTCGGTTTAGGTCAAGGGTTCAGCCATATCGGCAAAAAGGCGACGATCGCAATACGTCAACCATCAATGGGTCCTACTTTTGGAATAAAAGGTGGAGCCGCAGGAGGCGGCTACAGCCAAGTAGTACCAATGGAGTTGCTCAATCTTCATTTAACTGGTGACATGCATGCAGTTACCGCAGCCCACAACATGTGCTCTGCGATGTTAGATGCGCATTTATTTCATGGAAATAAATCCAACTTAGATCTGAACAACATTACTTGGAGAAGAGTGCTTGACATCAACGAACGTGCGCTCCGAAACGTAATTGTTGGCTTGGGTGGACGGCTTGACGGAGTCCCTCGAGAAACTGGATTCGACATCACTGCTGCTTCTGAGGTCATGGCTGCTCTCGCTCTCTGCACCTCTCTAAAGGATCTCCGAGAGAGAATGGGACGAATAGTTGTAGGTTATGACAAATCAGGGGGCCCAGTTACTGCAGAAGACCTTGAGGTGGCTGGAGCCATGACAGTCATCTTGCGTGAGGCTATAAAACCAAACCTAATGCAAACCCTTGAAGGCACCCCAGCGCTCGTTCATTGTGGACCATTTGGGAATATCGCTACAGGAAACTCTTCTATCGTTGCCGACCAAATAGGCATCCACACCGGAGACTTCCTTCTAACCGAAGCAGGGTTCGGAGCAGACATGGGAGCTGAGCGTTTTTTCAACATTAAATGCCGCTATTCAGGTCTAAGCCCAGATGCCGCCGTACTCGTCGCAACTGTGCGCGGCCTTAAAGCCCACTCTGGAAACCATAAAATTGTTGCCGGAAAACCCTTGCCAGAAGAAATCCTTAAAGAAAATCCTGACGAAGTTCATGAAGGTGGAGCCAACCTAAGGAAACAACTTGAGAATATGCAGATCCACGGTGTCTCCCCGGTCGTAGCAATAAATGTTTTTCCAGGAGACCATGATGGAGACATAAAAGCCATCGAAGAAATAGCCGAAGAATACGGTGCACGAGTGGCAACAACGACTCACTTTGCCGAGGGAGGGAAAGGAGCCGCTGTACTTGCAGAGGCAATAACTGAGGCAGCAGAAGAACCGTCTGAATTCAAAGTGCTCTACCCCGACGAAATGCCATTAAGGGACAAAGTTCAAATAATCGCCCAAAAAATTTATGGCGCCGATGGAGTGAGTTTCTCAACCCAAGCAAATAAACAGATTGATACCTACGAAGCAAATGGGTTTGGCGACCTCCCGGTCTGCATCGCCAAGACTCACCTGTCAATTAGTTCCGACTCTTCACTTAAAGGAGCGCCAACCGGTTGGACGCTTCCAGTTAGAGAAGTTCGAGCTTCAGTTGGAGCGGGTTTTGTTTACCCAATTTGTGGAGATATGAGAACAATGCCGGGCTTAGGTGCAAAACCAGCAGCAGCTTCTATCGATATTGATGAATCTGGTGAAATAGTTGGACTTAGTTAAGGTTTAGCAATGTTTGAAAATAACCGTCCAGATAAAAAAACCCAGCAGCAACTACTGGAAGGGATGACTTATGAGCTGATCCCACTCAAGAACGTTCATGATCAAGCAAAATTTCTTCCACAAAATTCGACAATGTCGGTTACCTGTTCACCAGCAAAAACCATTGATGACACACTTGATCTTTGTGAAAGCTTCTCAGCCGATGGACACATAACTATCCCGCATTTTGCTGCTCGTATGGTTGAAAGCGAAGAGCATGTTGACTCGATTATCGATCGTGTACATAAGTTGGGTATCCGAAAAATCTTTGTGATCGGAGGAGATGCTGATCAAAGAGGTCCGTTTTACGATGCTCCGAGTTTTCTTCAAGCACTAGTTGCCAGAAAACCAGATATTGACACAATAGGCATAGGTTCTTATCCAGATGGACATGCCGACATTCCAAATAGTTCTCTCGACCAAGCCCTATTTGAAAAGCAAGAAATTATCCTTGGGGCTGGATACGAGGGGTACATCGCTACCCAAATGTGCTTTGATGCAAAAAAAATCGCTGAATGGTTACGCGAAATAAGAAAAGCAGGCATTTCACTTCCTTGCCATTTAGGTGTACCCGGAGCCGTTGATACTAAAAGATTGCTAACGATTTCTTTACGTTTAGGCATCGGACACTCAACAAGATTTCTTAAGAAGAACCGTGCAACTGCTTTGCGCCTCCTTTCACCAGGGAAATACGATCCAAATAAGTTACTGTCCCCGCTTTCTAGAAATGCTTTAGATCTTGGGATAACTGGAGTTCATTGCTTTACTTTCAATTCAGTAGACACAACTGAAGAATGGCGTCAAAAAGCCATAAAGAAACTCTCTTCTTAAACTCCGCTTAGTCCTGATATCGCATCTAGTTATACGCTGGAAATATGACGAATCCAGATACTGCTCCAACTTGGAATCCGTTTGACAAAGATTTCGCAATTAACCCTTACCCTACTTATGCACGCTTACGTAAAGAAGATCCTCTACACCGAACTGCTAATGATCTTCTATTAGTTTCTCGATATGACGACGCGTTTCAGGTTCTCCGCGACCCCACTACTTCAATGCAGGGGCGGCGTAACCGGAATGCAGAGGCTCCTGAACATATGAGAGTCTTGGTAGAAAGAACCGAAGGCCGTGGACCTTCTCTTTTAGGCCTTGATCCACCAGACCACACTCGCTTGAGAGGACTGGTCCAACGTACATTCACTCCAAGGGCTATCTCTCGCATGCGCGAGCAAACCACGACCATTGTTGATGAGTTACTTGATGAACTTGTTGAAATTCAAGAAATAGACCTTATAAGCCAGTACGCATTTGTTATACCGTTTGCAGTTATTCATCAAATGCTTGGGTTGCCTGATACTGAAATGACAATGGTAAGAGAATGGTCTCAAGCTCTCAGCAAAACTCTTGAACCTTTCTTAACTCCAGAAGAGGTAGACGAGGCAATCTCAGGTGGAGTTTACATGGACGAATATCTTGGTGAAGCAATTGCCCACAAGCGAAAACACCCTAAAGATGACCTCCTTACCGCACTTATTGAAGCAGAGGAAGAAGAAGACAGGCTTTCTGAAGATGAGTTGCGTTCAATGACTGGCCTTCTTTTTATCGCTGGGCATGAAACAACGGTCAACCTGATCGGAAACGGAACTCATGCTTTGCTTAACAACCCAGATCAACTTCAAATAATCAGAGAAGATGAGTCTGTAGATGGAACCATGGTTGACGAACTTCTCCGTTACGACAGCCCGGTGCAAAATTCAGGACGAACATTAACCCAAGACACAATCATTGGTGGAGTTGAAATTGCTGCTGGGGAAACGATACTCACTTCGCTAGGTAGCGCAAATCATGATGAAATCTTCTGGGGCCCTACTGCCAGCGAATTAGACGTACGACGGAAAGATGCCTCAAGGCATCTCTCTTTTGGAAATGGTATTCACCACTGCCTTGGGGCGGCTCTAGCCAGAATGGAAGGAGAAATCGCTGTTGCTAATTTAGTGCGACGGTTCCCAGATCTCGATTTCAATGGTGAACCAACTTACAACGGTCGAGTCATTCTCCGTGGACGTGAAACGTTTCCTGTTACCTTAGGCTCGCCTGTTTAAGTTCTTCCCGAGAAGGACAGGCAATTCTTGAAAAAAGTGCTCCGGTAAAAAAAGTACATGCCATAAATATCCAGGCGTATTGGAATGATTCAAGTTGTCCTTTGCTCACAGTTGCTGACGCAATAGTTACCGCTATCGACACTCCTGCCGCAAAACCTATTGATGAACCTGTTCGAAGTGTGGCACTAGCAGTTGCGAATCGATGTTCAGGGACAAGCCTCAAACCCATGGAACTAAATGTTGCGAACGAACAAGCTACCGCGATACCTAGTAGAAGGTGAGCAGGCAGCACTGAGGTCAAATAACTACTTTCTTCTCCCACAGTTAGTAGAAGCCACACAATGCTGGAAGTTCCTGAAAGCCCACCAATAACCACAAGTGTTCTATGTCCTACCCTGTCGGCAATTGATCCTACGGGCCCACCTAAAATTGCTGCCAAAGAAGGTCCAGCGACCACACCAAATCCTGCGGCTAAAGCAGACCATCCCCAAAGATCTTGAAGGAGAAGAGTATTAAATAAAACAGTTGCGATAAATGCTGTTGAGAAAAGTGTTTGGCCTACCGCCGCGGACCAAAACGGTCGTAAGCGAAATAAATTTAGGTCGAGAAGCGGATAAGGATGCGCTGAGGACCGATAGATCAGCACCCCTAACAATAAAACACCTGCAATGGAAATTAGTATTGTCGTCAGCGAGGCATACCCCCACTCTGACCCCTGAACTACACCTAATAGAATCAGCGCTATTCCAAGCGTTCCTGCAGGCACACCGATGAGATCAAATCGCTGTTCAGCATTCGGGTCTTTGGTTTCTTTCACAAACCTTGGAGTAAGTATGAAGATAACTAGACCAACGGGAACGTTAACAAAGAAGATCCATCGCCAGTTAAGCAGATCAAGCAGAATAGCTCCCATTGTCGGTCCGACCGCCGCTCCGAGGGCTGCTGATGCGCCCCATATTCCTATTACTGTCGAATGACGAGAAGGGGGAAATTCGGGCAGAACCATTGAAAGTGACGCTGGACTTAAGATTGAGGATCCAATCCCTTGCAGAATCCTTGCAGCAATTAGAAGTCCCGGAGTGGGGGCAATCCCGGAGAAGAATGACCCAAGCATAAAAACCGCTACACCAATTAAGAAAAACTTTCTTCGTCCTCTTTGATCAGCTAAACGGCCAGAAATGAGTAGAAACGCTCCTAACGAGACTGAGTAACCAGACAAAACCCATGAAAGTCCTGTAGCAGAAGCTCCTAAGTCTCTTTTTATTGAAGGGAATGCAACGTTAACTATGGAAACGTCGATAACCGTTAAGAGGGAAGCGAGTGTTGCAACACTCAAAGCTAACCAAGCACGTCGGTCGACTTTTTCAAGAACTGAAGAATCTTCTTCAAACGAATTTTGGGACATTCCGAACAGGTTAGGCGTAAAAAACTTTGTTTGGTTAGATGAGGTTACCGGCGATAAATGAAACGCCCGGTTGACTCTGGCCATCCCGGCCAAACTCGATGCTTAAAAAATTGGTAAGAGGGGCCAACTCCAAAAGTGAAAATAAGAGTTCCTAATCCATAGGATCCGCCAAGTAAAACTCCACCTACGAATACAACTGATTCAATCAATGTCCTTGCTTTTCCGATTCCTATTCCGCGTTCAATTAATGTGGTCATCAACCCATCTCTTGGTCCGACTCCTAACCCTGCGCCAAGATAAAGCATCGAGCCGAATCCGACCACAATTGGAGAAGCGATTGCCATGAGTAACCGGATACCGAATAATTCAGGTGTTTCTGCAAACCCCATGATGAGATTCACCACTAAGCCAATAATTATTACATTTGATATTGTCGCTGGGCCTAAGGGCTGACGGAAAAATACTAGGAGAACTAGCAATAACGCCCCTACAACTTGGATCATCGTTCCAGGTGAGCGATCTAAACGATTAGCTAAGCCATCGTGTAACACGTCCCAAGGGCCTACTCCTAGATCTGCCAAAAATAGCAAAGCGAGCCCGCATCCAAAAAATACGAGCCCGCTCACCATCGCTGCTGCCCTATTCATAGTTCTTCCTTGGGGTCAAAACTATAAATGAAGCGGGCAGCACCACATGAACTATAGGGCGGTCAGTTAAGAACTGACCGCCCTATTAGTAAAAATGACTATTCGCCACCTTCATTTAAGATCACAGTGGCTCTTGTCCAGTCACTACCTGTAGTGCTAATACCCTTTGAGTCAAGAATATCGTTTGCAGCTTCTGCGTATTCATTGGTATACGCATCTTCTGCTGGCACTGCTTCAAGGTCGCCATAGTTAGTAACTACGTCAATGGTTTGTGCCCATTGATCAGCATCAATCATGCCGACCCCATCTGGAGATGGCCAGATCAATGCATTAATTTCATTCATCTGCCAAGTCTGATGTGAAGTTCCGAGCGCTGAACCATTATTCAACACATGCTCAACGCATTCATCTGAATGGTCTCTACAGTGTGCCCAACCTTCAAGAGAAGCCGCTACAAAGCGAGTTGTTATATCTTGATACGCTTCATCGCTTGCTAAACGGTCACCATCGGCCCAGATAGCATCTTGAAGCATCGCTGTTCCTTCGTCATTCCAGTCGATAACTGTCATGTCATCGGCTGTGTAGAGCTCACCGGTTGCTGGATTAATTGCTTCCAAAACCTGTGCATACTCGTTGTAAATCATGGCCTGAACAGCATCCATCTCGCCTTCAAGCAAGCCCAACATGTCAAATCCTTGTTGCACTAAATTGAAATCTGTAGCTGGATCAAGGCCTGCTTGTCGAGCTCCGGCAAGAAGTTCGAACTCGTTACCCCATCCCCAGTTACCAACAGTTTTACCTGCCATATCAGCTGGTGAGTTAATGCCAGAATCGGCCCAAGAGACTTGAAGCGTCCCTGAGCGCTGGAATACTTGAGCTACGTTCACTAAGTTCATACCCTGCTCATTTGAGACGAGGACTTTAGGAACCCAGGAAACAGCAAAGTCAGCTGCTCCTGACGCAAGTTGTTGCTGAGGCACGATATCCACGCCACCTTCCATGATGGTTACATCAAGACAGTAGTTGTCATAGATTCCCCCATCTTCAGCGGCGTAATAGCCAGCAAATTGAGCCTGAGCAAACCATTGCAATTGCAATGTCACGCTGTCAACAGAATCACAATCCCCTGTACCAACTGAGGCTTCATCATCTGAACCGCAACTAGTCATGAACAGTGTTACTGCTGTCAACAATGCGAATGCCCGCATCATTTTCTTCAGTTTCATTGTTTCTCCTTATTTTTTTGTTGTTTCTTCAAGTTGTACCGCCGATTTCCACGGAGTACTTACCCTCTCTATGAGAAGTGCACCTACAAATAGTGATAGTCCAAAAGCAGAGGCAACTGCAATAGCAGCCCATGCAACGTCATATCTAGCAAGTCCTGCATTTGATGTTATTACATAGCCGACTCGATCCTGAGGTCCGCCGAAATACTCTGCGACAATGGCGGCGATGACCGATAAGGGGGCTACTACACGAAGAGCGTTTGCGAAAAACGGTAAAGCATTTGGAATACGGACTTCTTTTAATATTGTCCAATCCCCTGCTGCGTATGACCGCATGAGTTCAATCTCATTCACGTGCACTTCGGTAAGTCCTTTTGCGGTGTTTATAAATACTGGGAAAAACACCACTGTTGCTACCACTAACTGGTTGCTGACAGAACCTGTTACTCCGAACCAAGCGTTGAATATTGGAGCTAACGCAACGATTGGTGTGGCATTAACTGCCACGGCGAGTGGAGTAAGCCCCTCATTTAAGAATCTAAATAAAGTTGCGAAAAAGGCAAAAGTTACTCCAGCCACTATGCCAATTGCCAGACCTCCCAAAGCCATTTTCCCAGTTTCCCAACTGGCATGACGAAGTATCTCCCAATTATTTTGTAACTCTGTCCAAATGGAGGAGGGTTTTGGCAACAGGAACTCTTGTATTTCAAAAAGAACGACCGCTCCTTCCCAAAGTGCAAGAATGCCAATCCCTATAACCAGAGGAGGCCAAATAATAGATACTCGGCTTTTGAGTTTGACTATATTCACTCTTGTTCCTCAACGGCTCGAAGGGCTTCTCGGATTTCAGTAGCAGCAGCAAAAAAGTTTGAGTCTTGCCGAGTACTTTCTGATCTCTTACCTAAATCAACATCAATAACTGAGTGCACCTGTCCTGGCCGAGGAGAAAGCACAACCACACGATTTGAAAGAAAGGCGGATTCGGGTATTGAGTGAGTTACGAAAACCACAGTTGTGCCAGTTTCTTCCCAGATTCTCAATAATTCAATCTGCATATGTTCTCTTGTCATTTCATCCAAAGCTCCAAATGGTTCATCCATAAGAAGAAGTTTTGGCTTAAATGACAGAGCCCGCGCAATAGAAACTCTCTGCTGCATACCCCCAGAAAGTTGACGCGGATAATAACTGCCGAAATCTGGGAGTTTTACAAGATCCAACATTTCCTGTGACCGGGTTGACCTATCGGCTTTTGACCACCCATGTAGTTCAAGCGGCAACTCAATGTTTGCCGACACGCGACGCCAGTCAAAGAGCCCGGCATGTTGGAACACCATTCCGTAATCTTGATCTACCCGAGCTTGATGAGCAGATTTACCAAATACTTCTACCGAACCTTTTGTTGGTTCAAGAAGATCTCCAATTAGGCGGAGCAACGTTGATTTACCGCAGCCGGAAGGACCAATCAACGAGACAAACTCTCCTTCTTTAATATCGAGATCAATATTTGATAAAGCTATTACTTCATCTTCTCGTGCCTCATTGAAGACTTTGTCTACGCTATTAATGCTTATTGCGCTTTTTTCATTCATGAAGCAACCTCTCTTGTACGTCGCATAAAGTATCGTTCCGCTAAATTAATCATTCCGAACACCAAAAGACCTAGAAATGCTGCCCCAATAACCGAGGCATACAGCCTCTCGGGGAAAATCGCATATCGAAGTGCATATTCGAGGATCGCTCGCCCCAATCCGGTTTTTCGTCCTATTGATATCTCCCCAACAATTGCTCCAACAATGCTGAGAGAACCAGCAAGTTTTAGCGCTGGAAATAAGAAAGGACGAGCGGCAGGAAGTCGAAGTTTAAACAAAGTTGTCCTCCACGACGCAGCGTATGAATGCATCAACTCAACATGCGCTGAGTCCGGGGACTGTAGTCCACGTAAGCCACTTACTGCCACAGGAAAGAAAGTCAAGTAAGTGGATATCAGTGAAATGCTTATGAGGTCAGACAAGCCTTGATTTCGTCCCCAAGTTACCACTACGGGGGCAAGTGCTATTAAGGGAATGGTTTGAGAAACATTTATCCATGGAAGTAGGCCACGTTCAGATACTTTCCAGCGGGACATAAGTATGGCGAGGCTCATGCCTATTGTTAAGCCAAGAATGAAGCCAATTGCTGCCTCTTGGAAAGTGAACCATGCTTTTTTAAGTAGAAATGCGTACATGGGCATCGTGCTTCGTCCGTCACGGATATCTGCATTGAGTTCGGTAATCACATCCACAAAGTGAGGCATGATTGTGTCATTTGTTGCTATTGGTAGACCAAAGTTTGTTCCTGGCCAATGGTCATCAGTTTTTTGACCCATCCATTTGTATCCCTCCCAAAGAAGGACAAGGAAAACAATTACGACTGCGACAGTAAGGATTACCCGAGTTGCCTTTGCCGTTTTCATTGCTAGTTTTTGTCTTCGCTATCTTGATTGTTGGAGGGCGAAAATCCGCGTTGTCTTTCCATCAAGCTACACCAATCCCAATTTGCGCCTCCCATTGACTCCACATCAGCGAGGAACTGGCTAACAAGTGCTGTTACCGGAAGAGAGATGTTCATCGCTGCTGCTTCCTCTAGGACTAGACCTACATCTTTTCGCATTAGCACTGTTGAAAATCCGTAATCATATTCTCCGGCAAACATTTTTTCAGCGCGATTTTCCATCTGCCATGACGTTGAGGATCCTTGAAGCATTGCTTGGATAACATTTTCTACGTCTAATCCTGCTCTGGTGGCGAAATCTAAACCTTCTGCGAGGGCTTGACATAAACCCACGACGCAAATTTGATTCGTCATTTTTGTTAACTGGCCTGCTCCGAGCTCACCCATAAGTCTTACTTGTCCGGAATAAAGGTCAATGATTGGTTCGGCACGTGAGAATGCTTCACTATCACCGCCTGTCATTACAGAAATTGTTCCATTCTCTGCGCCTACTACTCCTCCGGAAACTGGGGCATCTAAAAAATATGCTCCAGCTGCTTGCACTTTGGCTCCTATTTCTCTTGCCGCTTGCGCTGAGGTCGTTGAGTGGTCGATCCAAATTGCATTTTCTGAAATCGCAGGGATTACTTCATCAGCCACCATCAGTAGCTCACGATCCGCTGGAAGAGAAGTCACAATGAAATCAGATTCACTTGTTGCTTCGGTAACTGATCCCACAAATATTCCGTTGTGTTCTGCTGCCCATTGTTGACCGCTTTCCGAATTTACGTCATAGACAACGACTTCATGCTTATCGCTGTGTCGAGCGAGATGAGCAGCCATGTGCCAGCCCATACGCCCTAAGCCAATACAAGCTATCTTCATGCGGGAACACCTGGCTTTCCTCGATCTTCAAGAGTAAATCCACCAGCTAAACGAGCGTTGGTGCGTCCACCTATTGCCATAGCGAGTATGAGAACCATTTCATCTGGATGAGGGGCGTCAGAGATTCCGACTTCTATTGCGTCGTAATGGCTTCCAACATAAGACCACTCAAGATGTGTTAATGGAACGTCAAGTCGAGTTCCGAGTGAACCTATTTTTTTTGTTGAAGGAACGATGGCTTCACCTTTTCCTAAAGCAATTCTCATACCGCCACCACCAGGTATGTGCCACATAGCGCCATGTTCTATCTCACCTGCTGATCCAACAATGGCTCCTTTCCCATAACTGTCAATAATGTTGATATCCCCGCCAAGGTGGTCAATAAGTTGCTGTCCAAGTTTTTCACCTAATTCTTTTAGTTCGTCGCTAGCTGAACTTAAATCCTCGACGTATTCACCCACAAATGGGTTATTCACGACTACAGCAATTGCGCCTTTTCTGACTGTTCGTCCTGGCTCTGGCCCAAAGTCATGAAGGGTGTCTTCAACAGAAATACAAATTTTTCTTTGTCTAAACAACAAGGCTTGCCTGCTCTTTCTATTTTGAGATCAGCGACGATCTGTTTTATTTCGAAAAAAACGGAATTATGTCTTGACCATAGGCTTCTAACGTCTCTTCTTGCTGATCGTGCATCAGATATATAGCAAACTGATCTACCCCTAGGGCTTCAAGTTCTTGCAGTTTCTCTATATGTGCTTGTTTATCGCCAAGAATGCAGAATCGGTCAATGACTTCATCAGGTACAAAATCTGTATGTGTGTTACCAGCCCGACCGTGTTCTGAATAGTCATAGCCTTTACGAGCCTCAATGTAATCAGTTAATGCTTTTGGTACAGCAGCGTTATCGGAGCCGTATCGGTCAACTAAATCAGCAACATGGTTCCCGACCATGCCTCCAAACCAGCGGCACTGGTCTCTTTGATGTTCTATGTTGTCTCCAACATAAGCAGGTGCGACTACACAAATAGTGATTTGTTCAGGATCGCGACCTGCTTGTTCTGCAGCATCACGAACAGCTTTGATTGTCCATTCTGCTATTTGAGGGTCAGCTAATTGAAGAATGTATCCATCTGCTTTGCGTCCACAAAGCGATAGGGCTTTAGGCCCATATGCAGCCATCCACATAGGCAAAGATCCGCTTTTTCGCCATGGAAAGGTTTGAACTGTTTCGTTGTATTCAACTGTTTCACCCTCTGCTAAACCTTTTATAACTTCCATTGATTCTTCAAGGGTGGAAAGAGTGCAGGGTTTATGTCCTATTACTCGCATTGCCGAATCACCGCGGCCGATGCCACATACCGTTCGCTCACCGTACATGTCGTTGAGGGTGGCAAATAACGAGGCTATTACTGTCCAATCTCTCGTCCCGGGATTAGTGACCATTGGTCCGACGATCATTTTTTCTGTCGCAGCAAGCATTGCGCTATAGATCACAAATGGTTCTTGCCAAAGAACATGACTATCGAAAGTGTAACCATAGGTAAACCCAAGGGTTTCTGATCTCTGAGTTAAGTCAATAACTCTTTGAGCAGGTGGATCGGTTTGAAGAACAATGCCAAAATCCATTTTACTTTTCCTTACTTTCAGTCGTTTTGTGGGAAACCTAAATTAACACTGCTTGTTGATGGGTCGGGCCAGCGGCTCGTCACAACTTTAGGGCGAGTATAAAAACGTAATCCTTCTGGCCCATACATTGTTGTGTCACCAAATAATGAATCTTTCCATCCTCCAAAAGAGTGGTAACCAACTGGAACAGGGATAGGAACATTTATTCCAACCATGCCTGCATCAGCATCTTGTTGGAACTGGCGTGCTGCCCCTCCATCACGTGTGAAGATAGCTGCTCCGTTTCCGAAACCATTATCTGAAATCATCTTCACGCCTTCAGCGTAAGTATCGACTCGGACTACGGAGAGAACTGGACCGAAAATTTCATCTCGATAGACAGTCATATCTGTAGTGACACCGTCAATAAGGGACGCTCCTAGGAAAAACCCTTCTCCAGTAAATTCTTGTTCGCGTCCATCTACGACTACTGTTGCGCCTTCGGTAGAACCTGTTTCGATGTATCCAGCAACACGATCTCGGTGTTCTTCAGTAATAAGCGGGCCCATTTCAGAATCTGGGTTATCTCCTGGGCCGATATTGAGATCTGGTATACGTTTTTGAATTGCTGCAACGAGATCGTCTGCTACATCGCCTACAGCTACCACAACTGAAATAGCCATACAGCGCTCTCCTGCCGATCCATAAGCAGCAGAGACCGCAGCATCTGCCGCTAAATCAACGTCTGCGTCGGGAAGGACGATCATATGATTTTTTGCCCCACCTAGAGCTTGAACCCGTTTACCGTGTGCTGCTCCAGTGGCATAAACGTATTTAGCAATTGGAGTTGAGCCTACAAAACTGATTGCTTTTACATCAGAGTGTTCTAAAAGCCGATCTACCGCGACTTTGTCTCCGTTTATCAAGTTCACAACCCCTGGAGGAAATCCTGCTTCTTGGGCTAGTTCAACTATGAATCTCGGAGCAGAAGGGTCACGCTCTGAAGGCTTAAGCACGAAAGTGTTTCCACAGGCCACAGCGTTAGGAAACATCCAGAGTGGAACCATTGCGGGAAAATTAAAGGGAGTTATTCCTGCGCAAACTCCGAGTGGTTGTCTTACCGAATACACATCTACTCCGGTGGAAGCATGTTCTGTGTACGTGCCTTTTAACGCATCAGCAACTCCACAAGCGAATTCGATGTTCTCTAGACCCCGAGCAACTTCGCCTTGAGCATCGCTATTTACTTTTCCGTGTTCTGCTGTTAAGCGACTAGCGATTTCCTCTGCGTTAGCTTCAACTAGATTTCGAAAGTTGTATAGGAGCTTTGTTCGTTGAGCTACTGATACGGTTTGCCAATCTTCAAATGCTTTCTGAGATGATGCAACAGCTTGATCAACTTCTTCAACGGAAGCAAGATCTAGTGTGCCGGTTTGCTCACCTGTCGCTGGGTTATAGACCGCAGAACTATTGCCAGACTTACCGGCAACGGTCTTACCGTCAATTAAATGTGAAATTTGCTGCATGAGACTCCTTAATGAGGATTAGTGGAGGTAAGTGGACAAGCCCCGCTTGAGATAATTTCCATCGCCTTTAGCGCCATGGTAACCATTATCGGAAATGATGATTTTTCCTTTTGATATCACTGTGTCAACTTTGCCATCGACTTCAAATCCCTCATAAGCCGAGTAGTCCATATTCATGTGATGTGTGTCAACTGAAATAGTGGTCTTTGCATTTGGGTCATAAAGAACGATGTCAGCGTCTGAACCTGGAGCGATCACACCTTTTTGTGGGTAGAGCCCAAACATACGGGCTGGAGTTGTGGAACAGGTTTCTACCCAACGTTCTAAGGTCAATTCACCCATGACTACACCTTGATATATAAGGTCCATGCGATGTTCCACTCCGCCAATTCCATTTGGTATTGCTCTGAAGTCATCAACACCTAACTCTTTCTGATCTTTCATACAGAAGGGGCAATGATCAGTGGCCACAATCGATAAATCATTTGTGCGAAGGCCTTGCCAAAGGTCCTTTTGATGTGTGTGATGTTTTGTACGAAGTGGGGAAGAACACACATATTTGGCGCCTTCAAATCCAGGTGCTCCGAGATGGTCTTCTAAGTTGAGGTAAAGGTATTGCGGGCAAGTCTCAGCGAAGACGTTATGCCCGTCATTCCTTGCCGCGGCTACTGCTTCAAGTGCTTCACTAGCAGAGAGGTGTACGAAATAAACTGGAGCGCCCGCAACCAATGCCAATTGAATAGCTCTATGAGTTGCTTCCCCTTCTAATAAAGATGGTCGACTGATTCCATGATAAATGGGGTCTGTTTCGCCACGTGCTGCGTGTTGTTCAGCGAGCACATCTATGGCTATCCCATTCTCTGCGTGCATAGATATAAGGGCACCATTATTTGATGCTTTTTGCATGGCTCTTAGTATTTGACCATCATCGCTATAGAAGACACCGGGATATGCCATAAAAAGTTTGAAACTTGTTATTCCTTCTGAAACTAAAGTGTCCATTTCTTTTAGGGCGGCGTCGTCTACTCCTCCTAAAATCATGTGGAAGGCATAATCGACGGCGCATTCGCCTTCTGCTTTTGCGAACCATTCGTCAAGAGAATCTCTTACATTTTCTCCATATCGTTGGACAGCAAAGTCGATGATTGTTGTTGTTCCGCCCCAAGCTGCTGCTCGACTTCCGGTTTCAAAGGTGTCTGACGCGTAAGTTCCGCCAAAGGGAAGTTCCATATGGGTATGAGCATCGATACCTCCGGGAACTACATATTTTCCTTTAGCATCAATTATTTGTTCTGCTCCTGCTTCTGCAGCCATTGCTGCATCGGTGCCAGGTAATAACACTGCGGCAATAGTTTCGCCATCTATTAGCACATCAGCGGCATGTTGCCCTGTAGCACTAACTACTGTTCCGTTCTTTATTAACTTTGTCATAGGTCCCCCCTATTTGGTTTAAATAATTAATCCAATGCTTCAATACATGCGACCAGAATTTCTGCCGCTTCGTCAACTTCTTCTTCAGTAACTGTCATCGGTGGTGCGATCCGTAATACATTTCCGTAAAGTCCGCCCTTACCTATCAATAGTCCTGCTGCTCGTGCCTGTTCCATGATTTGACCTGCTGCTTCAACATTTGGTTCCAATGTTCCTGGTTGCACAGTTTCGAGTGCTTGCATCAATCCTCGTCCTCGTAACTCTGCAACAGTAGCTGAGGCGTCAACTGCAGGTTGTAGTTGAGACACCAATTTGTCTCCCATGCGTTTGGAATTTCCTTGGGTGTCATGGTCGAGCATGTATCGAATCGTTGCTAACGCACCGGCGCTGCTTATTGGGTTACCGCCGAAGGTTGAAATTGAGTTCCCCGGTAGAGAGTCCATCAACTCAGCACTCGCTACTACTCCACCTAGAGCTAAACCGTTCCCTACTCCCTTAGCAAAAGTCAGAATGTCTGGAGTGATTCCATGGGCTTGATATCCCCAGAAATGTTCACCCGTTCTACCCCACCCTGTCTGAACTTCGTCTGAAATGAAGAGCACGCCGCGATTATCTAGTTCTTTTTTCATCGCACCGAAAAATCCGTCAGGAGGTGTGGCAAAACCCCCTACTCCTTGAATTGGTTCTGCGATCATTGCTGCTACATCTCCAGATGTCATCATGTCAAATACTTGGTGCAGATCTGCCACGCAAGCTTCGGTATATGCGTCATCTTCAAATTCACGGAATGGGCTTCGAAGCCGATATCCGCCATGTACATAATTTACGGATAATCCACTGACACTCGTAGGTGACCAGGAACGATGTGAAGTAATCGCAATGGTGGTAAATGAACGACCGTGATAACTGTTTCGAAGTGCCAGAACTTGATTTGATCTTCTATGAGTTGTTGCTAAAAGAAGAGCAGCATCGTTTGCTTCAGTTCCTGAGGTTGTAAAGAATACTTTTGCATCAGGGATTCCAGAAAGATCTGCAATTAATTCAGCTAATTCAATCATTGGCTCTGAAAGATACAGAGTTGATGAATGAAGGGTCTTAGGCACCTGCTTGTTAAGCGCTTCGGTAACCTCAGGAATGTCGTATCCCAAACTTGTTGTAAGTATCCCGCCAAAGAAATCTAGGTATTTATTTCCTTCAACGTCGAAGATATGCCTTCCTTCTCCTCGATCCATTGAGATAGGAGGGTCATAGTATTGAGCCAACCAAGAAGGAAGCACTTTTTGGTGACGTTTAAGTAACTCAGCGTTTGTGGTCATCTTTACTCTCCGATGATTCTTTGCTACGGCTGCACTAGTGGGTCATATTGATCTGGACGACGATCTCGGTAAAAGGCCCATTGATTTCGAACTTCTTCAACCATGTCAAGATCAAGATCTCTAACAATGAGTTCTTCTTCAGTGTCTGAACAAATTTCACCTACGTACTGACCTCTTGGGTCTACAAAGTACGTGTTTCCATAGAAGTCATTCTCTCCTAGGTCTTCAACTCCTACTCGATTTATTGCTCCGACAAAATACATATTCGCTACCGCGGATGCTGGTTGTTCTATCTGCCAAAGGTAACGAGAAAGACCTCGACTGGTGGCTGAGGGGTTGAAAACCATTTGAGCACCGTTCAAACCAAGGGCTCTCCAGCCCTCGGGGAAGTGCCTGTCGTAGCAAATGTAAACTCCAACTTTGCCTACAGCGGTATCAAAAACTGGGTATCCAAGGTTGCCTGGTCGGAAATAAAACTTTTCCCAAAATCCATTTACTTGCGGTATGTGGGTTTTTCGGTATTTACCTAAATAGGTTCCATCGGCATCGATTACTGCTGCCGTGTTATAGAGAAAGCCTTCTTTTTCTTTCTCATACATTGGAAGCACAAGAACCATGGAATGTTTGGCTGCTAACTCTTGGAACCTTTTTGTTGTTGGGCCGTCAGGTATTGCTTCGGCATAGTCATAAAAAACTGCGTCTTGAACTTGACAGAAGTATGGTCCATAAAAAAGTTCTTGGAAGCACATTACTTTTGCGCCAGCTGCTGCAGCTTCTGCTAAGTACTTTTCGTGAAGTTCTATCATGGATTCTTTGTCGCCAGTCCATCCTGTTTGAACCATCGCAGCACGTACTTCGTTAGCCATTGAATTTCTCCTTAACTTTTCTTTTTAAAGGACGATTAGTAAGACTTTCGCTTAATATAAGCCTAGTAAAACCCCTTATAAATGAGAATAACCGCCTAAATAAGAATTTGTCGGTTTGTGCGATTCTTAACTTGAATTTATTTCAGTTTGAAAGACGGTCTACTCTATTGAAAGCACTATGAATTCTTTCTCTTCTGATCTTGATGACGGCAATGGCCTCCTGAGCTGGCCTGAGCTCCAGGAATGGATTTTGAGTGCTGATTTACCTGGTAAGGGAGAAATAAAGAACTGTGAGCAGTTAAGTGGAGGGACACAGAATAATCTTTTCTTACTTGCTCGCGCTGATGGTACTGAAATGGTGTTACGTCGACCTCCGCGGCATCCGCGCCCACACAATGACCGGACCATGATGCGAGAGGCTCAGGTTTTAGCAGCTTTATCTGGTTCAGATGTTCCGCACCCTGCTTTCTATTCTGCTTGTGACGATCCATCCGTTATTGGGGTGTGTTTTTATTTGATGGCTCCTATTAAGGGATTTAATCCTTTTAGTGAAAATCCGGAGCCTTATGCTTCAAATGCTGAGTGGTATAAAGAATTGGGTCTTTCCATTGTTGACGGAATTGCTGCTTTGACACGTATTGATCATGTCGCCGTTGGTTTAGAGGACTTTGGTAAACCTGAGAGGTGGATTGAAAGACAGGTTGAAAGATGGCGTAGTCAACTAGAAGGTTATTCAAGTTTTGATGCATACAACGGGCCTGAGGTCGGTGGAGTAGCGGAAGTTGGAGAATGGCTTGAAGAAAACCAGCCGACTGATTTTATTCCCCGCATCATTCACGGTGATGTGCATCATGCGAATGTAATCGCTTCCTACGAACATCCTAAATTAGCTGCTTTAGTTGATTGGGAACTTTCCACTATTGGTGATCCACGACTTGATCTCGCGTGGCTGCTGATTTCTTGGTTTGACGCTAGTGATCCTGACCGTTCTTCACCTGCGTTTGAACAAGTTCATGGTGGTCTAACAAGAAATGATCTTATAAACCATTGGGCTGAACAAACAGGGCTATCGGTAGCTGATATGGATTGGTGGTTTGTTCTCGCCGCTTACAAATTAGGAATCCTGCTTGAAGGCACGTGGGCCCGATCGCTTGAAGGTCAAGCCAACCAGGATGTTGGATTAGTTCTTCATCTACAAGCGAACTGGCTTTTTACTGTTGCTGGAAAATACAGTGGGGTGCTTCAATGACGTCTACAAAAATAAGTAGAAGAAATTTCTTACTTGGATCTGCCGCTTTGGGAGTGACTCTCGGATCTGGTTGTGGAGAAAAGAAACCTCTTTCGATACCAGACGCGTTAAGTAATTCTTCACTTCCAAACGTCGTTGATTGGCGTATAACTCGTTGGGGGTCTGATCCCTGGTCACAGGGCTCTTATTCATATATTCCGACAGGTTCTTCTCCACGTTTACGTGTTGATTTATCTAGATCGGTTGATGGTCGACGATTTATGGCCGGAGAAGCCACTGAATCCGACTTTCCCGCCACCGTAAATGGAGCAATCCGATCAGGAATTCGCGCTGCCGACGAGGTGTTGGAAGCCAGAGGAATTGATTCTTGCATTGTTGTTGGAGCTGGGGCCTCAGGTCTAGCTGCCGCTTCTACTCTTCAAGATGCAGGGTGTGAAGTCATTGTCCTTGAAGGGCGTGATCGAATTGGCGGCAGAGCATGGACAGATAATGTTCAAGGGTCGCCTGTTGACCTTGGCGGATCTTGGTTTCATGGGGTGGATACCCACGTGCTAACTCCACGTGCCAATGAACTCAATATTGAACTCATTCCTACTGATTATGAAAATTGGATCCTATTTGATACTGATGGTGGTCGTTTACGAACATCACGTCTAAATCATCTGTACGACCTCGTATATGACTCTGTTATCGGAAAGTCTTCTACTGCTGGTATGGGTCCGTTACTTGCAGATATCCGCAAAACCTTGAGTTCAGATGAGCAACGATGGTTCGACTATGTCGTGGTGTCCGAGATTGAGCATTGGTATCCGGCACACGTTGATGATCTCGCGATGGCTACCGCTTATGAGGGGGCGCTTTCAAAAGGTGGGGATGCGGTTCCTGCAACAGGTTATGGTCCTTTTATTGAGGACCTCGCTAAGGACTTAGACCTCCGTCTATCAACTAACGTTTCTGAAATAAACCACGACAATTCGGGGGTCACCGTTATAGGTAATGAGGAGATTTTTGAAGCCGCTTCCGTTGTTGTCACTCTTCCTTTAGGTGTTCTTCAGTCAAAGACGGTGAAGTTTTCTCCTGAGTTGCCTTATAGCCAACAAGTTGCGGTAGACGGACTGGGGATGGGGCTTATGAATAAAGTAGTTTTAGAGTTTGAAGAAGCTTTCTGGGATACGGAGAAAGATCTTATTAGTTACGTTCCCTCTGAGAGGGGGCGTTTTGTTGAGTGGTATAACGCTGTGCCTTGGACAGGGAAACCTATTCTGGTTGGTTTCAACACTGCGGATTCTGCTGAAACGATAGAAACTTGGAGTGATGCTTCCACTCTTGAGGCCTCACTCCAAGTTCTATCAAAAATGCAATTCTAATTAAGCGTAAACGACTATAGATTGCGCCACGGTGTTCGCTATGACAATGCTTGCCGCTAAGCCTCTAAATACTACAAAGGGAGCTTTTTTAAAGTTCTTACCCATATCAGAATTCGCCATGTCTTCATCCATTGACGACCTGCTAGCTGCTATGTCTGCAAGAGCTCCATCAAACCAAGCCAAGGCATTAAGACCAAATCCGACAATCGCCACTACTAAGGCTGCTTTCATTTCATCGCCGTAACCGGCAGCATCTCTTATAAGAAATAAGGTCGCTACTGAAGCGCCAGTGTAGGCAAAAGTTGCTGCACGTAAATCGGCTGCCCTACTACTGACCCACGACTGTAAAAGTTTTGCTTTCATATCTTCTCCATATTTGTTCAGTTTTAACTTATACAAGTATGGAATTCAGAATAGAGATATTCCTTTGAACTGTCCAGAGCCAAAGTTTTCTGTGACTAATCAAACTACGCCAAGATCTAAGAGTTTGATTCCAAGTAGGAAACAGATTGAGTTTCAGCCGCAATAATCAAATTCCCTAAAGCAATATTCATATCCAGTACATGCAGTCCAGACTGAGGATCAAAATCTTCAGAAATTTCGCCCACACGCGGATCCTCATAATCAGCCAAAATTTCAACAGACAAGTAACCAAACGTTCCATCATTTATACATTCGCCAGTGAGTAGCCCCGGATACGTCACCCAAGTTGTCGTTATTTCAAAAACCTGTTCCATGTCTTCATTGGGGAAAAAATATGGTGTTAACTCTGCTTTACCGGAACCAAAATTTCCAGGATTAACGCATAGTGAAGGATTGGATACAACTTCATCCCAAGAGATGTTTTCCCAGGAAATATCTTGATCTTTCCACGAGGCATCATGCCATGTACGCCCAAACCATGAATTAGAAGGGGGCGGAGCATCAATGCGGAAAGTATTGTACGCAATGATGCAACCAATCTCATTTGCATCTTTACAACCAGAAAT
>Ga0207993_1000044_pt1 | contig 51574 bp, 29 predicted proteins | sample ETN01SmetaG_2_FD_185791 | JGI IMG/M metagenome (GOLD analysis project Ga0207993, IMG submission 185791) | Marine microbial and viral communities from oxygen minimum zone, Eastern Pacific Ocean - ETNP2014F12-01SV265 (SPAdes) (version 2) | ecosystem: Environmental > Aquatic > Marine > Oceanic ...
ATGGCACTTTCAGTTACTTTAGTTGGCACCCCAGAAGTAATTACAGGACCCACAGGTCCTTTTGTGTTAAATCCAAATCCTACTACACCATTGTTCTCAAACGAACCAAGGACTGCAACGAGTCCTATTTTGTATGAGACGATATCCCCTACAATGACGATTACGGCAGTAGCGACAGGTTTTTGTCCACCTGCTCCTGTTCCGATTCCGAATTTAATTACGAGTATTGCGATCTTTCCAGGTCAGGCACAGAATAGTGGTACTGGTTGTTCTATCACGAAGTTGGCGGATCTTGCTGACAGACCAGTGACGAATTTACCAGATTATCAATTACCAATCTTTAATGAACCTTATATGCAGTATGGTTCTTTTGCAGGTCCTCCAAGTGCTACGATGTCACTTGTAACCCCTTTGAGGGGATTGTATGGTGAGAAGTACTTTTATGATTCTGAGTACATCTATGCGTCTTATGAGCGAGGACAATTTAACGGGAAGACGCCGACTTCTCCGAGCAAAGAAAATAGATTGACTTCGATTAATCTGTTAAAGGGAAAGCAGACGATTCCATTTAGTGCGTTACCTGAAGGGATAAATTCGATTAGTACTGATTTGTTTACTGGTCCTGCGTCTCCTGTTGTATTGTCGAACTTAGAACCTGATAGTGTGAATCAGGCAATTAGTATTGGTAGTGATTATCTTTATACGAATGCTGTACCTGAGGCGTCGTCTTGGGTGAAGTGGCGTCCTTCTTTTATTGAGGTGATGACATATTATTATCATGTGGTGGTGACACATACCTGTCCGCCGTTTGTGACCACGTTTCAGGGTAGTATGACAGTACAGAACAACTGGACACCTGCAGCAAGTCGTCTGGCGTACTACATAGGATTACAGAAAGGATTTTTAGATGCAGTCACTTAAAGCAATGAGTCGTCTTGGAGACTTGACTACAGGTCATGGTTGTTATCCTCCAGTTGTGGGTGTGACAGCATCGACCAATGTCATGATCAATGGAAGATTTGCTCATAAGGTAGGAGATACGTTCAGTCCACATGCTTGTGGTGTATCTGTTCATAGTGATGTGGCATCGAGTGGTAGTAGTAAGGTAATCATCAATGGTACTGGTGCGATGCGTCTTGGTGATTCATTAGCACCTGGTGGAAGAATGGCAGCAGCATCATGGACAGTCTTTGCAGCATAGAGAATTTTGTGCTATAATACTAGGGTCAAACACATTTCATAACTAATGGCAAAAGCAATGGGTGGTATCAGTGGCGGTAAGTTCATTGAGACGAAACCAAAGAAAACACGTCAAGGACAGAGTATGCACACGAAGTACAGTGCTACAGCGTCTAACGGTAAGAAGAAGAGGTATCGTGGTCAGGGACGTTAAGTGGGAGGGGATTACCCCTGAGTCAAGTGCAAGAATCTGTAATCATATGAACAAGGATCATATGGATGCAATTGACTCCTATGTAAAGAACTACGGTGAGTTGGCAAAGATGACATCATTAACACCTGATTACATCGATGTGACCATTCGTATTCCTTTCGACCGAACTCTGACAGATGTTTCAGAGGCAAGAGCAGCACTCAAAGATTTGATTAAATAGAAATGGACATGGAGGACACTATGGTTGGAAGAGTTGACAAATCGGAAGACTTTATTAAATCAGGACAAACCCTTATCACCGAAGTAGAGAGTGATAGATATCTGCGTAAAGCAGGTAAACGCAAACCAATGAAAGAGGGTGAGTTATTTGACAACGATGCAGAGTGGGCGGACGGATTCTGCGGTAAGTGATAAATAGAAACAGCCAATGCTGTGTCTAGATGCCTTCCTTTCAGACATTTAAAGATCTGAGTATTACATTCAAAAAACATCCTGTATCAGATGATCTAGTACAGGTGAAAGATAAGGCAGCTATCTTACAATCGATAACTGCCTTACTTTTGACGAATAAAGGAGAAAGACCCTTCAAACCTAACTTAGGGTCTGGCATCAGAGAATCGTTATTTGAACCATTAGACTATGCGTCTGGTGGTTTAATCAGAGGACAGGTAATTGATTGTATCAAAAGATACGAACCAAGAATCGAATTAGATAATGTACTAGTTGAACCTGATGAATTGAACAATGGATACAATGTAGAAGTCTTTTTTACTATCGTAGGAAGAGATGACTCACCAGAGGCCGTAGAATTCTTCTTAGAGCGTACACGATAATGCCTTATACTCAGGTTGCCAACTTAGACTTTGAAGATATCAAAGCTTCTCTCAAAGATTACTTGAGAGCACAATCGGACTTTACCGACTATGACTTTGAAGGTTCTGCTTTAGCGACCATCATCGACACACTCGCTTATAATACCTATTATACGGCGTTTAACACTAATATGGTAGTCAATGAACTATTCATTGATTCTGCCACTCTCAGGGACAATGTAGTAGCGTTAGCGAAGCAGTTAGGGTACAGACCCAAGTCAAAGACTGCACCTACTGCATATATTTCGTTCCGAATCACTTATAACGGTGCAACAACTGATAAAGAACTCCTTTTGAAGAAAGGAACAGGTTTTGTTGCTAATTATGACAACACATTATACAGATACGTGGCATTAAACGATGCAAAAGGTCAGGTATCGAACAATGTTGCTGTCTTTACTGATGTACCTGTCATGGAAGGTGCATTAATTACTGACACTTATACTATCAATACTGCGTCAAAGAACCAGAGATTCATTCTTGACAACCCAAATATCGATAGTAATACGATTTCAGTTAAAGTTTTTCCTACTGGTGGTACATTTAATGAACCATATTTGGTAGCAGACAATATTTTGAACGTTGATGGTGACTCAAAAGTCTTCTTTTTAGATGAAATTGAAGATGACAGGTATGAAATCATCATGGGAGATGGTACTTTAGGTAAGAAATTAGAGAATGGTGCTGTGATGGAGGTGTCATACCTCGTTACGAATGGTCCTGCATCCAATGGTGTACGTACATTTGTCTTCAGTGGCGTCCTAGAGAACCCTGATGGCGTTACACCATCATCTTTCAACACTTCTATCACTAATATAGTACCTGCTGCTGGAGGCGAAGAGCAAGAGACTACAGCAAAGATCAAGTTTAATGCACCTAAGTCCTACGGAGCACAGGAACGTGCTGTCACTGTTGATGACTATGGTGCGATTGTACGTAATGTATATCCTGCTACAAGTGACATTATTGTCTTTGGTGGAGAGGAGCAAGATCCACCGATGTATGGTAAGGTATTCATTTCATTAAAACCAAGCGATGCAGCATACTTAACATCTGTAACAAAGAAGCAAATCATTGCAGATCTCAAGAAATATGTTGTTGCATCTGTTGAACCAGTACTCATTGACCCTTCAATTCTGATTATTGAACTCAATAGCAAGATTTATTACAATAGTTTAATCACTGATAAGACACCTGCACAGATTCGTGATGCAGTAATTGGTTCTGTGCAACAGTATCTTGTAACATCTGATACAGAAAAGTTCAATGGTAAGTTTAGACACAGTAAATTTGTAGGTGTGATTGATGATACTGATCGTTCAATCAACTCAAACCTTACTGAAGTTACAATGAGAAAGGATTTCTATCCTCAACTCAATTCAACATACTATTATGAGATCTGTTTCCAGAATCCATTTGATTTAGAATGTGATGACTCAGTTCTGTCGTCTACTGGTTTTAGAGTAACTGAGTATCCTAATTTTGATGTTTATATTGAAGACAGGAATAGCAAAATTGTCCTATATACACTAGACTCTTCTACTGGCGAAAAAGTAGTCCTAGACGATAATGTTGGGGATATTAATTATGAAAAAGGTGAACTTCAGTTGTATGATTTAACAATCATTCAAGGAACCTATTTCGATAATCGCATCTCAGTAAGGGTAACGCCTAGGTCGAAAGACGTTAAGGCAATGCGTGAGGTTTACCTAGATGTAGACGTTGCCAATTCCTCGTTCACTGCATATAAAGAGTAGTTAAATGACCGTCAAGACAAAGAGAATTTCAACTCTTATTGAGACACAGCTTCCAGAATTCATTACTACCGAGTATGAACTTTTCAGCAAGTTCTTACAGAAGTATTATGAAGCTCAGGAGGTACAAGGCGGCACTCTAGATGTAATCACAAATATCCAAAAGTATGCAGATATTGATTACTACGAGAAGAACCTTCTCAAGCAGAATGATGTTCTAATTTTTAATATTTCAGATAGCGACACTGCTATTCCTCTTCAGGATGCCACTTCATTCCCTGAACAGAATGGTTATGTCAAAATTGATGATGAAATTATATTTTATGAGTATCGTACTGATACTACCCTAGAAGGGTGTGTAAGGGGTGTTAGTGGTAATACCTCCCTAGGAGACCTATATGAAAGTTCTACCTTTACCAGCACCAATGCAGCAGCACACAGCGGTGGTAAGAAGGTATACAACATCAGTAACCTCTTCTTATATGCATTTGTAAAGAATTTTGAGAGTCAGTACCTAGGATCATTCCCTGAGAAGTATCTTAAAGGTGAAGTAGACAAGAGAACCCTGATTAAGAACATTCAGAAGTTCTATCAAGCAAAAGGTACTACTTCTTCTATTAAGTTCATCTTTAATACTATCGTCGCTAAGAGTATTGACGATAAACCAGAAGTATACAAACCAAGAGATTACACATATAAGGCATCTGAGTCTGACTGGATCAACATCTATTCACTTAAGGTTAAGGTCATCTCTGGTGATCCAAGAACTTTAGTTGGTAAAGTCATTAATCAGAGTATTCCTTTTGTTCAGGCAACTGTAGATAACGTCTTTGAAGATAGTAATGCTGATGGTGAAAGAATTTGGAATATTGTTCTTGCACCAGAAACTGTAACTGGTGAGTTTAATATCTCAACTAAAACAAAATTAACTACTGCTTTATCTGATAGTGCTGGTAAGGGTGATCGAATTAATGTCGCATCTACTATAGGATGGGACAACATTGGTTCGATTCTTGTTGGTGAAGAAGTTATCGAATTTGATGATAAGAATATTTCACAGTTTGTGATCTCTAAGAGAGGTTCACTTCCATTAGGTTTCTTAGCAGGTAAAGAAGTATACAAACCTTCTTTGATCATTGGTGAAGGTGTAACACTACTCACTCTAGGTTTGGTGTATAATGTGGCACCTACCACCGAAGCACCTTATTCATCTGTTGGAGATAAGGTACAAGAGTCTGTTTCTGGTTTCCAAACTTCAGATCCACGTATTATTGATATTAATACAAATCAGGTAAGATGGAAACTTAATAATTTATCACCAGTATCCGTCTCTACAAACCCAGTCATAGCAACGGATCTCAGCGGTGTATCTACTAATGTTTCTGCTATTTTAGAAGATGATCAATATTATTACATTGCCAGTTCTTCTTATCCTTCTTATAACATTCTAGATGTTCTGAATGTTGACAAGGCAGTTCAGGATCAGAAGCAACTTAGACTTATTCGTAAGAGACCAATCTCAACTACTGAGATCTATAAGACTTCAACTAGAGATGTTGGTGTGCTTATTAATGGTGTTCCTATTTTTGGTTACAAGGATCCTGAATCTATTCGTTTTGGTGTACTTGAGTCTATTAGAGTTGATAACAAAGGAAGAAACTATACTCAAGCTCCTTTTGTATTAGTTGATGGTTTACCTGGTAGAGCAGAAGCATTCCTTATTGGTAATGTCATTGATCGTATTGAAGTAAACACTGTAGACATCTTCCCAAGAACACCTAATGTTGAGATTACCTCTGGTAGAGGTGCTACTGCAACTGCTGTTGTTACAGGTGGAGAAGTTACTAGTATTGTCATTGATGATGCTGGTAAGTATTATTCAACACCTCCTACAGTCAGAATTACTGACTTAGCAGGTAAAGGACGTTTTGCTGAGTATGACACTGAGGTTAACACTGATGGTGAAGTTATTGCTATCAATAAGGTTGCTGGTGGTACACTGTATACACAAGAGAATATTAAAGTTGAAATCATTCCAGTTGGTTCAGATGCAACTGCAACACCTCTACTCAAAGAATGGGTAAAGAACAGATATAAGAAATATGAGAAAGTCTTAGATACTCAATATGGTTTCCTATTCCCCAACTATAACATTGTATTAGACAATGGTTATGGTCAATTAGCAAACCCCAAGAAACTTAGAGTTGAACTGGGTGATAACTTAGATAGTGCTGATTCAGAACCATTAACTAAGACTCATTCACCTATCCTAGGTTTTGCTTATGATGGCAATCCAATCTATGGTCCGTTTGGTTATAATGACCCATTAGATGCTTCCTCAACACCTACAAAAATGACATCTAGTTATTCGTTAGTTGGTGACAGGGATCGTGGTCCTAGTGAACTGGATTATCCGTTAGGTTCATTTATTGATGATTATAAGTACAATCATAGAAGTGGTTCATTGGATGAAAACAACGGACGATTTTGCGTTACCCCCGAATTTCCAGAGGGAACTTATGCTTATTTCATTACTATTGATAGCAATCAAGTACCGCAATTTCCATATGTCGTAGGGGACAAATTCTATTCCCTACCTGTAGATAGTAACTACAATTCAAATATCAGTCAAGACGACATTCCCAAAAAGTCTAAGAGACTTTATGTTCCTGGTATGCAAGGTAATGGTGAAGGTCTGATTGCAGAAGTTGGTGCTGTTAGTGCTGGTATTCTCGATAGTGTCGAGATTCAAGACTCACATAATAACTTCTCTGTTAACAACAAACTATACTTTGATAACACAGGAACTGAAGGTAACAGTGCAGAAGCATTAGTCTCATCTGTGACTGGTGAGACAGTTAATTACCTTGAATGTAAAGAAGATAGAGTTGTTAAACTCACAACTATTCAAAGTGCATACTTATTTGCAGATGATACTTTAAGACAACCAGCATCTGGTGCTTCTGGTAGTATTGTTGGTACTGTTAGAGAAGATACTGTTATTGTTCTCCGTAATGTTGTTGGAACGTTCAATAACACTGGAACTTTTACTGCAGACATCAAAACCTTTACTGTTACTGTAGATCAAGATTCTAACTATACTGCTGGTGCAACTTTAAGACTCACTGATGGTGTCAATGCACCATATGCAACTGGTGAAATTCTAGAAACTACCAGTAAGCAGAATACTGTTAAGATTAAGGTTCTTAGTGGAACATGGGAAATTAATGAAGATTATTTCCTTCAGTCTGACAACCAATTCAATACTTCTGGTTCAAAGGTAGTTGCACTCGTATCAATGAGTGATAATCTAGAACCATTTGATGTAAACCAAAAAGTTGCTTTAATTGAGACTGCTGATAATCATGGTCTTGCTATTGGTGATGAAGTAACTATTGATATCCGTCCTGATGACGCAACCAAGACTAAAGATTATTATATTAGACAAAGACTATATCAAACTGCAATTCTTAGGGAACCAAGTAACTCTAGTACTATTGCATATAATGGTATTGGTAGATTTACTATTCTAAATGGTGGTGCTGATTATACTGTTGGTACTTATACTAATGTTCCTCTTATTAATGGATCTGGTACTGGTGCTACTGCAAACATTACTGTATCTGGACAAGGTATTGTATCAGACGTTCAAATATCTGATGGTGGATCTAATTATCAAAGAGGAGACTATCTTACAGTAGAAGATGATGAACTAGCAAGGTCTGGTGCTTCTTTGAGCACTGCTAGATTGACACTGTATGTTGATCACTCTGGTGTATCTCTCAATGCTGATGCTATTAGAGTTGCAGATCCTAAAGGATTCTCTGTAAACGATAAACTACAGGTTGGTAGTGAACTTATGCAGATTACTGCTATCAATGGTAGTGATCTATCTGTAACTAGAGCATTAGAAGGAACAAAGAGAGTAGACCACTACAATAATGGTCTTGTCACACTATACAAACCAAGTTATAACTTTGATGTTGGATTTACTGTAAGTAGTGGGGCAGGTGGTGCTACTATTCAGTCATATGATCGTGATACCCAGACTATTACTTTAATCTATGATTATGGTATTGATAAGATTGCTGCTGATGAACTTATTAACAGTACAACCTTCTTTGATTCTGGTTCTCCAGCAAGACTGGTAACAATGGAACGTGTTTCTGCATTAGAGTTCAAATTTGAATTCTCAGAAGACAATAGTACATTTGTACCAAACCCAAATATAGATTTACAAGAATTTTACAAATATAAGTTTGATACATCACACCCTTCATTACAGGGAACTAACTTTGATATGAGTCCAAGTAAGAGTTTCAATCTCTTGACTTTGGAAAAACTTAACAGCGATCAATTACCTGGTCAAGTTGGATCATATACAGAAGTTAAGTTTGGATTTGGTCCTAGAATTGAAGAAAACGATTACACTAATAAAGTAGGCACAGATTTCACATACTTTTACTACTTTGATAGGAATAGTAACGTAAATTCTGAAGGTGCTTACTTCAAAATTGTAAATGACCCTTTACAGGGAATAAAGACCCTTGTATACGTCACCCCAAATAGAATTGTTTATGATGTTCCTACAGAACCACTGTGGGATGGTTCAGGGGCAATTTCTTATACTACTAGAGGTCAATTTGCAACAGGTAAAATTCATGAAGTTGCTGTAATTAATTTTGGTGAAAATTATAAGAAGACTCCAGAGATTATTGGTGCTGATCCATCAGCAGAATTTAGAGCAGAAGCAACTGTTCTTTATGATGCAGATCTTGGTGCTATTACTACAGTAAGAGTTGATAATGTTGGTTCTAATTTCTCTAAACCTGCTGCTGTTATTGTAGATGGTGATGGACAAGATGCATTGTTTGATGTAACACAGAGAAATGGTGAAATCTTCTCTGTTACTATTAGAAGTATTGGTAAGAACTATACCTATGCACCTAAGATCAAGATTATTGAGACAGACACTAAATTGTTTGCTCAGAGTTCTTCTATTGGTGTACCACAGAGTATTAATATTATTAGAAATGGTGGTGCATACCATTTAGATAAGACTGTATCATCTAGTCTTACTTCTCAAGTTGTTGCATCTATTGTAGTATCTGATGATCTTGCATTCCAGACTGGTGAGAAGGTTACACAGACTGTAAATGGTGTAGAAGTTCTACGTGCTAATATTTCTGAATTTAGAAAAGGTTCAAACCTTGTTAAACTAAAAGATATTCATGGTGTTATTAGAGAAGGTGTAGATTTAGAAGGATTTGTATCTAAGTCTACTGCAAAAGTAAAAGCAGTATTTGTTTCTCAGTTTAATGAAGAGATTTCAACTTTCTTTGATAATCTAGGATACTATAATTCTGATAGAGGTAGACTTGGTGCTGCTAACCAAAGATTAATTGATAGTTACTTCTATCAAGACTATTCTTACGTTGTTAAGTCTAAGACTTCTATTGAACAGTGGAGAGACCTTATTAAGTCTACTACACACCCTGCTGGATTCCAATTATTTGGTCAGGTTGATGTTGAGACTAATGCTCCAGTTGAAATGCCACAGGGTCAGACTAAATCTGATTCCTTTAGTATTATTCAACTATGGGATCCTGCCAAGAATAAGATTACAGTTGAAAGCACTAAACAAGTAACAACTCAGTCAATTCAATCTGTTAATAATTACAAACTAAGAACAGGTTCTGGTTCTGTTGCAACATCAGAATTTAACTTTAATGAAAGTCGTGCATTTGAATTCAGGATTTATAATATGACTCCTGGTTATTATGATGACATTATTAATGATGGTAAACCATGGTGGATGAAGAATGCATTTGATGGATACTTTGATAATGATGGAAGACTACAAGGTTCTACTCAATTCCAACTTAGAGATATGAGTAATAATGCATTCAATCCAGTGAATGCAGAAAGTTGCTTTATTACTCTTGATGGTATTATTCAAGAACCACTTAAAGCATATACTATTAATGGTGATAAAATTAATTTTGCACAAGCACCTCTAGGTGATAATGAGAAACTAACTGGTCAACAGTTAGATGCAAAGAGTCCTTATAAGGGTGTAACCTTTATTGGTAGAACTTTCTACTTTAAGGATTCTCAGTATAATACAAGGTACTTAAAGAAAGCAAGAAATATTTTCCAACGTGGTGGTCTATGGATAGATGCTGCAAATCAAATTGAAAGAAATAGAGAGTTTATTGTTCAAGAAGCAATTGGTTATGGTAAAGAAAAACATCCATCATTAGATTGGAGTACAAAACAAGATGATTATAGTTTAGACATTGGATTTGCACTAGATGCTTATACTCATGATATCAGATTTGGTGGAAATGTAAAAACTATTGATTATGCAACAATCTTCTCTAAGTCTAAGTACATTTCTGATTATAAGACTGAATCTATTGATATTTTTGAGTATGCCAGAAAACTAGCAAACCTTGCTATCAGAAACTGGGATATGTCCCTACAGTCTGTTCAATACATTACTAGTTCTAAGATAATGACTGTTGAGGATTCTTCTAGACTAGTTGTTGGTATGCATGTTAGTTCTGGTCGTGGTTTTGCACCAGGAACTAAGATTGTTTCTATAGACAGTTCTACAAGTGTCACACTATCTGCTCCTGCACTACAAAACTCTGGTGTTGGTGCTGGTGGTGCTCCAGATGGAACCACTTCTCTAAGTGGCACAACATCAGGAGATTTAAACCTCCCAACAAACACAGGTGTTGTAGAACCAGGTAATACATTCTCTGTACAACCAGGTGACGACTTAATTGTTCCTCTATCATTCTCTGGTATTGAAAGTGCTACCTTCTTTATGAGTGCAATCAATAGTGGTACGTTTGTTGATGCTTCTAATCTAATTGCTGGTAATAAAGAATATATTAAAGAAGAAACTGTTGGTTGGGCAAAAGTAACTTATCCAAGTGTACCTTGGAATGAGAATGAAGGTAAGTGTATGAGGGATCTTGGATTCCTTATTGATAGGATTGTCTATCACCTTCGTTATGGTGGTAATGAAAAGATTGTTGAGATGGCACAACTCTATTGGACTAAGGCATCTTATCCTAATAGAGAACTACTAACTGGTATTGGTGATGAAAAGGATGAAACTCTTGCAGCATTTGAATATGCAAAGAACCTAATGGTTCAAGCAATGAGAAATGTTCTTGGTGCTGGTACTTACACTAGTATTAGTCCATTTGTTGATAATAGTGTTGCTGCTGATAGTGAGTTCCCATATTGTGTTGAAGTTGAGACTACACTTAACACTTATATTAGTATTTTAGAAGACATCTTTAATAAAGGTGTTGGTGCTGTTGAGATTACAAGAGAGAATAGTAATAAACCAGGTAACTGGACTACACTAACAACTTATTCAAATTACAACATCATTCCTGATAGTGCTTTACCATTTAACGAATGTAATACTGCTGTATCTGCTGTTGATAGTTTGTTTGATAGTTTAGATGATATTATTAATGGTACTACAGTTGAAAAAACAATTCCTTATTTCATTGATGGTGAAAATAAAGAGTTTGATTTACTCTGGGAAGATGGATCACCTGTTATTACAGAACAAGATGAGAATTTCTTTGTAACTGCTAATGCTGTAATACAACAGACTAAGTTCACTGCTGATAATCCTGCTAATGATTCATATCATATTGATAGAGGAGTTATACCTAACAGAATTGTCTTTGATGTTGCTCCTATCTGGGATCAAGATTCTGGTGCTAAGTCATTAGGTGAACCAACTGCAGTAGAAAAAGTTTCTGTTGTTGGTGTTGGTAACTACAAGAGATTGTCAATTGATAATAACCTTGTTAACAATCAAAGAAGTGGTCCTTTCCTTATCTTAGATCTAGAAGATAAAACTGTACAGAATATTGAATCTGAAGATAATCTCTTTGTCTTTATTGATGGTGTGTTACAGAAAAAAGGTAAGTCATATACTGTGTCTGGTCCTAATATCTCCTTCACATTCCCAATTACAGATCAGATGAAGGTTGATATGAGATATCTCTTTGGTAGAGATGTTGGACAGATCCTCAACCTTTATAACTACAACCCAGATCTATACTATGCACAGGCAGTAGCGTCAATTAGATGTACATCTAATGTTGATATATTCCGAAGAGGTGAGTGGCAAGACATTTATACTGGATACCCATTACAGTGTTATCAAAAGAGACCTGATAACAGTAAGATGTTTATTGGTAATATAAACAATCTCGTTATTGAAGACTTGGGTGGTGGTACAGCAGACTTTACTTTTGAGGTTAGTGGTAATAAGGCAGAATTATTAGATGCACCAATCTATTTCTGTGTTGCTAGAAAGTACCAATATGAAGTAGAACTTAACATTGACTATGATAACTCTAGTCTCACTTATGAGAAAGATGAGAATGGTGGTCTGACTCTAAGAGGTAATGATCAGGCATGGAGAGGCACTATTATAAGAAAGTCTTATAAGAATCCATTTATCAACCTTTCCAATAACTCTAGAATTAAAGTTGATGGTGAAAATAGGTTCAGAAGAATTAAACAACTTCCTTCTGTATTAAACTCTACCGAAGAAAGAATTGGTCTTTCAGTTTCTAATTCTTATTATGGTTCTGTTGGTGTAGAAGCATATAATGGTGTTACTAGAGGAGAAGGACTTGCTGTTGTTGCTACTATTGTAGATGGTGTTGTTACCGAACTAACTTGGAACCAACGTAGTTATGATCCTATTACTCAACCTACTGCATATCAGTATTATACACCACCTGTATTAAACTTTGTACCTAAAGATGGTAAAGGTGGTGGTGCAAGAGGACGTGTTCTTGTTAGTAAAGGACAAGTTATTAGTGTAGAACTAACTGATGGTGGATCTGGATATACTCAAGCACCTAATATTATTGTTGCTAGACAATATCAAGTTGAAAAAGAAAATGATATTGGTGTATCGATTATTGACGTAAGTATTCAGTCAAATGTAGAGATGGGAAGTCTTATCTCTAGTTCTACTATTGATATACTTGCAAATCAGGTTTCTGGTATCAATACTCTATCTTCTATCTTCTTTAGAAGTCCAGTTGATGAAGTTAAAGATATTACTTGTCACATCTGGCCAGTTGATCAACCAGTAAGTGAAGATTTAGATATCTCACTTGCTTTACCTCTATACAAAATCACCGATTCAAGAGAAGGAAGAAACGTACCTATTATAGATGTATTCCATAACTTCACTGAAATCAATGGATTCATTGATATGGGTGAGATTGTTGATATCAGAAGTGGTTCTAGCATATACTACTTGGATGTTGATAGAGTTATCACATCTGTTGTACAGTCTGAAATTCCTAATAATGCAATTAGTAATATCAACCATTATCAGAATGCTGCGTTCCTCAACGTTCCTCTTGACATTGGTGACAGCATTGCATATATCCCAGATACTAGCAAATTCACTTCTAATGGATATCTCCTTATTGGTGATGAAATTGTTAGATATCTTCGTAAGGGTAATGATCGTTTCTTCAGTGTACAGAGAGCACAGCAAGGAACTACTGAAAAGAACTGGAATGCTGGTACATATCTAAGACAGATTCCTGATCCTTCAGTATCTGTTGCATACGGTGGTATTGCTAAGGTTGAGTCTCAAGCAGTCTCTGTTGAGATGGGTGGTATTGCAAGCGGTCTTGGTGGCGGTAGTGAAACTGGACAAGACAGAGTTAGATCTTCACAGATTATAACACCTGATGTTAGAAAGGTTCGTACCGAGCAACAAATTGAAGTTGTTCTTAGCAAGGACATTGCAGTAGACTCTATTACAGTTCTTGAAACTCAAGTTAATTACAAACTTGAAACATTTGCTGTTAATGTAATAGCATCTACCTTACAATATAATGCTACTGTTGCAACTCAACAGGTTCAGGTAGAGTCTCTAACTACTATCCAAACAATAACTACAGATATTGAAGTTGATGTTCAGATCAGTGATGTTATTGATTCAATCACGAACGTAATTGTTGAAGCTAGCAAGACTGTTCCTTCGGAATACATTGCTACTACTGAGGATACTAGACATGATGCTACTATCATCAGTGGTGAACTACAGAAGATCATTACTGAGGTTTCTGTTAAACGTGAAGCAACAGAGTTACTTCTTGTTCCACCTGCTTCAGGTGCAATCGATGGTTATGAAGAAACTGTATTCTTAACAGATCCTGTTGAAACAAGACTAAATGGATTTGTAGATCTTGAACCTAATACATATCCTGTTGTTAAACGTAACGGTACTATCGTCTACCCAGTCAACTCTGTTGCTGGTGCGGGTACTGGATACGTTGGTAATTATGTTAAAACTAATGCTGGTCCTACTATCGGATCTTGGAACTATGTCTCATTTGACGATGGTACAGCAAATGTATCTGGATTTACTCTAGGGTACTTAAATAGACTATATCCTGCACTTACTCTTAACGATTTTGTTGAGAGAGCAGATTCTAGTTTCACAAAAGCGGGAGATTACTTCAATCTTTCCGTGCCTTCAATCCAGAACCCTCTAGCGATTTCTACTTCAACACAACCCATAGGAACTGCTGGAGTAAACGCCCTAGATATATCAGTCAATAGCACCGCAAACTTCCCAGATGCTGGTTACCTGTTCCATGCTGACGGTACTGATACTGGTGTGATTGAGTACACTGGAAAGACCGCAACCACCTTCACTGGATGCGTTCAATACAGAGGAAGCACTCAAGTTGGCAATGGAGCGGAAATAGTACCGTTCACAATTGACTAAATAAACGTATAAATAAATCAGGCACAAACACTACGTCGGAACAGAAAACCAATGGCTGCTATTATCTCAGATAAATTTAGAATTTTTAATGCGAAGCAATTCCTAGAATCGCTAACTGAAGGCGCTACAGATACTAGCGCAGAAAGAACAAGAATGTACTTCTTTGTGGGGCGTCCACAACCGTGGAAGGCATATCTAGAACTCTACGGACAAGCTGGAGGAAACTTCACGGTAGGCAACGAAGTTTTCGTTGGTACTTATGGATCCACAGCATTCCGTGCCACTATTGCTGGAGTCTATGATACTGCACTTCTTCTTTCCGACGTTTTCCCAAATACTACTTCAACTCCTTCCTTAGGAAGCACCATCCAAGAAACTTCTGATGGTGGATCTACAACTACTGGTGTTAGTGCCTCTACTGGTGTCTACCGTTATGCAACTGAAGAGATTCCCCCTCTTCCTCTAGACAACCAAACTGAGAAACTCAGCGTTTACGACGAGATCATTGCAGCAAAGCGTATTGGTAATGCATATGCTAGAACTGTGATCCGCCGTTACAATTGGGACACTGTTGCCAACCCAAGGTTTGACATGTGGAAACCTGACTACTCATCTACTCCTGCTGGTGGTGGACAAGTAGGTAAGCAAACCGCAACTGGTGCTGACGCTATCGCTAATGCTAAGTTCTATGTTATGAACTCTGATTATGAAGTGTTTAAGTGCCTTTACAACGGTGAAGGTCCTGGTAACCTTTCTGGTCAAGATGCTACTGAAGAACCTAAGACTTCACTTGGCAACTACAATGCATCTACTGGTCTTTACACTGAGACTTCTGGTGCTGGTTACATCTGGAAGTTTATGTACCAGATGCCTACTGATGACGTTCTAAGATTCCTTTCTTCGGACTTCATGCCTATCACTCTTTCTACTGCAGGTTCTACCCGTCAAGCAGTGGAAGGTATCGCAGTTCCTGGTTCACTTGACGTTGCTCTAATCGAGAACGCTGGTGCTAACCTACCTGCTTCACAGACTTTCTATACTAGCGTCAAAGGTGACGGTTCAGGTGCTGTTGTTGCTATCACTACTGATGGTTCTGGTACAATGACTGCAGCAACGATGCAATCAAGAGGTCAAGACTACACTTACGCTAACGTTCTGTTAAGTAATGGTAACCTCTTCTCTGATACTGGTTTGACAACTCCAGTTGGTACTCCTGCTAACGCAGTTGGTGCTATCGAGATTGTTCTTCCTCCTCAAGGTGGTCATGGTTCCGATCATGAACTAGAATTGAATGGTAAGCGTGTGATGACTAACATCCGCTTGACTTACGCTGAAGGTTCTGGTGACTTCCCTGTTGATAACGACTTCCGTAGAATCGGTATTATTAAGGATCCTCTTAACTTCGGTACTACTACTCCTTGTACTGCTGACACCCGTTCTGGTTTAAAAGCAGTTAAGATCACTGGTGCATCTGCTGACTTCATCCCTGATGAGCAAATCGAGCAGACTGTAACTGGTGGTACTGCAAAAGGAACCGTTGTTTCTTGGACTTTAGATCAAGGTTCTACTACTGCTGGTGTTCTTAAGTACGTTCAAACTATTGATGCTCACGTTGATCAAGGTGTTGTAAGAGACTTTGAGAGCAATGGTTCTAACGCTATTTCAGGTGGAGATTCCGCAGCATCTGGTAACGTCGAAACTGGTTACGCTGGTACTCTTCTTGGTTCTTCCTTCGCATCTGGACTTGCCAATCCTGAGATCCAACCTAACTCTGGTGACATCATCTACGTTGAAAACAGAAGACTAATCACTCGTGCTCCTGACCAGATTGAAGATATCAAACTTGTTATCGAGTTCTAAGTTAAAGATATTAATAAATACAAGTCCCCTGAGAAATCAGGGGATTTTTTTTATCTGTGCTAAATATTAGAGACAAGATGCTAGTGTCTGGCGGAGTACGATGCCACAAAAAACCAATCTAAATGTAAATCCATATTATGAGGATTTCGACAGGAGTAAGAATTTTTATAAAATTCTATTTCGTCCTGGATATTCTATTCAAACGAGGGAATTAACGCAACTGCAATCTATTCTACAGAATCAGATTGAGCAGTTTGGTAAGTATGCCTTTAAGCAAGGAGACTTAGTAGTTCCTGGTGAAGTTGGTCTTAATACAAAATTAGATTACGTTAAGTTATCTTCTGTTTCAGAAGTAGCAGTTAACGATGGTCAGGACATCGTATATAAGAAGTATGATATTTCACAGTTAGTAGGAACTACATTAAGAGGTTTATCTTCTGGTGTTACTGCTACTGTATTAGACACTAAGAATTTAACAGACGCATCTGCTGATACACTATATGTCAAATATCTAAACAGTGGTGATTCTAATACTGATACTACTTTTAGACAAGGTGAGACTCTAGAAGTTGTTGATGGTGTTAACACACCTCTATTAGTTGTTGGTACTGATGGTAGCGTACTCCCCACCAGTATTCAATTAACTAATCCAGACACAGGTGATATCACTTCTATCGAAAGTCCAGCAATGGGTTTTGCTTCTGCTGTTAAAGTAGAAGAAGGCATCTATTTTGTCAATGGTTTCTTTGTTCGTAACGAGAAGCAACTTCTTGTTATTGACGATTATTATAATGTACCTTCCGCTAATGTTGGTTTTACAATTACTGAAAAGGTTGTAACACCAGAAGAAGATCCTAGTCTCTACGATAATTCTATTGGTTCTTCTAACTTTACGGCACCTGGTGCACATAGATTAAGAATTACACTAACACTTAAAAAGTTTGCTTTAGGTGAAACAACTGATAAGAACTTTATTCAACTTATCACCACTTATAAGGGTGCTGTACAGAAAAAGGTCAGTCCTACTAATTACAGTCTAATTGAACAGACTCTTGCTAGAAGAACATTTGATGAGAGTGGTGATTATGTTGTAGATAACTTCTCTGTTGATATCAGAGAGTATGCACAGAAAGATCGTAATGGTGGACTATACAAAGAAGATGAATTTGGTTTATATAATGGTCTGACTGAAAGTGAAGCAGACAGAAAAATGATTGCTAGCCTTGGTGCAGGTAAAGCATACATCAGAGGATATGAAATTGTTAACAAGGAAACCAAGTACCTTGAAATTAACAAAGCAAGAGAGAGTCTAAGTAGTGAGAATATCAGAGTTAAAACTAAAGCTCTCCCAACATATTCTATTACCAATGTATATGGTAGTGTACCTCTAAACAAAGAAGGTTCAGATCTTACTGCATATCCATACGTTAATCTATATTCTGTTGCTAATGATGGTTCTATTGGTAACAATAATAGTGAAGCAGATACTGATCATCGTCAGACTATCAATAGAAGAGGAAAGTCTTTCTCATCTGATGATGCAGTTAAGACTATTACATTAGAGATTACTAATACTGTCAATACTCTTGCTGGTCTTAATGATGCTAATTTTGAGAGTCTTCTTGGTACTTTACATTTCGTGAAGACTAGAAATAATTCTGGTGCTGCAACTTCTATTGGTACAGTTCAGTCACTGGCATATGCTAAAGTAAACAAACCTCTTCTTAATTCAAGTTCTAGTTATTTTTATCTAGAACTAACCATTGCTGGTAAGAAAGATGATCTAGAACTCTTAATGGTTGAATATGATCTTGGAGATGCTGGTAAACAAAGAAACTTATTCTTAACAGATGCAGATGCTTCTTCAGATAACAATGCTTATGGTTATATCGTAGACTATGGCGAAACAATCACTCCACTCATTGGTAGAGCAAAACCAAATAACTTCTTCCTTAAAAAGAGACCAGCAGGTTTTAACTCAGACAGAGATATTGTTCTATCACGTGGTCGCTTATCTGGTGGTGAAGATGCATACAACGGTATCTTCGGTTTGTCATATTTTGATCCAGAATTCTTTACTAAGATTATCCTTGATAACATTCCTGGTGCAGGTGCATTTGGTATTGGTAAATATGTTTTTGGTTTAGAAAGTGGTGCATATGGTGTAGTAGAAGGTGGTCCTCAAGGTGTATATTCTATCGGTAAACTACTATTTGTGAAGACTCTATCAGGTAGATTTAAGGATGGAGAAACAATTAGAGATGAAGATTCAAATACTTCAAAGATTGCTAAGGATAATACTATCTCTCACTTCATTGTTCATAATCCTGGATTAGCGTATTCAGATAACTGCACCTTACTTATCAATGGTGTTGAGTTTGATGCTTCAGTTGTTGAATTATTCAAAGCAAATAATGGTTCATTCTACAGATGTCTAGTTAATAATAAGGCTGCTCTTTCTACAACAGAATATGCAGAACCACCTGCAATTACAGTTAAGACTCCTGATGGTGCATCAGCTCCTTCTGTTGGTGCTGTTATTCTACCTGTTATGGTAAGAAATGCAGTAACAACTTATCTACCACAAAATACTAAGTCAATTTCTGCTGAGTATGGTTCTGGTAATGAGAATATCTTTACTGCTGATGTTGTTACTAACGATCAAGAGTTTGCAGAAATCAAAGCTGTAACTGAGTACACATTCTTTGGAAATAAAGGATATAACTTTATTGAGTCTACAAGTTTCAATGCTGATGCTAGTCTATTGCTACAGCAAGGAGACATGGTTCAATTTGCTACTGCTGATAATGAGATTGTACGTAGTGTTGTTCAGTATGCAACAATTAAAGAAGGAACATCTAAGAGTAGAGTTTATCTAGACAGTGTACTACCTGGTGATGTTGTTAATACCAGTATTACTAGATTGCGTCCTAGAGTTGAGAATTCAAACCAAGGAACACTTCTATTCCCAACAGGTAGTCGTCAAATTAAACAGATCTCTAAGAATTCTGATCAGACAGGTATCAAGTATTTCTTCCGTAGAGATTTTGTAACCACTGCAGCATCTGCTGGTGGTATTATTACCTTTGCTGCACAACTAGCATTTGGTACTCAAAGATTTGCTGAATTTACTGAACAAAATTATATTGTTACAGTTCTAGATCCAGGTGATGCACCTAACGTCGCAAAAGGTGATATTGTATACATCAATAAAGATGCAGTAACTATTTCATCTTCTACTGATACTGCTAGTGGATTAACTGCTGGTTCTATTAGTTTACGTCTGCCATCATCTTACTTTGGTACTATTCCTGCTAATGGAACATTCCCTAAACTTAAGTTGACTGCAACTCTAGAAGTTGAGAATGCAAAACCAAGAATTAAAACATCTATTGAGAAGAGAAGAATTGTTGTTACTTCTTCTGGTGATAGAGTTATCCCATTTAGAGGAACAAATTATGATACTGAAGTTGTAGAAGTTCTATCATATTCTGATGCATATAAACTACGTTATGTTTATGAGGGTAGTGCAACTAGACCTCCTACTGTTGATACTGCAGGTAATCTAATTGAAGGTACTGATGTTAGTGATAGATTTACATTTGACAATGGTCAAAGAGATACTGTATATGATGTATCCAGACTTGTTCTTAAACCAGGTGCAACTCAAACATCTGGTCAGTTAGTTATTGCATTTGATTACTTTGAACATTCTCAAGGTGACTTCTGTACTATTGATAGTTACATTCATGAAGCAGGTGTTCTTGAGGGTGAGATTCCATCATTTGATTCATCTGTTCTTGGAAGAGTTAAACTAAAGAATGTTCTTGACTTTAGACCTAAGGTAGATACTGATACTACTATTAGTGGTTTCCAAGATAAATCTTCTCTATCTGTCACTACTAGTGATTTCTCTGGTTCTGGTGCTATTCTTGCATCATCTCCAGCATCTGATTCAAACTTAGAATATACTTTAGCATTTAGTCAGGTTCAATATCTTGATAGAATTGATGGTGTGTTCCTTAATAAGAATGGTAACTTTATTGTCAAGGAAGGTAACTCTTCACTCAACCCATCTAAACCAGATCCTGTTGATGATGCGATTCCTTTATTCTATGCTTATATTCCAGCATTTACCACTGACAGTAAAGATGTAAGAATTACTCCTGTTGATAACCGCCGTTACACAATGCGTGATATCGGTAAGTTAGAGAAGCGTATTGAAAGACTTGAGTACTATACTACTCTTAGCATCCTAGAACAGCAAGCACTTAACATGCAAGTTAAGGATGATATCGGTTTAGATCGATTTAAGTCTGGATTCTTAGTTGATAACTTTGAAGCACATAGAAGTGGTAATCTTGGATCATTAGATTATCAATGTGCTATTGATTCACAGCAATCAGTTCTTAGACCACAGTCTAGAGAAGATTCTCTAATCCTTAAAGAAGTTAATGTTAGAGACGACCAGAGATTTGTTTCTGGATATAAGAAATCTGGTAGTATTGTTTCTCTACCATTTACTAATATTTCTTTATTAGGTAATGATGCTGCATCCAAGACATTAAATCCAAATCCATTTGTTGTTCTACAATATGTTGGTGATGCTGGTATTACACCAAGCATTGATCAATGGTATGATCAACATACAGAACCTTTGGTTGTTGATACTAATACTGATCTTTATAAAATCTTCCTAGCAAAAGTTGATGTAAAAGAAAGTTTCTCTTCTTTACATAACTCATTCATTGTAAACTGGGTTGGTTCTTCTCCATCCTTTACATCTATCAATTCACTTGGTGGCGAGAACAAAGATGCTGCGATGTCTTCTGTGACCGCCGCGGCCGTTAATAGTTCTTCTAATATTAGTCCACAAAATAATGATGTTGCTAAAGGTGTTCAGTCTAAGACTGTAAGAGGAAATAACGTTTCTTCTGCAGTACAGTTCTTTGCTAGAAGCGTACCTATCAAGTTTGTTGTTAAGAGGATGAAACCAAACACAACTATCTCTGTATTCCTAGAAGGTAGAGATATTAGTCGTTGGGTTAATCCTGATCTTCGTTTCACTGGAGTTGCAGGTAATTCACCTTCTGCATTTAACAGTAAAGTAACTACTGATTCTGACGGTAATGCTAGTGGTACAATTGTACTACCCGCAGGTTTACCACCTTTAGAGAATGCAACTTGGACTGGTGATGTAAACACAATTGATTATGATGATACTGCAGAGGAAGTTAGAATTTCTACTGGTGTTAAGACTTTTAGATTTACATCTAGTCCAACTGATGAAGACAAACTAGGAGTTGATACTTATGCTGAAGTTAAGTACTATGCAACTGGTGTTCTTCCTGAAAACCCTGTAAGTATTATCTCAACAAAACCATCATTCTTTAAAGCAAATGAAGGTGTACAGTTTGTTGATAGCAATACTGATAATCCAGTAAGACCTAATCCTCTTGCTCAAACATTTAAGATTGAGAACTATGATGGTGGTGTCTTTACTACTGGTGTAGATCTTTATGTTAGTAAGAAGAGTGCTACTATTCCAATTAAAGTATATCTAACAAATGTAGAATCTGATAAACCTGGTAAGAACATTATTCCTGGTACTGAGAAGGTTCTTTCTCCATCCACATTTATTAAGTTCTACTCTAGTGGTAACGTATATGTAACTAAAGGTGAGATGGTAACTGGAGCAACTTCTGCTGCTAGTGGTCCTGTTGATAAAATTATTGATAAGAATGGTGTTGATTTAGTACCATCTTCTTCTGGTAAGTTCCTTCTTACTAATGAGCAAGTATATACTTTAGTTCTCAACAATCATAATGGTCGTTCATTTAAACAGAATGAAGGTCTAATTGTCCCATCAATTACTTTAGCAAATAACACCGAAGGTACTTCTGGAAGATTAACGATTGCTAAAGATAGTGGTAGAGTTTCTGCTATTAATATTGCAAATGTTGGTGCTAATTATGATAATGCAATTGTTACTATCGAAAGTCCACAGTTACCTGGTGGTTCTGTTGCTACAACTAGAGTTGAAGTTTCTGAAGGAAAGATTTACAATGCTGAAGTCTCACTTGCTGGTTTCGGATATACCGAACCACCTTCTGTAGTTATCAAAGGAATTGGTAATGGTAGTGGTGGTGCTGTTCTTGAAACTGAAATTGAGATTGATACACCTGCTGTTAGAATGGGTGTTGCAACTGATCAAGAAGGCATTACTAATTCTACAATTCCATCATACTTTGAATTTGATCATCCTGTATATCTACAGAATGATACTGAGTATGCACTTGCTGTTGAAACTGATTCTACTGATTATGAACTATGGGCATCTAAACTTGGAGAAGTTGATATTTCTACAAGTACGGTCATCACCACCCAACCATCATTAGGTTCGGTATACCGATCACAGAATGTTGACAACTGGACAGAAGATAACTTTGAAGATCTTAAGTTCACAATTTATCGTGCTGAATTTGATATTTCTAGAACTGCAACTTTAGAATTGACAAATGAAGAACTTGGTTACGATCTTCTAAGTAAGAATGCATTTGAGACTGATGCTAGTGCTAATACACAAGCAACATCTAAGTTGTTTGGTAATAACAATTCTATCCTTAATGTTAAGCATAAGGATCATGGATTTGAAACTTCTGGAAAATCTTATGTATTCTTCAAACAAGCATTAACAACTGGTGGAGTTACATCTGATATTTTAAATACTTCATTATTCCAAATTTCAAACTCTGGTATTGATAGTTATAATATTACTTCTTCTGTACCTGCTTCTGGTTCTGGAATTGGTGGTGGTGAACTTGCGTATGCTTCCTTCAATAGAAAGTATGAGTTACTATATCCTCAAGTTCAATACTTGACATTTAGTTCTACAAAATTACTTTCAGAAGTTAAGACTACCAATGTTCAACCAGTAGATTCTAATGATACCACATTCCCATCATATAGTCAAACTGATTTTGAAAAAACATTCTTAAATGAACCTCATTACTTTACTAATCAAAAATTCATTGCATCTAGTATCAATGAAACTTTGAATAGCATTGATAACTCATTGGTGTATAAATTATCACTCAGTTCTACTGTGTCTCATTTGAGTCCAATTGTAGACTTAGATACTACTAGTGTTAAAACTGTAACTAATAGAGTTGAGTATGCAGATGGTAGTGAAGATAGGTTTGGTAGAAGAGATCAAATTGTTAAGTTCTATCCAGTTTATAGATTCCAAATAACTGGTACTGGTGGCACACAAATTCAAAATGATCAAGCAGTTGAAGGATATAATTCTAAGGCAGTTGGTTCTATTGCTAAAGTAGATGGTTCCACTATTTGGGTAAGAGTTAAAACATCTCAATTATTCCAAAGAGGTGAAAGAATTTCCTTTGGTAATCAAGCTGGTCTTGTTGAAACTATTCAGATTAGTGGAGAGGATGTTATTGTACCAGCAGGTATTGTTGATACAAACCCAATTCAAGAGTTTATTGATATTGCAGATGCTGCTACTATCGAAGCAAGAAATCCATCTACTATTATTGAAACTTATAGCAATGATATTACAGGTAAAGCAGTTATCTGGAATAATAAGACTCAAGAGTTAACTCTTAGAACTGATATTCATCCTATCAACGATTCCTTTACTGATAGAATTGAAGATGGTTTAGTATACAATAGAAATTCTGCAACTGCAGATCAATTGCCAGATATCTTTAGGGTTGGTGATTTTATCAAACATCCTGCTCAACTAGACGAAGATGCTCTCTTCTTAGAGATTGGAAGTATTACATATACAACTGGTGTTAAGTTTGTAGAAGAAAATACTTCTAAGAATAGTTCTGGTATTGCTAAGTATGTAACTAAAGAAGTTTCAATCAGCAGTCCAGCAACTGCACTTAATGTTCATCTAACAATGAATACTAAGGATCTTGCAAATGTTAAAGTTCTGTTCAAGTATAAGAAGGCATCTACTCAAGAAAACTTCGATGATATTGATTGGGAATACTTCAATGGTAATGGTCACCCAGATACCAGTGATATTGCTACCCCTGAGAACAATATTTCTAGTGTTGTCGAGAAACAAGAGTCATATCAAGACATTACATATTCCGCGTCTGGTCTTCCTGAGTTCTCATCATTTGCTGTTAAAATTGTCATGAGAAGTAACGATCCAGCATATGTACCTAAGATTCAGGACATTCGTGCAGTCGCTGCATTCTAATTCCGCATATGGACTATATTAAGGTTGACGGACATGATGGTCTCGTAAGGGATAAAAACACAGGTGCCATCATCAATTTGGACAGTTCAGCTATAGAGGCTAGAAGGAAGGCGCGGGGTTTAAGTTCCGCGCTAGAGGACATAAATATGTTGAAGAATGAACTCTCTGAGATCAAGTCCCTACTGAAAGAGCTAACCAAAAATGCCAGCAGTTAACGTCGCACGTACTGATACCTTTGAACAACAAAGGGTCAAAATCAATACCATTGCAACCCAAATATTTTCAATCTCTGCTGGTGGGTCTGACCTATCAACGGGTATTTTAAAACTTGGAGATGGTAGTCTTACCGTACCATCATTAGCATTTACTAATGAAGCTGGTTTAGGTTTCTTTAGACCAGAGAATAAAACTTTAGGTATTACATCTAGTGGCAAAAAATTGGTAAACTTTACCAATGCTGCATTCTATTCCTTTAAAGATGCTATTTGTCAGAAAAACATTATTTCTGATCTTGTTACCAGTAATCCTGGTTCTCTCTACGATGCAGGATCATTTACTAATGTACAATTATTAGGTGGTACTGGTGAAAACGCTACTGCTAATATTACTGTTACAGAATATATCTTTTCTCAGATTTCTGATGGTGTTGGTTATGATTATGGAACTTATAACGAAGCAGGTCTAGAAGGTGGTCAAGGTAACGACGATGCTACTATTGACTTTGAAGTTAAAGGTATTGAAGCAGATGTTACCAACACTGGTTCTGGATATCTGCCTGGTACGTACACAAGCGTCCCTGTACAGAACGTAAGTTCTTCTGGTAGTGGTGAAACTTGTACGGTAAATGTGGGCGGTACAGTCGATTATGGCGGTAGTATAACAAACGCTGGTTCTGGATACGATCTTGAGCCAGGTGCAACAGAAACAACATATGACAGAGTTATAGTTGCTGCAAACCCAGCAGCAACATATGTTGTTACTTCTGTATCCAATCCTGGTAGTCCTCCACCTAACAACATTTACCAATTAAATGGATCAGACAATCCAGCACTAACTCTTGATAAAGGAAACACATATAGATTTGATATTTCAGATTCATCTATGAGTGGTCATCCACTAATTTTCCAAACAACAACTGCTAGTAGTCTTGATCCACAATACTTCCAAATAGTAGAACCTGCTAGTGGAACCTTTATTGATTTGGTTATCAAAGAAGATGCTCCTGATGGAGATATTGAATATGCTTGTCAACTTCATTCTGGCATGGGTAATACCATTACTGTTCAGAGTGGAACAACTGGTATTTACGGTCATGGAATGACTGCAGATGTTGTAGTTGGTTCTGCTAATACAGTTACTGGTTTCACTATTAAAAATATTGGTTCAGATTACAGTCAAAACGATGTTGTATCTGCAGATATTCCTGGTGGTAGTGGATTTGAATACACATTAGGAAATCCAGTGTATCAAGGTACTGTATCATCTATTTCGTTTAATGACGATGGTAGTGGATATAATAAAAACGATACATTAACTGTTAACGATTCTGATATTGGTGGTAAAGGTGGATCTAATTTTGTCGCTACAATCACAACACAACCAGGTGCCGTTGATAACTTCAGTTTTGTATCTAAAGGAACTGGATATCAGACAGGAGATAGACTAAAACTACCTGATGAAACAACAGGTGTTAACTGTACTGTTAACGGTACATATGCAGGTGAAATTAACTATACAGCTGGCAATGCTACTATTAGTGTTGATAGTACCGCTAACTTGAGAGTTGGCATGAGCATGAGTGGTTCTGCTGACTTTGAAGGAACTGAAACTATTGTTTCTATTAACAGTGGTACATCTGTTACTATGTCTGCTGCACCAACAGCAGACGGTACTGCTGTTGTAGACTTCTCAACAATTGACCCTGCTGACCAACTTCAAGTAAGCAGCACTGTTGGTATCTACAAGGGAATGATTATTACATTCACTTCTGGTACTGGATCACTAGGAACTGGTGAGATTACTGTAGACGAAGTTGATAGAGCAAACAACGTTGTTACGATGTCTGAAGACGCTGAGGCTCCAGGTACTGCTGTAGCAACATTTACTCCTGAATATGGTGCAAATCCATCTACAGATTGGGAGATTGAAGTTGGAACTCTAGGTGTTATTGATGCTGCAAGTATTGCTAATCCAGGTAATGGTTATGAATTCCAAGATATTCTATCAATCAATCCTATCTCTCTAGTTGCTCCACAGACTTTTTCAGTAACTAATATTGATACTCAGAAGATTGATTTTACTACAACTATTGCAGATGCAACCATGGTTGTTGGTGATGTCTTAACAGATGGTGGAGAGAAGACAGCAACTATTATATTCAAAAATAGTATTGGTGGTAATGTAGACTACGTTCTAGTTCAAGAAGGTGAATTTGCGACATCTGATACTGTTAGTGTTCAAAGAACTGGTGGTAGTTATACACCAAACACAATTAAAGATGGTTACAGATATCTAATCAATAATCAACTAGAACCAACTATTACCATGTACAGTGGTGATACTTATGACTGGGATGTATCTAACGATAGTAACGATGGTCACATCTTAGCATTCAGTGCATTCCCCGATGGTCCTAATGGTCCTAGTAAAATCGAGGATGTTGCTGTAACTACTGCTCAATCTTCACTTGCTATTAGTGTTCCTAGTACAACTGGTATCTTAGCAGGAATGGAAGTTGTCTTGACTGCAGGTCAAGGTATTGTTGCTGGAACTAAGGTTGCGTCTGTTGATAGTGCAACAAGTATTACATTAGATACTGCTGCTCTTATTGCTGGTACTTGTACTTGTACTTTCCGTGGTGTTGAATATACCAACGGTGTTGAAAGACTTAGTGGTATTGTTAGATTTAGACCATCAGCAGATACTCCAAATCCACTTTACTACTACTGTAAAGCAGTTAGTGCTGGTCACGATGATGAGGGTGGAACCGATGGTAATGAAGTAGCAATGACGGTTGATCAGAACAACCCTAGGGTATTTGGTTCTGACGCTGAATTTATCGTTGCTCAGGTTACTCAAGTTGATACTATTGTAAATGATGTTGAAACTGGAACTATCACATTAAGTGATGTACAGTCATTATCAGGAACAATTGGAACTCTTAATTCTACTACTGGTAATGCTTCAATTTGGGAAGCATCTAATCGTGTAAAGACTCCTCTAATTGAGGGTACTACCGATGTTGGTGGTATGACTATTGCTAGTTCTTCCACAATCTTTACTGGTGCTATTAATATCAATGATTTGATTCAGATGAGTCATATTACTGGTAATATTCAAACCAGTGGTGAAGTTAAAACTACTACAAGATTTAACGTTAATGACAAGATTAGACTTGCAGAAAATGTTATCTCAACAACATCTACTGATGACCTTGAGTTAAGAGCATTTACTGGAAAACTTGTTAAGTGTACTAACAATACTGCATTAGTCATTCCATCAGGTAGTGATTCTGAAAGACCTACAACTGATGCACAAAATGGTGCTATTAGATTTAATACCAACACCAAACAGTATGAAGGATATAGTGAAGATACTTCTACATGGTCTTCTCTTGGTGGTGTTAGAGACTTAGATGGTAATACTACAATCTTAGCAGAAGAATCTATTGGTGCAAATGACAACACTTTATGGTTTATTAATGATGGTGACAACTCTGTTAAGTTTACTAAAAATCACCTATCATTTGAATCTGCTAAGAATATTAGATCTTCAAATACTGCTGCCCCTAACTATCAGAACTGGGTTGCTAACGTAGCAGTTACTGTTGGACTATACCTCAAGTATGAGAACAACATCTTTGAAGTAATGGTTGCTGGTACTACTGCTACCAGTGGTAACCCACCACTAGATGATAGTGGTACTCAGTTTGTTAACGGTACTGCAGAACTTAAATGGACTCACCTTGCAGTTGGACCTCTAGTCTTCAGTGAAATTGAAGAGATGAGAATTGGACCTACTGGTAACCTTCCTCTATCAATTAATGGTGATTTAAGATTTGCAGATAATACTATTTCAACAGATGTTAATGACTTGATTATCAGACCAAACTCTGGTAAGAAAGTTGTTATTGATGCTGCTTCTTCACTTAGTATTCCTGTTGGTAGTGATAACGAAAGAGGTGTTTCTATTCGTGGTTCTGTAAGATTTAATACAGATTCTCTCCAGTTTGAAGGATACGACGGAACTAACTGGGGTTCTCTTGGTGGTGTTAAAGACGTTGATCAGAATACTTACATTATTCCTGAGACTTCACCTGGCGCTAATGAGAATATTCTATACTTCTTTAATGATAACAACAATACTCTCAGACTATCCACAACCCACCTTGATTTTGATACAATTGATACAGTAAGATCTGTAACTAGTGATGAGTTTGAATTGACTGCATCTCTGCTTACTATTAATGGTGCAGATACTACGTTAGATAACACTTCAGGAACCAATACTTTCCTACATTCTGCAAAGCAGTTCTTTGACATTGGTATTTCTGCTGGTTTGACTGTTGATCCAATCTTACGTTTGGACAATGAAGGAGATCTTACATTTAACGTAGGATTTGGTTCTGGTGTGTTTAGTGGAGTTAAACTATATGATAAAGAACTTAAGAGTACTGAGATGACAGATATTAGAATTACTTCTAAGGATCTGAATTTAGTTAAAGGAACTACAGAGGTTACAGGTACAATCATCTATACAACTGCAACTGAACTTTCTGCTAAGGTTGTTGTTACTGCACACAATCCAACTACTGGAGATAAAGAGTTCATTGAATTTGGAGTTCTTGATGATGGGACTGACGTTATCTTTACTGAGTATGGAAACATTCGTACTGACATTAGTTTGATTACTCCTAATTTCGTATACACCGAAAATAATGAAGTGCGTCTAAATATCAACGTAGGTAGTGGTGTGGCAGATACTCAAGCTGTTAATATCACGGTAGTTTCACACGTTACTAAGAAATAAAAATGGCATCTATTAAAGAGAAGCTCGACTCAGTTGGTGGATTTTCAATCGACAAGACTGTTGTAGTCGATGAAAATAGAAACGGAAAGGATTTCAACACTTTTGAAATAAGAAATCGTCATTTTAGTGACAGTAAGATTCACACTTTTATTCTTAGAGGTACTAATACTGCTGTACTAGCACTTGACGATGTTGGAACTCAAATCACAATTGATCCAAATACTGTTAATTTTATTACTGGACATATTCTTGGTGTAAATCCTCAAGGTACTGTGTTCACAGCAAAGATTGAATCTACTGTACATGCAAATGCTTCTGGCGTTGTCACATGTTTGTCTTCTATGACAACTGTAATTAAAGATGACGTACCAGACGGACAAACTTGGTCTATTGCACCTATTGGATCTCTAAACAGATTTAGCTACTCTACAACCAGAGCAGGTACTACAAACACTATTAAGTGGGTTGTTTGTACTCAAATTATTGCTATCGATTGGCAGTAGTGCTAAATAAAACAGAGGAAAAATAGGCGGAGCTAAACAGCACCATGAGTTTTAATATCAATTCCGATAAAGAGTTTATTAGGGGAGGCGCACCCAAACTCGTCGGTGATAATGAACTAACCATCAGAGGTGGTACAGGGTCATCTGAACGCGAAATTTTACGTACACAGCTTGACGAAGTTACGGGATTGCCACGTGTTGGTATCAACCGAACTGGACAAAGAGTTAATAATATTACTATTCTAACACCAGGTTCTGGATACAGTACTGCTCCTAGTGTTACTATTGGACCTCCTAACGTAGCAGGTGGTATCCAAGCCCTCGCCTCCGCTTTCATCTTCAATGGTCAGGTTGTTAACATCGCCATTAACAACCCAGGTTCTGGATATACTGTTGCTCCCTCTGTAACAATCACTAGCGAACAAGGTTTTGGTGCAACTGCTGAATCTGCTCTTGATACTGTTGACTTTGAACTTGACATCAACGGTGCTATTAGAACTTCAACCTCTATCATTTCTGATACGGCGAGAATTCTAAACCTTGATATTGATAACTTTATTACTCCTGACGCCAACTTCAGAGCACCATATCTGAAGAACTTTATGAATAACACTGGTATCCCTTGGGATGGCAATGTTATTATTCAGGAAAATTCCTACAGATATTTTGGTGCTAACGTTTATCAGGCACTTAATACTGGTAAGACTGATCCAGATGATGCTCCAACACATATCGATGGTGTAGAACTAAACGGAGAAGTTCAGTTCAGACACATTGGTTTCCGCGTCCAAGACGAAAATTCTTTCGCATATAATCAAACAGGTGACGATGGTATTTTCCCTCGTTCTGTAACACCTCTACTTGGTGATAGATCAAACAAAATTGCAACTACAGAATACGTCCTTAACCTAGCAACGAATGACGTTGGTGGACGTATTTACGTTTCACAGCAGATTGGTAGTGACGAAAACGATGGTCGTTCTGCTGTAAACCCTGTTAGAACTGTTAAGAAAGCAGCACAATTAGCATGGACAACTCCTGGTGTTAAAGAAACTATTATTGTTTCTGGTGGAGATTATGTAGAAGATAACCCAATTTCACTACCTCCTGATGCGTCAGTTGTTGGTGATAACTTACGTTTGGTTATCATCCGTCCTGGTAATCCTGGTAAACACATCTTTAAGTTCGGTGATAAGAACTATGTGATTGGTGTTACCTATAGAGATAAAGTTGACTCAATTGGAGATCCTGTCTCTACTTGGGACTTTGCTATGGTATTTGATGATAAGCAAAGAATTATCATCGACCAAGACACTAATGGAGACGCTGGTGTTAATTTCCCAGTTGGTCACCAGATTTTTGGACCTGATCAGTTCCGTGTTAGATTCCAAGAGAACACTGGTTTATCAAATCTACAAACTGGTCAAGAGGTTATTGGTCTTAACACTGGTTCTAGAGCAAACATTATTGGTGTTGAATTCGATCAAACAGTTGGTGTTGGATCGTACTTAACTGGTACACTGGATGTTACCCTAACCAGTGGTTCTTTCCTAGAGGGTGAAAGTTTTAATTATATTGTTGCAGGTACTGCAGGATCAGATCTTGGACTTACTGTAACTGAAACTACTGGTGAAATGCAGTTAAAACTAACTGATGATCCATCTTCAGATATTCCACCAGGTACATATGTTTATCTTGATGATACTGACGATATTGATTTCACTACAGGTTTCTATGAAGTTAAAGAAATCATCGATGATGATGCTCCCAGCTACTGGCTTGTAAATTTTGTACCTATTTTAGACTCTCCTACATGGGATAGTACTAGAACAGCAAATATTGATTTACTTTCAGCAAATATTGTTGTAGAAAGAATTGATACCACATCTCTAAAATCAATTAGAGCTGAGGGTGAAGTTGTTGAAATTAATGAAGATATTGTTTCTGAATTACCAATTGCAAGACTTGACTTCTCTCTACAAGGAGATCCAAGTATTACTCAAAATGGTTTCCAAAATGAACAGTTTGGTAACGCAGAAGATATTGGTGGTGTTATAGTCTACACCAATGAACTAGTTGGTAGAGATAACTTCCACGAATTTAAAGAAGGTCAAGAAATTGTTATTGAAGGTCTTCCAACAAATGCACCAGATTTATCAGCTCTTAATGGTAAGCAAAGAATCTATAAGGTTCTATACGATGCTGATGGTCGTGCAAGACGTTTTGTTATTCCAAAGAAATATCCTGGTGTAACAAATGCAAACTTTGATCCAGGTCAAAACGCAATTGTAAAGTCTTACTCCAAGTCTGTTACATTATCACTACTAAACTCTCCAAACACATTCCCTCTATCTACTCCTGTAGAAAGAAGATATCAAGACGCCTCTCAATTACTACGTAATAACAGAGACTTTATTGCTGATGAAGTTGTTGGTAGAATTAACAATGAATTTAGTAAAGATTATTATGCAGCATATGATATTGGTGGTACACCAACTAATCAGTTTACCCCAAGTAATGCTGATTATGATCCAATTTCTGGTTTACTTACATTTACAGTTACTGGTCATGGATTAGATATTGGTGATGGTATTAGAGTCGCTGACGATTCTATTGTATTTGTCTGTGCCATGGATGGTTACAGGACAGAGCATTCTAACCCACAAATTCACCATTATTCTAGAGGTAAGTCTTTACCTATCTTATCTAAAACAAACGATACCTTTACAGTTTACGTAGGTAAGACAAAAACTAACCAAGAATTTACACCATCTAATGCAATCTATGATCCTTCAACAGGTATCATGGAACTTACTGTTGGAACTCATGGACTTGCTGTTGGTGAAGGTGTTGTATTTGAACCTAATTCACTTTCGTTCACTTGCAACATGGACGGTAATTCGTCCGTTAAGACATATCCACGTGTTGGTATTGACCCATATGCTCAGAGATCAGTTCCTCTAACTGCGGTTACAGATACTACAATCTCTATGAATATTGGTATTCCTAGAGACGATGTATATTTCACTCCAACTGATGCTGTTTACACTCCTAGCACTGGAGAAATGACCATTACCATTGGACAGCATGGTCTTGGAGTTGGTAGAAACATTGTTATTAACAACAACGCCTTAACATTTACTTGTACCAAGGATGGTAATGCTACTCAGCATACTTATCCTAGATCAACTGACCCTGCATCTAACAAATCTCTTGATATTACTGCAGTAGGACATACAACTCATACTCCAACTGATGCTGTATATGATGCAGCAACTGGCGTTATTGAGATTACTGTTAGTAATCATGGATTCTCTAATGGAGATTACGTTAAACTCGATGATGATGCTCTCACATATACATGTGATCTAAATGGTAATATTGACAACCATTCATATCCTAGAGCAGGAATGGATAAGTCAAGTGGACGTTGGTTTGCAATTAATAATAAAACTCAAAACACATTTGAAATTAATGTTGGAACTTCTTCTTACACTGGTAATCATACATTTGTAAGTGCTGTTGCTGATTCACTACAGAGACAAACTGGAACTATCACAGTTAATGTTGGTGCTTCTGCCCCTGCTGATCAGTATCCTCATACATTTGTTACTGGTGCTGCAGGATCTATTAAGCATCTACCACGACAAACTCACACATTTGCTGGTGCAACTAATGGTGCTGTTAAGCATTTACCACAATCTGCACACCAGTTCAGAAGAGCAGCTACTAATGCATTAAGCACTGGTGGTTCTGACTTTAAGATTTACCTTGGACCTACTACAGATGCACATACTTATGTAAGTGGTGGTACTGTAGACTTTGGTGGACAACAATTTAATGTCACTAACTTTGTTTATGATCACATTGCTGGTTTTGCTACCGTTACAACCTCTGCTCCAGTTCCAAATCTAGCAGAAGATTCAGTTGTTAAGATTGCTGATATTGTTGTATCTTGCCCTCAAGGACAAAAGAAATATCCAGCATTTAATATTCGTCTTGGTGATGATCAATGTCGTCAAGACGTTGTTCACTTCATTAATGCTCTAGTTAGAGACCTTGAATTTGGTTCAAACTTTAACATCATTGAAGGTGCTGAGAAGTATATTGTTGGTGCTAAGATTGGATTTGTTGAGAATGAGATCATTCAAACTGTTCGTGCAGTTGAGTATACTAGACAACTAGCAATTACTTGTATGAGAAACTGGAGGACTGGAAACGGTACTCCTAATGATCCTATCTACACTCCTGTATTCTCATCTCTACCAAGATACTTTGATGATACTATTATTACATCAACTGCTACCAATGCACAAGGTGTTGCTTGTGATGATGTAAGAGCTGCTATTGATACTCTATCATTCTTATGGGTAGATGTTCTAGCAAATAATTCTTCTGGAACATATCTTGATGCTGCATACTTGATTGCGAGAAACAAGGATGCTATTGCTGAGCAAGCACTTGCAGATACAGAAAATAGATATCCAACACTATCACTTAGTGATGTAGATCAGAGAAAATGTCGTAGAGATATTAGATTAGTTCTTGGTGCTCTAATCAGAGACCTTGTACTTGGTGGTAACTCTGGTATTGTTACTAATGCAGAATTGTATTATACAGGTGCTGCACTAACTGGTATTGATTCTGGATTCTTACCACAAACTAGATACGCTTTTGAAAGAGTTGAATATTACGCAAAGGCAGCAATGCGTAACTGGTCTAGTGGTGACGTTGTTCAGACTACTCCATCATTTGCATCATACGATTCAAGTAATGGAAACATCACTGTTAGTTTCCCTGATCCAACTCAATCAATCACAACGAATGATAAGATTGCATTCCAAGAAGGTGGTCTAACATTTACTTGTGATCAAGATAGTGATGCTACAGAACATGCATATCCAAGAGAATCTGATCCATATTATGGTAAGAGTATTGATATTGTTGCTGTCTCATCTAACAGTGGAGTTACTACTGTAACATGTAATGTTGGTATTGCAGGAACTGCAGCTGGTTCTACTCATTCATTTGTATCTGCTGCAACAAATAAAACACTTATTATCTACAATCCAATTGAGATAAGTACTCCAATTCCTATCTTTGAAGATTGGAATATCTTAACTGATTCTAGTGGATCTGCTGCTATTGCAATTCACACTCCAACTAATGCTACTTACAACCCTGCTAATGGTGATTTCGTAGTTACTGTTGATAACCATGGATTAACTACATCCAACACAATCCGTATTGCACCTGAATCATTCACATTCACTTGTGCAATGGATGGTAATAAAACTGAACACTATCTACCAGGTCTCGGACAACAGGCATATGGAAACTCTCTACAGATTACTGGTACAACTCAAAATACTTATACCGTTAATGTTGGTGCTTCTGGTCCCGATCAACAGTGGACTCCATCTGATGCAACATACAATCCAACTACTGGTATTTTAGAATTAACTCTTGGTGAAGATCATGGATTAAATCCAGGCGTAGGTATTATCATTGAACCTAATTCATTGACATTTACCTGTGATATGGATAATAATGATTCTCAGAAGACGTATCCACGTCCTGGAATCGATCCATTTGGTTCAAGATCAATCCCTGTTTCTTCTGTTACTGAAACAACTGTTAGTGTTAATATTGGTATTGCTCCTCCCAACAGATACTTCACTCCAGTATGGGCAAATTATACAGCAAATACTGGTCAACTAGATTTCTATCTTGGTCAACATGGTCTAGGTGTAGGACGCAATATTGTTATAGAAAATGATTCATTAACCTTCTCTTGTGATCAAGACGGTTATGCTACTGATCATACTTATCCTCGTGCTGGAACTGATCCACAAGCAGGTAAGTCTATTGCTATTACTGCTGTTGAGAAGAGTTTACATACACCAACTGATGCTCCATACGATGCAGCAACTGGTGAGATTACATTTACAGTTCCTGATCACGGATTCAGTAATGGTGATTATGTTTTAATTGAAGATGATTCTCTAACTTATGCTTGTGCTTTAGGTGGTTCAGGTGTTCACACTTATGTTGGTGGTGTTGTAAGTAATGCAGTAACCTCAGGTGGTAACTATACACATACATTTGTATCTGCTGTAGCAAATGGAGTTACTTCTAACGTTGGTAACTTACCTAATCCAGTTACGTTAGTATCATATATTCCAGCTTCAGGTTTGATGGTTATTAGTTCTAATAATCATGGATTATCTACATCTAATACAATTCAGATTGCTAACAATGCATTATCATTCAGATGTGCAATGGATGGTAACAGTGAGATTAAGACATATCCTAGACCAAGTGATCCCGCATCTGGAGCGAATCTTACTATTAGCAGTGTAACTCAGAATACTTTTTCAGTAAACGTAGGTGCAACTACCAATGTTAATCATAACGTTTCTAATGCAACTTATGATCCTGCAACTGGTGAATTAGTACTAACTATCGGTACTCATAGTCTTACTGCTGAGGAGACATTTACTGCTGCATCTGGTACAACATATAACCCAACATCGGGTATTATGAGTATCACATCTAACAACCACGGTTTGGTTGTTGGTGATAAAGTTAAGTTAGAAGATGGTGCTGTAACATTCAGTTGTGCATATGGTGCTGGCACCCACAACTATGTTGGTAATGTTGTAGATGGTCTTGGTATTATCCTAGATCAGAATGGTATTCCATATGATGTTAGTGATGCTGATTATACTCCTACTACAGGTGCTTTACAGATAAGTCTTAAGAAGACTGATAACACTGCTCATGGTCTATCAACTTCTGATACAATTCAAATCAGAAATGAGTCATTAAAATTCACATGTACTGCAGATAATAATAATACAACTCATGCATATCCACGTGAGACTGATCCATTTGCTGGAAAGCAAATTACTATTGACAGTGTAACCACTACTACAATCACTGTTAATGTTGGTGTTAGTTCTCCAGGAACTGCTTATCCTCGTTCTTCTGACCCTGTAAGTGGTGAGTGGATTGAAGTTCTTGCTGTTACTCAAAATACATTTAACATCCAAGTATTGGATTCTGCACCTTCTACTAACGAAGATGTACACACATTTGTAAGTGGTAAAGCAAATGCTATTAGAAAAGCAGGAACTGCAGTTAGACTTGCTCCTGATTCTCTAGCATTTACTTGTGACAAAGATAAGAATAATACAATTCATACTTATCCTCGTGCAACTGACCCTGCATACAACACATCATTAGATATTATTGCTGCAACTGGCACAACTATTACTCTTAATGTTGGTGTTGCAAGTGCTGGTAGTTCTTATCCACGTGCAGGATTTGATTATATCTCTGGTCGTTGGATTCCTATTTCAGGTGTAACTACAAACACATTTAAAATCAATACTGGAAACTCTTCCTATACTGGTGGACATTCGTTTGTAAGTGCTTCTGCTAATGCAATTCAAAGACAGACTGGATGGATTACAGTTAACGTAGGTGTTGGAGGTGCCGCTTCTGGATCACTTCACTTCTTTAAGGGTGCATCACCTAACGCTATTAAGTTTGAACCTCGTGCTGCTCACACATTCGTTGGTGCATCTAGCAATGCTGTTAAGCATCTTCCACAAGCAGGACATACATTTGTAAGAACTAAGAACGAATCAATTAGTGTATATGGTGCAGGATCTGCACCTCTATGTGCTGGTGTAGAATCTACTATCTCTACTGAAATGGAGATTTTCGATGGTGTTCTTGAGTATGCTGCTAACCCTGAATCTTCTACTGCAATTGAACCTGGTTCAATTACTAAGAACTATGGAACTCTGTATGATGTTTCTGAACTTCGTACATATCCAGATAACTTCATCTATGACCAGAACAATACACGAATGGCAATTCGTGGTTTCTATGATGATTATCCAATCATTGAAGCATCTCCATATACCCAGAACGCATCTGTTATCTCCTTCCTAGGTGGTGGCGGTGCTGAGGTTGATGGTGCTAAGGTCAAGCAACCTAACTGCCCATTCCCTGGATTAGAACTTGATGGTACTGCTACCTTCCCGAATCAGGGTAAATCGATGGTTGCATCTGCATTCACGATTGTGTCCTTTGGTGGTACAGGATATAAGATTATCAACGATGGTTATGTTCAGTTGGTGTCTGTGTTCGTTATCTTCTGTGCTGATGGTGTTCTTTCTGAGTCTGGTGGTTATGCATCTATCACTAACTCTGCTACTAACTTTGGTATCTACGCTCTACGTGCTAGTGGATATAGAGATGAACCATATGTATTTGACGTTGGTACAATTACAAACGTTTCTTCTACTCCTACTGGTAGAACCATCTTTACTGTTGGTGATCTTGGTAGAGAACCACTAGAACATTACGTTATTAAGATTGATGGTCACTATAATACCAACCCAGATATTGAATTCTTTGTTGATTCTGTTGGTGCTGTTACAGTTGGTCCTCCTTTCTCTGCACAGTTAACTATTGATAATGGTACTGGAGATCCAGTTGATGTAACTAACGTTGCTACTGGACAGCAGATCTCTCCTGGATCACTGATTGGTGAAACAATTAATTTACACAGACCATCTATTGTTAACTCTTCTTCTCACACTTGGGAATTTGCTGGATCTGGTACTAACTACCTAGCACTACCTGAGAACGGTGGTACTAAGGTTGTTGCTAACGAGCAAGTATCTCAGAACTATGGTCGAGTTTACTGTTCAGGTACTGACGAACTTGGAGACTTCAAGGTTGGTACATTCGCACAGATTGAGAACAGAACTGGTGCTATTACCTTTACTGGTACTGTTACGATCTCTGAAGTTGAATTCTTGAAACTAAAAGGTGGAGACACTGTTGTTACTGGTTTCGACGCATCTAACACATTGGGTGGTGCTAACTCTAGTGACTCTAAACTACCTACTCAGAAGGCAGTTAGAGACTACATCACTAACAACTTAGGACCTTACATCAACAAACCATACTCTACTAACGCTGTTCCTAGAGCACTGGTTGAATTGACTGACTCTGGTAAGATATCTGTTGACCAGATTCCAGCACTTAGACCTTTTGAAGTTTACACTGTTGCTAACCAAACAGAAAGACTTGCAATCGAAGGAGCACTTGCTGGTGACATCGCAATTGAACAAGATACCTCAACGTCATTCATTCTTAACAATGACCTAGACAGTCAGTTCCTATCATTTAGTGTTGATACTTCACTACAGTTTACTCTTGGTGATATCTTTACTGGTAGTGTATCTGGTGGTCGTTTACAAGCAACTGAATACAGACAAGGTGTTGTATATTCAATCACTATCAGTGATGGTGGTTCTGGTTATGCAACTCCTCCAACTATTACTCTTACTGGTGGTAATCCTCAGTCTGGTTCAGTTGAAGCAAAAGCAGAATGTGTTATTGCAAACGGTGAGGTTGTTGCAATCGACATTATTGCATTCAACGGATTTAAAGGTGGTAAAGGATATACCATTCCACCTACTGTAAATATCTCTGCTCCACAGGGTAGTGGTACTCAAGCATCAGGTAATGCATTAATTGAGTCTAGACTATATGGTGATATTGTTAACAGAATTAAGATCGAAGATACTGATCAATTTGATTCTAGTGATGTTCCTTCAGTTACTATTGATGTTGACAGAGCAGTCAACACCTCTTCTAGTGATGCTAACAACTGGGTGTCTCTATCATCCAACCAGATTGCTGCAACTGACATTGTATCTGGTGTTATTGAATCTGATAGATTAGCATCTGGTGGTGCTGCAAACTCCTTCACGTTCCTACGTGGTGACCAGAACTTCGCACTAGCGGTTCAGTCTATTAAGGGTGCTGAGAAGAGATACTTTGCTAAACTAACTCAGAACTTCAATAGTGGTTCTAGTGAGATGGTATTTTCCACTCTACCTGAAGCATTAGTTGGTCACGAGATTCTAAACAACGTTGTTGGTATCCAACCTAACACCAATATTACTGGTGTTCTAACAACTGGTGGTTCTACAACTATTTCAGTTAACAACCCAGCAACTGCATCAATCTCTGCTGGTACTGTTATTGAATTTGAACGTGGTGAATCTCCAATCATCTTTGATTCTACTTACACCCAAGGTAACTTTGTTGATAGCATCGTTATTTCTAATGGTGGTACTGGATTCACTAATGGTCAATACTTTGACCTTGATCTTACTGGTGGTACTGGTACAGGACTCAAGTGTAACTTAGTTATTACTGGTGGTTCTATTGTAGAACTAACTGTTACTGACGGTGGTACTGGATTTGATGCTGACTTTAATATCACTCAAGCACCAAACGAAATTGGTGCTGGTTCTGGTCTAGTTCTACTTGCTAAGGTAAGTACTGTTAATAGACAGTATGCAAACGTTGCGGTTGACGTTCAGAGAGTTTCTGATCTTACTATTTCTTCTGACCTATATGGTACGATTGGTGTTGCAAGATTTAAGAAGTCTCAGTTTACTATCGGTGTATCAGGTAACGGTTCTGTTGATCTAAACGTTGGTGCTGACTCTGGTCTTGATGCTGACCTTCTAGACGGTGCTCAAGGTGCTTTCTATCTAAACTCTGGTAACCAGAATGCTGGTACTCTACCACAAGACAGATTGTCTGGTTCATATAACATTAGTGTTTCTGGTTCTGCAGGTAACTCACTAAGACTAGAAACTGGTACTAACAACCCAACTTCTAACCCATCTCCTGATAACTTCGTTGGTGGTGTTGTTTCTAACACTGTTAATAATAGTTCTAACCAGTTAGATGATGGTGGTGCTAAGAACTTAGTACTGACTATTAGATCAGGTGGTACAAGTTTTGACGCTTCCTTCGGTGGTGTAAGACAACTTGCATTTACTGATAATGACAATATGTGGTTACGTGGTTCTGGAACTGGTGTTACCAGCTTCGGTTCATGGGCGTTAATGTGGAACTCACTTAACGATGGTATTGGATCTGGCCTAGACGCTGACAAACTTGATAACAGACAAGGTACTTGGTATCAGAATGCTCTCAATATTAACTATGGAGTTCTATCTGATAATAGACTACCTGACTGGATTGATCAGACTGCATTTAAAGATAAGATCGAAGTAAGATCTTATAATGGTGATACTCGTTATAAGGTCTATATCTCTGGATTGATTCTAAATGCTACACCATTTACACCAGGTAACACAGTTAACCTTTATAATGCTAATGGTCAGGGTACTGGTGTTATTGAGATTGATAACATTGTAATTAACAATGATACTCAAGACAATGCAAATGATTACACAATCATTATTGGTAGACTAACAACTGGTAACTTTGTTGGTGCTGAAACAATTGGTACAGCATCAGATAGAAAAGAATTCCAAGACTTCACAATTGATATTGGTAACACAATTCCTGTTGCTACTCTTGAGAGTGATGGATCTACTGCAAACCTCAGACTTGGTAGAAAAGATGGTATTGCTTCCTCACCAGGTATCTACTTCAGTTCTTCTGCACTAACTGCAAACTATAATGCTGCAATCGTGGCATCTGGTGGTACTGCAACTGATGGTTCAGGTTCACTTAACGTTCAGGTAGAAAACGCAGATGCATTTACTGCAAATGGATCTGTTATCTGGAACGCAGGTAACATTGAATTCCAGACATCAAATATTGCAGACACTGCAGTTAAGCGTGATGGCAGCGGTGGATTCTCTGCTGGAACTATCACCCTAGATGTTGCTGGTGGTGCTGAACTAATTGGTGCTGCTTCACTTAACGTTCTTAAGGAAGGAGACACAATGACTGGTGGTCTAACCATCGGTACTGGTTCTGCTGCTACACAGGGTCTATCAGTTTCTGGTGAAGTTGACTTCCTCAATACTGTAGATATTACTGGAGATCTAAATGTTGATAGTGGTACACTCTTTGTTGATGTATCAAATAACAACGTTGGTCTTAACACAGGAACAACTCTAGTTGCTGGTCTAACATTAGACATCCAAGGTGGAACAGTTGGTGCTCTACGTCTACAAGGACATGACACCCCAGACGACCACTTCATGTATTTTGATGGTGGTAAGAGTGAATACTTCGATGATGCAAATCATGCGATGATGTTCTTGTCATCTGGAGCAACTGTAAGTACACATCCTGGCGAAGGAGCACACTGGATCTTTAACGGTAGAGCATCAAATAGAGACTTTATCTTCCGTACCAATAGTCAAAACGAATTAACTATCCAAGGTGATGGTGGTCTCCTTATCGAGAATAGTGGTACTAACAATGCAATTAGTGCAGATAATACTATCCAAACTGATGCAGTCTTTGTTTCTGGTGATGGTTCTGATAATGCTGGTGCTGGTTTAACATTACTTGGTGCAGCAGGATTCAGAAACTACAGAGTTGGTAGTAACTTTGTTGCTGATAACATGTTTGCTGTTGAATACACTAGTGCTAATGGTGGTAACTCCTTCGGTGGTGGAACTATTATCGCAGGTGAGTTTGATGGTACAAATGCAAGAGTCGGTATTAACACTACTACTTTCCAAGGTAATGACCCTGAAGCAAATAACCAACTAAGGACATATATCCTGAACGTTGGTGGTGATATGAACATCAATGGTCAACTATTCCAGAACAACTCTGAATTCGTTACTTCTAGATGGACAGAATCACCTAACGGCAATGATATCTACAGAGCATCTAAAGTTGGTATTGGTTTCACTAGTGATAAGGATCCTGGATTCCAATTGGATGTTGAGGGAGACTTTAACGTTCAAGGTACTACTTATATTGGTGGAGTCAGACAGTATCAAGACTCACAGGGTATTATTAAAGCATTCAACGATACTATTCTATATGATGTTGATTTAGAACCAAACAGTAAGTCCTACTCAAATGGTCCTATCTACGTTGCCTCTGGTGTTGACATTGTATTTGGTAATAATGCAAGTTGGACTATCTTATAAATACCGTTGAAGATCTAATATATTAAAATGTCAGCAGGATCAGAACTTATTGTAGATCAGGTGAATATCACTGGAGGTTTAGTCATTGCAATGATGACCACAACAGAAAGAGATAATTATTTCAATTCACCAGATGTTACAGGTAAAGGTGCGTTAATTTATAACAAAACCACTGGTTACATGGAATTTTATGATGGTGTTGAATGGACTCCTACGAAAGCAGGACAACAAGTAGATTTCAGTTAATTCTAATAGACAACAATGAACAAACTTATCGCTATTAAAGATGTTGGTGCCAATACTTGGACGGTAACTAAGGAAGTTAGTGCTTCCAGAGATCTTCACGTGTCTTTTGGATTTACACGTGGAGGAGTAACTGAATTTGATTTCAAGAAATTAAATTTTGGAATTAAAATTTTCAGAGCATCTGGTGAAAAGGAACAGTTGTTAAATTATAACTGGCCTATTTCAGAAGCACTCCGTCATAAAACAAACAAAGCTCCATATTTGGAAGAGTTTGATTTTGTATGGGACTGTGATGACTCATATAAAATTGTGATTACTGGTGGAGAAGAATTTAATCAGTCAACATCAGAAACTATGTTTGCTGTTCCTAAACCACCTAAACCATATCAATCATGGGTATGGGATGGAACTGACTGGATTGCTCCTGTAGGACCATATTCACAAGATTCAGTACCACCTGAATTTCAACACTCTGGTTCGGCAAAAGATACATTCTCATGGGATGAATCTAAAAAAGCATGGCAACTAGATGTTGATGAACCAGATCCAAGAGACGCACTCAATAGACCAGACAGAGTTATCGATCCAAGTAATTCTGTAGGTTGATAAATAAAATTAACATCGTAATAGTATTTCAAGGAATAGTATGTCTTCCATTACAGTAGAAAAAATCAGATTGACTGGAGCATTACAAATTCCAGTTCTGACGCAAGCACAAATCGATGCTCTGTCTCCTGAACAGGGTCAGATTGTGTATAACTCTGATATTAACTATATCCAGATTTATGGTCCTTTTGATAACTGGGGACTAACTGACATTGGTACTGGTAACGACTTGTGGGATATCGAGAATCAAACAAACAACGGAACCAACTCAATGCTTTTCAAGAGTTTGGTTGCTCGTGGTGAAAACGAGGGTCCTGACCTTGTTACTATGCAATCTAATTATCAGAACAATGCTGGTGCATGGGCAGGTAATAATCGTTTCTTATATCAAGCAGGTTTTGAAGGATATCAAACTGTTGCTATTCCCAAAGATGGTTTATACAGATTTGAAATTGGTGGAGCAAGAGGAGGAAAATGTTCTAACAGAGGTGTTACCATCATGTATGGTGCATCAGCAACTGGTGACTTCTATCTAACCAAAGACCAAAGAATCACTATGGTTGTTGGTGTTGGTGGTGGTGACTATTCTTCGCCTCATGGAAATGAGGCTGGTGGCGGTGGAGCGACATGGGTATATGACAATACCAACAATAATCTATTGATGGCAGCTGGTGGTGCTGGTGGTAGTGCTGGTAACACTTGGGGTACTTCATGTACTAGAGATACAAACATCGGAAGAGGACAATCTACTCAGGGTGTACAAAGTTTCACCTGTTCATACAGTGTTTCTGCACCATCTGTTGGTGAAGGTGGAAATGCTAACGGTAGTTACCATGGCGGTGCTGGTGGTGGATTAAATGGTGATGGACAAAGTGGTGGAACTCACTGTGGTCCCGCTATTGGTGGACAAGGATATAATAACGGATTACAAGGCGGTACAGGAAATACATGTTATACTACTGGAGGTCTTGCTAACTCTGGTGGATTTGGCGGTGGCGGCGGAGGTCAGTTATCTGGTCCTGGCGGTGGCGGTGGATATACTGGAGGATGTACAGCAGGACAGTGGTCTTCTTACAGCACCCATGGTGGTGGAGGAGGATCATATAACGCAGCAACTACTAATAACTCTATTACTGCTGGTGGAAACACTGGAAGTACTGGTGGTTATGCAGGTTGCGGATATTGTATAATGACTTGGTTGAGTGAATGATGGAAGAACACGCTCCTTTCCTTATGGTTCCTAGGAGAATCAGTAAGGAGAGGTATGATACGTGTCTTGAATGTGAACATTTTCGTAAGGTAACAAAACAATGTAAAATTTGCAATTGCTTTATGCAAGCGAAAGTGCAATTTCAAGATGCACAATGTCCAAAAAATAAGTGGTTCAAATGGAAGCCCAGAAAGACTACTAAATAATACACACACTATTTTACGTGATCACAATGGCACAGCAAACTCCTGAGCAATTAAAGAAAAACTTTGAAGAGCAACTCGGAAACGCAGAAAAACAAATCACTGAGTTGAAAGAAAATCTAGCGAAAGCAGAAGAATACAGACTCAAACTCATTGGTGGTTTGGAAACTCTTAATCTATTAAACCCTCCTGAAGAGGGTGAAACACCTGCAGTACCTACAGCAGAATAGTATTAGATCCCTTCTTCCTAAATAGGTAAGAAGGGATTTTTTGTGTGTAATGGCATCTCCAAGTTCTAAGGCTGAACTCATCACATATTGTAAGAGGCAACTTGGCGAACCAGTGTTGCAAATTAACATTGATGACGAACAAGTCAACAACGTAATAGACGACACGTTTCAGTTCTTCCAAGAGAACTGTTACAATGGTATGGAGCGTGCATTTTTATATCACGAACTTACTGATGACGATATAACTCGTTTTGCTGCTACTGCAACAACTTCGGAAGGAGCAACAACTTGGGAAGAAGCAACTAACTACATACCAATCCCAGCTCATGTGACTGGTATTAGTAAAGTCTTTGGTCTTGTTAGTAATTCAATTCGTTCTAATCTCTTTGGTGTTGAGTATCAGTTATTCTTGAATGATCTATATGCATTCGGATCACTTGATATTCTTAATTATTTTATGACTAAGCAATATCTAGAAACTCTAGATATGGTTCTAAACAATGGAGCATTCCAACAGTTTAGATTTACGGCACGTCGTGATCGTTTGTATCTTGATGTAGATAAAGACTTTCTTAAAGCAGAGACTAAACTTCTTATTGAATGTCATCGTCTCATTGATCCTACAGACGCTACAGAAATGAACAATGATCCATTTGTTAAGAAGTACGCTACTGCTCTTATGAAGAGACAGTGGGGTCAGAACTTAATCAAATATACCAATGTTCAATTACCAGGCGGCGTTACCCTTAATGGTAGAGAGATCTACACAGACGCACTTGCAGAAATTGAGAAAATCGAAAGCGAAGTTCTCAGTAAGTATGCACTTCCACCTATGGATATGATCGGATAAAATGCCTACCAGTCCCTATTTTCCAACTTACTACCAAGGTCACAGTGGCGAACAAGGTCTCGTACAGGATCTTGTGGATGAACAAATCAAGTTGTTTGGTACAGATATATATTATCTCCCTAAAACGGTCTTAGCAGATAGCACTCTGGATGAGGTCAGATACACTAAGTATCAAGATCAATTCCAAATTGAAATGCTTCTACAGAACGTTACAGGTTTTGGTGACAACGCTGAGTTCATCTCCAAGTTCGGTTTAAGAATTACAGACGAAGTAATGTTTCGTGTGTCTACAAGACGATGGTCAGAAGAAGTAGCAGAACACAGTCCTACCTTGACTGTGCCAGAAAGACCCAATGAGGGAGACTTACTATACTTTCCGTTGACAGAAGATATATACGAAATTAAATTTGTAGGAAAAGAAGAACCATTCTATCAGTTTGGTAAGATTCAATTTTATGCTATTACCGCTGAGATCTATGAAGTCGGTAGTGACGACTTTGATACTGGTGTTGCAGAGATTGATGCAGTAGAAGAACTATTTGATAATGCAGTCAAACTCTTTATGGATCCTGGTGGCACAGGAGACTTTACTGTGGGTGAAGAAGTTGTTGGTGATGAATTCCTAGCAAAAGCTACATCAACTATTACAGGGGATGCTGTAAGTGGCATAACTATTACAGACGGTGGTTCTCATTATAAAGTTGCTACACCACCAACAGTGACTATTACAGGAGGTGGAGGAAGTGGAGCGACAGCAACTGCGACGGTTAGCAGCACAGGCATCGTTAACGGGATTACTATTACTGATGCTGGGTCAGGTTACACATCTGCTCCTACTGTCACCATTGATTATTCACCTAAGGACAATAGAGCTGAAGTCAAGTCATGGGATAGCACAACAAGAGCACTCCAAGTCATCAACAGAACAGGAACGTTCACCACTGCTGAAGTCATTACTGGACTGACTTCTGGTGCTAAGTGGAGTCCTGAAACTTTCGATACTCTAAATAATACGAACAGTAACTACGATCAGAATAGACAGATCGAAGATGAAGCTGATGACATCATTGACTGGACTGAAGGTAATCCATTTGGTGAAGCTGGTAATTTTACAGGTAGTATCTAATGTTAGGGTCACATTTTTATAATCAGATTGTTCGTAAGAACATTATTGCGTTCGGTACTCTTTTCAATAATCTTGAAATGAAGAGTACTGATCCTAGTACTGGTGATGTTTTAGAAACCATTAAGGTTCCTCTAGCATATGGTCCTAAACAAAAGTTTTTAGTTCGTCTAGAAGAAAACCAATCTAATAGAAAAGTAGCAATTACTTTACCTCGTCTCTATTTTGAGATGACAGGAATTGAATATGATGCTACTCGTAAAACATCTCCTCTTCAAAAATATAAAACTATTATTGCTGATAATCAAAATGAAGTAAGGGTACAGTATGTTCCTGTTCCTTATAATTTAAGTTTTGAATTAGGAGTTATTGCAAAGTCACAAGACGATGCATTACAAATTACAGAACAAATTCTCCCATATTTTCAACCATCATTCTCTGTGACTCTTAATATGATTCCAGATATGAATGAGAAGAGAGATGTTGCTATTATATTAAACAATATTTCTCATGAAGATGCATGGGATGATAGTTTCTATGAACGTAGATATATCATCTACACTTTAAACTTCACCATGAAGTCTTATCTCTATGGTCCTTACAGCACTTCTGATATCATTAAGAAGGCAATCATTCACGAAACACTTGGTGATGCTGCTGTCAACCGTAGAACTATTACAAGAACTTATACACCCAAAGCAACTACAGACATCAATACAGATGGTGTAATCGATGTTAACGATGACGCACTAGTTGATGCTGGAGATGACTTTGGATTTAATGAAGGAATTGAATTCTTATGAGTAGCCTAGAAGAAAACATGGAAGATATGCTCAACATTAGTGCTGAAATTGTTGAGGAAAGTAAACCATCTAAACCTGCTCCACCTTCTGCTGATAAAGAAGATAAGGAAAAGGACTATGAATATACCCGTGCTGAATTATATACTCTCATAGACAAGGGTCAGGAGGCGGTACAAGGTGCCTTAGAGGTTGCTCAGGAGTCAGGGCACCCTAGAGCGTATGAAGTCGCTGTAGCGGCAATGAAACACGTAGCAGACATGACTGACAAGCTTGCAGATCTTCATAAGAAGATGAAAGATCTTGATGCGGAGCAGAAAAAAGGTCCTTCTTCCGTCACAAATAATGCTATGTTTGTAGGTTCTACCAGTGAATTACAGAAAATGTTGAAGAAAATGGGTGGTGGAAAACGCTAAATAATAATTACCTAAACCAAGAACCCATTGTGTGGATTTTCGTGGGGTGGTTTACGGGGAAGAATTTAAAACAAAAATGGATATCAAGAAAGAACTAGAACAAGTTCAGAAAAAGATAGACGAAATTAAAAGAAGACAAGATAACTTGCAAAAACTGCAAGACTTGCAAGATAGAAGCGACAAAATGAAAGGAACTAGACCCTTTAATCATGCATACGAAATGTATTGAAACGATAACATTGTCCGTGAAGAAATGATTAAAGTTGCGAATACCTACCCTATATTACTATAATTAGATTATGAGTTTTGAGAATAAGATGCGTTTTAATGAATCAGATTTAATCCGTTTAATTACTGCCTGTAAGTGTTATCAAGATCAGACAGGCAGCGAGTGGATGTGGGAACAATATGAGAATCTTATTAACAAAATCCAAACATATAAAGAACAATACTCAACTGACTAATGAGAATTTTATTTGCGTTTCTAGCTACACTTTTATTTGCCTTGCCATCTTGGGCAATTGATGTTACAATGGGGGTCGATGGCAATTTGGTTTTTTCGCCAAATGACATCACGATCAACGCAGGAGAGACAATTCATTTTGTAAATGGTATGCTTCCACCTCATAATATTATTATAGAGGGTAGAGAAGATCTGTCAAGAGAATCACTTATGTTTGCACCAGGTGAATCACAAGACATCACTTTTACAGATCCAGGAGATTACGAATTCTTCTGTGCTCCGCATAAAGGTGCTGGTATGACAGGCACAATTCACGTTCAATAACAATGAATCTTAACCAACCACAAACAGAAACAAAAAAACAGATTGAGGATGAAACTATGGCACATAGATTCACTGAGATCAAACCAAAACATTATGTAACTGAAGATCAAGTTCAGAAAATGATTGATGATGCTATTCGGCAACATAATCGGAATGCGAGCATTATAAGTTTTTGGGTGGGATGGTTTGTTCTCGCACTATTCGCAGAGGGATTACTCAGACTTATTGGAGTAATTCCTCCTCTAGCACCTTGGCTAGATATTTCCTTAGATAAAGTTTTTGGTTTAATTTCTTAATGTAATATGACATATACTATGCATAAGCAAAATCTCCTTAAATTATTGAGGGAGAGAGCGTATCGAAGAGGGCATTTTACTTTATCATCTGGTAAATTGACTCAGCATTATATTAATTGCAAACCTGTCACATTATGCTGTGAAGGACTTGCAATGATTTCTTCGTTGATGTATGAAGAAATTGGTGATGTAACTGCAGTTGGTGGTCTTACCCTAGGTGGTGATCCATTAGTCTGTGGTGTTGCACAGAGAGCATTTTATAAAGGTGGACATATTGATGCTCTTATTGTTAGAAAGAATCCTAAAGATTATGGTACTAAGGAAGTTATTGAAGGATGGAAACCACCTTTAGGATCTTCTATTACTGTTCTAGAAGATGTTGCTACTACAGGTTCTAGTGCTATGACAGCAGTTGATGTTTTACGTAGAGCAAATTATAGAGTTGATAGAGTAGTTGCTATCGTAGATCGTATGGAAGATCATAAGATCTGGGAAGATAATTCTATCGAATTTAGAGCGTTGTATACTTTGGAGGATATTATCAATGCTAGCTAATATTCTGCTATGGGTATCAGTTCCCTTTGTATTAGCAACACTCTATTTTGGAACAAAAGGAGGGTACTATAATACAGACATGTATAAAGGAGATGGTACTGCACACAAGGTCTTGAAATAAACACAAACATAAGTAATTACACTTATACAATAAACTAAATATTATTGAATACGGGATTGAAACTATCATGCCCCTGACTCATCAGAAACATTATACTGTCGGATATTTCGACAGCCAGCATATTCATCACGAGATTTGTGAATATGCAGAAACTGCATACGATGCAATACAGCAATTAAAAGAGGATGTATCTCTCCTAAGGGATCATCCTCATTTTATTGACTACTGTAAACCAGACCGTAAGACAGAAGTAGAAAACATCTACGACTTCTTAGCTGCTGGTATTCCTATGGGACACTAAAATGGAAACACTTAGATTGAGATATCTATTACGAGGATGGTGGTTGCTGCTTATACTAGCAGGTATTGCTGCAGGACCATCCATAGCATATGCTGACCAAGGCGTATATTTTATGTGACATGAATTTAGTTCTTCGTACACACGAAAACTTAAGTGATCCTGTTTGGGGTGTTATCATCATGCTTGCAATTCTTCTGATAATTGTGACTTGGTATATTGTCTATATACTAAGATCATCATTTAAGGAGTTAGATCATGGCAGCGATGACACCACCGAGTCGGAAGAGTTGTTACAACTTCAGAGTGACGGAGATTAATCGTGTTCTTGACGGCGATACTATTGATGTCACCATTGATCTTGGGTTTGACTTATACAAGAAAGAAAGAGTTAGAATTGCAG
>Ga0207993_1000045_pt1 | contig 50969 bp, 66 predicted proteins | sample ETN01SmetaG_2_FD_185791 | JGI IMG/M metagenome (GOLD analysis project Ga0207993, IMG submission 185791) | Marine microbial and viral communities from oxygen minimum zone, Eastern Pacific Ocean - ETNP2014F12-01SV265 (SPAdes) (version 2) | ecosystem: Environmental > Aquatic > Marine > Oceanic ...
TATTTCACCATTATTACCTTTACCAGATTGATCTAACCAATCACCACTACCAGAATAAACAGTACCCAACAGGTTAACTTCTTGAGGAGACTTATATGTAATAGCACGACCAGTAATAATATCAACAGAATTATTATCAGTTACGTGTCTCTTTTTATTTGCAACAGGTGTAGCAAGATCATCAAACACTACTTGATTAGCAGTAAAAGGATATGCCATCATATCACTGACATCATTCCTAATAGAACCATCTCTCAATCTTTCTGCATATGAATCTCCCTGACCACTGATTGTATACTCTAATTCTACAGGACTACCATCATCATAATCAAAGGCACCTAAACCATTACCAGAACTACTTACTTTACCAAAGTAATACTTCTCAGGTGTGCCACCAATATAGTTTAAAGTTTCATCTGAGTATGTAACATAATAAAAAGATGCATCTGCATCTAAACTTTGTCCATAAGATCTAAGATAATTACCACTACTACCATTCTGACCTTTATATAATTGTCTTCTCCATACAAGTTCACCATTCTTAGAATATTTTGATAAGTAAAGAGCATTTGTTATTGATGTTGCAGCTCTAGATAAAACAATAGTCTGTTCTGTTTCACCATCAGATCTAATTCCTAAAGGTATAATTGCAATACCACCCATAACATTTGTCGTATTATCAGTTGCTTTTTGCCAGATAATATTTCCTTCTGCTGTTAATTTAGCAATCCAAGAACGTGGTGGACTACCATATCTACCAGCAAGATAAATCTGATCCTGAGAATCAACAAACAATTCCAATATTTCTACTGGTGCATTATATCCAAGACTATTTCCACCCTGAGGATCATATGAACGAGAGAATGTTTTATCCCATAAGACCTCACCATTAAGAGCATTAAGTTTTACGAGATATCCACGATGAGGAGTGGTAGCATCCAATGTTCCACCAGCAATAACCTCTCCTCTACTATTAACACCAATAGTTTCTAAAATAGTATCATCATTATCTCCAGTTGATACTACTGTACTCCAAAGAACAGATCCATTATCATCATACTTCTCAGCAAAAGATTCACCCTCATCATTAGTTCCACAAATATAATAATTGTTATTACTATCAGAAGTAATATCAGTTGCTCTACCAGTATAGTTACTTGTTGCTTGCCATTCTAATACACCAGTAGTGGAGTACCTAGCAACAAATGGTATGTTACCTTGTCCATAATTATAATCTCCAGCTATGATAACTTTATTACTAGAGTCAATTTTTAATTTATTAAATCTAAGAGAACCACCATTGGGTACTCCATATGCAGATGTTACTTCCCAATCTTGTGTTGTTGATGGATTTTCTGGATCAGTCTCAGCATCATAATTTCTCTTACTAATCCAACCACGATCTTTAGTATTAGAATCTTTATTAATTCCACCAATAATATATTTTTGATCAGTATAATTATAAATTATACTTTTTGGCACCCAACTACCTAAGGGATCTGAAGACTCATCTACCTGTTTAAAAAAGTTTGTTGCAACAGACCCCGTTGAACCTAAAAGAAATAAGTTCCTCGCGGCACTACTAAATCCTACTGGCATTTATTTGTCCTCAACTAAAGTCTGTGTTTCCTTGACCAAAGACTCTAACAACACCAGAACCGTCTTTGATAATCACAAAAGTGAGAATGTCGGTATTAGATGTAGCAATTGGTGGTGAACCACCCGACCATTCTACGCCGTTAGTAATGCTATTTCCATCAACAGAACAAGCATCACCATATGTAGACGCGGTAGAAGCATCTACAATTAAAGTAAGTGTAAGTGACTGGTTGTTTGCAAGAGTGTTACCATCTGGGTCAGCAGTAGTAAACGACCACTCATTGATAGAAGTATTAGATGAAGTGTTACCACAAATAGTATTTGCTGCAGCTGCAGTGATACTAATAACATTATTGTTAATAGTAAATCCTGAACTGAAACTACTGAATGATTTCTCAAGAACTCTACCACCAAGAACAGCAGCACCATTAACTTCTAGTGCAGGTGATCCAGCAGGACCAACTAGAACACCAACTGATGTTAGTGAAGAGTCAGTAACTGTTGTACCAAGAGCAGTAGCAGAGAGTGCTAACTGGTTACCAATAACAAACTTCTTACCGAATGCAATCTCAAGGTTTTCTGAGAATGTCCAATACTTATCTGTTCTACTGTGGTCATAAAGGATTGTCTTATCTCCTGTACCACCTTGTGATGCACCAAGTCCCTTAAGAATAATACCACCACCATTTGCTGCAAGGTCAGAAGGACCAGAAGCAACGATGGTTGCTGTTCCACTACCAGTAACAGAGTTTGAAAGTGTTGCTTGGTTACCATTAAGAGAAACAATAGTAGTACCACCAGGAACACTAATACCACCAGTAGTGGAGTTAAGTTCCATACCAGGAATCAAACCTGCAGTTGGTGTGATACTTGAAAGTATATTAGATCCATCAATTGTGACAGCAGAGAAGGTAGTGTTAGTAACAGAAGCAAGTTCTATGTTCTTATCATCAACCTGCATAGTGGTTGAGTTGATACTAACCACAGTACCGTTAACTGTCAGTGATCCTTGAATAAGAGCATCGCCATCAACAGTCAAGTCATTTTGAATAGTAGTATCAAAACTAGAATTACCTTTAATCCATGCTTCAGTACCAGAACCAATAACTAACTGTCTGTCACCAGATGGATTGTCTAACTGGTAAGTTACGTTAGTTGAGTTCTCATTATCTGCAGGTCCAATAACCACGTTACCAGTACCAGTAATACCATAACCAGCATAGTGTCCAATACAGACATTCGCTTCACCCGCCTGATTGCTCTCTAATGTATTGTTACCAACCCCAACGTTCTTATCTCCCGAAGTATTTGAGAGCATTGAATCTCGGCCAATCGATATGTTGTTCGTACCGACACCATTTTGACTCAAAGCCCTTACACCCACTGCAGTATTCGATGCACCGCTATTACATGAGAGGAGTGCTTTGTAGCCAATTGCAGTATTTTGAGATCCCGAAGTGATGTTATCTAAACATGCAACACCCATTCTAGTGTTAGTTCCAACAGCACCAGCACCTCTACCAATAGACATTGGGTCTGTCTGTGTACCACGAATTATAATATCCGCCTCTTCAAAGTTAGCAGTTCCATTAACTAAAATAGTATCACCAGAGTCTTCGCCAAGTGTAGTATCTTTAGTAACTTCAAGACTATGATTGACAAGTGTTTTACCAGTTGATGCACCAATAGTAATCGAAGTCGCTGCACCAAAAGCAAGGATAGAAGTTGCTGCAGTATTAAAGATTGTAAGACCACTGGATACAGTAGTCATTCCACTAAGAATATTAGGATTGTCTTGGAATACTAGTTTAGCAGTACCAGTAGTATCGCTAATCAATGCTCTCAACTGTGTAGAAGTTGTTGAGTTGAATACTGCAAGAGTATCCGAAGTCATTGCTACGTTACCACCCTGTCTGAAGTTGACAGTAATTTCTTGTAGGTTGTTATCTGATGTTAATAGAAGATCTCTTTGTACATTAAGTTCTTTAGCATCTCTGATAGTTAATGTTGCAGATGCTGCAGAAGAAATGGTAACACCATTAATAGTTGTAGCACTAGCAGTTCCCAAATCTGGGTTGGTCATCGTGGGAGATGTTAGAGTCTTATTAGTAAGAGTCTGTGTCTCGTTCTCTGTTACAAATCTATTGTCAATAGAACCATCAAATGATCTCCAGTATCCACCACTGTTAAACCATTGTAGTTGTCTATAACTGTTAACATTACCATCACCATCAGAAGTTAAGTTAACTTGAATACCACCATCAGCTGCTTGTAGACTTTCTCCCTTTCTTAATTCAATAATATTATCTTCAACCTGTAGAACACTGGTATTGAAAATAGTTTGTGTACCCTCTACAACTAAGTCACCGCCAACAGTAACCGTTGTTCCATCGTCTTCAAGAATACTATTTGTAAGTTGTCCATTACCACTGTCCCATTTCATGACAGTGTTACCAATGAAGTTAGCGTTGTTCTTTAAACTAAATTCATTTGATGCTTTTACAAGACCACCAGCAGCAGACTGAGATGCACCAGTGTCAGTGTTAACAGAACTAATAGTAATCTCAGTTACACCAGAGTTATCTGCTGTACTAATACTGGTAGCACCAGATGCAAGAAGTCTAAAATCACCAGACCCAAGAACCTCTGAGTTACCAGCTAATTGTGTTACTGTGTTAGTATCTGTACTATCAATCGAAATAGTCTGACCACTCTGTGTGACAGTAGTATTACCACCGCTACCACCAGTAATAGTAACATCACCAGAAACTAAGGATCCAGTGCTACCACCCTTAAGTCTAGTAACTGTGTTGGTTGCACCATAAGTGATAGTTGGATCACCATTTGCGTCCTGACCCTGAGATACAGAAGCAGCACCAGAAGATAAGAAAGTAAAATCACCAGAAGCAAATGACTGACCAGCTGTTGCTCTAACTCTAGTAACAGTATCAGTATCCTGACCAGAAACAGTAATTGTTTGTCCTACCTGAGATACTGTAGTGAAGTTACCAGCAGCGATAGTAACATCACCAGAGACTAAGTTACCACCTGACTGTGACTGTAGTCTAGTAATAGTATTGTTGTCTTGAACTGTACCAGTAAGAGTAATAGTGTCTCCAGTTCTAGCAAGTCCAAAGTTAATTGCGTTCTCTCCAGATGGTACAGAACTTGCAACTGCAACTGCAAAGTTAACACTAGTAGTAGTACCACCAGGAGTGGCAGTAATTAAAATAGTTTTTGCTGCTGCAGATGCACCATCACCAGCAGACAGAGCGTAAGTAGTGTTATCGTTAGGAGTAACTACTGATCCACCAAGAGGAATAGTAGATCCGTTGATCGTAATACCGCTGTTAACGAGAGCACTGTTAGCGATATTAGTTAAAGTATTTAAGTTACCAGAAATGGTACAATTATTGAAGACCTTATTCTCTAACGTCTGGGTTTGTGTTAAGTAGACATCGCCAGGTACACCCCAGAAAACGTTTGTGCCATCACTCGTTAGATATTTTCCTGCACCCGTATCTCCACTAACCACAATCCCGTTGTTGGATAGTTCTAAGTTGTCTCCTGCTACAAGTTCTTCAATCTTTTTTGATGTAGAATTAACAATTAATGGAAAACGATCAGCCATCTAACCTAAGGGTACTAGTGCTCTTGTTTATTTATGACGTTACGAGATAACGATCTGTCCTTGCATGTCAGGATGGTACTGACAAACGTAGTAAAGTGTGGTTCCCGATAAACCATCTGAGTGGAGAGTAACATCACCATCAGTCGAACCATTTCTCTCAACTCCATATCCACTACCAGAATAATTATCTACTTGATCACCAGTTCCAGTAGTAGCAGCAGTCTTAATATAGAATGGATGTCCACCTGTGTTTAATGTAAATATAATCTTATCACCAGCATTGATTCTAATAGTTGGATCGTAAGCATCATTGAAATTATTAACTCTATCAATTCCAGTTAAAACATAATGCTGTGTTCCTAAAGTAGCTACGCTAAATGTAATATTTGCATACTGACTTATAGCAGCTGGTGCATACAACCTATGAGATCTAGGATATGTTTGACCACCAAACTTTCTCCTTCCATCAACATCGTTAATGAAACCAACAATATTTCTTGGTGACTGTGCTAAAAGATATCTGTTTACACTACCTTGTCTACATGTATTATCACCTAAGGTTCCACCATTAATATCAAATGTCATGTCACCTTCTTTAGAAAACTTTTCTATGTATGCAATAGCATCTTCTTGATTCCATCTATCTTTTGCTGTTCCTAGACAAGCAACTACACCACATACTTGAGGTGATGCCATACTAGTTCCCTGAATAGGGTAGAAATAATTACCTGACCCAGCACTATACTTATTATCATTTAAACCGCCATTTCCATATGCAGATAATATATTATCACCAGGTGAGAATACTGAAACACCAGGACCGAAATTAGTATAAACAGATCTCCTGAAGTCTCCTGCTTTATTCAAAGCACCAGTAATGATTCCACCAGCGTCAGGAGTGTTAGGCCACCCACCTCTATTATAGAAGAAAGATCCAGCACCATTAACTTGTAAGACATTATCCCAATCTTGATCACCTACTGCACCCATCAATAGATTATCATTACCAGCAGATCCTATAACAATAATACCTTCTGCGATAGCGTCCTGTACATCAGCAGCAACTGATGCACTATAACTTGGATAGTCTGATAGATTAAATCTAATACCAAAATCATCTTCTAGACCATTCTGATTCCAACCAGATGGTCCTGGATTACCAGCATCATAAGTTACTCCTCTAAATGTTACTGATATTACATCACCAAACTGAAGGTTCTGTTCGTTAGGCATGTATCTAATGCCACTATAACTATGATTAGTTACTGTAGGATTCTTCTTACCTGTTTGTCCATTAATACCTTTTGTTCTATGGAATGCTCTTAGATAATCAAATACTAGTAGTGGAGGAATTGACTGACCAGATGCCCATGGATCAGTAATTGCAAGATTGTATATGTTTGCTTCTCTTGCCCATCCATAATGCTGTCCAGCTACAGTACCACACACATGGTTACCATGGTAATTAGACATACTTCCATTTTGATGGTATGTAATAGTACCAGTTGGTTCTGATTGAGCATCATCATCAATAGAATTAACAAGAGTATTCAGATCAGTTAACCATTGATACTGAACGAATCTTGTCTTACCAGTAGAAGGACTATACCACTCTTCACTATCATAAGAAATAGGATCATCAACAATAACAACGTCTACATGTCTACCGTCATTGAATACCTCAATGTTATCACTTGTTTGTTCATAATTCCATCCCGAACTGATAGGTCCGAATGCATTTTTACCACGCTGTCCATCATTTCCTGCACAATGAATATGTCCCCACTGTAAATCATTAGAGGATACAGTTGCTGGTCCTTGAGTGTCTGCTTTCCAGAAGTTACCACTCTTAGCATATGGTTCTCTGTTAATAACAGATGGTTTAACCTTAAAATCTTCTTGAGCTTCTACACCCCATACTCTTGGGTCTTTACGTAGTTCCTCTGCTTGTGCTTCAGTTAGGTGATAGTTTGTATTTCTACTAATAGTTCTCTTTCTGTCTATGCGGATATTCTTATCCGCCATTTCTGCATAAAAATTTGGTAGTTCTTCCCTGTCATATAAGGTGACAATGTATACTTTAGTTGACATATCACTCCTCTAGTGCAACTACGGTTACAGTTATTTGTAAGTTAACTGTGCTACCACTTTTGTTTACTGCTTTTAAGTAGATCGTATTGTTTTGTGTATCACTAAATCCAAATGGTGCTGGAGTAAGTTTTTGTGATACTGAACCCCCAGTAATTACTTCTGCAATAACACCATCACCAGGTGTTGGGTCAGTCTGTTCAGATCTATTAGCATCATTTGTTCTGCTAGTGGTATCTGTGTAGAGTGTTACCCATGCAGCATGTGATGTTTCAATTTTCAAAAGAGCATATGTATTTGGAGCACCACTAATTGATAAGTTATATGCAGTGCCATTTGTAGCACTTGGTTGTGTGATAGAAATATTTCTTCTTCTACTTACTTCACTGTTAATCCAGTTAGCACCATCATACCTAAGAACTTGTCCATCAACAGGAGAAGCAATGGATGCATTACCAATGTCATTTACAGTAGGAATACTAGCAGCAGAACCACTAATACTAATACTATAAGATCCAGATAGTCTACCAGAACCTAGAGTTCCTGTATTAATATTACTAGCATTCTGATAATAAGCTCCCTCATTACCATCCAAGAAATCAGCATCTAAATTACTACCAGAACCAGGTGTTAGATTTTCCCACTTAAGATTAGGTCCATTCCAATACAACAGATCTCCGTTAGTAGGAGTACCATGGTTAACATCAGTATGTGTATTAAGTACACCAGTTGATGTCAAATAACTACTAAGATCTGGTGGTGTGTAAGTGAAAACACCATTGTTACTATTATATGTTAGTGATGTGGATCCAGCAGATGCAGTGGTAGCACTGAAAACTGTTCTGTCTGTTGCAGTAGCACCACTACCAGCAGCATTCCAGCTTTCCCCATTCCACGAGTAAGTAATACCTGCTGTTACATACGTGAATGTTCCGTTAGTTGCTTGCCCTGCTGTAGAGGGAAAATTGATTGCCATTGGTTAAGATACTCCTTCCGTTGGTATTTATTAAGCGTCAGTAATTGCTAGGATTGCTGATTTGAATGCTTCAAAATTAGCAGAAGCATTTAATGCATCTTTCAATTTAGCAAGAGTTATAACATAACTTGCTGATTGTGCTGCTCCACCTGCATCGTATTGTGCAGTTCTAATAAAAGGTCCTTCATGATAAAGAGTATTGTCTGATAAGAACAAGTGTCTTACCTTATACTCAGCACTACCAATATCATAAGTTTCATGATCAGCAGGTAATAGATGACCTGCTGTAGTAACTCTCCAACGAAGTCCAGCACTTCCATTGTTATCAGTAGATAATTCAATAGCGTTCTGCACACCAACACCAGAACCATCTAATCCTGTTGTTGAGATTAGATTATCACCATTGGATAGGTTTGTTGGTGATAATGGTGGTGATGCATCAACCCACTGGAAACTATCAGTATCATTATAGTAGATCTTCAGACGACCTTTATCAGATTCCCACCAAAGATCACCAAATGATGGTGAACCAGGAGCAGTATCTGAGATGGTTACACTAGCACCACCTCCTCCGCCTCCTCCACTTTGGAATTGGTTACCATTTTGATAAAGATTACCAGTGAAATTTATGTCTCCAGTTACCTCAATACCAGCAGAAGTAGTTTTTAGTTTCTCTACATCATTCAAATACAATTTAGTTGCTGTTGCTGATGCTTCTAGATATTTGACTGAACCATTATTATTTCCTAGTTGTATTGCACCAGAATCATTACCAATTGAGATAGGATATCCTTGATAACTCTTAAGATATAGTGCTCCTTGTAAATCGTAATTAGCACCAGTTGGACGAGCAGAATCCCAATGTATTAATTCAAATTTTTCGTCACTCCAATCAGTTTCAAATGTACCATTTTCTCCACACCATACCATTCCTCCTGATAACCATCCCCATTTGAAATTATCACCAGTTAGATTAAGAAATACGTCATTCTCAAACAGAACCATGTTGTTAAACAAGACATTAACAGAACCTGTTGGAGCAGCATTTGATGACCATGCAGTTCCACCAAATGTTCCAAACCCACTAACAGTTGAGTTTGATCTTGTAAGGACATCATTAAGAGTAGATGATTCTGTTGTTAAGTATCCAGCAGTACTGTGATCACCCCAACCATATGCAGTGTTCCAGTTTGTTTTATCTGTGGAGGTTGCAGTTAGATAACCGATACTAGCATGGTTACCCCATGAATATGCTGTATTCCAGTTATTAATATTTGTCTGTAAAATATTAGATGCTACATGAGCAGAGAAGACAGGATCAGTTTCACTGGTTAAGTATCCTGCATTAGCATGGTTACCCCAACCATATGCTGTATCATAATTACTAAGATCTGGTGGAGTATATGAGAATACACCGTTAGCAGAGTTATATGATAGTGCAGTAGCTCCTGCTGTAAGTGTAGCAACAGAGAAGTCTTCTAGTGATAGTCCAGCACCAGATCCTTGAAGGTCATTTGCTGCCTTCCACTTGCTACTAGCATCATCCCATTTTAAAACTTGACCATCAGTAGGTGCAACACTAAGATCAACGTCATCAAGATCACCTGTTGTTAGATCAGTAGTTCCAGAAACATAAAGATCACCAACTTGAACACCACTAGCAGTAACACTTAGTTTAGTAGAGTCATTATACTGTAAGTATACACCACCAGGATCACCATCTCTACCAGCATTTACGAATAGAGAAGTGACTGACTCAACATATAAATTATCTGTAGTATTTGTATGAGAAATATATGACTTACTAGTGTTATTATCGTGTTTAAATTCAAGATCGTTTACAGTTCCACTGGTAACATTGAGTGCTCTAACACCACCATTAGCAATGATTTGTTCAGTTGTAGTATTACCTCGTGTAGTAACTTCCTGTAGTGTACCAATAGCAACATCCCATGTAACATTTCCCGCACCATCACTCGTCAAAACCTGTCCAGCAGTCCCGTTAACTGCTGGGTAGGTAAGACCACCAGCAGTTAATGTACCAGCAGCCATAACATTACCAGTTTCATTTTCAACATGGAATTTTATAGGGAAATTACCATCAGAAATTTTTAAATCTCCTTCACTTATATACAGTTCTCTTTCATCTACGACGACCTGACCAGTGTTGACCGCCAATGCATAACCACCAGACTCAGGATAAAACCAAATTCCAGCTCCTGATACAAATCTAATAGAAGACATTGTATCATTGCCTGTTTGATGTGCATTGATTTGTGCCCAAGAGTTTGGTGCAACTCCTGAGTAATACAGTTCTATATGAGCTTGTTTCTCTTGAATTCCTTCAAATAAATGTAATGAATTTCTACTTCCATAAGAGTCAGTTACAACTGGAGCTTCTAATTTGATTGCTTCTTTTCCTTCACCAGGAGTTGATGCGTTTGCATCTTGTAGTAATACTTTTAACTCACCATCACCGTTACCACCACCTGTAATTTCTAATTCACTATTACCCTTCTTTAATTTTCCTTCAGTCTTTGATGCAAAATCAGAAAGATCTGGTGGTGTAAATGTAAACTCACCATTTAAACCATTAAATGATAAATTACCACTTCCACTAGCATTAACTACACTTACTGAGTTCTGCGGAGGAATGATTGGTTTGTTTAAAATTGCAGAGATACCACCAACAGCATTCCAATCCGATTGTACCTGTGCTGCAGGGATATTTGGGAGGTTAGTAAGACTATTATAGTCTCTATCAAAAGCATCGATCCATGCAATGGTTGAACCAGTAGATGACAGCAGTTGTCCTGATGAACCAGAAGTACCTGCTGCTTGCAGTGGTTTACCAGCAGGGATGTTCACACCCTCTTTTACCTCTACGGGAGAATTGTCCCCATAATTAGCAATTTGATTTGCAAGAATCTTTGACATACTTCCAGTCCTGAAGACATTATTTCTAAGCTAGAAGTATTTATTAAAGTCACGGACGGAGACAAAAAAAGGAGGTGTTAAAACCTCCTCTTTTAGTATTCAAGATGGATCTAGATCAATATCTGACAGTGATTCTCCTGTTGGGAACTTAATTACATCTGCACCACCAGTATTAATACTAATATTACCATTAATATTACCAAGGGTAGTAAGGTAATCAGAACTCAAATCAAGGTCACTGAAATCAAACCTAGTTTGATGGAGATCTTTGACAGCGTTCAATAGTTCAAACAGTTTTGGGAGATTACTATCTACTTTTTCATTAAGACTCTCGATTAATGCTTGACGAAGAGATTCTTCGGCACTATCAAGATGAGATTGAATCGACATAAGGACTCCTAATTGTATCGGATTTACGTGGATAAGCAGCGACCTCTGGATCAGGGTCTAACCACTTAGTGTACTCAGGATCTTCAATGCAGCAGTCAAGTTGGATTTGACTGTCAAGATAGTACATATCTTGATACCTCCTAGTCAGTTCATGGAACTTCTGGATACGGAAGTCTGGAAGACCATTGGTGTCAAGGGTTCCACACTGAACATAACGATATGGGAATCGTTCAAGGATTACTGTTGGTTTCATGAGTTTGTTGCTTATCTTTTAATTGTAGCACCTCATCGTCCCCTTGGGAAGGGGGTGTGCCAGTTTCTTTACTGGCCATTCTGGTAGACCAGAAGGCAAGAATAATTAAAGTAGCATAAAACAAGGTGTCATCTATCATGACAAGAAAAAATAAGATGCTGCCACCATAGCGTAACCAGTCAGGTATTCTACTAGTTAGTCTGCCAATGACAGATCTAAAAAACTTCTCATACTTAAAGTAGAGAAGAGCAGCAACTGTTACTGTAATCTCACTCATCGGAACGATGAAGTAAAGAGACAGTATAATAAAGATAGGCCAGTAGTGTCTTTCTGGTATTCTTTTAATAAGAGAAATATACTTTCTAAGAACCTTCTTCATGATTTGAATACATAACAGACATTTCATCTACCTCAGTAACACCTGCTGACGCAGCAGCAGATTTATATGCATCAGCAGGAACAGCAACCACTGCTCTGCCATCAGGTTGACGAATCAGAAACGTTTCACCTGATTCGATCTTATCCATGTAAGCATCGAAGTCTTTTTCAAATTCATCAACTGTTAATTCTTTCATTTTTATACGACAAGTTTACTTTCTTGTAGGAATTCGATTGCTTCTTTACAACCTCCCAACTTTTTACCATCCACAGCGATTTGTGGAAAGGTAGTACCTTCACCAAACTCAGCGATAAACTGTGCTTTAGTGAAGTCTGTACCTAGTTTATAAACGACATGCTTAATTTCTTCGTATTCAACAATTGCGATAAATTTTTCACAATAAGGGCATCCCTCTTTTGAGTATACGGTGAATGTCATTGATTGCTGATCTCCTTAAAATCGTTGCTAAAAATTTCTAAACCTTCACGTGTAAGCACACTGGCATACATCTTATCAAAAGTGCTTGGGGGTAGTGTTACAATATCAGCACCATACAATAGGCACCTAGAGACGTGATGTGCGTCACGTAGGGATGCTGCTAATACCTTAGTGTCTACTCCATGCTGTTTATATAGTTGAGAGATAGACCTAACAAGTTCGACACCACTCAAAGAATTATCATTCATACGACCCACAAATGGTGAGATCATAGTAGCACCAGATAGACCTGCCATAACTGCCTGAGCAACACTGAAACACAAAGTTACATTTGTTGGCACTCCATTATCTGCACAGTGAGTAACAAACTTAAGACCTTCTACAGTGCATGGTACTTTCAGTGTGACTGAAGGGTGACCAATACAAGCAAACTCTCCCATGTTACGCATGAAATCGTCTTTTGTTTCACCAGAAAGTTCCAAGGAAAGAGATTCAATCTCTGGGAACTCTTCAAGGATAGCAATACCAAGATCCCTGTAATTACCACCTACTTTACGTACCAGAGTAGGGTTAGTAGTAACACCAGAAATAATACCAGTGTCCCAACGCTTACGAATCTCGTTGATATCTGCTGTGTCTAGAAAAATTTTCATTATGTTCTTTTGGGTTTAATAATTATAAAGGAATTTTTGGAGAGTGTCAACTCTCTTCAATATCCCAATGCCATTTAATTGCTTTGATGTAGTCAAAGGTATCATGCATGTATGTTTTATCATCATTGTCATATTTTACTTGACACAAAAAGTTTCTCAACTCTTCCAAGGAATTAAATGATCCTTGATGTTTCTCTTTATCATCATACAAATGATACTTCATCTTTCCTCATAGTCTAGTTTACGTACACGTCGTTTCCTTCGTGCTTCTTGGTATTTTAGGTCCTCTTTAGTAAGAATTCCTTCATATTTAATTTTTTTATTATGATTCAGTAAGATAACCTGCTTCATATCGATGGCACCAATGAGGTCATCGAGGACTCTCATTTGATTTTCACACCCACAGAACTGAACCTTGGGAGAACTTTTCAGTATGTTCCCACATACTTTGCATTTTGCTTTTAACATTGGACTAATTTCAACATGTCGGTAAGAGGACTTGAACCTCCACGCCGCTAGGACAATAGAACCTAAATCTATCGCGTCTACCAATTCCGCCACACCGACAAGGCGACTCGCGTAGGACTTGAACCTACGACCGACTGCTTAGAAGGCAGTTGCTCTATCCAACTGAGCTAGCGAGTCAGTGCCAATATTGTTCTGATCCCCCACCCAATGTTTTTGTCCATTGAGTAGATAGATTATACATGATTTCGTGAATATTGTCTACCTCTTTCTCGGATTGATTATCTGAAGGAAGTAGTAGGTTCTTTTTCTCTAATTCTTTGATCATTTCTCGCTGTTGCTTTTCCGAAATAATAGCGGGACCAAACCAAGGATCATCTTTTAGATACTTAGGTGCAGGAATACCAACCATTTGTCTAATTGCTTTTAGGATCATGACCACGATAGTTTTTTAACGTAATCGTAGGCGTACAGTTCTCTGTTTCCTTTGATTCCCCATCCTAACCAATAATAGGCAGGAACCATATATTGACGGACAGTTTGTCCACCGCCCTCAAACATAGGAAGATAACGTTGGAAGATAGGTTCGTTAATCATATAACGAGTCTGTCCCTGTAGAGTACTGGGGTCACAACCGTATTTAGCACAGAAGTTACCAAGTCCTTTATAGCGACCAACACTAGTCCATTGGATCAATCCGTATCCACCAACCTTACAATCAACATAAGAAACACGAGCACCACCCTCACAAATATTGGAGATAAACATCGATTCTTGTTTGATGTTACCAAGAATAGTTGCTAGTGCATTCTTATCTGAAATTTTAGTTTTCTTTTGAATTTCTTTTAGAACATATTGTTCTTCTGGAGTACAATCATCACATTTCCATGATGGTTCGTGAGGAACAACAGGGATAGGTTCAACTTTATCCCAGTTAATATCAGTTGTTCTCTCGATAGGTGCTGTTGCAGACAGACCCATAAGACTTGAAGCAATAAGTAGGCTTTTAATCATGGTTGAAGTAGTCTTTCCTGTAGTAACGACCGAGGATGTTGCTATTATAGTAGGCAGGAGTGCCATCTGTCAAGGCTTCTGTCAGAACTCCTCTTGTGAAGAGTTGTTTAGTTTCTTCATAATTGACTCTACCTGGAGTTCCATGGAGGGAGAGTATTTCTCTTTTGAAATTATCCTTGCCATCTCTTCTAATGTCTTGTTTAAGTTCGTCAGAGCTTCCGTAATATTTTCTCCAGTCTGACTCTCTAGTGACTCTGCGTTTTCCGCCTTTAGGCTTCCTTTTCTGCCAAAAATACTTTCTCCCAATGTACGATCTACCGTTGGTGAGATTGGTAATACAATAAACAAAACCCCAGTTATCCCCAATAAGACTCCCGTCAAAGATGCTGCCATTATATCGCCAGGGATTTGGATATTCTTTAAACTCTTCCACACTTTCATGATGTCATCTCCAATATTTATGGTTCGTCAAATAATACTCTATTAATGTAGTCGTCTGCCCATTTAGCACCAAAATAATTGGTGAGAATGCGTCTAGTTTTATCATTCTTTTTCTGTTGCTCACAATAATGTACTTGTGATTCGTTTCTATGCTCTGCTCTGTTGTAATCAATGGTTGCTTTCCACACAGCACCTACATATGCATCTAGATATTGGTCAACAACGTCACAAAATGTCTTCTTGTCTTCATCAGACTCCAGTCTAGCAAACTTACAGTAAGGTGAGAATATTTCACCCCATGTAGGAATATCTCTATTGTGTTTGAAACTATGCATTCTGCTAATATCCTCTATTTCTTCATAGATTATATGATCTTCATCTACAGGAGAGATATCAGTGATAGCAGCAGTAACAATATTCTTGTTAGCGACAATATCAGCACCAAAAATAGGCAGATCAAAGTCTGGATCAGGATACCAAATACAATGTAAGATATCTAACGACCCTAGATTAGCAATTTCCATGTGTACTTTACGTAATCCAGTACACATATGCATATCGTTTTCGATGGTTAAATTACCATCTTCTGTTTCTTTATAGACCTCCCTAAATTTATCAGAAACATCCATTTCCTCTATGTTTGGTAGAGTTTCTTGATGTTTGCGGATAATATCAGATAAGTCTTTAATCATTGAGCTTCCCATTTTTAAGCATAACTGAAAAAGAATTCTTTAATTAAAGTTTGCGACTCTTCTTTACCAAATCTACTGGACAAATACCCTGAAATAGGATCGAGTCTTATCATATACCTATCAAAGTCTATGTACTCTGATGTATCAGTACCTGTTGGTTGTTCCTCATCCAACATATTTTTATAAAACCTCAGATATTTCTCAAACAATGGTAGATGTTCATCTACGTCATCAGGTTTGCAATATCTAACAATAATATTATCAGAGAAATGATTACCAGGTTCAAAGAATCTATAAGTTCCTTCTACTTTAGGTAATTCTGGTGTATAAAACAAGTATTTTTCTACAGGGTGTTGAAAATCAAACACAATGACAACTCTGTTGTCACTCATGCCCATGAGATCCATACCAAAACAGGGTAAATTTGATCCTGTCTTGGGGTATATTATATTGTTGTGTATACTACAATGTTTATTGTCCCAAATTTCAACTTGTCTAGACTTAATAATGTGGTCACCTGAGTAGAGTTTAGCAGTCAGATTTACACCTTTTTCATTAGTCCATTTAGCATGTTGCTTTTCAAATTTTATATCTGGAAAGACATCTGCAACAATATTTTTATAATTTTTCCAAAGATCCATTCACTTCCACCTAGAAAAAAACTCTTTTAGTGTTGTTTGATGTCCAGACTCACGAGTTGGGGGTTTCTTTATCCCCATCATCTTCTCGTAATCTTGGTGCATTGCTCCAAGATACCATGCCTGACTCAGACTCTTCGGTCCTTCCTCCAACAATCGGATTTGAAATTTGGATAGACCAGCCTTCCTCGCCAAATACTCCTGTCTCCACTGTGTGCGGGGTGATTTGTCTGTCATCTGCCTCCCATAATTCATGTAATTTTTTGGTTTCTAAGTCAACACCTGCCATGGTATTAATGACTTTACCATCCCAATACCATTTTTCTATGTAGGAAAAAAGATATTTAAGAATAGTATTAAATGGTGGTTTCTGTTTATTGATCCACCTCTTTATCTTCTGTAAGGTTGTTTCTTTTTCCTTGTCAAAGACAATTTCAAAGTTATAACTGAAATCCTGCGAAGGTGTCTTTTTTGACATCTTGTTTAATGCTCCCGATTAGGTAGGATTCAACCTCTGTCTCCTGTGGAGCTACCTGCATACCCTTAGAGGATAACCAGTGTGCTGTCCAAGGAAGAGGATTGTTGCTGATAGGTGTGTCAAAGATTGCATTCATACCGAGACCTTTCAATCTACGGTTAGCAGTCCATTCAACATACTTCTGTAGTAATTTATCATTCAAACCAATGATAGATCCATCCTTGAACAGATAGTTTGCCCACTCTTTTTCTTCTTGAACAGTATTTTCAAACATTTTATATACATTTTTCTCTTCTTCCTTAGCAATCTTCTTCATATCAGGATCATCACCCTTAGACCAGTTCTTTAAAATGTTCTGAGTGATAGTCATATGTAGACTTTCGTCTCTCGCAATAAGACCAATGATCTTAGCAGATCCTTCAAGGAGTTTAAGTTCACCAAAAGCGAAGGAACAAGCGAAGGATACGTAGAATCTGATTCCTTCAAGGATGTAGACATTAGCAACTGCTCGATACAGTTTTCTCTTGAGTTCATATAGTTCTGCTTGAGCCATAGGAACTTCCATCAAATTATGTTCCCACATTCTTCCAGACCCATATTCACCTGCTGCCTGTAGGAAGTCGTCATATGCCCCTGTAACGGACTGTGCCCTCGCAAGGATGCGATCATCATTCAAGATCTTATCGAACACTTCAGAGGGATCAGAGTACACGTTCTTGATAATATGAGTGTAAGACCTACTGTGTACCATCTCCATGGTCTGCCAGATGCTCATTGCAGATTCAAGTTCAGGTAGTGAACAGAAAGGTGCAAAAGCAATCCCAGGACCCCTCCCTTGTACAGAATCCAAGAGGATTTGGTACTTAAGGTTACTAGTGAAGATGTGTTTTTGTACTTCATTAAGTGTCTGATAGTCAGCACGATCTTTCTGTAGTGATACTTCTTCTGGTCTCCAAAAGAATCCCAGTTGTTGTTGAGTAAGTTTGTCAAACACTGGATACTTAAACTTATCGTATCTTTGTACTCCCAAAGGAGGACCAAAAAACATTTTCTGTTTTGTATTGTCAACAATATCCGTATTGAATACTGTCATTCCTTTTACTTTAGTACGCATGGGATCGTTGGTTCTAAATTTTGCAGCTGTCACAATCATCTTCCTCTGATTCTAATATTTGGGTTAACATATCTTGGATTGATTCTTTCTTCTCCTCGGTTAGTGATGGTTCTTCTTCTTTTTGATCGTATGTGTTCTGATAATATGATGTCTTCCAACCATACTTATATGTTTTAAGTAGGTCACCTGCCATTTCAGATACAGGTACTTCATTGTTAGGATAGTTCTCTGGATTATAAGACCAGTTGCCACTGATCGCTTGATCAAAGAACTTTTGCATAGCAGAGATAACTTTGATGTATCCATCATTGTTTTTCATATCCCATAACAATGTATAATTGTTCTTCAGTGTAGTAAACTGTGGAACAATTTGCTTAAGAGGTCCTTTCTTTGACTTCTTAATGGACAAGTATCCTCTAGGTGGTTCGATACCGTTGGTTGCATTTGACACAACGGAACTGCTCTCTGAAGGCATTTGTGCGGACAAAGTGCTGTGCCTGAGTCCATACTCTTCGATATCTGCCCTAAGATTATCCCAATCATAATTCAATTCTGCCCCACAGAACTCATCGATGTCACGCTTATAAGTGTCGATTGGGAGGAGACCGTCTGCATACTTGGTGCGATGGAAAGCCTCACATGGCCCCTTTTCTTGGGCAATTGTATTACTGGATCTAAGTAGATAGTACTGGAAAGCTTCAGACAAGTCGTGGACTGATTTCCATGCTGCGGGGTCATCATAGTTGTAACCTTGTTTTGCTAGGTAGTGTGCAAGTCCGATGTAACCAATACCAAGAGAACGACGAGCAAGTGTAGAACGTTCTGCTGCTTTAACAGGGTAGTTCTGATAGTCAATAAGTTCCTCCAGACCACGGACTGCTAGGTCACAGAGGTTTTCAAGTTCATCTAACTTATTGATCTTACCTACGTTGATAGCAGATAGAATACACAATGCAATCTCACCGTCACGATCATCAATGTGATTGATAGGGTCAGTTGGAAGTGTAATCTCCTGACATAGGTTACTCATATTTACCTTATCAAGGAAGGAAGAATGGGTATTACAATGGTCGATGTTCATAATATATAACCGACCAGTCTCTGCTCTTTCTTTTAAAATATCTAAGAATAGTTTCTGTGCCTTGATAGTCTTTCTTTTAATAGATCCATCAGATTCATAACCTGTATACAGATCATCAAACTCGTCAGTGCCAAAAGCATCGTACAAACCTGGTACATCGTGAGGTGAGAATAATGAGATGTCTCCATCTTGGATGAACCGTTCGTAGAATAGTTTGCTGAACTGGATTGAGTAGTCAAGTTTTCTGACACGATTATCCTCCGTTCCTTTGTTGTTCTTAAGTACAATAATATCTTCTATTTCTTGGTGCCAGATTGGGAAGTGGACTGTTGCTGATCCTCCACGAATCCCATTTTGCGTGCAGCATCGTACAGTTGATTCAAATTTCTTAAGGAATGGAACAACGCCAGTGTGTTGAACTTCTCCGCCCCTGATTTTAGCGTTGATGCCCCTGATTCTACCAGCGTTGATGCCGATACCAGCCCTCTGTGAGACATAATAACCAATGGCCATATCACTACTAAAAATACTATCCAAGGTGTCGTCAATGTCAACCAGAACACAAGACGCAAATTGCCGTAGAGGTGTTCTGACACCGCCCATGATTGGGGTCGGTATGTTGATCTTGTGTTTGGAAATGGCATCGTAGTAACGTTTAACGTAGTCGAGACGTGTATCTTCTGGGTATTCTTGGAACAGAGTCACAGCGATCATCATATACATGAACTGAGGTGTCTCATATACTTCACTGCTGCTACGATCCTGTACAAGATACTTGTCAGTAACTTGACGAAGACCAGCATAAGTGAATAGAAGGTCGCGACCATGATCAATATATGTATCGATTCTGTCCCACTCATCTATTGTATACTTATTTAAAATATCGTCATCATAAACATTATTTTCTACACAATTTGTAGTATGTTCATACACTGAGGGATATCCTTGAGTCCACTCAGACCCAAAGACTTGCTTGTATACACTATACAAAAGCAAACGTGCAGCAGCAAATTGGTAGTTGGGATTTTCCAAACTAATAAGGTCACTGGCAGAACGAATCAGAATTTCTTGGATGTCTGTCGTATTGATACCATCAAAGAACTGGAGACCAGAGTTCATTTCGATCTGAGAAGCACTCACACCGCTCCCTAGACCCTCACATGCCTCTTCTACTACCTTATGAATCTTATCAAGGTTCAGACCCTCTACAGCGCCATTACGCTTCGTTACTTTAATACCAACTCCGTTAGTCATACTTTTTTCCAATCGTTAAATTTAAGGGTTGCGGTTAGTCCCTGATAGACATTAGATTCTACCAGACTTTGTACATCATGTCCACTAATGAACATGTCATTGATGTCTTTTTGATATATGTTTTGAGGCCAGACAACTACTTTGTCGCCTCTGTCGATGACTTTGGAGATTCTGTTAACGATTTCTCTGTTACGTGGTTCGTTATCAAAAATCCAAATATGATCGCTCCAACCAAACGTCCGAATATCAATATCGGACCCAGCCATAGCCACCGAGTTTTTGATGAAGGTCGAGTCAAAAGGTCCCTCTACAATGTATACAGGTTTATCATTTTTTATTCTATCCAGTCCGAAGATCTTTGGTTTGTCTTCGTCAAGCATGATCGTGATGTATCTTAGTTTTGCCTTTGGGGCTAGCGATCTGCCTTGATAACCAAACAGGTTACCTTTTTCATCTCGGAATGGAATTATAATACGAGACGAGTCTTGGCGAGCAGTCTCAAACATCTTCTTTTTCTTGTTTGTCCACTCTTTAAATTTGGGACAGAAATAGAAATAGTCTAGATCTTTGATACCTCTCTTCTCAAGATACTCTCGTGCTGGGTGAGAAATATTTAGGGAAGAAACCTTCTCTAAATCGACATCTCCCTTATTAAATTTTGGTTCACTAAAATTAAATTTGGGAGTGGGTATTGTAGTACCCTTGCCACTATTACCATCTTTGAATTTCTCCATTACATATTGATCATGAAGAAAAGTATCTTGATCTTTTATAAAGTTCGATAATGTTCTACCCATGCCACAATTATGACATTTGTATACAAAATCATTCTTGATCTTAAACAAATATCCCCTCGCCTTGTTCTTTCTCTTCTGACTGTCGCCACAATAAGGACACCTGAAATTAAACAGGTCTGCCTTCTTGCGGGTGAAGAGGTTCAGACGGGGGGATATTAAGTTTATGTACTTTACGTCAAGATAACTCAATGAGGGGTTTTTCTACTGGAATTATACTAGCAGATGGTGACGATGCTGTCAAGTTTTTTAGTAATGCCTGTCCTGGTGTGGATACTAGGAAACATATAACTGATAATGCTCCTGCTATTGTCCACATCTTTTTCTCCATGAGACGGAGACGATCATCAACAAGACGAATGTCCCTCTCACATCCCACCTTAATGACTTGTGTTTCTCTTGCCAAGTCAGCAGAGATTCTATCTAGTTTTTCAAATAAAACTCTATCAACTTGGTCTTGATTGTCTAGTTTTTCATTATGCACAGCAAGAAGTTGACCCATCTTCATGGAGTTTTCCTGAAGAGTATCAACTACTTTTTCTAATCTTTCTAATATTGCTGTGTTAATGTCAGACATTTATACATTCCTTACGGCGAAGTCCAGTGCCGATTGATACGATGCTGCATCTTTGTTTAGCATGTATTGGAACTGTGTTTTATGAGTATCATCTAATTGTGCATAACATGCAGCAATTCTCTTAGCAGAGAAATTGTCTAGGTTTTGAACTCCACCATCAGAGAATTGAATCTTAGCAAAAGATCCTTCACCCTGTGGGTTAAGTTCAGAAGTTGCAACGTCTAGAGCAACTTGGATCACATCTTGGTTCTCAGTCATAATGTCTTTAGTAGTTTCAGTTTCTTCTCTTTTCACTTTTTTAGTTTGATCTGCTGCCTTCTTCTTGAAGTCAGAGAGACGTGCCTTCATTAAGGTATCCATCTCTTTAGTTTTGTTCGTAAGTTTTTGCTTTGCTTCCTTACGCTTGTTTTGCATTTCCTTTTGGCGATTCAGCTTCTTGCTTTGAGCAATGCCTTTTTGTGCCCTCTCAGTGTCGGACACAATAGCCTCATCAATTTGAGTTTCTACTTGTTCTTTCATTTTTCTTTTTTGAATACGATTAAAAAGAGAGCGTGCGCCTTTGGTGCGACCATCGACTTTATCTTGATTACTCTTCTTCCACTTACGGTGTTGTCGTGGTTGTATAGTAACAAACGCAGGTGGCAATTGGAGACCAGATCCGTCGCCCGCTGAGTTTATCTCTTCATTTTTTAGATTAGATTCAATTGTTTTAGACATTCCTCGTCAAAACCTGTAGTTATAGAAGGTGGTAATCTATTTAGAAACAACATAAACGCCTTGATTTGAGACCAGTATGTCGCTTCTACTTTATAGAATAGCAACGGAGTTGCTGCATCATCAAAGACATTATAAAGTACAATGATATGGTTCAATATTAAATGAGTCTTCAGCTCCCCCGTCGTCTCATATCTCTTGAGCAGTCTTTTGATGTACTTAAATCTCTTTAAATCCTCTTCAAAGTCTGAGTAAGTGACGGACGACGGATTGTTGTAATTTTGAATAGCGAAGAATAACCAGTTATCTGGTGTCAATTCATTGAAGTTCATTCATTAAGTGCCGAAGGTTACAGTTGCGGCACCATCAGAAATCACTTCTTCAGTACCATTTGCTGAGGTAATCTTAACTCTGTACTTATAACCATCTAAGGTAGCACCAGTAAGTCCACTATAAGCAAGTGTTGCTGTAGTGAAGTCAGCATATGTAATACCTGTGTCAGTATTAGCAGCGATGTTTGTCCAACGCTTACCAGATGCTGTCTGTCTCTGCCAAACGTATGCAAGTGCTCCAGGTGTTCCTGTTGTAGTAGTGGTAAGAGTAAATGTACCAGCACCAGAGGAAGAAGTAGAAGCAGCAGGTTCAACAGTGATAGTCACAGCAGATGCTACATCAGCAACCTTAGTGTCATCCGAGAAGTCTCCAGAAGTTGCAGCAGCAACAGATAGAGATGCAATGCATTCAGTCTTGTAACGTGTATCACCAGCAGCGTCAGTATATGTCTTATAGTTCCACCAACCAGGACCAGTTAACCCACGAGATTTGTTCTCTGCAAGTTCTGCCTCAGTTGCGTCTACAAATAGGATCTCTCCTACATTAGTATCGCCACCTCTAATCACATATTGTGCTAGTTCTTTTGGTGGGGTTCTACGTACAGCACCGCCAAGAGCATTATTAGTTGCTCCCGCATAGTTCTTGTGTAGTTCAATAGAAGTTGTACTAGTAACAGTCCTGACGATGTAGTTAACACCACCAAGAACTAGAACATCTCCTTCGTTAACTGAATCAGCAGCATTCTTAGTAACAGTTGCATCGTCATTTGTGACGCCAACATTATTACCGAATGTTGCTGCATCAATAGTTCCGAATACAGCCATTGGTCTCCTCGTTTTATATGAGTATTTCTAAAGTTTATTTATATGTCACGCTTCTTCGCGAGTTGAGATTGATTTTTTCACAACTTCTAGAAGTTTGTCGTCCATATCAGTTTTGGTCAGTTTAACTGCCTTACCTAGGATAACAAGGCAAATATCAATTAACTTTTCGCCTAGTTCCTCGTTCTCAGGAATTTTATTTACAGCATCAGAAATAATTTTCGATGCAAATGGTAGTAGGAATCCTAACATAATCTTATGTCATAGTGCAGCTCTATTTATTATTTCTCCCACTCGTCTAAAATATCTGTAAGCTTTGACATGAATTGTTTGAAGGTCATCAAAGAACCAGAACGGTAATCGCGACGTGCTTTCTGAACACCGCCTTCAAATGATTCCTTCTTGTTCTTATGCTTCCAAGCAGTAGCATAAGCAATACCTTCTTTATCTTTCGGATAGTTTTTCTTTATGTGCTTGACCATCCTTTCGTACTTTTTTCCAGGTGGTGCCACCTCCTTAACTATATCAGGATGTGGAGCATAGAGAGGACCTTGATAGTTACCAGCGAATTGTTCGTTGGTTGGTTTAGTAACCATACCCTTCTTACCATCATTGATGATAGGCATGATTTCTACATTACCACTCTTCTTATTTTTAAATTTTGAACCCTTTTTCTTCGCTTCGTTTAGAAAATCTTTGAATGGTTTCATTTCTTTCCCTTCATACCAATAATCTTAGAGACCTTCTTACGACGCATATGAAGGTACTTGTCAGAACCATCTACGTCACCATCGTTATCAATATCCTTATCCTTTCTGTCTTTATGCTTACCCTTTAGTTCACTCTTGTCAACCTTATCTAATGTCTTCTCTGCAACATACGCCTTAGACTTCTTCTTCTTTGGTTTGCCATATTCATCAAGTTGCTCACCATCATGCTCAAGTTCGTCACCTGACTTTACACAGTTGTTGACTTCTTTACCACCTTTAACCTTAGTTCCTTGCTTCTTATATCCTTTCCAGCAAGACTTGTTGCCATTATCATCAACACCATCCATCTTTACTTTCTCAAGAACCCATGTCTCCCCATCAATCTCATACTCTTCTCTTTCTAAAACTTCTGCTTCTTCCTTAGTAGCAAGTTGTGCTTTAGGTCCTTCTTTCTTAGCACCTTTCTTTCTCTTGGTAACATCTTCAATCTCAGCACCGTGTGACTGAGGATCCATTCCATCGAATGGTGCTTCATGGAGATCTGGTAGTGTAGCGTTCTGGAAGCAATCACCATCCATCCACTTACCATACTGTTCCATCAATCCAGATGAAAATTCATCGTTACTATTGACGGCATTAATTGGCTTCTGATACTTCATCGTTCAATAAGGAGGTTCTTCTCGTATTATTTATAGATCTAATGTTCTTCATCCATTCACGAAACATGTTTCCTGTTTCAGAGATGACGATGGCATAGTTGCCACCGACTCTATGGATATGTCCTTTGTCACCAGTACGTGATGACATAACAGCATCACCTTCTTTGAAAACTACCTGCTGTCTTTGTTGTTGACGCAGTGCTTCTTCTCTTAATTTCTTAAAGTCTTTCATTTAAAATTCTTAGGTAGTGCCGCTGCAATCTCATTCATAAGAGCACGACAATCACGATCACTTAATGTTTTGGGAATACCTTTTCTGAATGCATCAAAGTCCTCAGCATACGCTGCACGTCTCATCTTAGTTCCAGAAATGGCAAATGTATCACCATCAGCGTCTCTACTCCCAGAAGACTGAATATCAATCTTACGGAATGAAAACTCAGTTCCGTTATATTTATGTAACCATTGCATCGCTGAAACCCTGTCAGAACCTACTAAAAATATAACTTCATTATATCCCGCAAGCATAAGATCTTGCATAATACCGACTGGTTCTCTAGGACCTGAGAATATCTTTCCTCTATGTTCTCGGAACATCTTCTCCATATAATACTTCTTACGATCTGGTGGTAATGGATTACTACCTTTTTTATCTACAGACTGTGAAATGTATATACGATAGTCATGACCACCTGCTGCTCTAGCAAGACCAGCAAAGTTCTCCTTGTGTCCTGTAGTAGGTGGTTGAAACCTACCAAATGTAAAGTAGCACTTATTACAATTTAACGCCATTGTTTCTGCAGAGTGAAGTTGTTGTATGCAAACTCTAAACGATTAACAAACTTGATCATGTCTCCATCTTTATGAAGAACATATCCCTCAGGAGTTGTGACCTTGTATCCTTTGTCCGTCTGGACAAAGGTCCTGAATTCTTCTAGATGATCCAATTTATCTATAACCATTTGCTTCACTGTTTGTAGTTCTTTATACAGTGATAACATTGCTTTGAACTTATCTTTATTCTTTTCGACATATAACTGACTACCATATACAAGTTCTCTCTTTGCTGTAAGGTTCTTTACTGTCTTAATCTTTGCAAGTTCTTTATCCATCTTGTCACCATAGAAGTTTAACATGGAATACATTGCTTTATCAACATCAGTAATGCTACGAGCATTCTTGATCTCATTATTAAAGAACTGCTTTAGGTATGATGCAATATGAAACTTCTTATCTCCTGTAGTACCAGTAGCATCTACCAGTTCGTTTAAGAATGGACCACACTTTCTACACATCTCTTCGATCTTAGAGACATAGTTATCAAACTTCTGCATCTCTGACTTAGAGAATCCAACACGATCCATAGGAGTATCGTTCTTGATTACTGCTACTTCATTTATTTTATTATATGTGTTAACTGGAGCTCCTGCTCTTGCTTGCATTTCTGCTAAGGAATCACCAGTATAGTGAGTATGGAATACTACTCCGATCTTTGCTTTGCCAACCGCCTTACCAATATCGTGACTAACAGGGATGCCATAAGAAATTGTGTTTGGTCTAAATGTGTAGAGTTCTTCTCCATTAATAGTCTCCCTTTTTCTAGTGGAATCAGTGAATAGTAAATCACCTTGGATGACTCCTTTAATTCCAAGTTGACTGAAGTATCTAAGAGAGAACTTGAGTTTTTCTGCAAGGTCTCCACTATAATAGTTATCTACTGCATCTTCAGAAGCACATAATTTTGGTTCTGTTTTATTGAATACAGATTTAGTTCCTACAAAGAACACACCAGACATAGGATCAACACCACATACTACAGATGGTGCTCCATCCCATTTAGTCTGCATGAAACCAGAACTCTCTTGTTGTCCTAGCATCTTTCTTAGTTCTTTTAAAAAAGACACAGCAGCTTTACAACCCTCAACTCCATAGTTGAGCATTTCATCCTCTAGATGTTCTAAGTGTTTGAGTTGCTTTACGTTTGCCATTAGTCCATCAACTTTACGTATACAGATGATTTGTCACTCTGGGATGCTGCATACAAATACAGTGCCTTCATGATATCATTTGCTTTTCCTGAGGTTTCGATACAGTCAAGCAATCTCAATCCTAATAATTTAGAGTAACGCCAAGATTGATTTCGTTGTGCAATCTCAATCTTTGCTTGAGCATCATCTTTAGGTAATCCATCTGCCTTATATTTTTTAAGGAGTTTTAGTATCTCCTCTGTGATTCCAAGTCTTGCAGACTTATTTTTAGGATCACATTTCTGGTGGAATGGTTTATTGTCCCACCCAGTAGTAAGACCAGAGTAATTAACTCCCAAAGATTTTAAGATAGTAATTACACTACCACCACCAGAACGACCGCCAGCAGCAGATGCTGCTTTTAATTCTAACTGCCATGATGGAGACTTGTCACCAAAGTTTCTGGATTGAAACTTATCATATGTACCTGTATTATAATAGAAATACAAGTCCATTGGGTAGTTATCTTCATTATCTTTTTTAGATACAGTCTTATAGATCAAATCATATTTCTTAAAACCATACTTATCTACTTTAATCTTACGTGCTGCTAAGTTATAATTCAAGACTCCCATCTTACACTTACCAACAATTCGTTTAAGTGATACTCCAATCAAATCTCTGGACTCATACTTAGTTTTAATAAAATTATTAATACCATCAATAGTTTTTTCTTTATCTAATTCACTTGCATCAAGTCCATTACTAACCATCCATATATCTGCTGGATTCCATTTATCTTCTGAAGAAAAAGATACTTTAATATCAGGATCTTTTTTCATCTGAGCATTCAATCTTTGATATGCTGCTTTAATTTCTTTATCGTCTGGTCCACCACCACGACAAAATTTATATCTCTTTGTATCAGCAAATCTACCAAACCTTTCATATAACTTATTAGCACCTTTAATTGAAGAGTGGTGCCATGATAAATCTAATGCATCTCCATAAACATCTTCTACATTTGTATCAATATCAATGTACTTTGCTGCTTCTTTCATATCAGCATCAGTAATCATCTTAGTAGCATCAATAGGAGCTTTGTAAACATAGAAAGCAAGGGCAGCATATAAACATTGAGCACACTCATTACGCTGAGTTTCAGATGCTCCACCACCACTACCACCACCAGCAATAGGTTTTACTTCTACACGAATTTGTTTCTCAATATTACCAACAGTAATAGGAATATCAATCTGTTGATTATCTCTAGAAGGAACTGCGTCTTCAAATGTCTCTTGTAAATTTCTAGCAATTCTATTAGATGCTACTGCTCTACCACTTCTAGGAACTAGAACTTTAATTCCAAAGAAGATCTTCTTTCTTTTATTTGCATCATCATCAGGATTAAATGCAGACTTAACTTCATAATCAAAATATGCAAATTGCTTTCCTTGTGGATCAGTGCCTGATAAAGACTGCTGAACCTTAAGTATTGCAGTTGCCCATTGTCCAGTGATGCTAGTCTTTCCTTGTGCAGACATAAAAAAACCTCCCGTCTATCTATTTAGAGGGAGGTCATATTTATCGGTCACCTTTCTTCCTATTCTCACTGAAGTAGATATCGAAACTACCATCAGGATACCGCTTCTCCAACTTCTTGACATTCCTTTCAATTACTTCATCAAAGTCTACCTCAAGTGCCATGCAAGCTTGTGCCACATACCACATAGCGTCACCCAACTCAATAATAAGATGCTCTCGATTGTCGTCTGTCCAAGGTTTACCTTGGAATACCATCTTCTTAATGATCTCAAGAAACTCACCAGATTCAGCAGCAAGGCCAACACCAGAAGTGAGAAGACGTTCAATATTGGCACCCTCACGATCCAACTCGCCAATACGATCAGCGAAATCAACAAAGTTTGTTGAAGCTTTTGAAGTGACTGCTGCCACAAATTCTTCATAGCGTTTAAAGTTGATAGTCATAGAACTAAATTCTTAATAGATTGATAATTACGTTGTACAATTTTTCTATCGATCTGTTCTTTAAAACTATCGATAGCAGTTTCAATTACTGTCCAGTCAATGTCAGATTCTAACACACGACGGACTGTATCTGGATTGTAATGACCCAATCCAATCAAGGTTGGAATCCACAATCCGATACCAGCATGACCATGATATGATTGTATATCATAATCTCTAAGTAGACGAACATCATGGAAATGCATGAGTCTACTAACTTGTTCTGGATACTCTATCTTAGTAAAGTGTTGCCAGAACTCCATGTTCTTTTTACCACCAGTATAATGTATGAAGATAAAGTCCTTCATGTCATCATACATTCTAGCATATCTTTTGTTAAATGCGTCAACAGAAATAGGATCTTTTAAAATTTGATCATTCTGTAAGAATGTAAAGATGAACTCATCTAGTTGTTGAAGAGTACAATGAAGACTAGTTGCTTGCAATGGTTCAAAGAACGCTGCTGATAAACCTAATGCTAGGCAGTTACCAGACATAACATCCTTGAGTCTTCCAGAAGTAAACTCAATAGATTTAATCTTTTCAATTCCAGTATTGTATTTTCTCTCTAGTTCTCTGATAGCAGTTTGCTCATCAGTAAACTTACTAGAGTAACAATACCCCCTACCAATTCTTTCTTTAGTAGGAATCTCCCACACCCATCCTGCATCCATAGCAACAGCATTTGTGTATGAATGTTTCTCACTATAGTAATCACATTCTAACCTAAAAGGCATACCTCTATCGATAGGAAGATAATGTGAATAATCAATCCACTCGCCTTCAATTAGTTGTCTGTTAAAACCAGTACAATCTATGTAAAAATCAGAAGTGTATTCTCCACGTCCTTCTAAAAGAAGACTAGTGATGTCACTACCATTTCTACGAACTTCTAATACTGTATCAACAATATGATTAACTTGTGATTTAGATCTTAGATATTGTACTAACTTACCAGCATCTAGATGTAATGCTGGAAAGAACTCATCATATTCTAGACTACCATCAAACTTACGAATAAGATTTGTGTGTCCACTCTCAGCATAGTATGCTGACTCATTACAATGAGTAATATCTTTTCCAAATAGAGGAGCAGCATATACAGAATAATCAATATATGTTCTAGGTGTTATTGAAGCACCTATAGGAGAAATATACTGCCACTCTGCATCAGCAGACCAGTCAATAAAGTTAATACCCATCTTGGGTAAAGCATCAGTGCTATGAATAAATTCATTAACACTAAGACCATACTTTTCTCTTGAAATAATTTCAAGAACTTTACTTGTTGTTCCTTCTCCTACACCAACTGTAGGAATATCAGATGATTCAATAAGATCAACCTGAAGATTTGGTTTTGTTTTTGAAATTAGAAGGGCAGCGAACCAACCAGCACTACCTCCCCCTACGATTGTTAAACGTTCCACTCAGCGAATTTAGATAAACGATTTTGTGACTCAGAGAACTGTCCAAATTGTTCATCTGTGTCTTCACCTTCAATGCTAATAGCATTAGCATCATCCGCAACATCATACAACCTCATCTTAGATCTGTCAATACCTAACATAAACTTACGAGAAGCAGCAGTTTCATTGTAACGATTCTTAAGTTGCTTGACCATTATTCTTCCTTGGGATTCCAACTCCTCAGTAGATATGAGAGCGAACATAAGGTCAGCAGTAGCAGGGAGTCCGAAAGACTCAGACGTGTCGGTAAGGTCAGGATCGCTATTGCCGTAACCAGCACGAGTAGTTTGAGTAGCACTGACGATCGGTACATTAGCTTCGCAAGCCAATCCCCTAAGTTCTTCAGCGATTGCTTTAACATAAGTATAAGAGTTAACAACAGCACCTTTGTATCTGGCAGATGCACAGATGTTTAGGTAGTCCACAAAAATAATATGTGGTTTGAAATCTTTCTTAAGAGAAAGATCACTTAACAATCCCTTGAAGTGTCCAACATGTGCAGACGCTGTAGGATATTCTTTGATGATAAGTTTTCCTCTAGTCTTACGAGAGATTTCCTGTACCTTACTATTGAAGAGAACTTCTGGTAGTTCTGCAATATCTTGAATACCAACATTTAAAAGATTTGCATCAATTCGCTCAGCAATCTTCTCCTCTGCCATCTCACATGTAATGTAGAGAACGTTGTAGTTTTGACTGAGGGCGGCACTAGCCATGTGGCACATGAATAGAGACTTCCCGACGCCTGTACCAGCAAGAGCGACATTGAGAGTCTTATTACTGATCCCCCCTTTTGTAATATAATTAAACTTTTCCAAATCAAAGGGAATTTTTTCTTCCTTCCGATGGTAGAATTCATATCTGTCTGTAGCTTGCTCAATGTAGTCGTGTCCAATGTGTTCGTCGAAGGAGACCGCAAGAGCATCCTGTAGGATACTGGGGATAGCACCCTTATCTAACTTCTTGTCTCCGCCGTCAGCAATCTTAATTGATTGCATAAGTGCCAAGTATATAGCTTTATCTTGACACCACTTTTCTGTGGAATCTAACAACCAGTCATAATCCACCCATTCATCAGTAAGAGAATCTATTTCCTGTAATGAATTTTGGAATGCCTCGTCTGTAAGGTCTGCTCTATTCTGGATATTAATCGACAGAACTTCTTTAGTAGGGATCTTATCATACTTCGCAGCGAAGTCAGCAATCTCCTCAAAGATAATTTTTTCATGGTACTCTTGAAAATAATCTGCTTTTAAAAATGGCACCACCTTACGATAGTACTGTTCTGAAAAGATCAGGTTACGTAGGATGGTTGTTTCTATGCGTTCAATTGCCATAAGTAAATTCTTGTTGTGCTGCTACTTCTAACTTTTGCATTACTTCTTCTGTGAAATACTTCTCAGGATTGGCAAGAATAACAGAAGGATAAACGGAAGATTCACCAACAACGACACGATTCCCTTTACGGGTGAAAACTCCATACTTCTCACCCAGTTCCAGTAGTCCAAAATACTTATCCAGTCCACGGTCGTCAAAAAATAACCTGGTTTCAATTTTACTTCCCTCCTTGGTTAGTCGTGATTTCTTTGCTTCACACTTAATGATGTTACCAACAAGTTCAGTACCGTCCTTCTCTTTTTTCTTGCCGAGATAGATGATAGTAGATGCAGCGTACTTAAGACCTGTACCACCTCCCATCTCCTTTGCGGGAACGTATGAACCAATTACATCATATGTATGGTTAGTCACGATCATGGGCACCTGTGCCTGTCCCAATTTGAGGGTAAGGACACGAAACGCACCCTTAATCAACTGAGATTTGGTCATGTCTCTGACCTGTTTGTCATTAGCAATGTCTTCCATCTCTTTAGATGTAGAAAGCATACCTAGACTATCAAGAACAAACATCATAGGTTGACGTTTATCCTTAGGTTCTTTCATATACTTATCAAGAATACGAGAACCTTGTGTTCTAAACTCTTCGATAGTAGCAACAGGAAATAGAACCATACGTTTACTATCAATGCCACGAGACTCAATCATCTCCTTAGAGATAGCAGATTCTGTCTCAAAATATATGACTCCTCCTGTAGGATTTGCTTCTAGAAAATTACGAACAACACTTAGTGCAAAGAATGTTTTACCTGTGCTGCTTTCTCCTGCAAGTGCAGTAACTTTGTTAGAAGGCAAACCTCCAAAAAGCGAACCACTAACCAAGGCGTTGAAAATATAACTGCCAGTATCGACATAGTTAGTAATGTCACCTGCAGCGACTCCATCACTGACTAAACCAGCAAATTCATTTCCACTATCTTTAATTACAGAATCTAAGAATCCCATTTTGTTACTTCGTCCTCATAAAAGTTTACATAATTATAATCCTTGCTCATGAGTTTTGCAAACCCAAGAGCAGTGTTATGATCCTCAAAGACTTTAATGTCTTCAGAACCGATTTGACCCACCACATGGTTAGTCCATGTGACAACAAAGACTTTCTTGTTCATGAAAAGAAACTTGAAATAGTAATGGTTTTCTCGTGAGTCCACCCAATACATTGTAGCACATTTTTCAGAGGTTCCAAGAAACTCTTTTCAAATTGTGTTTGATAATCGACATATTTCTCAATGCCGAACTCCTTTGGCAGTTCACTAAAGAAACTGATGCAGTTTTCATGTAGAGGGTTAGGTGTTTTCAAGTACATAAACTTGATCTTCTCACCCTCCTGTATGAATGGATGTTTGTTTTGCACCTTGTGTTTCCTCACATAATGATTATACAGCAAAGCACCCCTTACTGCAATGGGGGTTTTTGGTTGGTAGATTTCCTTAGGGTGACTGTACTTGGCAAGGTTGTTAACTCCTCTGGGAAAGGCGACTTCCTCATAGGGTCGCTCTTTGGTTTCTGTTCGGACTGCATTAATGAAATCGATAAGTTCATCATTTGTTTTGCCGATAATAATCTTAAATGCTGCATACAATTTGTCTCTAAAATACGCTGGTGTTGATGACCTAGCAGTTTCAAGACCCATGATTTTCATCTTGGGTTCTTTGTATCTCACTCCTTCACTGTCCCATACATTAAGGATGTATCGTTTCTTTGCAGTCCAGATTCCACGGTCAGCGATGTTTTCTCGCTTCATGCTCATCTTTTGATCATATGCCGAAGCATAGTCTGCAAGTTCTTGATACGAACGTTCAATAAAAGGTTCCAGTTTCTCTTGGCAGATCTTATCAAGTAGCGAAACAATTGCTGCTTTATCGCCAGACTTATGACTAAGAAATTTAGTAACAAGAGGTCCGAGATTAAGATAGATTGAGTCAGTGTCAGATGCAATGACATAATCCTCCTTCTCAGTTGAGAGCAATTTATTTAGGTAGTTGTTCATACGGTTCTCAATCCAACGGATTGATACCTGACCAGATAGAGTGATAGCCTCTGCATTTGCTAGACGGTAATAACGGAAGTGTTCATTACCGATAGCACCATAGGCAGAGTTGAGAGAGATCTTCTTTGCCATCTGTATATTATTACACCTAGCGATCTCTTTTGTCAACTCAATGGAAGGATTCTTCTCATAATCTTTCTTCGCTTGAATCATCTTCTTCTTGAAGATAACACGAGAGTCATACATCTTCTGCATCATTTCTGGCAAGAACCCGTGTTGATCTTTACGATACTGGGCACCATTTGCACACACAGCAAACTCACCATCAATCTCAACTTCTTGATTTAGAATCCCCTCAACGCTCGCACTGGGATGTCTAGTCTCCCTGAGTGTTTCGGGCGAGATATTGTACTGCATAATAAGATGAGGGTACAAGCTATTAAGGTCAAAAGAAACAACCCAATCATAGAATCCAGGTTTCGGTTCTTTAACATAGGCACCCGCATACTTTTTAGTTTTATCGTTTTGTGTCTTGGGAGGAATAGCAATCTTCCTCTTTAGAAGTTCAACATATATGTAGTTATCCCACATACGAACCTGACTGAATACATCTTCAAAGTTCACCTTAGCATCATATGCCATGGTGTATGCAAGTTCAATCAGTTTCATCTTGTCATCTAGTTTATCAACTAGACGAACGTCATGGATGTTATACTCAATGAACTTTTGCCAGTCCTTCTCATAGAACTCTTTGAATGTTTCAAATTCAGAGTGATCAAGTTTCTTTTCTCCTAGTTCCACGTTGCAGATATGGTCTAAGCGATAAGACTCTTGGTTTGTATATGTAAATTTACGATATAATTCTAAGTAATCAAGACAGGAAATACCTAGGGTATCAATAGCAAATTGTTTACGACCTTTAATAAAGATCTCACGACGAGATACAAGTCTCCATGGTGACAAACGTCTTACAAACTTTTCACCAAGCAAACGATCAACACGATTATGGATGTATGGCATATCGAACAACTGCACGTTCCATCCTGTAACTACATCAGGATAGTTTTCTTCCCAGTAATCAATGAATGCACCCAACATACCTTCTTCAGTTGCGAAGTGTAGGTAGTCCACCATGGGATCTCTGTTGTTAAAAGGTCTTGCTCCAAATACAATAATACGACCAGTGAAACTATCTTTAACTGAGATGGCAAGAATTTCCTGATCTGCAGATTCGATATCAGGAAACCCATTCTCTGCACCTGTCTCAATATCAATAGTAAAGACACGGATCTTACTACTATCAAATTTAATTTGATCTTCTGTATGTTGTTCAGCAATATACTGATACAGGAACCTAGAGTTCCCAAAGATTTTAAAATCTTCTACTTCTTTATATGACTTAATAAATTCTCTTGCTTCAGTGATTGATCCAAACTTATGAGGTTCTACACATTCTCCTTCTAGTGTTCTCCATTCCGAATAATTTTTTGTAGGCAAATACATCGTGGGGTTATAAGGAACCCTTTCACAATACCTATTGCCATTTTCATAACCACGCACAAGCAGACGGTTGCCTGCTTGCTCAACACTAGTGTAAAAATTCATTCAAGCAATTCAATATAACGAGCAAGGATTCCCTTGCTTGGATTAGTCACAACAGTTAGGTCAGATGACCTAACATTAAATTCACGTTCAGATGAGTGTTCTGCCCATGGAGTTAGTTGACCCTCTGAGTCTAGCACATAAGGTTCAACCATCCAGACATCGGGGTCACCTGGTAAAGTGTCCCCGTCAACTGGTTCTACTTGGGCAATGATCCATTCATCATGCAGCTTCAGCAGGTTCGCTGTTATCTCCATTTGGTTCCTCTTGTGTAAAGAATAGATCTTTGTCAGTAATACCATACTGTGCTAGTTCACCAACATAGTTGGTAAGAATTCCATCATCAGGGAAAGTCACACTAACAATATGTTCACCATTCAGTTTAAATTCCTGAACAGGAGTGTATGGACACCAACGAGAATATGTAATGGGGATTGTACCATCTTCATTCACTTCTCCTAACGATAAAGAGAATGGATATAACATCTTATATCCAACAACAATATCTTTATCGTCTTTAATATCACCAAACAAACAGAGAACTGTTTCTTTAGTTGAAAGAATAACTAAACGGACGTTATGATTCGTCCTCAGTTTTGCCATCTGTTCCTGTGCTGTTTCTGTCATTTTGACCGTATGCCTCGCGTTTTTCAGTAATTTTGTTTTTGTATGCTTCTTCTAATCCTGGTTCTGGATTACTGATAGTCATTACACTATCATAAGGGATCTTGAATTGCCAGTCGGAAGAGTATGGATTCCATTTGCTAAACCTAATCTGGTATTCTGCACCAACTTGTTCAGTAATATACTGTGGTGTAGAACCATCCATTTGTAGGATATATGGTTCTTCCATGAGAAGACAGATACCTTTCTTGTTATCGCCCTCTTCATCGAAGATCTCTTTCAACTCAGCAATGACACGATCACCAGTCTTTAGCGTAAGAATAGAGATTGCCATAGTTTAAATGAGTTTGTTAATAGTTTACCACTAAAAAGGGGCACCGTCAAGTGCCCCTTGATATTTTATTTAGAACCACTTTTTACGCTGTTGTTTTTCGGGTAGTTCTTTCTTCAGAGTGATGGTTAAGAGACCATCCTCAAATGCTACGTTCTCAACTTCAACGTCATCTGACATTTGCCAGTTGCGTCTAAACGATCTTGCTGAGATTCCTTTATGTGAATACTTTCGTTCTTCCTTTTCTCTGTTAGCAGAGACTGTTAGAACATTTCGTTCAGTCTCGACCTCAATATCTCCAGTTCTAAATCCTGCAAGAGCAACCTCAAGTATGGTTCTCCCATTGTCTCCGTGAACCACGTTGTAAGGTGGGTAATTCGATCCACCTCCTGCAAGAGCTTCAAGTCTATTGAATGTTTCATCGAGTCCGAGTGAATAGGGATGATAAGTCTCCCAGTTAAATTGTACCATTGTCCTAAAAAAGCGACGTTTACTAATGTGTCCCCGAAGGCAACACAGTAGTATTTAACAATAGTCTTACAATAAGTACAATACGGTCTCTACCCAATTATGATTCGGTTTTCTTCCGCCCAATATTGTACTTAGATTCAAGAGTCCATTCGCCTTTCTCTTTGAAGGATAGTACTTTGATCTGGTTCAATGGTGCTAGATCAGAAATTTGTTCTAAGTTTACTACACTAAGAAGTCCCCAGTCACTAAGGAGTTGTACGATCCTATTACGACGTTGTACATCATTCAAAGAAAGATTTGTGTTCTTGCCATCAAGAGCGAACAATTCTTTGAAGTGTACAATATAATACTTTCCTTGCTTATGCAAGATGTGGCACGACTGATAGATTTTCTTTTCTTTACGTGATGCTACACCAATTCTAGTTAGTGTCTCTCTCACTTTAAGAAAGTCATCTGGTTCACCAAGAACCACCTCTACCATATCAGTTTGTTTCCACTGAATTTCAATTACTTCATCACTCATTGTCTACCACCTTTATCTAATATTTTTGCAATGTGATCGAGTTGATCCTTGGTGAGAATTCTGAGTGCTTGGAGTGCCTTATCGTCATTATAACCATAATACTCTTTTACAGACTCAAGATAATCAATAGAATCCTTTCGTGTCCAAGGAGAGAAACGCTTCCTTGGCTTCACACTATTTAGTAAAAAATCATACTGAAGCTTGTTTGGTAGATGAGAATTCTTGTTCATCTCGTTTGCAAACAGGATAGTATCAGTGAATGATGACAGACAACGATTGACTACGAATGGTGGATACTTCTTAACAGCATCCTGATCCATGTCAAGTATGTTTTTCTTTGATTGGTTGATTGAGTAGAGATAGTCTTTCAGTTGGTACGTCATTCCAATGGCGGATCACTCCGCTAATAATAAAACAGTTAGTAACAAGATAAGAGATGAATATAATAGTCCGTACCACAACCACGTAATCGTCATATTTTTCTGTCTTGTCATCAGAAAAACTCCCTAGTGCGTACTTCCATATTTTAAATGCCTTCTTCATTTATAGACGGCAGTGACACTAACGACTTTAGCGTTAGGATTTCTTGCAAGAGCAACTTCTCTTGCTTCTTGATAGTTGCGGCAGATAACATTCTCTTTGAATACTTGACCTGCAACATAGAGTTGAACTTCACATTTCATAGTTTGCTAAGACCAGTTCTTTACGTTGTGCTTGATCTATATTATAACTCCCAACAGACCGCATGGTGTAAGTGTGTGCAAATTCCGCAACTGACCACCCATGAAAACGGTCACGAATCATTTGCGACGAATTGTAACTAACAAGTTGACGAGCGACATAACGGTCACAATCCAGAGCAAACTTGTCGTGATCAAATCCTTTGTGCATACTTCCACGCTTACCATATAGATTGGATCTGATCTCATAGGGGGGATCGAGATATATGAATGTTTGCTTGCTGTCGCCAAGGAGTTGTTCATAAGATAAGTTTGTAATTTTCCAAGTCTCAATTAACTCTTGATACTGTGCTAATGCTTCGATTCCTGCCAAAGAAAAGTTGCTGTCACTTGCTTGTTTTGAGAAGGAACTTGATTCTGTAAGACCTGAAAAACTACACTTATTAACGACATAGAAAGAAACAGCACGATGAATAGTCTCAGTCTCGCTGGCATCTTTATCCAGATACGCCTTCGCATCCAAGAAAAGGGATTTGGCTGAACTGGGATCAGGGTGCCTTTGTTTAAGTTGGAGGAGGATGTTCTTAACTTCATTTCCATTCTCTTGAATTTCTCTCCAGAAATTATAAAGTGGTTCATATAAATCATTAACCCAGATATCTAAGTGAGGATACCTCTTAGATATTTCTAGTGCTACACTACCACCACCTAGAAAAGGTTCACGATATTCTTTGTAGTCTTTCAAATCAGGAACGTATTGAAAGAGTTTAGATAATGCACGACTCTTCCCACCAGGATAGCGAAGAGGAGTCTTCAATGCTTTCAAAGTCTTCATTATTTAAAGTAAGGTTTCTGGAAACTGATATTAAATGATAGACTAATCCTATCATCTTTTGTTTGATTTGCATAGACCCCATGATACAAATATCCAGGAAACAATAAGATCATTCCTGGTTGTGGACTAATCTTAAGTGACTGACTGATATGATTGAACACAAAGGAACTAGTCATTTGCGGCACAGGTGATTCGACAAAGAATTTTCCTTGATCACCTTTTACTGTGTGATAGTACACACCAGAAATTTCATGATGAGCATGACTATGAACATGTGCATACTCACCTTCACCAAACTTTGACAACCATGAAGAAACTATAGTGTAGTTTACACCACCCGTATATTCTAGAGATTCATGAAACTTAATTCCTTGTAGGTAATTACCAACATGTCTTTGAATTTCATTTCTAGTATTCTCCATATACATGATTGGATTATTGGAGAAGTTAATGTCTGATAGTTGGTGGTTGTTACCCCAGTCTGGGTGGTAATCAAATTCAGAACTATCTACCAACGAGTTAACTTCCTCTTGAATACTATCGTAGTGATCTACAGTAGCATAATAAAAAGGTGTTGGATAAAGATTGTCAATCGGCATCGTAGGTTGGTGCGTTATATTTTAAGTATTCAAAGAAGATATGTTTCATCTCCCTATCAGTCATACCACAATGCTTTGCAGCATTAGGTAGATTCATTGAAGAATGAAACAATGCTTCATTTGCTTCCTTGACGTTTTCTGGTGTTGTTTTGACTCTGGATATACTTCCATTGTCTCTCAGGTTCTTTTTGAAGTCGTTCATGCATTTGCTCCATCTGAATAAATTTAGGATCTCTTGTCCACTTAATTAGACTCATCAGGTTGTACTGGTGGATAGTAATAAAGTTCTTGACCCTTAGTTTTCTTCTTAGGTTCTGCCTTCTTAGTTTCTTTCTTTGCTTTTGGTTTACGTAAACGAGAGTTAGCACCCTTGATGTTTACATTCTTCCAGTTCATGCCATTGGCATACTTATTGTCACTTGGAAGTTTAGTTACTGTTGGTTCGATTTCTACTTCTTCTGTATGTGAGAATTCAAACCACGAACATGAGTCACCAGCAAATTCCCAAGAATAGAAGTAATCATTCTTTGAATCACCGTGGAGTTTGATGCCACTCTCAACAAAGAATTGATAAGAGTCAGATCTATTTGCACCATTAGGTCCACCACCATAGATGGAATGCTTATAGATGTACTTAGTTTTTTTGTTAGTCATGGATTCCGTATTGACTTAAGTCATATTCTGGTATAGTTAAAGGTTCACCTTTACGAGGTGTAGGTTCTCCTATCTTGTCAAGGATCTCAGCAGGAATTTTTTTCATAGTAATGTCATAGGGTATAGGTGCGTTTGATACACACACTCTAATACATTCCCATTGTTCTTCAGTGAAAAAATTATTGTGGAGACCTATTGATTGTCGGTTAATCGTCATGATCATCAAATGGGTCTTCTAACCCTTCATTAGCAAAGAATCCTCTATAGATTCCATATAGAATAAGCATAACCGTAATCACTGCAAGACTGATTGCTAGAGTGATATTTGGATTAGCATTATAGTGTGGAATAATGGCATTGCATTTAGACCACGTACCAGGCAATGTATACACTGGTGGACATGATGCAAAAAATTCTATTGCATCATCAAAAAAATTAATTGGGATCATTTAATTTCTCCACTAACTCATCACAACATCGAAAGATGTTTTTATAGTTTTGTTCTTTACCTCGATATACTTTAAAGTATTTCATGAGGATAGGTAGGATGTCTTCTTTCATTTAAACTCGCAACTCATCATGATTTCTGTGAGACATGCAAGCATGTTGATCTCTTGATCAGGAACAATTGCAATCTCACGCATGTATTTGGCAATGATAAGGACTGCTTCTGGAACAGAAGACGGTTTCAGTACATTGTAAATGCTGTCATAGATCTTACGCATTACCATACTGGGATCATTGTCCATATGTTGAACGACCCAGTTCTTAACATTAGTAAACTCTTTCTTCTTCAGTGAACTGAGAAGAGTATCAAGATTAACATCAGCAACATCCACGAGAATAGCAGTGTCAATAGACCCTGTGGCAGCATAACGCTGACACTCGTTAATAAGACGACGCCAATCAGGATAATAACGTTTGACTAATTTCGCCAGAACTTTGTCTTCAAACTGAACTTTCTCATTTGTCAGAATAGTTTTAAGACGGGTGAAGAACTCACCTTGTAACTTCATTGACTGCTCAGGTTTAATCCTAAAGTCAATGACTGTGCATCTAGAATGCAACGGTTCAATAATCTTATTAATGAAGTTGCATGTAAAGATAAAACGGCAGTTGCCGTGAAACTCCTCTACAGCAGTCCTCAAGGAGAGTTGGACATCGTTGGTTGTGTTGTCTGCCTCGTCAATGATGACGACCTTGTGGGACGCTCCAGAGGTCAGTGAGACTGTTGTAGCAAACTGACGGACTCTGTTTCTTACAGTGTCAAGGAAACGACCCTCGTCAGACCCATTGATCACAATGTAAGACGCACCAATTTCATCGCACATAGCTTTGGCAATGGTAGTCTTACCGACACCCGCAGTTCCTGTCAGGAGTAGGTTAGGAAGTTCTCCTTGATCAACAAATCCTTGAAACACTTCTTTTGTGTTTGAAGGGAGGATACAATCTTTCACTTTATTGGGTCGATACTTTTCGACCCACAAAAATTCTTTACTCATTATAAAATCCAATCAGGTTTACGCTCAGGCATTCTGAGATAATTAGATGCTACCCAAGGTTTAGATGCAATGTACTTCTTGTACTTGGTGTAGATATCAATTGTATCATATTTGAACTGGTCAGGACCTGCAAATACAAAAGGTGTATGTTTGGTGTAGTCTGCTGATGGTAAAAGATGTGTTGTTTCTAGTAATGGTTTATGACAAGAATGAATTTTGCCATAACGATTAGTATATTCTAGAGACAATGCAATACCATGTGTGAGTAACCACCATGCATTTTCTAAAGTATCATTTGCCCACACAGTGCAAGGATGATTGCGAAATGCACCCTTCTCTGTCTTGTATGGTTCACCATTGGTACGATGCAACTGACCATAACCATGACCCCACTTTTCTGAGCAGACGATAGAGAGCATCTGACATGTCTCTAAAGGCATCTTGACAATGTGCTTGTCAGGTAGATGTCTAGCAGATATAGAGGGATCGGGATCAGTTACGAATATATTCAAGGTTCAAGTGCGATGTAATAGGTTAAGTCAACGTTAGCATTAGTCCACTCAGAAATCAAGTGCTTAGATACTTTAACATTGTAGTCACCTGGTAGAACACGAATGTTCTCAATCTTAAGGTCAAGAGAAAAGGTGCCAGTACTACAACCTGCCAAGGTGAGATCGTAAGTATTACTGGTATCATTTTCTTTGTCCCTGAGAATAATTTTGATAATGTCTGAACCTTCTTCAGCAAAGAATGTAAGATCAGGTAAACTGTATACAGCAGATGCCTTCTGCAATGCAATCAAATCTTCTTCAGAAAGATTAAATTCAAGATCAGTACCAGGAAAGTTTACATTCTTTTCTGGAGCACTCTTGAGCGTAATCTCAGGATCTGAAAAATAGTACTTAGCAGACTGACGACCCCCACGGATGTTAACATAATCGCCAGTGGTAAATTCCAGTTGAGGATCATTAAACAAACTGATACCGCACAGAAACTGACTGAGATCATAAATTGCGAAGTCAGAAGGAAACACTTCTTCGCCAGTGAATTTTGCCAGAATGTTTTCTGCATTGCTAATAGTGCGTACTGTGCTTCCTTGTCGGAATACGATGGACGAATTGATGGTGCTGAAATTTTTGAGAACATCAAGTGTCTTCTTTGATAATGTAACTTTGCTCATTGATTGTAGGTTTCAGTAATGTTGGACTTGTCAGAGAAATGTAAGAGTAGGAGACCGTAGTGGAGAATCTTAATAATATCTCGACGTGCAGTTCCTTTTTTATCATACCGTGAAGCATACTTTAGAATGTTACTTCTACAGAATGCTTCAGCATCACCACATGCTTCGATCAAGTCTAACGTTTGAATGGCATCATTGCCAGCAGAATAGTGTTGTTGGTAGGTACTCGTAATGTAATCACGTAACTCTCCTAGGAGAGTATCTTCATTGTATTTGAACATTAATTGTCCCATATAAAACGTAGATTATTATGGTAGCACTCTTCGACGTTTCCGTCAAGGTCTTTGACAAAAAGTTTTAAACCTTCTCCACCTAGGATCCTCACAGTCTTGCCGCTATCGAGAACAGCAAGATTGTGAACATACCCATGGAGTTGCTTAGTGTGGGAGTTAGGCATTTTCCTCCTCAGTGTTTACGTCAGCATCAACTTTGTCATAAAGTTCGATGAATGACTCTTTGGTCTCATCATCAAAACGGTTTACACAAACCTTGATTGCTTTCATTCTATCACCCCAGATTGCATATGCCCTGATGATGTGAACGAGTCTACGAGTTGAGATAACCTCATCGATACCACCATCCTTGAATGTTCTACGGATGATGTCTGCCCATGTAGCAAGATTCTCACAGAATTTCTCATCATGCTTACCAACAGATGCAGCAGCACGAACAAGAATCTTCTGCTCAGTAACAGGTGAAGGATACTCTTGCTCAAATGTCAATGCAAATCTCTCAAGGAATGCTTCGTTCAATACGTTAGTACCGATGAACCTACCATCCTCAGATCCTTTACCCTTAGTGTTAGCAGTAGCGATAATATTGAATCCCGCCTTGGGTTGAACATAACGACCAGTCTTCTTAAGGAAGAGACCTTTACCTTCAAGGACAGATTGTAGACACAAGATCTTATTAGATGCCAAGTCCACTTCGTCTAGAAGGAGAACAGCTCCCCTCTCCAAAGCTTCGATGACAGGACCATTATGCCAAACAGTTTGACCATTAACAAGGCGAAACCCACCAATAAGATCGTCTTCGTCGGTTTCAATTGTGATGTTTACCCTAATTAGTTCTCTATTTAGAGAAGCACATGCTTGATCGACAGAGAATGTCTTACCGTTGCCAGACATTCCAGTGATGAACAATGGGTAAAAGAGTTTAGACTTGATAACTTTTTTAACATCAGCAAAGTTGCCGAAGGGAACGAAGTTGTCATCTTTTTGAGGAACCAAGTTCTGCTCGATTGCAGGTTCAGCAGCAGGTGCATTGAAAGTTTGCTCAAGTTTTTCTTGAACAGTCAAATTCCATTTGCCGATTCCTTGCTTATAGTTTTTAAGTCTTTTCTTGACTGTAGCAAGAGAGCAGTTGAAGTGCTCAGATGCTTCAAATAAATTCTTTGTGCTAACCTCAGTACCAACCTTATCAGTAAGGTATGTAACTAGGTCTTCAGTTGTAACTGGAACAGGAGCGAATGGCATGATGTGTTTTGTGTTGTATGAATATAGTATAAAGCATAATGGGGGTGGTGTAACCCCCTAGTGGACACTTTGTCAACTGGTTATGCTACGTACTCAACGAATGAACTGAGTAGTTTTTTGTTGGTAGATTTACCCTTAAGCATTTTCTTGAATGCTCTAGAAATCTCAGTCTTATTAGCACCAGACTCAATGTCGAATTCTGTATCTTCATTGAGTGATTTACTATTAATAGCATACAGTGCAGTGAATGCCTTAGGTGAAGGAATTACAGCAGACTTTGTTTTTCTCCACTGCTTTTGTACTTCTTCATACCTTTCTTGTGTAGCATAGTTGCTAACAAAACTGCTAAGGCATGATGCAGGCATTAGACGGAAACCAAGAACATTTACAGAAGGGAATCTGTCACGAACTTGCTGAATGAATACATTGGTGTTTGTACTGTATCCATCTAACTCATTGTATGTTCTACCAGTCTGACGATCACGGAGAACAACAGCATTACAGAGACGACGAGGACGAACGTAATACTCATCCTTATGCTCATTGTAAAACTTTCTACCATATGATGCCTGTGAAGACTCACCATCAGTAAGAATACATACGTTTACTTTCTCAAGATCATTCTGTGATTTAAACTCAGGAATGATATAGTTAAGCATTACGATTGCTTCATTTAATGGAGTTCCAGATAGACCCATTCCAATAGTATACTTGTAATTAACAGAGTAAACATAGTATGCTGCTTCACGGAAAAGATTGAGACACATACGCTCATAGTCTTTACCATTAGAACGTGATGAAATAACATTCATCAAATGGAACATATTCTTTTGAAGATAGATTTTGTTTTCTTCACAACCAGTGTAGAAATCTTCATTTGAATAGTAGTAGTTATCTACTTGTCCATTAAGAATACGACGTACAGGATAGTAGTCATTAGTAAAGGCATAAACTTCAAATGGAATCTGAACTTTCTTACAGAATGAAGTCAAGTTGATAAGTTGCTTAACAGTATCAAGAATTTCTCTTGACATAGAACCAGACCAATCAAGCAAGAAAATCATTCCATGGTTCTTACCATCAGGAAGAACAGTTACTTTTTTGAAAAGGTCTTCGTTATAAAGATAGGTGTGAAGTTTAGAAGTATCCAATACTCCTGTTTTAGATTGAGCAGCACGAGCATAAGCACTAGCAGATTTCTTGCACTCAAATTCTTTTACAAGATAGTTTACCTCTTTTTGAGATTGCTTACGAAATTCACGATACTTCTCATCTGCAAAATCGTAACTGTAGTTAGTTGCTTCTGCTCTCTGACTATCAATCCAATCATGGATTTCAGTCCAGTCAGCAACATAGTCTTCAGTTTTTAATTTTTTTGGTAGTTCAACGTAGATAGGATTCTCAACATGAGGATTTGTAAGATCATTAGAGTTACCATCAAATGCACGTTGAGTTTCACAATGATCAGAATGATCTCCACCACCTTGACCGATAGTGTGGTCATCATAATCAAGACCTTCGTCTTCTAGTTCTTCCTTCCCTTGATCATCACCTTCACCACCTTGACCTTCTTCTCCTTCTCCTGTTTCAGACTCTTGACTATTACCCTTTTCAGATTTTTGAGTTTCAGTCTGACCTTCAGATTGCTGTGAACCATTTTCAGATGATCCTTGAGGAGAACTTTGTACTGGAGTTTCAGCAACCTTTTGAGATTTGGAGAACTCATATACATCAGCAGCAATCTGAAGAACCTCTTCAAATGTCTCTGCAAGATCAGTACGAGCAACGAATAATTTCTCTTCAATAGAGAATGGAATCATTGCATCAGCACCACACTTGAAGTGAAGGTTGATACGATCGATCAAACTAAGAGAATCAAGATCTTCATTAGCAATGCCAAAGAAGTCTTGGTCATTTAATTCACGGTATCCACCAGCAAAAGATTTCTTAAGACCAGGATACTTACGCTTCATAAGTTTTTCAATACGTGCGTCTTCGATGACGTTAACGTAATCCTTAGGAGCATCAGTACGATCTGTCCAATCATCATTAGGTGTGAACAATGCATGTCCTACCTCATGACCTACAAGCATATCATATACAATCTTACTTGCACGATCCCAGTTAGGAAGAGTCAAGACCCTACGGTCTACATCAAAACTAGCAGTGCTAACACGTCTGTGCTCAACGATTAAGTTTTCTGTTGCGAGGAGTTTTGCTAGGTTTCCTCTGATTTCTTGCTGAAGTGGCATGTATCTCGTGTGTTGTTATTATTAGTATATACGATGACCCATGCTTGTAAACTAGTTAGTGGACACTTCTTCAACTGTCTGCTTAAGAACCGAATAGTTCTTTTCTTTGTGTGCTGTGATTGTCCTAGCAAACTTTCCTTCTAGTTGTTCTCTATGACTGATGACATACACGTTAGTATTATCATCGAAGTTACGGAGGATCCATCCAAGATCCGAACCACCTTGTTGATCGAGTGAACTGTCAAAGATCTCATCTAGAATGAGTAAGTTAGTATCCACAGAATTCTTGAGCTTAGCAATACTACGCCAAGTAAGCAGAAGAGCGATATCAATACGAGACTTCTCTCCTTCACTAAAACTGTCATACGAAAATACATCCCTATATCTAGATTTGATTATCTCCTGAAAGTTATCATCTAGCATGAAATTGACATAAAAGTCCATACGTTGTAAGTATTGATTAATATGTTGATTCATCGCGGGGAGATAAGTCTTAATAATTCTAGTCTTAATTCCGTTATCTTTCAATAGTTGTGCTGCTGTTGTCAGCACATCACGATCTTTTTTTGAGTTACTAAGGTCTTTACTATATGTTTTCTTATCTTTAACAAGACCTTCTAGTTTAACAAACTCAGATTTCTTATCAGGATTGATACTCTCAAGTTCCTTGATCTCCGTTTCTATATCACGGATGGTTTGTCTAATTGTAGTGATGCGATAATTCGCTTGAGTAATATCAGAGTTGAGACCGAGTACAGTCTTCGATAATCTCTTGAATTCATTTTCTCTTTCTTCTTCTAAGGTGATAGCATGATTGAGATCTTCCAATCCAATATTAAGATTGTCTAACTGATCTTGTCCCTCGGCAAGTTTTGCTTGCCTAAAAGACTCATCAATAGTTTGAGTACATGTAGGACATGATGTATTGTCTTCAAAGAACTTATGGTTCTTCTTACATGTATTTAATTTATGTTGAATCTTCACAAGGTATGTGTTCAACTTCTTTAATTTTTTCTCGCTTGAAGACACCTCTTCCATTTCTTTAGAATGATTTAAGACTTCTTCAGTAAGACGAGCAATCTCTTCTGTATTTTTATTTTCATCTTCTAACAATTCAGAGATCTTATTTTGCTTGCGAACAATCTCTTCTTTGTTTTTCTTTTCCAGTTCAAGCATATACTTCTTCTGGATTTCAATCTTCTCTTCAATGAGATGAATTTGATAATCAATATCCTTAACTTCATTATTATTCTCCTTCACTCTGTCTTTCAATAACAGATTCATCGTAGAGAATACTTGAATGTCAAGGATGTCTTCAATGATTTCACGTCGCTGTGGTACAGGCAAACGCATGAAAGGAACAAAGGTACTAGATCCCAACACCACAATCTGTGTGAATGACTTATAGTTCATCTTAAGTACATTCTGCTCAAGATTCTTTTGTTGATCATTCATGTTACTTTCTTGGTTCCACAATTGACCGTTAGCATAGATCTCAAACTTACTAGGTTTGATACCACGAATAACTTTGTATTCTGTTTTACCAATAGAAAATTCTACTTCAGTCATAGCATTCTTTTCATTAATACTATTGACCAACATACCCTTACTAATTTTACGGAATGGTTTTCCAAACAGCGAAAAAGTAAGAGCATCCAAAATGGTGCTCTTACCTGCTCCGTTGCTTCCGATTATTAAATTAGTCTTAGCACCTAGTAGATCAACTTCACTGTACACATTGCCCGTCGAAAGAAAATTCTTCCAACGGATCTTTTTAAAAATAATCATTCTCGGTCGTCAGGTGGAATCAAAAAATCATCAGGGGTTATGATAGAGAACTTCTGTCCTCTGGCATTGCATGAGTCTATTATAACATGATCTTCCATTCTTACAATCTGCATGGGTGGATAATCATCGTCATCTCGTAGCATCATTAGATACCTTTCAGCGTCATCCTCGTTAGTAAAGATAGGAATGACTCTATCGTCTGCTGCATCAAAAATGGAGTAAACACCATCTGGATGCTCTTTCAGGGTTACTATAAACATTTAAGATACGTTACAACTTTCAATATATAGTGATCTCATAAGTTTCTTAAGATCACTTTTATCTACGGTCATTTCGACTTCATCAATATACTCATTGAGAAGTGTCATGGTATCTTTTGTTTCTAGATCTGATTGGTCTACTCCTTCTACTTCAACTAGAGTCTCAGCAATTTTTACATCATGAGCACCTACGTTGTAAAGACGATCAACCAATGTTTCAAACATGTGGTAGTCTTGCTTTTCGTTGACGATGATCTTGATGTACTTGTCTTTATGGATAGACACATCGTATTTGTTGTAGTCGAAGTTGCTGTCATCGTATGTGATCTTGTCAAAGATTTCATACGGATTTCTGATAAACTTAAGTCTATCACTTTCAGTATCGTAGATATGGAATCCACGAGTGTCCTTATAATCATTCCAAAACATCTGGTAAGGGTTGCCAAGGTATTGAATATTACCTCGTTTGGATTTGTGATGATAGTGTCCAGACCATACACGATTAAATCTATGAAATAGTTTAGGATCCATGCCGTGATCCATAACTAAACCTGGAGTCATCTCAAAACCAGCGAGTTCCAAATGACCACAACAAATATCAGATTCAGAATTATTCAGAAACTCCTTGACGTGATCAAGGTTCTCTCTATTAATCCAAGGAAGCATTAAGAAATTTTTACCACCAAGTTTAATCTCTTCTGCTTCTGAGTATATCTTAATGTTCTTATATTGGTTAAGAAGTAACTCAGGAGAATTGATCTTGTTGGTATTTTTATAGTAAGTGCAATGATTGCCGACAAGCATATGCACATTATAAGATCTCAACGGTTCAAAGTAATTTTCAGTAATACGATTGAATGTATTGAAGTCCATAGTCTTCCTATTGTCAAACGTATCACCTAGATCAATGATAGTGTCAATACCTTCTTTTTCTAATGTAGGAAAAAAGACATCATCATAAAACTTCTGCCAGAAGTTCCAGAATTGAATGCTACCTTTTCTTCCATCTAAATGCTGATCGGTAATCAGTGCAATTTTCACTTCTTTTTCTCCTCCCAGAGATATACAGCATAGAGTCCTAGTATAACCCAGAACGCTATCTCTAGTCCATAGTTATTCATAGTTTACCTCTAGGATTAGTTCTTCTATTAATAATAGAAACGAACTTATCAGCAGCAAACGTACCACCCAAGCAGAAGTCCAACTCATCTCCATCTTGCCAGTTGACATCACCATTCATTTTAGTGTGGTTGAACAACTCTTGGAGTTTGTCAATATGTTCTTGGGTTACTTTCATTGTAAATACTCAACGATTTTTAGTATACCATAAGCAGTGAATACTTGTGGAATTATAAAGGCAATCATAGCGATCACCCAGAAAACGTAATAATAATTTTCTTTGTTTTGAGTTCTCATTAATCTAGAGATCCAAGGTCACCATGTCGTACTGGTTTGTGGTTTTTCATTCCATCATGATTACCATCATTAGGAAGTTTACCTGTCATTAGATAGTCTATCGTATCTTTGCATCCACGCAAGTAATCTAATTGTTCTTTTTGTTTTTCTGCTTCAACAGTGTTGGCAGGAGTTTGCTTACTCACTTGATCAATCCTCTTGGTAAATCTTGCCAAGAGTTGTTCATAGTTTTCAGTTGGTTTGATCTTCATGATTTCTTAATAGAGATTCTAGAATTTGTCCAGTTGGTTGCGACACCTTCCAAGTGGAATCCAGAGAGATGAATGACAGCCTTCCGCGACTTTGCTGTGAGGAGTTCCTTGCCTTTCTCACAGTAGCTAGTCCACGTTCTAGTGCATTTCTTCTCGATACGAAATCGTCCATGGGATGTTTCATACCATACATAGGATTCATAGTCTCCACTCATCGGTTCATTCGGGTTTCAATGTTCTCTTTAATACTTCCCATATCAGAATAAGAAGCATTCATTCCTTGCATGTCTCCAGTATAAGAATCGGTGTGCATTACCTCATCATATCCAGATCGCTCTAGGATCTTGCCTTTGATCTCTAGTTGCTTCTTCTCCTTCTGGATCCTACGCAAGAATGCATAGTAAATGATCTGAGTGAAATAAGCAAAAGGATTCTTTGATTTTTCAGGATCAAAGTTGTCGATATATTGAAGGCAGTTTTCAATGCCATCA